>Ga0194035_1000035_pt1 | contig 83506 bp, 83 predicted proteins | sample JunL2320m_MetaG_FD_148680 | JGI IMG/M metagenome (GOLD analysis project Ga0194035, IMG submission 148680) | Anoxic zone freshwater microbial communities from boreal shield lake in IISD Experimental Lakes Area, Ontario, Canada - Jun2016-L239-20m | ecosystem: Environmental > Aquatic > Freshwater >...
GGCATTGAATCCGGAACGGGTGTTATTGCTTCCAGATGGCGTCGAAGATTTATGGAGTGCTGATTACGCCGACCTTGTAGCGCTAGCATGAGATCGCGGCGTTTGCATTGTTTCGCTCTCTCGTGGTCAAGATCAACAATATAGAACCAAGATCAACTAAATTGAACTGGTGATCTTGGGATTCGATCGCTACGTTGTGCTCACCACGGGTGTCGTGGAGTTTTTGTCGCGCTTTGGAGGGATGCACACATGGCTGCGTTGGGTAAAGGTCGAAGGATCACAGGCTCTGAGCGGAGCCAAGTCACCGATGTCCTCAATGAGCGTTACAGCGCGGGCGCAAGCATCCGCGAGTTGGCCGAGTCCACCGGACGCTCATACGGCTTCATCCACCGCCTGCTCGTGGAATCGGAAACCGCATTGCGCGGCCGAGGCGGCTCTCACGGTGACGCCAAGTCGTAACGATTGTGACCGCCAAGAGACTACGAGGGTGGTCGATCCTGGCAGAAGTCAGCCATAATTTACGATCGGGAACAAAAGTTACTCGGACAACCTTGTTCTAAGCGCCCAGCACCGTAGTTGGCTGGGCCCGAGGCGAGGAAGGTTTACTCCAGTGGCTTCAACTAACCCACATACAGTGATTCGCTCGTACCGAAAAGACGACTCGGTGCTGCAGCGCAAAATCACTAGGGGCACAGTCAAGCGCATCTTGGGTTACGCCAGGCCCTACCGCGCTTGGGTCACCGGTTTCTTGATCACTCTTGTTGTGGACGCAGTGTTGGTCGTGGCGCAGCCGCTGCTCTTCCGCCGGATCATTGACCACGGTGTCACGCCCGGAGACCGAGCCGTAGTAACCACCACAGCTCTGATCATCGCTGGCCTCGCTGTGGTGGACTCTGCCATCACGTTGATCGGCCGTTGGTTCTCCTCACGTATTGGTGAAGGGCTGATCTACGATCTGCGCACTGAGGTCTTCGACCACGTGCAGCGGATGCCGGTGGCGTTCTTCACCCGTACCCAGACCGGTGCGCTGGTGTCACGGCTCAACAGTGATGTCATGGGAGCTCAGCAGGCATTCACCTCAACGCTGTCGGGGGTTGTTGGCAATTTCGTGACGCTTACGGTGGTCGTCATCGCAATGCTCGCGCTGTCCTGGCAGATCACCGTGGCCTCATTGATCCTGCTCCCCGTCTTTATCGTCCCTGCTCGTTGGATGGGACGCACGCTTCAGGCGATGACGCGCGAGCAGATGCAACTCAACGCTGAGATGGCCACCCAGATGACCGAGCGCTTCAACGTCTCGGGGGCGCTGCTGGTCAAGTTGTTCGGCCGGCCGGCTGAAGAGTCTGCGGACTTCTCTGGCCGGGCCGGACGCGTCCGTGATATCGGCGTGCGCATTGCGATGGCCAGTCGTGTGTTCTTCACCGCCCTAGCCTTAGTCGCCGCACTCGCCACTGCACTCGTCTATGGAATCGGTGGCAACCTAGCCATCTCAGGGGCGATCACAGTGGGAACATTGCTCGCGCTCGCCGCCCTGCTAGGACGGCTCTACGGCCCCCTGACCTCCCTGTCGAACGTGCGGGTCGATGTCATGACCGCTCTGGTCAGCTTTGAGCGTGTGTTCGAGGTTTTGGATCTTGTACCGATGGTGCAGGACCGCGAAGATGCACGCGCAATCCCGACAGGCGCAAGCACAATCACCTTTTCCAACGTTAGGTTTCGCTATCCGGCTGCTGACGAGGTGTCGCTGGCGTCACTTGAGTCAATCGCCCGAGCAGAGACCTCACAGGTGCGCGACGAAGTGCTTCGAGGCGTCTCCTTCACCGCAAAACCGGGGCAGATGGTCGCGCTGGTTGGCCCCTCAGGGGCAGGTAAGACCACCATCACTGCATTGGTGTCCAGGCTTTACGACGTCACTGGTGGATCGATCTTCATCAATGGCGTAGACGTTCGCGACGTGACCCTCGACTCGTTGCATAGCTTGATCGGTGTCGTGACGCAGGACGCACACATGTTCCACGAGACCATACGCGCCAACCTCCTCTACGCGCGGCCGGACGCGACCGACCAGCAGATCCGTGACGCACTTCGTGATGCACAGGTGCTCGATCTCATCGACGCGCTTCCCGACGGTCTCGACACCGTCGTGGGCGATCGTGGTTATCGGCTTTCGGGTGGCGAGAAGCAGCGCATGGCGATTGCCAGGTTGCTCCTGAAGGCGCCCGACATCGTGGTCCTCGATGAAGCGACAGCGCACCTTGACAGCGAATCCGAGGTTGCCGTTCAGCGGGCGTTAGCCACCGCGCTTCAGGGCAGAACGTCGCTCGTGATTGCACACCGGCTTTCCACTATCCGCGAGGCCGACCAGATCCTGGTGGTGGAGGACGGTCGAATCGTGCAGAGCGGTAGCCACGACGAGCTACTCGCTTCAGGTGGCACCTATGCCGATCTCTACCGCACCCAATTCGCGGTGCAGGACCAGAACTAGCCCTTCGGCCCAGCGCTGCTGCGCCGACCTCGCGCTGACGCGGCCTAGAACATTCACTGGCAAAGCCCGAGTTACTGGCTACGCAGTGCTCCACCGTCCAGCGGTAACAGGCTGCCGGTGATGTAGGACGCGGCGGGGGAGAGCAGGAACGCCGCAGCTCTGCCCAACTCCGCAGGCTCGCCATAGCGACCGAGCGGGATGGTGGATTCGTGCCGACGGCGCACAAGATCTGGAGCTCCAAGTCGAGCATCCAACGCGAATACTCGGTCGGTAGCCAGCCGGCCCGGCAGTACGCCATTGACTCGCAGGCCACGAGGACCAAGTTCGTCCGCTAAGTCCTTGACCATCATGGCCAAACCTGGTCGCAGGCCATTGCTCAATGCGAGGCCGGGCAAGGGCTCACGCGCGGTGGTCGACAAGATGAACACGATTGATCCATCGGTGCCGCTCAAGGTGCCTGTGCTGCCTGTGCCGGCCTTGGCCACGGCTCGTGCGATGCGAAGCGGGCCGAGGAAGGTCGTTTCGAACGCCTCACGCCAGCTCTCGTCAGTGACTGACATTGCGGAACCAGACTGCGGCCCGCCCGCGCTGATCACTGCGCCGTCCAGGCGACCAAATCGGGCAACGGCCCCAGCAGTTACTCGCTCGGCAGTGGCCGGGTCAGCGATATCTCCCGGCAGCCCAAGAGCGAAATCAGGACCGCCCAAAGTCGATACTGCGGAGGCGACCGAGTCAGCGTTTCGCGCGACGATGACCACGTGGCCAGCTTCGCCCACGATCGCCTCTGCAGCAGCCAGTCCTAGGCCGCGTGAGCCTCCAGTGATGACGAATACCCGTCCCGCAATCCCCAAGTCCATAACGAGATTGTGCAGGTCTAAGGACGCTGTGTCCGGTTAGCCGACGTCAGAGGGTGACGCGCCCGACTCTTCCAGAGCTGGGTCAGCGTTGTCGTCCTCCGACGAGTACTCACGCTCGCGACGAGCCAACATGACGAATCCGCCAACCGCGATGATGGCAAACAAGATCCACTGGAGCGCATACCCAAGGTGTGGTCCGTCGGACAGATCGGGCTCCGGCAGTGGCGTCAGGCCAGCAGGCTGCGCGGGCACGGAGGAGATCAACTCGACCGAGCCTGGATAGATGGCGGCTGCAGGACTGGCAAATAAGCTGATGTCGAGATCAGTGATTTGGCCGGCCGGCAGGTCAGCTGGTTGCGGGTGTGGACCATCCTCGGAGGGCTGCACTCTGCCGGTGACAGTGACTACACCAGATGGCGGGGGCGGCACGTCCTGCACCGCGGTGGCCCCGCCAGCGGCTGCAATCCAACCGCGATTGACCACGACGACAGCGCCCGACGTGGTGACTAGGGGTGTCGCAACCCAGAACCCGTTGGAGCCGTCTAACGGGCGCTTGCGCACCAGTTGCTGGTGGGAGCTGTCGTAGGTACCAGTCGCGATCACCGGTACCCAGCGTTGTGGGTCGCCCACCGAAGTGTTGGGCGACCCAGCCTTCATCACATTGTCGAGCGGCTGGGGCGTCTGCGACGAGTGCCCAAGGACCAGCGCATTCTCATATCGGCGCTGGTCTAGCCGGTTGAGTTGCCAGCGAGACAGGGCAAAGAAGGAGGGGACGATCACCAAGACGAGGAATCCGAGCGCTAACCAACGCGGCTGGCGAAGGAATCCGTAACCGTTCATACCCCGAGCCTAAGTGGCTATGCGTCGCGGGGCTTACGTTGCCCGCGATCTGGACCCATGACGTCCGGACGATCGAAGTCCGGACCCCCAGTTCAGCTTCCTAACGCGTTGCGGTTGTTGCGCACCTCGACGAAAGTGATCTGGTCGCTACCGGATCGCTCGCGACCTGCATTGGCAACGACCACCGCTATATAGGGCAGCGCGATAGCCCCCACGATCAAGATCCAGCGCCACGGGGCGGGGGTGAGCACTGCTCCGATGAAGCACGCCGTGCGGATCCCCATCGACCACAGGTACCTGCGAGTGCGACCGGACTGCTCCTGCGAAAGGGGGGTCTGGGCCTCGGTAATCTGATGCACTTCGGGCTCGGTCATGAGACAAAGGTACGGGGCGTGGGGTGAGACGGCATCTCCGGTGAAGTCCACGCGAGCCTTACGGGGGGTCGTGCGACGAACAGCAGCCTGATGGGTAAGGATGACCAGCATGAGTAGTCGAACCTATCGAGTCGCTGAAATTGTTGGAACCTCGCCCGAGAGCGTCGAGCAGGCGATCCGCAATGGCATTGAGCGCGCAAGCCAGACCATCCGCCACCTCGATTGGTTCGAGGTAACCGAGATTCGCGGTCACATCACCGACGGTGCCATCGAGCACATTCAGGTGGGGATGAAGGTGGGTTTCCGGCTGGAAGACGCGTGACTCGCGTAGCGAGTCCTGGGCCGGGAATCAGCAACGTCGTCGTCACCGAATTGGAGATGACCGACCCCGCACAGTTGCGGCCCGGGCGCCTTCCAGAGGTTAATCCCACGGTCGTTCGAGCACTTCGGCCTGCGCCAGAGCTATCTCGGTTCTTCTACCGGGCAGTTGGCGGTGACTGGTACTGGCTCGACCGGTTGAGTTGGACGTACGAGCAGTGGACCGAGTGGGTCAGTTCTCCCGGACACGAACTGTGGTCGTGCTGGGTCGAGGGCGTACCTGCTGGCTACTTCGAGCTTGATCGGCAGAACGGGGAGGTTGAACTTGCCTACTTCGGCCTCTTACGCGGTTTCGCCGGACTCGGTTTGGGCGGCTGGCTCCTCACCGAGGCGATAGCTCGCGCCTGGGACGCGCCAGACACAACCCGTGTGTGGGTCCATACCTGTGAACTCGACTCGCCAACCGCCTTGGCCAACTACGAATCACGGGGCTTCGTGCCACGCGGAACCACGACCGAATACTGGGACACGCGCGCCCCATCACCTGGCCCTTGGCGCGGAAGTCGCTAACGTTTGCTGGCGCCGCGCTTATCGCAGAGTTAGTTGGCCTGCGACACCGTTGAGAAGTTGAAGTCGCGGATCCTCATCGGTGGCATCGCCGCTCGGTTGAAGTAGTCGCCCATCTCGCGAGCAAGGGTTGGCACGGTCGCTCCTGCGTCGACAATGCGCGACAAAATCCCCACTGGCGAGTCGTTGAAGCGGAAGTTCGTCGCGGCTCCGATGACCTCCCCATCACGCACCACATAGACGCCATCACGGGTAAGCCCAGTAAGCAGAAGGGTTTGCGGGTCAACTACTCGGTTGTACCAAAGGCAAGTCACGAGGAGTGCATCGTCGGTGCGCGCAATTACCTCATCGAGCGTTCCATGGCTGCTTTCGACGTCCACGCGCACGTTCTCAGCGTCGGGTCGGAACTCAAGGCTGGCCTGCTCGGCGGTGAACCGCGAGGTAATCAGATGGCTGAGCACCCCATGGTCGATCCATTTAGTGGCACCAATGGGCGAGCCGTTGTCGAAAACACTGCCCGATGCTGATGAGCTGATGGTGGCCACGAACGGCGACGCTTCCAATCCAGGCATGGCCGGATCGCTGCTCAGCGAGAATCGTGGATCACCCACCAACTCACCAACGCGCGTGCCACCACCTGGGCGACTCCATACACTTCTGCCCTCATGCGCTGGTCGCGCAATTGAGTTCCAGTACAGGTCGATCATCAGGTCAGCTGTGGCGCTTGGGGTCAACAAGGCGTCGTGCCGGCCGGACGCAACCTCGATCCGGTTGCCCTGCCACTGGAGTCGCTGCCTCAGTTCACGATCGAGTTCGCCAAGGTCAAAACTGGCGCAGGTGCGATCAGCTCTTCCGGCCCACACCGAACGCGATCGGCCGTGGCTCTTTGCCGTGAGTTCAAGACGTGCTTCGGGGCCGGCAAACCGAAGCCGTACGCCTGTCGATGTACCGAGATAGGTGGTGATGATTGCCTGCTCGGCGTATCCGAAATGCTCGATGTCATCAGCTCGCGCGGCGCTGAACACGGCACCCAGATCCGGTGCCAACCTCGTGAAAGCAGCGCTGGTCGCCTCCTCGGGCGCATCGTCCCAGTCTGCTGAAGCCTCGATTGCGGTGACCAATTCACGCGCGTCTTCGGCTGGCCCACCGTGATGTGCCGCCTCTTCGGCGCTTACCACCAGTGCATCAATGTCTTCGCTAGTGGCCACCCGGCCGGTGATGGAACCGGCTGCGACGCCGCCCTCGACGTCGACCAGTGCAATAACGGACACCGAAACGTGCGAGGTCTCACCGTTGGTGGTGAGAGTGGTTCGGGCCCAGCGCATGTTCGCAACGGATCGGCATGAAACGATGACCACACACGCGCGTGAACTCGAGGACGCGAGAGCTCGTTCAACGATCTCCTGGGGTCGAATGACGAAGTAATCCTGGGTGCTCATCGCCCGCCCTCCTGCACGCTGTTGAGGATGTTCACAGATTCGAATGCGGCAGCAGGGCAACCGTGCGAGACCGAAGCCACTTGCCCGGGTTGGCCCTTGCCGCAGTTGAAAGCTCCGTGCAGCCTGTATGTGGACGGGCCACCCACGGCAGTCATCGATCCCCAGAACTCAGTTGTAGTTGCTTGGTACGCAACGTCTTTTAGTTGGCCGGCCAGCTTGCCTGACTTAATTCGGTGGAACTGCTGACCAGTGAATTGGAAGTTGAAGCGCTGCATGTCAATCGACCACGACTTGTCACCGACTATGTAGATCCCGTCTTCGACTCCGGCAATGAGCCCTTCGATGCTGGGGCCGTCGGCGATTGGCTGCAAAGAGACATTGGGCATGCGCTGGATCGCGGTATGGATCGCACTGTCAGCGTAGGCACAGCCGTTGGACCTCGGTAGATCGAATTCTGCAGCCATCGAACGGTCCAGCTGGTAACCCACGAGGGTTCCGTCACGGACGAGATCCCAAGACTGGGCGCCGACACCTTCGTCGTCCCAACCAACCGTCGAAAGTCCGTGTGCCGCAACGCGATCACCGGTGACGTGCATCAACGGGGAGCCGTACTTCAACAGGCCAAGCTGATCGGGAGTTGCAAAGGAAGTGCCGGCGTAGTTCGCCTCATATCCAAGAGCCCGATCGAGTTCGGTCGCGTGGCCGACCGACTCGTGAATCGTCAGCCACAAGTTCGATGGATCGATGACGACGTCATAGCGTCCCGGTTCTACCGAGGGTGCAGTCAACTTCTCGCCGAGGAGTTCAGGCAATCGGCCGATCTCATCGTCCCAGTCCCACGGTCGAGCACCACCGACTTCATCGCCCCCGCCCAACAAGTACTCCCAACCACGACCAGCAGGTGGCGCTGTGGTGCTCATGGTCTCGAACGCGCCGGAGTCAGGGTCAATGGCAACTGCCTGCCACTCACCCTGGATTCGTACCCGTTGCTGGGTAGTGCGGGTGCCAGCGACGTCGGCGTAGAAGGTCTGCTCCTTCACGGCCATCAGCGATGCGTCTACGTGGGCGATGGCGCCATGGCCGAGGAGGGCGGAACTTCGGTCGGCCATCAACGCGATGCGTTCGTTCTCTGGCACCGCAAACGGATCAATGTCGTAAGCGGATACCCATGAGCCAATGTGAACGGGCTCGGGTGCGAGCACAACTCGGCGCGTGGTCAGCGGTGCGCTTACGCGAGCCAGCGCCACAGCGCGCGCAGCAGTGGCACGCGCTGCGTCGGGACTGATGACGTCTGATGCTGCGAAACCCCAGCAGCCATCCACCAGAACCCGAACTGATAGCCCTTTGTCGTGATCAAGCACTGCACCATCGAGACGGGCGTCGCGCAGGTTAAGCATCGACGTTCGCAGCGACACCACGCGGATATCTGCGTGTCCGGCGCCGAGTTCTTGCGCATGCGCGAGCGCCGCATCGGCACACGCGTCCAACGGCAGGGCTAGGAAGTCTGCGTCGACCTGTCGTTGGCTCATAAAACTACTCCCTGTCCTGCGCTGACGAGTCGTGGATCGAGGACAACCTTGCCAGTGGTGAGTCGGGCTCGAAGGTCTTCGTGTGCGTGGCGGGCATCAGCGAGTGGATAAACATGACCCTCAAGCGGAGTTAGTCGGCCCTGCACTACATCGAGTACTAGTGATCGCAGGACGTCAGCGATCATGGGCCCGACTCGATCGGCAGTCATGCAATCGACCAGCCAGAAACCGACGACGGAACGCGAACCGATCAGGAGTTGATGCGGGTCGATTGGGGGCGTTTCTGCACGCGAGGCTGATCCGAAGGTGACTAGACGGCCGAAACCAGAGAGTGCTTTGAGGCTTCCTTCAAAGCTCGGGCCGCCCACCATTTCCAGGACTACGTCAACCGGCTGACCGTTGTTGGCTGCGCGGAGTGCACCGTTGATCTCACGTGCTGTCTCCGTCCCAGTGAGCAGAACGCCTACATCTGCACCAAGAGAAACAGCCAGATCCAACTTGGCCTGGGTTGACGCTGTCGCGATTATTCGTCCGGCCCCAGCCGTGCGCGCAATCTGCACCGAAAGGCTTCCCACTCCACCGGCAGCCGCATGGATCACGATTGATTCGGCTGGTCGCAACTTCGCTGAAGTGTGGATGAGGTGATGTGCGGTAAGTCCCTGCACCAGAAGCGATAGCGCCGCTGAGTCAGACAAGGCATCGGGCACGAGAAAGGACATCTCAGGGCTAGTGAGCGCGAACTCAGCGTATGCACCGCCGGCGGTGACGAAGCCGCACACGCGCTGCGCGTCTCCGTCGGGTTTCTGCTGGAAGCCCACCACCTCCATGCCAGGCACGAACGGCAAGTTGGTCGAGCTCAGGTAACTGTCGTCGGCTTGGTGTGTGTCTGCAAAATTAATGCCAGCACCGCTGACGCGCACCAATAGTTCGGATCCCGTTGGAACTGGTTCGTCAATGTCGACGTACTCAAGTACCTCTGGCCCACCGAACCTGCTCACTTGGATCGCCCTCATGCTGGCGACCCTAACGCCCCAGCCGAGGGAGCACGGCATCTATGGTGCCGAAGCGCGGGATCGCGCCTTCGCTCCAGATGTTCCCGACAACCCACCTGAGCCACTACGGTCGTCAATGCGTCACAGAAGATGCGAGGTGCGTCAGTCACTCGGGAGGAATCACGTGGGTCGGGTTGTGCTCGTTACAGGTGGCAATCGTGGGATCGGGCTAGCCATCGCGCGCGCATTTGTCGCCACTGGCGACCAGGTGGCGATCACCGCACGTTCTGGTGAATTGCCGACCGAACTCGCCGGATCCGGCGCCATCGCGATCGCGGCTGATGTCACTGACTCGGCCAGTATCGACGCGGCGTTCGACTTGATCGAGGCTACGTTCGGTCCGGTTGAGGTCGTGGTTGCCAATGCCGGAATCACACGCGACACCTTGATCATGCGGATGTCCGACGAGGATGTCGACACAGTCCTGGACACCAATCTCGGTGGAGCAATTCGCGTTGCGCGTCGGGCAGCCAAAGGGATGCTCAAAGCGCGACGCGGACGCATCATCTTCGTCTCGAGCGTGGTCGGCCTGCTCGGGTCAGCCGGGCAAACCAACTACGCCGCGTCCAAGGCCGGTCTCGTGGGTCTGGCTCGCTCACTAGCTCGCGAGCTTGGTAGCCGCACCATTACCGCAAACGTCGTCGCTCCCGGATTCGTCAATACCGATATGACGGCCGCCTTGACCGATGAACGACGCGCCCAAATTGTGGCCCAGGTGCCGCTAGGTCGATATGCCGAACCAGACGAAATCGCCCAAGTCATCGTGTTCCTTGCAAGCGATGCGGCCGCATACATAACTGGGGCTGTGATCCCCGTCGACGGCGGATTGGGCATGGGGCACTGATTTCGATCTACACGGCACGTGGCAGTGTGTCTCCCGCTGGTCCTACGCATGCCGTGCTGAATCACTGAATCCATTCACGAAAGGGCAATCCATGGGAATCCTTGAGGGCAAACGAGTACTCGTCACCGGAGTTCTCACGGACCAGTCCATTGCCTTCCATGTTGCGCGCCTCGCGCAGCAGGAGGGCGCAACCGTCGTCCTTTCCTCATTCGGTCGGGCAATGTCGCTCACGACCAGGATCGCCGGCCGTCTCCCCTCACCGGCCCCCGTTGTTGAGCTCGACGTCACCAACCCCGATCACCTTGCAGCGCTCGCCGGGCTAGTCAGTGAGCATGTCGACGGGTTGGACGGAGTTCTACATTCGATCGGTTTCGCACCTGAGGCCGCGCTTGGTGGCAACTTCCTCAACACCACCTGGGAAGACGTTGCCACCGCGGTCCACGTGTCCGCCTATTCGTTGAAGGCGCTTGCCATGGCCTGTCTGCCATTGCTCACCGGCCCAGATCGCACATCGTCGATAGTGGGCTTGGACTTTGACGCCACAGTCGCCTGGCCCAAGTACGACTGGATGGGCGTTGCCAAGGCTGCTTTTGAGTCAACCTCGCGCTACCTCGCGCGTGATCTCGGGCCACAGGGAGTCCGCGTCAATCTTGTGGCCGCCGGTCCTCTCAAGACGATTGCCGCGAAGTCGATCCCCGGCTTTGACGAATTCGAGACTGTCTGGGACACACGCTCGCCGATCGGTTGGGACGTCAACGATCCAGAGCCCGCAGCTCGCGCATGTGTTGCGTTGCTCTCGGATTGGTTCCCGAAGACCACCGGCGAAATCGTGCACGCCGACGGCGGAGTCCACGCCATCGGGGCCTAAGCCAGCGAGCACGTGGTTTCCAGCACCAAGTGATTGCCGGCTAGTCAACTTCTACTGGGAGCTCACATGGCACATCGACTCGTAGTCATGCGGCATGCGAAGTCACAGTGGCCCGACGGAGTAGCCGACCACGATCGGCCGTTGGAGGAACGTGGCGTACGCGATGCCAAGGTTGCAGGGGAGTGGCTGCGCGACCACGTTGGAACGCCGGATCATGTCATCGTCTCAACCGCTCGTCGAGCTCGCGGTACCTGGACTCTTGCCGCTGGACCGCTGGGCTACATCGGTGCCGCTGGTTACGAGACCGAGTCCCCAGGAGCCCTCACTATCGATCCGCGTGTGTACGACGCGAGCCTGCCAACGTTGTTCGACGTCCTGCGAGAAATCCCTGAGCGGGTGGGCACCGCCATTCTGGTCGGACACAATCCTGGCAGCGAGGATTTGGTGTCGACGTTGGCGAGCAATGACGATTCCGACCCAGCAAGACTTGCCGCCTCGAAGTACCCAACCTGCGGGATTGCGGTGCTGACCTTCACAGTTCCTTGGTCAGAACTAACCCCGAAATCCGCTGAGCTCATTGCGTTTGCGGTGCCGCGAGGTTAGTTCGAGATCACGCTCCGCGCAGATCTCTCACGGCCGCTTCTTCCGCGTGTGCTGAATAGCCGGCGCACAGCGCGTAACGGGCGGCTGTACGCAGTGGGCGTAGGGCTGCGCCTCGCTGAGTCACCTCGGATGCCGATACGGCGGCCCCATCGGACTCTTCAGCAATGGACACCACGGCGCTTAACCGCACCGCCGACAGGATCATGCGATGGGCGCGCTGCGGGAATCCTGACGGCAACTGCAACTCGCGCATCCGTCGATCCAGATCGGATAGGCGGGGGCCGATATCGTCGCGTCCCTTAGCCACATCGAGAGCGGCCAGGGTGGTGGTGGACGCGCTCATGGCCTCAGCAAGTCCGCGTTCGGCTTCACCCAAACTCGGTAGTCCGTGTGGTGGAGCGGAGTGATCGACCACGAGAACTTCCCAGCGCACCACTAGTGATCCCGGCTCGCCGGCAACCTGCGGCACTAGAGCCCAGGTTGGCCCGCCTGGCGGTGCGACGGTGACCGCTACCTCGCCAGCGGCGATAGCCGCGATGGTTGTTTGCGCCGGGCCCGGGAGCCCCGTTGGGTCACCGGCGACCGGCAACACAAGTCGCAGTGCCGTAACGCCTGCTCCACGCAACCGTCCCAAGCCCACTGACAGCGCGACCGGTTCGGTTTCGCCGGGAAGGCCAACAATGCGATGAAGTGCATCCGCGCCAACAGCTCCAACGTCTGCCTCGTCCAAGCTGCAGGTCCCAGCGAGATACGCATTGGCCCAGGCCGTGAGGCTGCCGCTTCGAGGGAACAAGGTCACCTCCGAAGCCTAAGGCGCAGGGGCGGGCCGCTAATGTTCGGGTCGTGGCCGATGTCCTGAACTTCACCCAAGTGGACGTCGTTCGTGGCGGCACCTCCATCATCGATTCGGTGTCCTGGCATGTCGACGAAGGTGAACGTTGGGTTGTTCTCGGACCCAACGGCGCTGGCAAGACGACCCTTCTGGCTTTGGCTGCCACGCTGATCCACCCCACCCGTGGAACAGTGCAAATCCTGGGGGAGACTTTGGGTCGCACTGACGTCTTCGAGCTCCGTCCGCGTATCGGGCTGGCTAGCGCCGCTTTGGCCGATCGCATCCCGTCAGAGGAGATCGTCTCCGACGTCGTGCTTACGTCTGCTTATGGCATGACCGAACGTTGGCGCGAGAGTTACGAGGATTCTGACACTCGACGTGCCGGTCGATTGCTGGATCAATTGGGAGTGGGCCGCTTCGCTGATAGACGATTCGGCACGCTGAGTGAAGGCGAGCGCAAACGAGTTCAAGTCGCCCGCGCGCTGATGACTGACCCCGAACTGTTGCTGCTCGATGAACCGGCCGCGGGGCTTGACCTGGGTGGTCGCGAAGACCTCGTGAATCGGCTGAGCACCATCGCACTCGACGACGAGTCGCCCACGACTGTGCTTGTCACACATCACGTTGAGGAGATTCCCCGCGGCTTCACCCATGGGCTTCTTCTGCGCGCCGGTGCGATCGTGGCGTCCGGTCCACTGGATCAGGTCCTTACTCCGTTGACGTTGAGTGAGACGTTCGGGCTGGCGTTGGACGTCGACTTCGACGCTGGGCGCTGGCGCGCAAAGGCGCTGTGAGCTCGGCTTCCTAGCCGATGGCTCTGCTGACGCTCGAGCCAAGCGCAGCCATTCACCGGTCGCGGAACGCAATTGCGCGCGTCCAGGCGCAGACCGCATTACGATCAGCCGTATGAGCCCTTGGTTGTTATGGCTGATCGCCGCGGTGGTGCTCGGCATTGCCGAGATCCTCACCACCAGCCTTCTGCTCGGGATGATCGCCGGTGGTGCAGCGGCGGCCGCACTTGTTGCTGCTCTCGGTGTCGGACCTGCGTTTCAGTTTGGCGCCTTCGCTGCGGTGTCTTTCGCGCTGCTGGTGTTTGTCCGGCCGATCGCCACGCGCCACCTACACGCACCGTCGTCAATCCGAACCGGTATTGACGCCCTCGTCGGAATCGACGCGACTGTGGTTGCGGAGGTCACAGCACGTGATGGTCGGGTGAAGATCGGTGGCGAGATCTGGTCGGCCCGTTCGTATGACGGCGCCAGCACCTTCTCGGTCGGGCAGCAGGTTCAAGTGATCAAGGTCGATGGTGCAGCAGCGCTTGTAGGCTAGGTCCGCAGGCTAACCACTGGTCAGCCGCACTAGGGGATGAGGAAGTCATGTTCGACATATCCGGCGCGATGATCAGTACCGCAGTGGGCCTGCTTGTCGTCGTCCTAGTCATCGTCACACTGGCTCGAGCCGTGCGAATAGTTCCGCAGGCGCGTACCGGAATCGTCGAACGCCTAGGCCGGTTCAACCGCACATTGAATCCAGGGTTGTCAATCCTGATCCCGTACATCGATCGGTTACTTCCGCTCATCGACATGCGCGAGCAGGTCGTGTCCTTCCCGCCGCAACCGGTGATCACCGAGGACAACCTCGTGGTCAACATCGACTCGGTCATCTACTTTCAGGTCACCGATCCCAAGGCGGCGATGTACGAGATCGCCAGCCCAATCACCGGCATCGAGCAGCTGACCGTGACCACCCTGCGCAACGTCATCGGCGGCATGGATCTCGAGCAGACCCTGACCTCTCGCGAAGACATCAATATGGCCCTGCGTGGCGTTCTCGATGAAGCCACTGGCAAATGGGGTATTCGTGTTAACCGGGTTGAGCTCAAGGCTGTAGACCCGCCCAAGAGCGTGCAGGAGACCATGGAGAAGCAGATGCGGGCCGAGCGAGAGAAGCGCGCTTCGATCCTCACCGCAGAGGGCTTCAAGGCCTCGCAAATCCTTACTGCTGAGGGCGAGAAGCAGTCCGCGATCCTGCGCGCCGAGGGCGACGCACAAGCCAGAATCCTTCGTGCTGACGGCGAGGCGCAGGCCATCCAGAAGGTCTTCGACGCAATCCACGCTGGTGACGCAGACGAGAAGGTGCTGGCCTACCAGTACATCCAGGCTCTGCCACAGTTGGCGAACGGCACCGCCAACAAGGTCTGGGTTATTCCTGCGGAGCTCTCCCGTGCGATGGAGCATCTCGGATCTGCATTCTCGCGACCGGCACCATCCGAAGTGAAGGTCGTGCGCGACGACTCGGTCTGATCCGATTGTCAGCGCTTCCACTACTGTCGGGGGGCCGTGCACGATCGCCACGACTCCAGGGAGTTGACCGCAGATGAATCTGCTACTCCTTGCTGCCGCGGGAGTCGCGGCGGGAGCGATCAACTCGGTCGTGGGCAGCGGCACTTTGCTCACCTACCCATTGCTACTTGCTAGCGGTTTGCCACCTGTTGTCGCGAATGGCACCAACTCATTCGGGGTGGCGCCCGGAAACGCCATGGGCGCATGGATTTACCGCGATCACAACACTGAACGAAAGGGCCACATCAGCCTGCTGGCGGTGGCCATCGGGCTCGGGGCCGTGAGCGGCGCTGGACTCGTCCTCGCACTACCCGCTTCAGTCTTCGAAGCCATCGTGCCCTGGCTGATTCTGGTTGCTTGCCTGCTGGTCGTGGTGCAGCCTCGTATCGTCCGTGAACTCAATGTCCGTGGAATCGATCCCACCAACATGCCCCAGAAGACGCAGTACCCGGTGTTGTTCGTGATCGGGATTTACGCAGGCTACTTCGGCGCCGCACAAGGCATCATTTTGATGGCCGTACTTGCCACCCTCTTCGACGTCGACCTACAACGGTCCAATGCGGCCAAGAACGTGTTGCAGGCAGTCTCGAATCTTGCTGCCGCCTGTGTGTTTGCCCTGGCGGGAGCGGTGTTTTGGCCGGCGGCCCTGGCTGTTGGCGCCGGCGCAACTCTGGGCGGCCTCGTGGGCGCCCCCGTAGCTCGCCGATTGCCTGCCTCCGTCCTGCGCGGCACCATCGTCGTCGTCGGTCTAGTCGCTGCAGTAGTGAGTCTGTGGAATCACCGGTGACCACGATCATCAATGTCGACGACGCGACGGATCCACGTCTGGCTGACTACACCCAACTCACAGATGTCGGCCTTCGCAAAGTCCGTGAACCGGCCGAGGGACTCTTTCTGGCCGAGAGCGAGAAGGTGATCCGGCGAGCACTCGAGGCCGGTTACACACCACGTTCGATGCTGATGGCCGAGCGATGGGTGGAAGGTCTGGCTGATGTCCTGGCGGATCACGAATGCCCGGTCTACGTGGCTGACGACGCAACGTTGCGCGGTGTCACCGGCTATCGCGTGCATCGAGGCGCACTGGCGTCGCTCAATCGTCGATCGCTACCCAGCGTCGATCAAGTACTAACCGGAGCGACAAGAGTTGTCGTACTTGAAGACTTGGTCGATCACACCAATGTTGGTGCGGTATTTCGTAGCGCGGCCGCGCTTGGCTTCGACGCGGTGTTGGTCAGCCCAGAGTGCGCCGACCCGTTGTACCGCCGCAGCGTGAAGGTGTCGATGGGCGCGGTTTTCGCTGTCCCGTGGACCCGTGTCGATAACTGGCCAGCGGGGCTGGATGACTTGCGGGAGCGAGGGTTTCGCTGCCTGGCAATGTCACCCGATCCAGCAGGGGTATCGCTGCGAGACGTCGATCGCACACCACCTTTCGCGATCTTGCTTGGCACCGAGGGCGAAGGGCTCACTGCTGGCGCGTTAGGCAGGTGCGCTGCGAATGTGCGCATCCCCATGGCCGCCGGCATCGATAGCCTCAACGTTGCAGCAGCCAGCGCTATTGTGTTTTACGCGCTCGGATCGTCATCGTCGAACAGCAGTGACACACTTGCGCCATGAGTTCTGCGGGACGTCTGAGATTGCTTCGTCACGGCGAAACCGACTGGAGTCGCGGCTTTCGGCACACCGGCCGCACCGACATCCCGCTCAATAGCGCCGGCGTGGAGGCGGCTCGTGCCCTCGCACCACTCGTCACTAGTTGGCTGCCAGCCTTAGTTGTCTCAAGTCCGTTGTCGCGTGCATGGGATACGGCCCTACTCGCTGGGTTGGATCCAGAGATGGACGAGGACCTGATCGAATGGGATTACGGTGTCTATGAAGGACGCACGACTGCGAATATCCGAGCCGAGCTCGGCGATCCGCATTGGTCAGTCTTCAACTCCACCGAGGGGCTCGGCGAGACCGTAAACGAGGTAGGTATGCGCGCCGACGCAGTCCTTTCACGGGTAGTCCCGACCATCAATGCTGGTCGAAATGTTGTGCTCATAGCCCACTCGCATCTGCTGCGCATACTGGCCGCACGATGGCTCGACTTGCCACCTGATCGGGGTCGGTCTTTCGCACTTGCCCCTGCCGCATCAGCCACGCTGGGCTTTGAACGAGACACTCCAGCAGTGCTGCAGTGGAACGTCACCGTCTAATTACTTCCAACGTCGGTTTATGACCCCCAGGGCAAGTGCAGTGAGGAACGCGCCAACACCTGCACCAAGTCCGCTGCTAATCGGGTTGTCAATGATGGGCAGCCATTGGAAGAAGAAGGTAAAGCCGAAAACGCCCAGACCGCAGACGATTGCGGCGACCACCGCAGTCCGCAATGTGGTGCCACCGGGCCGTGCGGCAACCTCGTCAGTGGCCTTGGCATTGGCATTGGATGTCGACTTGGCCATCTCGCCCGATTGGGCAGCCGGCTTAGCGCCCTGCCCAGACATGGTGGATTCCACTTCGCGCAGAAGACGCTCGATGTCGTCGTCGCTACTCATGCCTCCATCATGCCTTGTGCCACGGTCCGGCAACGGGGGAGTGGCGGGCAAGGTTCGTCACGTGAGCGGGAACCGCTCGCGTCAGTGCATCGACACGTAACCAACAAATGGGCTGTTCCACCTCAGGACGTCTACGGTGTCCTTCATGAATACGCGCACCTCGAGCCCCACGCCCACCGCCGCACGAGGGGGCACCTGGTCACCGATGATCTTCATCGGGCTCGGGCTCGCTCTGATCATCATGGACGCGACGATTGTCAACGTCTCTTTGCCGTCGATCATCCGCGACCTGCACATCAACTCGATCGACGCAGAATGGGTCAACGCCGTCTATTCGTTGGTTTTTGCAGCTCTGCTCATCGTGGCTGGAGGTCTCGGCGACCGGTTCGGAAGGCGCCGTCTATTCATCCTCGGCGCGATCGTGTTCGCGATAGCAAGCGTCATCGCAGCAAGCACCGGTAGCGGCGAGGCCCTGATCGCGGCTCGGGCATTGCAGGGCGTCGGCGGCGCGATGATGTCGCCAACCTCGCTCTCCCTCATCAACTCCATCTACACGGGTAAATCCCGAACGATCGCCTTTGCGATTTATGGCTCAATCATTGGAGGAATGGCCGCGATCGGACCGATGGTCGGCGGTTGGCTCACCGAGCATCACTCATGGCGCTGGGCCTTCTACATCAACGTTCCGATCGCGATAATCATCGTTGTTGGCTGCCTACTGTTTGTCCCGGAGATCAAGGACGAGCGGATTGCACCGGGAATAGATTTCGCAGGCGCCTTCTTGTCAGCGATCGGTGTTGGCACATTGGTGTTCGGCTTGATCGAGGGCCGTAACTACGGCTGGTTTCACACCCTGGGCGACACCTCGCTGTCGGCTACGACCTGGCCGAAAGACTCGCTATCGCCCGTGTTTTGGGCATTTGGAGTCTCTCTGGTCTGCCTAGTGGGGCTTTACCTCGTCGAGACCAGGCGCACTGCCGCCGGTAAGTCGGCCCTGCTCGACTTCAGCCTGTTTTCTATTCCGACCTTTGGACTCGGCAGCGGTGCGGCGCTGATCGTGAGCCTGGGGGAGTTCGGCATCTTGTTCTCGCTGCCGCTGTTCCTACAGAGCGTGCTCGGCTACTCAGCATTCGGCGCCGGCGCATTGCTGGCGGCGCTTGCGATCGGGGCCTTCATCGCCGGACCCACCGCAGCCACATTGGCTATGAAGTATTCCCAACGATTCGTCGCACAACTCGGTCTTGCGCTTGAAATCGTGGGCATCCTCGGGTTGGGCTTCACAATTTCGACCAGCGTCAGCGGTTGGGTGATCGCATTCTGGCTGGTGATCTATGGAGTCGGCGTTGGCTACGCGAGTGCCCAACTCACCGGACTCATCCTGGCCGATGTGCCCGTGTGGAAGTCAGGGCAAGCAAGCGGGACGCAGAGCACTGCTCGTCAACTCGGTTCGGCTCTGGGCACTGCGGTGCTCGGAACCGTGCTGTTCATCACCTTGGCAAACAACACGGCGAGCAACCTCGAATCAGTACCGGGTCTTAGTGACACGCAGCGCACCGACATCGCCAATCTTGTTGAACAGACCGCAGGCACCATCATCCCCACCTTGGGCGGACAGCCCGGGGGAGCCGCTGTTGCCTCGGCAGCCGGTGAGGCATTCGCATCTGCTTTGCGCTGGACTGCTTTTACCGCCGCCGGCTTCGTGTTGCTCGGCCTGCTTGCGACACTGAAACTTCCGGCGCAGGCGCGACGCACTGAGGATGTGGCCGGTTCAGTGGCCGAGTAGATCCGCGTGGCTGGATTCCCAATGCGCGGTGGTGCTAGCAGCCCACTACAGTTCGGCCGATCTGTCGTGCAAGAACAGCCAGTGAATGGGGCGCTCGATGGCCAATGACGAGTACGACTACATCATCGTCGGTGGGGGCACCGCTGGCGCGATTCTTGCTGCGCGGCTCTCTGAAAACGAGGACGTCACAGTGCTCGTCATCGAGGCTGGACCCACCGACGAGAACGAGCCTCGCGCGCTGCTTTTGCATCGCTTCTTCGAGATGCTCGAGGGTCAGTACGACCTCGACTACCGAAGCGTCGAGCAGGTACGAGGAAACTCACACATCCGTCAAGCGCGCGCCCGAATCTTGGGTGGCTGCTCATCACACAACACGATGATCGCGTTCAAGCCGCCGCGAGAGGACCTCGACACGTGGGTGGCGGCAGGTGCTGTTGGCTGGGACGCCGACACCTTGCATCCCTACCTCGAACGCCTCCAGATGCCGATTCAGCCAGTGGCGCCCGAGCATCGCAACCCATTCCTCATTGACGTTGTGGCCTCTGCTTGCAGCGCCTTGGGCCTTGCGGAGATCGATGACTGGAACGAGGGAGAGTTGGTCTGCGGCGCAGGGTTCTTCCCGATGAGCTATGACCCGCAGACTCGAGTTCGTGGGTCGTCGTCGGTCTGGTACCTGCATCCCATCATGCACACGCGCGCCAATCTCACTGTGGCTCTCGAGACCCTCGTGACGTCGATCATTTTTAGCGAAGGGCGCGCAACCGGCGTCGAACTGCGAGCGTCAGACGGGAGCCTGAGCGTGGTCAACGCTCGGCGCGAAGTCCTGTTGTGCGCCGGCGCGATCGACACGCCTGCCTTACTTCTGCGCAGCGGTGTAGGCGCAGCGCACGACCTTGAGGGTCTCGGAATCGACTGTGTCGCAGACCTTCCTGGTGTCGGTGAAAATTTGATGGATCACCCTGAAGGCCTGATCCTGTGGGAGTCGACCCGGCCGCTCACGGAGCCGCGCGTTTCGGACTGGGACGCAGGCATCCTGACTCGCCTCGACGGCGGCACTGGATTCCCCGATCTGATGTTCCATGTGCCATTGATGACCTACGGGGTGCACGCCGAACGTGCGGGCTACCAGATTCCTGAAAACAATGTGACCTTGACCCCGAATGTTCCTCGACCGCGGAGTCGGGGACGAGTCTGGATCGAGTCGGCCGACCCAGACGTACCGCCGCAGATCGATTACCGCTATTTCACCGATCCGGAAGGCTACGACGAAGCAGCGCTGATCGCCGCGATCGAGTTGGCTCGACGTATTGCCAACACCGAGCCGATGAAGTCATGGATCGTTCGCGAGGTCTTTCCGGGCCCCGAGGTCAGCGGGGAAGAGCTTGCTGAACTTGTGCGACGAACCAACCACACCGTGTATCACGTCTCAGGCACTTGCCGGATGGGTGCGCTCGACGATCCGATGGCAGTTGTCGACCCGATGCTTCGTGTTCGAGGAATCGAAGGCCTTCGCGTTGTTGACGCCTCTGTCTTCCCGCAGTTGACCACAATCAACCCGATGGTCACGGTCTATCTCATCGCTGAGCGAGCGGCTGATCTGATTGCGTCGTCACATCCGGCATAGCGCGCAGCAATAACTGGTTGTCGCTAACCCTTGTCCTCATCGCGCACTACCGCCACAATCGTGCGACTCACAAATACATGCGACTCCAGTTGTCGCTCTTCTCGAATAGGCGGAGCCCTAATGGCGAGCGCGGTTGAACAACGAACCATCGACATCATTCCGCATGACGAGCGACACGGTCGGTCGCGCGACCTGTTCACGATCTGGTTCGGATCCAACATCCTGCCGTTGACAATCATCACCGGCGCGCTGGGCCCGACCGTGTTCGGTCTGAGTTTCACCGCGAGTTTGATCGCCATCATCATCGGTAACCTCGGTGGTGGGCTCTTGATGGCGCTGCACTCGGCGCAAGGCCCCAAACTCGGTGTGCCACAAATGATTCAGAGCCGTGGGCAGTTCGGTTCGGTCGGTAGTGTGATTGTCGTTCTGATCGCCGTGTTCATGTACATCGGTTTCTTCGCGTCGAACTTGGCGTTGTGCGGTGAATCGCTCAACCTCGTAAACTCCAACATCGATCCCAAGGTCGGCGAGATCGCGGCTGCCCTGATCGCGCTGGTAGTGCTGGTGTTTGGCTATAACCTCATTCACACCCTCAACAAGATCGCAACGGTAGTTCTTGGGATCGCCATGATCCTCGGAATGATCCTCGTGGTGACCCACGGCCTGCCTGCTGACTTCCTCACCAAGGGAGGCGGTATCGGCGACAGCACGGGTGCATTCCTTGGCATGGTGTCAATCGCGGCAACGTGGCAGTTGGCCTACGCGCCTTACGTCTCGGACTACTCGCGATACATGCCCAAGAACGATGCCGGGGCACGCTCGGCATTTACAGCGTCGTACTGGGGCTGCACCCTGGGATCGATTCTGCCCATGATCTGGGGGGTGCTGGCCGCACTGGCCATCCCCGATGCGGTCGACGCGATCGCCGGCATCAACACCTCGGTCGGCTCCCTCGGCGCGGTGTTCATGATTTTGCTCTTCCTCACTGCTGCACAGTCCAACGCCATCAACCTTTACGGTGGCACGCTCTGCACGATCACGGTCATCCAGACTTTCGCATCGAAGTGGATCCCGAAGTCCACGGGGCGCTGGGTCATTGGAGCCGTATTCATCGTCATCGCTCTGTACCTGGCGATCTCGATCAGCGACTTCCTGGCTAGCTACACGGCATTCGTGCTGCTGCTGATGTACATGCTGATCCCATGGACTGCGATCAATCTGGTCGACTTCTATCTGGTCCGCAAAGGCAAGTACCACGTCGAGTCGTTCTTCCACGCGACAGGCGGCATCTACGGTCGCTTCAACTGGGTGGCTATCGCCTCCTACTTCATCGGCATCCTTGCTGAAGCTCCGTTTGCGTACCCGTCGAGCGCTTGGAAGGGCATGTTCGTCGACTCGCTCGGTGGGGCCGATATCGCCTGGATCGTCGGCCTGATCGTGACTGGCTCGGTCTACTACGTGCTGGCCAAGGCCACCAAGCAGGACGTCATTCCAGTCGAAGTGCTGCACGAGCTGTCTTGATGCGATCGGACTTGACCGTTGGCTTGGTCCAATGGTTACCCCAGCCCGGGCAGGGCGAGGAGAACACTTCGTATGCGTGTGAGCAAATCACGCGACTCGGAGGGTCAGATCTCATCGTCCTGCCTGAGCTGTGGCCCAATGCTTGCTCGGGGGAGACCGCAGCCCTGGACGCCAGAGTCACGGCTGAACCACTCGACGGTCCGCGGACGGCGCGGCTGGCACGCGCTGCACAAGCCTCTGGATCATGGGTGGTGGCCGGTTCAGTTCCGGAGTTGGTCGGCGATCAGATCTACAACACCGCACTGGTGTTCTCGCGCACCGGTGAACTCATAGCGACACATCGCAAGGCCAACCTCTACACCCCCTTGGGCGAGGACCTCATCTACACCGCAGGCGAGAGTTACCTCGTCGTGGAGACAGACGACATCGGCACGATCGGGGTGGTCACCTGCTTCGATGGCGACTTTCCCGAGACGTCCCGTGCACTCGCGGCCGCTGGGGTGCACCTCGTAGCCCATCCATGCGCATTCGAATTTGCCGCTCGGACCTGGTGGGACCTGCTGTACCCCGCAGCAGCATTGGCCAACGGGATGTGGTGGGTTTCAGTGAACCAGTGCGGTACTAACGGGGGAGTCACCCAACTCGGGGCGAGCAGGATCATCTCGCCAAGCGGAACCATCGTGCACGAACTAGTTCGCGCTGCCGACGGCCAGACGCCAGAGCCGGTCAGCATCGCACTCAGCATTGATTTCGGCGCTGAATTGACCGATTGGGCCGAGCACTGCGCCATTTTGCGTCAGCCCGGTAATTTCGGCGTCCAGGTGGTGTCCGCCCGGGGCCCGTCAGAGCACTAGATGGTTCACGAGACCACCTGTTTGCCTCAGGCGAGGGTCCATGTGAGGTCACAGTCTTTCCCGAAATGGTTACCAATGCCGCTTTTGCCGATACCGTCGAGTATCCAGGCAAGCGAGACAGAGGATCCACGTGAACTCAACTATCGGAACTGCGCACAACCCTTGGCGACTCGCGACGTCCAGCGGTGGGTCCGAGTACACGATGCACATCGATGACACTCTCGATCCGCCACTGCTGGTGTGCATGGTCGGCAAGAACGAGTTGACCTACTTGGCCAGGGCCATCGATGACCTGCATGAGTGGCTCGTCGAACAGAACGACTGGATTCTCATCGGCGGCGCCGATGAACAGCGTCCGGCAATCGCTGGCACAGTTGAGGACTTCGGGCGCAGCCCGAAGAATCCGGTCGGCGGCTGGTACGGCCAACTTGTTGGCAATCGTGGGCGCTTCGGTGTGTACGTGTCTCCGGTTCTCGTGGCCCAAGGGCGCGCAGAAATCGAGATCACCGGACGTAAGGCGCGGATCCGAGCCATTCCGGTCGCGGGGAGCGTTGAGTCCGAGGCTGCCCTCGGTTAAGACTGTGTCAGCACCGTAGATTCGGTTACTTGACATAATGTCCCTTATCGGATGTTTCTTAGCAAGCAGTCGTGAGTCACTAGCGCCTCGCCATCCCGCCTCCTTGGCCTGATCGCTGTCAGACTCATGACTGTGGATCTGACCCCCTTCGTGGCACAACGCTCACGCTATGAGGCATCCGACAACGAGTTCGCCTCGGCCCTTGGACACCTGCAGCGTCTCGTCCATGAATGGCACGTCGAACTTGAGCCGCGGCTGCTGGGCGAGCCCACGTGTTCCTTCGCAGCGGCCGGTCGTGTGGGCAAGCACGAAGTTGTCCTGAAGGTGCCAATAGTTGGCGAAGAACGAACAAGCGGCTACCGAGCAGCGCTGGCCTTCATGGGCCATGGCGGTGTCGACGTCCTGGAGGGTGATGACCTCAGCGGCTCGCTACTGATGAAACACCTGACTGGGCCGGATTTGAGCGCCGAATCCCCCAGTAACGCCAACGGAATCTGGGTCGACCTCTATGCCCAGCTCCAGTCGGCCCCACATTTCGCTGGTCTGGATCTACTGGACGACTTCGGATTTCCCTCCCACCCCGTGCCTGAGTTCTCGCCCGACGAGCATGTGACGCTGTCGACATTATTCGAACACCTGTCGTCTAGCACTCCTCGGACGGCCTACCTACATGGCGATCTGCATCACTTCAACATCATGGAAGACCGCGGTCACTGGTACGCGATTGATGCCAAAGGCTGGATCGCAGACCCGCACTGGGAGGCAAGCGCCTTCCTGCGCAACCCGTTCGAGGCTCTCAGCGCAGATCCAGATCTACGTGGCACTCTCACGGGTCGGATCGAACGCACCGCGGCCGCCCTGGCGTTGGATCCCGACCGTATCCGCGACTGGGCGGTCGTGCAGACCTACTCCTGCGTCGGATCGGAGTCGTCGGCCTGGTCACGCGCCATGATCGTCATCACTCGCGCCTTGCAACTGGTCTGACACGCGGGCTCCCGCGGAAGGACGCCAGAGGCGTCAGGAGGCCTGCACCACGTGGCCAGCGAGCCGCAGCGCCTCGATCGCTCGCTCAAGTGCTCCAGCGTGCACCAACACGTAATCGGTGTCATAAGTTGAGATCACAAAGACACTGACATCGACATCGGCGAGCGGCGCCGTCAGTGCCGCCATCACCCCGACCATCGAAAAGTCCAGTGGCCCAGCCACTTCCAACGCGCGCCAGTCGGTCTCAACCCGAACAAGGTCGCCAGACGGTGCTGCATCCTCACTGCAGACAACCGAGATCTCGCTGGAAGTGCGCGTAGCCGAAAAGAAGACGGGGCGATCCGGTGGTACTGGCCACGGCGCATCAGCAGGAAGACGGCAGACAGAGAGTCGATCACTCAAGACGCGAAGTTCCATGAGCCTCATCGTGCCTGACTCCGGCGCTCACCAAGACCAGAAGCGAACTCTTGCAGGCGCGTCCTGTCGCAAATGCTGGACCAAAGACGGCATGATCCCTGTCATGACAAGCGATATGGCCGGTGCGCGCACGTATGATGACGGTCCGACCAGACGCCGCGAGCAGCGGGCTTGGTATTGGTACGAATTCGCGCAGTCTGCGTTCGTAACGACCGTCTCGGTAGTTCTTGCGACGCCCTATCTGACTGCTGTGGCAGAAACAGCGGCATGTGGCGCGGCTGGTACCGATGTAAATCCATGTACTCAAGACTTGCACGTTCTCGGCATTCCGGTCGCGCCAGGATCGGCGGTCTTCTACGTCGTGACCATCGCCACTGTGCTGTCATTCCTGGCCATGCCGGTGGTGGGAGCGCTCGCCGATCGCTCGCCCTCAAAACGCAGGTGGCTGTTGATATATGCCGCAATCGGCGCTGTGGCAACAATGTGCCTTTTCTTCGTCACCGGGACGAACTGGCTGCTCGGCGCGTTCCTGCTCATCATCGGTAACGTCGCGCTGATCGCGAGTTTGACTGTGTACGCGGCCATCTTGGTCGATATCGCCGAGCCCGACGAGCGTGACCGAGTTTCCACTGAAGGCTGGGCGTTTGGATACGTGGGCGGGTTCCTGCTCCTCATCGTGAGCCTGGTGCTCGTGCAGATGCACGACACTTTCGGACTATCCGAGGGCCTTGCCGTCCGGGTTGGCTTCCTATTGGCCGGGGTGTGGTGGCTGGTCTTTTCGATCGTGCCCTACCTGGGAATCAAGGATCGAATCGTCGAGGCCCGAGAGGCCAAAGTCAGCTTCCGCACTAGCTTCAGTCAATTGCGCGACACCTTGTCTCATGTGCGCAAGTACCCACAGACCTTGCGCTTCCTTATCGCCTTCTTGTTCTTCAACGATGGAGTCCAAACCGTCATTGTGGTCGCAGCCGTGTATGGGACCCAGGAACTGGGAATGAGCATCACCAACGTCATCCTGGCCGTGCTCATCGTGGAGATCACCGGGATTATCGGCGCGCTGTTCATGGGTCGAACCGCTGCCAAGCGTGGCGCTCAACAGGTCATCTTGGGTGCGCTCGTCGTGTGGGTAGTGATCGTGTTCATTGGGTATTTCCTGCCCGCACACAGCCCATCGATGTTCTGGTTGATGGCCGGCCTGATTGGCCTCGTGGTCGCTGGCACTCAGGCACTGTCGCGATCGTTGTTCTCCCAACTGATCCCTCGCGGCCGCGAGGGTGAGTACTTCAGTCTTTACCAGGCCGCTGAGCGGGGTACGTCCTGGCTCGGCACGCTGCTCTTCGGTCTCACTTACCAGTTCACCGGCTCATACCGATCCGCACTGTTTGCCCTGATTGTGTTCTTCATCATTGGCGGGTATCTGCTCCGTAAGGTAGACATTGCACGCGGAATCCGGGAAGCCGGGAACGAGCTCCCGGCCGTTCTCTAGGCTCGCGCGTTTGGGCGTTCGCGACTCTCAGCAGCCTCACACGTGTAGCACAGTGCGTGCAGACCCCATACCGGCATTCTCAGATCTACGCATCCAACGCTAATCGGCTGGTCGTTGACCGGCTTCGTAGCGTCCGGGTGAATATGACGATTGCAGGTTTCATCCGTGGGATCCATGGGAACACTTGATGCGTCTACCTCGTTACTAGACAGCGGGACCAGTTGCATCGAGGACTGGCCGTTATGAAGGGGGAACCATGACTGAGATATTGCGCGGCACCCGACTTGGCGCCACGAGTTACGAAAATGAGACCCATGTGGAGCTCGCACCGCGTCAGGTCATCGACTACATCTGCCCGGTTGGACACGTCTCGAGCATGATGTTTTCGATGGAAGCGGACGTGCCTGCTCTATGGGAATGCCGATGCGGCGCTGAGGCCCTCCGTCGTAACGGCGAGAAGCCAGAGGTCAAGGCCACCAAACCGGCTCGCACCCACTGGGACATGCTCCTCGAACGGCGAACCATCGACGATCTCGAGACCCTGTTGGCCGAACGCCTCGAGGTCCTGCATGTGACTCGCACTTCAGCAACAAAGGCTAGTTGATTAGAGCTTCACCACTCAGATACACCCCACCCCATGCGCGAGCCCGATTCCAACGTCGGGCTCGCGTTGGCGTGTAAGGGATAGCAACTGCGCACCAGTGCACACAGTGACCGGCGCAAGCAGCGCGCACATCACTCCGGATCGATCACGCGGCCTTCGATGATGTGCCCGTCGGGCCCTTGGTGAGCTGGCCCCGAATTTGGGCCCGGCTGGTCATCTCGGATCACTTCACCGGGTACCACTCCCCCGCCGCCGGATCCCCCGTAGTTTGTGCCAGGCCGCCCGGTGCGCGGGTCGACCCCCAAGTCGCGCATCCGCCGAAGTGCCCGGCTCGCCACGGCTGAGCGCACCACCGCACGGACGCCGGGGATGAGCGCGATGAGTCCGAGGGCGCTGGAGACTAATCCGGGCACTGCAATGAGCAGTCCGGCGACGAACACGATCCCGGCATCACCTACCTGGCCGGCCATGTGTTGTGCGCGCTCTGCCGAAACTGTCTCGGCCACCGACAACCCATCGACTGTGGTGGGTCGCAAGGTTCGCGCCGCTGCGAAACCGGCACGGCGCATCACCGCAGCACCGACCAATACGAGGGCGAGAAGCACGACGATGACCCCGCCCCAACCGATCAGCGCTGCCAACCAGACTGCGGCAAACCATTCGAGCGCCAGATAGCCCACAACGGCCAAGATCACGAGGGGATTCATGCTCTACCAACCACCGCGGTCGGGGCTCCCAACACCCGCGAGTAGGGCTCGAGCCTTGTTCGTACGATCGGTTGCGCCCCAGACCGTTACCCGCCACAGTGCCTCTACAACGATCTTCTGATTCATCTTCGACACGCCAAGTTCTCGCTCGATGAATTCGATCGGCACCTCCGCAACCGTCAGGCCGGCGCGAACGGCCCGCCAGGCGAGGTCCACTTGGAAGCAGTAGCCCTTACTCTCAACGCCGGTGAGATCCAGTGAGCGCAAGGCATGCGCGCGAAAGGCGCGGAATCCACCCGTGGCATCGTGCAACGGTACGCCGAGCATTACTCGCGTGTAGAGATTGCCTCCGCGGGACAGCACCTCGCGATGCTTCGGCCAGTTGACCACTGAACCGCCAGTCACCCAGCGAGAACCAAGTACAAGGTCTGCGTGACGCAGCGCTGCGAGCAGCAGCGGCAACTGCTCGGGTTGGTGGCTCCCATCCGCGTCCATTTCGACAACGACGTCATACGCATTGGTTAGCGCCCACTCAAAACCCGCCAAGTATGCGGCGCCCAGACCCTCTTTGCCTCTGCGATGCATGACCTGCACGTGGTCATCGACGGCTGCAAGGTCGTCGGCAATCGCGCCTGTGCCGTCAGGGCTGTTGTCGTCGGCGATCAGGATGTGCGCTTCAGGAACAGCTTTGCGTGTGCGAGCGACGATGAGTTCTACGTTTTCCCGCTCGTTGTAAGTTGGGATGATCACCAGGATCTGACCCAACTCGGCAAAGGATTCCGTGCTCACAGCGCTGCCTCCCCAGTTGATATTGCCAGGCCATCATCTGTTGCTGAGCCTACGTGCTCGTCGCGTCTGCGTCCGCGATAGGCCAGGAAGAGGAGCGCAATCGATGCCAGCACGGCCACGAGTTCCGGCACCGCACCGAGCCGGTCGGAGATCGTCAATTCGTCGCGCAATGGGACGCTCTCGACGAGGTAGCCAGCGGTGTACTCCCCGAGCAAGCCCACCATCGAACCGTCGGGGGCGATGATGGCGCTGATACCGCTAGTAGCCGCGATGAGTACCGCGCGTCCATGCTCGACCGCGCGCAACCGTGACATCGCAAGCTGTTGCTCGGGTTGACCGGTGTGACCATACGTTGCGTTGTTGGTCTGCACTGTGATGATTCGGGCACCTAGGCCGGCAAGCGCACCTGGTACACCGTCACCGCGTACAGCAGCAGTGGCAAGGCTGTCGTACGCGACCTCGAAACAAATCAGATCTCCTAGTCGCGCTGGCCCAACCTGAAGCACACCGGTTGACGGCCCTGCCGCGAAATCGCGCGGAATTCGACCAAATCGCGGGATCAAGGCGGACAGCACCGCACGAGCCGGAATCCACTCGCCGAAGGGCACCGGGTGCTGCTTGACGTAGTTCGTCGACGGCCCAGGTGTGCCCGAAGACGTTGGTAGCCAGACGATTCCGGTGTTCCAGATGTGCGAGGGATCACTAGGAACATTGACCACGGCCCCGACAAGAATCGGCACGTTGATGGCGTCCGCCGCGTGCTGAATTTGGCTTGCTGCCGCTGCGTCCAAGAGCGGGTCGATGTCAGTGGAGTTCTCGGGCCAGATCACCAAATCAGGTTGGCGGGCGATTCCCGCCGCGACGTCGGCCGCCAACCTCTCGGTCTCATGCACGTGATTGAGAAGTACCGCCGCACGTTCGCCGAAGGCATCGAGCCCTGCCGCGGGAACGTTCCCCTGGACCACCGCAGCCACCACTGTGGCTGGGCCGCCGTGTGCTCCTAGATCCACCTGACCTTGTGTAGGCAGTGGCACAAGACCGCCCGCGCTACCAATGATGGCTATCCCGATCAATGCCGCCACCACTGCGCGCGGTCGACGCAGACTCACCACGACGAAAGCAAGCAGTGAACCCATCGCTGCAAGGGCGAACGTGACCCCAGGGGCGCCCGCTATGGCCGCGTAAGGCGTAAGCGAGGTGTTGGTCTGGCTAAACGCCAACCGGCCCCAGGGGAAGCCGCCAAAGGGCTCACGATCGCGGATTGCCTCCGACGTGACCCAGAGCAGTGGCACCGCCAAGACCCAGTACTTCAGCCGAGAGGTCCACGCGACGCCTGCCCCGATGAGCGCGAATGCTGGTGCGAAAAGAGCGCTGAGCAGGATCCAGGCATCATCACCGATGACCCTCATCCACAAAATGTGCGGAAGCAAAAAGGCGAAGCCAGTGAGTAGACCCAACCAGAATCCCGGCCAGGTACGTACCCCACGCCAACTCAAGGTGAGCAGGGCAAGCGCAGGTGGCGCAAGCCAGACGATGTCGTGCGGTGGGAAGGCCGCAGCAAGCAGAGCACCGCCCGCAGCTGAGCCGAGCACTCGCCCGAGCATCGGCGCATTGGCCGAGGTGGGCCAGAGCGCTCGTGCACTGCGCGGGGCGATCCTGGACATATTGCTCAGGCTACGTGATGCCCGGCTCACCACACTCCGCCGCATCGAGCGGGAGCGAGTGCGCCAGTGGCTCAGGCAGGTACGACGCAGGTTCCGCTGGCTGTAGTAACGACGATCGGTTCAGCGAGAACGATTGCTGCAGAAGGCGACACCTCAGGTGTAGCTCGGCAGACGACGCGTGCTTCGAACTCGATTCCACGCGATCGTCGACCAACACGGGTGATCGTTGCGGTGGCCTCTAGGACGTCTCCAGCGATAACCGGTTGGAGGAACGACACCTGGTCATAGCCAGCGAAGAGTCCCTCGTCGCCGTCGGTACGAATCAGCAGCTCTGTCGCAACGTCACCGAACATGGCCAGCATGTACGCACCGTCAACCAGGCTGCCGCCATAGTGCGCGTGTGAATGCGGCACATAACGGCGATGAGTTACCGACATTCCATGTCGCGGATCAGATTCTGCGTCGTAGATGCTCATGCGGACTTCTCTCCGTTGGGAACCAATGCATTGACGAGATAGGACGCGACTTCACCAGGAGTGGTCCCTTTTCCGAAGATGCGGTTAACGCCAAGATCGGCGCTCATCGACTCATCGAATCGAGGACCGCCAACGACAAGGAGCGGCCGACGGCTAGCAGGGAAAGCCTCTCGGAAGGCAGCACTCATTTCGCGCGTGTTATGCAAATGGGCATCACGTTGGGTGACCACCTGCGACACGAGCACCGCGTCGGCTTGGTGAATGCGGGCCTGTTCGACAAGGTCGGGCACGGCAACTTGCGCGCCGAGATTCACGACCTTGAGTTCCGTGTAGTACTCGAGCCCCTTCTCCCCCGCGAATCCCTTGATGTTGAGGATCGCGTCGATACCTACTGTGTGCGCATCCGTACCGATACATGCTCCAACGATGACCAACGGACGGTGGAGGCCCTTCTTCACTGCCGTGTTCACCTCCTTGGGCGAGAGCAACGGATAGTCGCGCTCGATCACCACAACTTCCCTCAGATCGACCAGATGATGGACAGATCCGTAGACGATGAAGAAGGTGAAGTCAGGGCCCATGGGCTTGGCATGCACAACCATCGCCGGGTCAAGGCCCATCTTCTTCGCGAGCTGTAACGCGGCGCCTTCGGCGCGCTTGTCATGCTTCACCGGCAAGGTGAACGACACCTGCACCATGCCATCGCCGGTGGTGTCACCGTAAGGGCGCACGATCGATGTCTTCTTGCTCGTCTTTTCGCTCATCTTGTCGCCCCCTCATCCAGCATGTCGGTGGCGGGGTTGAGGTAATCGCGATCCTTCGCAACGACACCCTCCAGCCCGCGCCCTGCGTTAGCGGGACGCTTCATCAAGCCAAACGTGCCATCACCGATTGCGTCAAGGAGGGTGTCGTCGACGATTGCTTCGAGTAAGTCAACTGCCTCACCAAGGACCTCCTTGGCGCGACTGGCGATGAACCCGTCGGGTGGCGGCCGGAAGTCCTCGCGCAGATTTCCGGCAGTATTAAAGACGTACCGAACGTTCTGCAGTGCAAGGTCGCGATCGGACAGCCACGGTGTGACCACAGCCTCGGTCATCATGCCCACAAGTAAGATCCCTTGGCCGGTAAGGATTCCGGCGAGATTGAAGAAGCCGTCATGGAGGAAGCCGTTGAAGATATCGCCGGTCATGTGCTTGGTCGGCGGCATCCACTTCAGTGGCGCATCTGGAAACAGGGTGCGGGCTAGCAATGCGTGCGCGAGTTCGAGCCGGAATGAATCTGGCACCGTTGGGTTGATCTCAAATGCGTGGCCAAGCCCGAGTTGCCAGTCCTCGAGCCCGGCTTCCTTGGCGAAGAACTCGTTGAGCAATTGGCTCACGGTGACCGTGTGCGCGGCCTCGACAGCGTCCGCGGTGGTCAGATAGTTGTCCTCGCCAGTGTTGATGATGATTCCCGCGCGTGCATGGATCTGACGACTGAAACGCTGATCCACGAAAGTTCGGATCGGATTGATGTCGCGAAACAGGATTCCGTACATCGAGTCGTTGAGCATCATGTCAAGGCGTTCAAGCCCAGCCAGTGCCGCAATCTCAGGCATACATAGGCCCGACGCATAGTTAGTGAGCCGTACGTAGCGACCGAGTTCTGCGCTAGTTTCGTCCAACGCGGCGCGCATCAATCGAAAGTTCTCTTGTGTCGCGTAGGTGCCCGCATAGCCTTCGCGGGTCGCACCTTCTGGCACGTAGTCAAGCAGCGATTGACCAGTGGACCGGATTACTGCGATGACGTCGGCGCCTTCACGAGCTGCGGCCTGCGCCTGCGGGATGTCCTCGTAGATGTCGCCGGTTGCCACGATGAGGTAGATCCACGGTGCTGGCGGATTGCCGAACTTCGCAATCATCCGATCGCGTTGCCTTCTGTTGGTGTCGATTCGCCGGATGCCGACAGAGACAGCACTTCTAGCCGCTTTCGCTGCGCGAATCGAATCCTTGCCACTCGGAATTCGGAACTGCACCGAACCAGCAGCCGCCTTCTGCGCCAACGTCAGCAGGTCATCCTCTGTTCGCAGCAGTGCGTCCCACACCGGTAGCGACACGCCATGCTCGAGACCCACTTGTTCACGGACGACATCGACGAGTCGACTCACCCATGGGATGCCCTCGACGTCTGCACCCTCGAGGCCCGCGAGACGGAGCACTGCGCGTTCGACCGACACCGTGGTGTGTCGTTTCGCGATCTTCACCACGGGGCCGCCCGCCTTACGCGCCAACGCCCGTGCCTTGCGAATCTGCGCTGGATCAAGGGCGAGTAGGCGCCTTGGGTCGTTGGTCGAACCGGTTCCTGTGCGGCTCACGCCGCCACCTCCTCGAGTACACCGTTGTCGTGCACCGTTGTTCCTCGAACGACCGTACGTAGGCAATCAGGAGATGTGGTTGTGGCCGACAGATCTGGCCAACCGTGCGCATCTCGGGGGAAGTCTGCCGCCCACACAGCAAAAGTGGCGGCGGATCCGGCTAACAGGGCTCCGGCCGATGAGCCGACCGACTGGTGGCCGGCGAGAGTATGCGCGCTGAAGGCCGCGGCAATTCCGACTCGCTGGCCAATCGTTCTGTGCTGCACCGCGGCCCGAACCGCGCCCCAGGGATCGACGGCCGTGACTGGGGAATCGGAGCCGAACACCAGTGGGATCCCAGCCGCAAGCATGTCCGCGAAAGGATTGAGGCGGACCCCACGATCTGGCCCTAGCCGATCGCAATACATCCCGTCGTCCCCACCCCAGGAGGCGTCGAAGGCCGGCTGTACGGACGCAATCACACCAAGATCGGCGAGGGCACTGATCTGCTGCGTGTCGAGCATCTCGGCATGCTCGAGGCGGTGGTGCTGAGTGCGTAAAGCATCATGGCCGACATCGCTGGCGGCGGCCCGCATGCCAGAAATGATGGTGTCCATCGCTGCGTCGCCAATCACGTGGAAACCAGCCTGGATTCCGGCCAGCGTGCACTGAGCGACGTGATCTTGAACCGCCGCTGAATCAAAGTAGAGAGCGCCGTGGGTGTCAGCGAAGTCAGAGTAGGGCGAGCGCAAACACGCTGTGCGCGAACCGATCGCGCCGTCGATGAACAGGTCGCCACCGGCGCCGTACCCACCGATATCGCGCATTGCCTCGATTCCGCCGTCGGCTGCCAACTGACCCCAATACACAACAACGTCTGGCCATTGCGCCGAATTCGCTAGCGCCACGAGAGCGGCGGCGTCGTCGGCGCCGCCAATGTCTGGCCCGCCCATCTCGTGCACCGCGCCGATTCCCAGGCTCGCAACGGTCTGCAGCGCTAACCGTTGCGCATCGACCCGTTGCCCAGGCGTGATCGACTCGAGCGCAGCATTGCGGATCGCTTGGTGGGCCTCGCGGCTGAGCCAACCTGAGGAGTCGTAGCCCGCCTGACCTGCTAGTGATCGCACAGATGACATCAACGCACCGGACACAAGAGCCGAATGCACGTCGATGCGTGACAAGTAGACGAAGGAGCCATAGGACGCGCGATCAAGTTCAGCGGCCGTAGGCAACTCGCGAATCGGCCAGGCGCTTTCGTCCCAGCCGTGACCAAGAATTGTTCGGCCTCGCAGCTGCCGACACATTCGCGAGACAGCTTCTAGCACATCGGCTTTCGAGCGCGAGCCAGAAAGGTCAAGCCCAGCAAGCGCCAATCCGGTGTCGGTAGCGTGCATGTGCCCATCAACGAAAGCTGGGGTGATCAAGGCACCACGCACGTCCACAGCAAGCCGAGTGCTCGGGGCGCGGCTGGCCTCCCCCACCCACACGATGACGCCATCAGCCACAACCATCGACGACGATGTGACAGCTCCATCGGTGATGAGTCGACCGCCGTGCCAGAGTACCGGCTCGGCACTCCGCACCTTCGGTGCATCGACGGTCACAGATGCCCCTCGGCGGCGAGGCGCGAGTTGAACAGCGCCGCCACGCCGGGCTCAGTGCGGAGCAGATCGAAAGCCATCTCGGCATGGCCGGGCGTGAACCCATTGCCGATCAGCATCGTGACATCGGCCGCAAGGCCTTCCGCGCCGAGTGCGGCAGTGGCGAATGAGGTGGCCATCGAGAAGAAGATGATCGTGCCACCGTCACCGGTCGCCAAGATTGCTCCGTGCTCGCAGCCGGGAACATCAACGCACACGACAACTATGTCGGCTGGGCCCCCAAGCACTGCGCTAATGGTGTCCGAGAGAGCAACTGGGTCGCGGGCATCGGCCAGCTCAACCACGTCGCAGAGAGCTGCGTCGCGAAGCGCTATGGCCTCGCGCTCGATGGGAACAATCCCGAGGGTCTGTGCAGCGCCCGCTCGTCGCGCCGCCGCCAACGACAACGACCCGCTCTTACCTGCCCCACCGATGACCGCGACCCGCGGCGGTTGCCCTGCCGCCACGTAACGGGCGACCACTCGTGCGGTCAGTGCCGGGGCGCCGCACACGTCCATGACGGCCATCGCCAACGCTCCCGGGAGATCATCGGGGACCTTCGCGACGATCGTGCGGTCGAACAGGATGGCATGACCGTCGCAGGGCACCTGTTCGCTGCGACCGTCCCACGATGCCAACCCGTCGCTGATGTGCAGAGGGGTCAGGGTGAGCGACACAAGGCTCGTGATGTGATCACCGACCGACAGCTCGTGGTGATGGCTATCAGGGCCCATCGCTTCGACAGTGCCCACCAGCATTCCGCCGGATCCGGTCACGGGGTTGTGCATTTTGCCGCGGGTGCCAATGATCTCGAGCACCTCAGCCCGTACGGCCGCGCCGTCACCACCGTGCTTGTCCGACAGCTGGCGAAAACTGGCGGCGTCGAGATTGAGCCGCTGCACGCGCACTCGGATCTCGCCGGTGGTCAGTTCGGGGCTGGGGTCGAGCTGCCACGCGGCCTGCGGGAGTACTCCCGAGGGAGTCAGTACGCGGTGTAGCCCCACGGGGCTGACGGGATGGGTCACAGGTCGCATCCTTCCGGACCGAGGCAGGCACATCACCACCTGGCGCAGGCGGCGCGCGGGTGGAACACGGTTCAGCCGCGCCAGATCAGCGCGATCGGGTCGTGCGGTTACCGAACAACTATTGGTTTAGTGAGCAGAGATAGGAAATATATCCGGCCTGGACATGCTTCAACAGCAGGATATCCCGTATCGTCAACTAGGTAGGTACATCCCGGTGCGACGCACCCCGCTCTCGAGAGGCAGCATCGTGACCGAGATCCTCGACCGGGTCATCCCGGGTGCCCAGCCATACGCCTATTCCAACCACGAGTTGGTCGAACCCGACTGGCGACGTTTTCCCGGTTGGGTCGACGTCACGGACAGTGACTGGCGATCCGCTCAATGGCAACGGTCGCACTGCGTGAAGAACACCGCACAGTTGCGCGGCGTCCTAGGCGATCTTGTCGACGATCGCTTCTACGCCGACCTTGAAGCCGACATCGCTAGAGCTGCCACGATGTCCATGCTCGTGCCGCCCCAGATGCTCAATACCATGGCTTGGGCCACCGCCCCTGCGGGCGCTGGCTCGCTCACTGACGCGTTCTACGCAGACCCAGTACGTCGATACATGCTGCCGGTGTTCTCCGACCGTCGCACCGACTGGACCAGCCACCCGCATTCATCGCGTGACTCGCTACACGAGCATGAGATGTGGGCGGTTGAAGGCTTGACCCATCGCTACCCGACCAAGGTCCTCGCCGAGTTGCTACCCACCTGTCCGCAGTACTGCGGACACTGCACGCGAATGGATCTCGTCGGCAACTCAACACCCAGCGTCGAGAAGTTGAAGTTCATCGGCAAGCCCGACACTCGGCTCACCGACATGCTCGATTACCTTCGACGCACACCTGGTGTGCGCGACGTCGTCGTATCAGGCGGTGACGTCGCCAACATGCCGTGGCCAAGGCTGGAGTCGTTCATCACCGAGCTGCTGACGATCGACAACATCCGCGATATCCGTCTCGCCTCAAAGGCATTCATGGCTCTACCCCAGCATTGGCTTCAGGACGAGGTTCGCGCTGGCATGGAGCGAGTGGCTACCACCGCGCGTAACCGCGGGGTTGGGCTGGCGATTCACACCCACGTCAACGCCGCGCAATCGGTGACCCCGCTTGTCGCCGAGGCCACTCGCGCGATGCTCGAAGTCGGAGTCCGCGATGTGCGCAACCAGGGCGTACTCATGCGCGGGGTCAATGCCACCGTGAATGACCTACTTGACCTGTCCTTCGCCCTGCTCGATGGTGCAGGAATCATGCCGTACTACTTCTACATGTGCGACATGATCCCCTCGGCTGAGCACTGGCGAGTTGCCGTCTGGGAAGCCCAGGCCCTCCAGCACGGACTCATGGGGTATCTGCCTGGCTTTGCAACCCCTCGTATCGTCTGCGACGTGCCTTACGTCGGTAAGCGCTGGGTGCACCAACTCCACGAGTACGACCGCGAACGTGGCATCAGTTACTGGACCAAGAACTACCGAACGGGCATTGAGACCACCGACACAGATGCTCTCTCGCGCTCCTACGAGTACTACGACCCGATCCATACCCTTAGCCCCGTGGGCCAGCAGTGGTGGCGCGAACATGCTCACGAGTCGATCGCTGACGCCGAGGCAACTCACGCGCAGCATTGAGGCTGCTGCACTGTGAATAGGGCCGCCTTCACCGCGCTAGATCTGCGGCGGGCGATTCTCGTACGGAGTCGACAGCACCACACTGGTTCGTGTCGACACTCCTGCTTTGGCGCGGATCTCGGCCAGCAGGATTTCCAGTGCGGCCGGGCTAGCAACCCGCACCTTCAGGACATAAGACTCATCCCCCGCAACTGACCAGCACGCCACAATCTGCGGTACGCCTTCCAGTCGCTGCGGTGCATCATCAGGCGCCGCGGGGTCGATGGGCTTGATCGACACTAGGGCCGTCAACGGCAGTCCCAGAGCGTCGTGGTCGACATCGATCGTGTAGCCCTTGATTACACCCCGCTGCTCTAGGCGCCGAACCCGTTGGTGCACAGCCGATGTCGACAGGCCCGTTGCTTTGCCCAGATCGGTAAATGAGAGCCTGCCATCACCGGCCAACAGGCGAACTATCGTCCGATCCATCTCTTCTAGCATCACGGCTCCCACCATCGTCGTCCCTTAGGACAAACCTACCTGTGCTCGAGACTCCAAGATCTACAGGATGGCAAGTTCGCGGGGTTGAAGGTTGACGCGCTCCGCCCTTAAGTCTCCGCACACGAGAATGTCCTCGATGCGCGCGCCATGTTGGCCGGGCAGGTAGATGCCCGGCTCGACCGAGAAGGCCATGCCGGCTGCAAGCACCTCAGTGTTACCGCTGACGATGTAGGGCTCTTCGTGTGTCTCGAGCCCGATCCCGTGTCCGGTGCGATGTATGAAGAACTCGCCGTACCCTGCATCGATGATGATTTGGCGAGCAGCAGCATCAACGCTCTCCGCCGTTACTCCGGGACGAGCATGCTCACAAGCGGCGAACTGAGCAGCTTGAAGTACCGCGTAGTACTCGGCGAACTGAGCTGGCGGGGCGCCCACCACGTACATGCGCGTGGAGTCAGAGCAGTAGCCATCAGGCATCGTCCCTCCGATGTCGACCACTACTGGCTCACCGGCTGCGATCACTCGATCGGATAGCTCGTGGTGCGGGCTGGCCCCGTTCGGCCCACTCGCCACGATCGTGAAATCAACTCGTACGTGGCCTTCGCTGATGATGGACTCCGCGATATCGCGACCGACCTCGCGCTCAGTGCGTCCGGGCCGAAGCCAGCGACCCATCTGCGCGTGCACGCGATCAATCGCTGCGCCTGCGCGGCGAAGGGCGTCGATCTCGTCGGCGCTCTTGCGCATGCGAAGTTCGCGCAGGACGGACCCGGCCAAGATCTGCTCCACGTCAGGCATTGCGGCGCGCAACCGAAGGACCTTCTCCGCCCACATGTGATTGTCGAGACCCACCTGCCCGGTTTCTGGCAGCAAGGCGGCTACGTGTGCATACGGGTTCTCGAGTTCAGTCCACGACAACACCTCAATACCGAGTTCGCCAATCGGACTCGCTAGGGCGGCCGGTCGCTCGAGATGCGGAACGATGATCTGTGGGTCGCCGTCTGGCCGAAGCACTAGGCAGGTCAGTCGTTCCAGCGGGATGGCGTCGTAGCCAGTCAAGTAGCGCAGATCGGGCCCAGGGCTGATCAACAGTGCGTCGACACCTGCCGCCCTCGTCGCATCCTGCGCACGACTTAACCGTGCAGCAAGGTCAGTAACAGGCGGGTGGTGCGGCGCTGTGTCAGTCACAGGGCGACCCTATGACCAAGAACCTCGGGTGGTCCGGCTGGCTATGGAACTGGCCGTTGTGTCGCACCAGGCAAGTTCCGGCGTCGAACGATCGGGCTAGGGTTGCGACATGCCGCCGAAACTGATGCTGATCGACTCCGCAGGGCTATACTTCCGCGCCTTTTACGGCATGAAGGACTCCGTAACCGCCAAGGACGGCACACCCGTGAATGCCGTCCGAGGCTTCCTCGACTTCATCGCCCGGCTAGTTACAGATCACTCGCCAACCGAATTGGTCTGCTGTTGGGATGACGACTGGCGTCCTGAGTTCAGAGTCGCTGCGATCCCGTCGTACAAGGCGCATCGAGTTGCAGCCACACCCGAGAGCGGCGAGGAAGTACCTGATCAACTCGAAATTCAGGTGCCCATCATCGTCGATGTCCTTGCAGCGCTGGGCATCACACGCCTTGGCTCACCAGGCTACGAGGCCGACGACGTCATCGGCACTTTGGCGAATCGAAGCCTGATACCAGTTGACGTAGTCACCGGCGACCGAGATCTGTTCCAAGTGATCGACGATGCCCGTCAGGTACGCGTGCTGTACACAGCGAAGGGAGGTGTCGCTAACGCGACTGTGGTCAATGAGGCCTATGTGCTTGCCACATATGGGATCCCTGGTCGTTCGTACGCCGACTTCGCCGCGCTCAGAGGCGACCCATCGGATGGTCTGCCCGGAGTGCCTGGAGTCGGCGATAAGACCGCCGCCGCGCTCATCTCGTTGTACGGCACTCTCGAGGGCGTGATCGCTGCGGCGCAGGCGCGTGATGCGGCAACTCGATCGAGCGTGCACGACAAGGTTCTTGCCGCGCAGGATTACCTCGCTGTGGCGCCACGCGTGGTGCAGGTCGCGCTCGATGTTCCGCTCGCCAGCACCTCGCATGTCCTACCAACCCAGCCTGCCGACCTCGAGACATTGTTCGAGTTGGCCGATCGTTGGAATCTGCGATCGTCGGTCAATCGCGTCGTGGCTGCGCTAGCGCAGCGCTGACCTCGCTCACACCGACGAGAAAGACACCACTCCACGCTTGACCGCGTCCACGGCGTCGCGCGCAGTTCTTGCCAATACCGCACTCTCTGGGTCCGTGTGCGAGCCAGCCGCATCGGCGATCTGCCCCAGTAGGTCAGCCAATTGCTTGCACCATCGAACAAAGTCACCAGCCGCGAGATCAACGTCGCGAAGTACAGACTCGAGGCGGTGCCCCGATGCCCAGCGAAACGCAGCCCACGCAAAGCCTAGATCGGGCTCGCGCAGGAACTGCACTCGTTCCTCAGCTTCGAGGTTGGCGAGTTCACCCCAGATGCGCACTGTGTCGGCCAGGACCTCAGGTACCCGACCAGGAGGCAACTTCGGCGGACCACTGTCGTCCGATTGCCTGGACTCGAACACCAAAATCGATGCGCACGCAGCGAGTTCGGGCGCAGTCAGGCCCTTCCACAGACCTTGCCGCAAGCATTCGGCAGCAACGAGATCGAGTTCGGAGTAGAGCCGCTGCAGCATCCGACCGGCGTCAGTGACCGCCGACGTGTCGTCGTCGGTAGTGAGGTAGCCAAGTTGAGCCAAGATCGCGCACACTCGGTCGAACTGACGAGCAATCGAGTTGGTCCGTGTCTCGACTCGACGTTCGAGCCCCTGTGTTTCACGCTGGAGTCGATGGAAGCGCTCGGCCCATCGCGCGTGATCCTCGCGCTCATCGCATCCATGGCAGGGATGTTGGCGGATGAGACGGCGCAGTTCGAGGATCAATTCGTCCTCGGCGTTCCCACCACCACCCTTGCGCGGACGGTCTACTCGAAGGTCACCCACTGACTCTTTGAGCCTGGACGCCAAGTCACGACGTGAATTAGCTGAGCGTGGGTTGAAGAGCTTCGGAATCCGAATGTGCTCCAGCGGCTCGACCGGCGTGGGAAAGTCGATCACCGAAAGGCGCTTGACTTGTCTGTCGATGGTGAGCACTGAGGGACGCGGCTCATCCTTCTCGCTGAGCCCTGGGTCGAGGACGACAGCAACTCCGGAGCGGCGTCCTGCCGGGATCACAATCACATCCCCGGCTTTCAGCTTGGCCAGCGAGTCCGACGATGCTGCTCGACGTCGCACTGCGCCATCGCGTGCCAGTTCCTTCTCGCGGTCAGTGAGCCGACGACGCAGTTCGGAGTACTCCGCAAAATCCCCCAGATGACAGTTCATCGCATCGCGATACCCATCAAGCGCGCCCTCTTGCTTTCGCACCTGCCGTGCCATTCCAACCACCGCTCGGTCAGACTGGAACTGTGCGAACGAGGTCTCAAGGAGTTCGCGGGCCGCATGGTGGCCTACTGACCCGACGAGATTGACCGCCATGTTGTACGAGGGTTTGAACGATGAACGCAAGGGGTACGTGCGGGTCGAGGCAAGGCCAGCAAGGGCTTCGGGATCAAAGCCGTGGTGCCACACCACAATTGCGTTTCCTTCAATGTCTATGCCCCGGCGTCCAGCGCGACCAGTGAGTTGGGTGTACTCCCCCGGGGTGATGTCGGCATGTGTCTCACCGTTCCACTTCACCAACTTCTCAAGCACCACACTTCGAGCCGGCATATTTATGCCAAGTGCCAAAGTCTCAGTGGCGAAAACCATCTTCACCAGCCCGAGTTGGAACAGGTACTCGACTGCCTCCTTGAAGGTGGGCAGCATTCCGGCGTGATGGGCAGCAAACCCGCGCTCGAGTCCATCGAGCCAATCCAGATAGCCCAGGACCGCAAGATCCTCTTGGGGTAGATCGGCGCAGCGGGCCTCGACTATGTCGCGGATGGTCTGCCGCTCGTCATTGGATGTGAGGCGTAAACCGGCGGCCAGGCACTGGTCTACCGCTGCATCGCAGCCAACGCGGCTGAACAAGAAAGTGATGGCAGGCAAGAGCCGCTCGCGGTTCAGCCGCTCGACCACTTCATAGCGCATCGGGATATTGGCGCCCCGGGGCCGACGGCCACCTCGACCAGGTCGCGAGCCGCTGTCACGCATCATCTTGGTGAGGCGCTCGTCCTCCCGCGCGAGCCGGACGAGTTCGGGGTTGACCTTGCTCTGCTCATCATCGACGAACAGATCAAACAGGCGGTCGCCGGCCATCACCTGCTGCCACAACGGAACCGGTCTGTGCTCCTCAACGACGATGCGGGTTTCGCCGCGAACCTCGGTGAGCCACTCACCGAACTCCTCGGCGTTACTGACAGTGGCTGAAAGCGCGACAACGGCAACGTGTTCAGGCAGGTGGATGATCACCTCCTCCCAGACAGCACCGCGGAAGCGATCAGCGAGGTAGTGCACCTCGTCCATGACGACGTAGGACAGACCCTCAAGAGTGTGCGAGCGCGCGTAGAGCATGTTGCGCAAAACTTCGGTTGTCATGATGACTACGGGCGCTTCCCCATTGACCGAGTTGTCGCCGGTGAGTAAGCCCACATTGTCGGCGCCATACCGTGCCACGAGATCGTGGTACTTCTGGTTCGACAGAGCCTTGATCGGCGCCGTGTAGAAGCACTTGCGGCCCTCGCGTAGAGCTAGGTGCACTGCGAATTCCCCAACGACAGTCTTGCCGGCGCCGGTCGGTGCAGCCACCAGGACCCCCGCACCTGCCTCTACCGCTCGGCACGCCTCAAGCTGGAAGTCATCGAGTTCGAACTCGTACAACTCCTGGAATTCGTGCAAGGCGGTCTTCTTGCCTGCGGTGCGGCGCTGAGAGGCCGCATAACGTTCGGCAGGCGAGGTCATGGCACAAGGTTATGGCCCGATCACCTCGTGCGCGGCATCAGAACGCGCGCCGCTCCCGCCACTACGCGCACCTCCACTGGGAGCGGCCCGATCCGTTCGCCATCGGCGTACGCCACTTGGTCGGCTGCCTCGAGCCGAACTGTCGTCGCGAGGTACTGATGCACCTCGGGGCGCTTGATGTGCGTGCCCTTGTAGACCGTGGGAAACACCCGCAGAAAAGTCGGGGTACTGAGTTCATCAAGGAACGTGACCGACAGCAGTCCGTCATCGAAACATGCTTGTGGGCAGACCCTCATTCCGCCGCCGTAGCGCGGACCATTCCCTACAGCAACCAGCATGCCGGGTTTGCTTTCCTGACTGGCCGTGGACAAGCCGGCATCGAGATCCATCACGTAGGGCACTGCACGGAACACTCGAAGTTCGCCCAGGATCGCAGCGATGTATCGAGCCTGACCAGTAGGCCACGACATCCGATTGGCACGCTCATTCACTAGTGAATCGAAACCGCTGGACAACACGCCAAGAAACCATCGCTGCTCACCATCGCCCGCTCGGGCGAAACCTAGGTCGAGCACCCGAATCTGGCCACCAGACAACCCATCCGCGATGACATCGGCAGCAGCAAGAAGGTCCGTAGGAATTCCCAGTGCCAAAGCCGAGTCGTTGCCAGTACCCACCGGGATAATCCCAAGCGCCACATCGGTTTCGGCGATCACCTGCACACAGAGATGCACGGTGCCATCTCCTCCACAAGCGACGACAGCAGCGGTGGGCGTCTCGGCGATCGACTCTCGGAGCAGCGCTTGGGTGGTGGCAGCGTCCGCCCCGACTATCGTCACGACTTCGAAACCACGTTCGGTAAGTCGCTGTTGAACGATCGCCCCAGACTCAGCGGATCGTCCGCGACCCGAAGCAGGATTCACCACTAATGCGACCCGGCGCGAAGTGCTCACAGCCGGACTCTACGCGCAGCCGATCTAGAGAATCTCGTCCTCAATCACGCTGGGCGCCGTGTCGGTCGGATCGACGATCAGCGCAGGAAGACTGGATGCTTCTTCGTCGGCCCACTGGCCTGCACCCTCGCGCCTTTCACGCCGAGAACGACGCTTGTCGTTGATCAACATGATCAACACGGCGACCGACACGATCACCATGAACGGGGTCGCCACCAGCAGCATCGTGAACGGGTCAGGGGTCGGAGTTGCCACCGCAGCGAAAGTGAGACAACCGATAATCAGCCAACGCCAATGCCGGACCAACGTGCGACCGCGCAGTAGACCGGCGAAGTTAAGCATCACGAAGATCAGCGGGATCAACGCGCCGACGCCGAAGAACAGCATGATCTGGATGATGAACGTCAGATAGTCATTGACGTTGATGATGTTCGCGACGTGTTCGGGCGTAAATCCGAGCATGAGATCGAGCAGCGAGGGCATGGTCCGATATGCCACGGCTGCGCCGAAGAGGAAGAGCGGGGTTGCGGCAATGACGAAGCCATACGCCCACTTCTTCTCGCCGCCCTTAAGACCAGGGGCGAGGAAGCGCCACAGCTGAAAGAGCCAGATCGGGAGTGACATCACCAGTCCGGCGACCATCACGATCTTGAGCTTGAGGGTGAAGGCATCTGTTACACCATTCACCGCAAGGGTGATCTCTTTGCCCTGAGAACGCGCAGCGCCAACCACGTCATTGAACGGGGCATAGACGAAATTAAAGATCGGATCGTAGAACGCCCACGCTATTGCGGCGCCGATCAAGATCCCCAGAACAGCACGAAATAATCGAGTCTGGAACTCGCGTAGATGCTCGAACAGCGGCATCGCGCCGTCGCCCGAGGCAGAACGGCGTGAGCGCCGTCCAGCGCTCACGTCGCCGACGGCCATGTATTAGACGCGCGGGACGCCGTCAGTGGGGGGCGCCACGGGCGTAGCCAAGGGCTGAGCCAGTACCTGCTCCCCGGTGATCGGGTCGACGAGATACCTCGGAGTAGCAGGCTGCGCTGGAGCAGGCGGAGCTGCAACTGCTGGCGGATCGATGACGGTCGCGGTGGCTGAGTTGCTATCACTTTTGAGGCCGTCAGTCTCTGCCTTGAAGATGCGCAGTGAACGGCCTACGCCGCGCGCAAGGTCAGGGAGTCGCTTGGCTCCGAACAACAGCAAAACGAGCAGAATCAAGATTAGAAATGCCGGCTTTTCAAACAGGGCCATCGTGCAGTCCTCACATCAACGACGTGCGCACCGGACGGACTCCGGGCGTCGTAAGTACAACGATAACCCTAAGCAAGTGGATCAACGCCAGTTTGCGGCGGCCAACTCGTCGGCAATCGCCTCGTGAGTGTCTAGCCAAAGTACAAAATCGAGTAGGTCGTCGTAGCCGAGGGGGCGTCCACGGTGCTGCTCACGCGCCTCGTCGGGCACGGGCACTCGCTCGATCTTGACGCCCGCGGTGCCGAGCAGCTGCACGGTGTCCTCGTCGGCGACCTTGACGACATGGTCGCCGCAGGTCGTGCAGGTGAACGAATAGGTGCGTCGTGATTCGCTGTCCTCGATCGCTTCAACGACTAGGACTTGAACTTGACGCGGGCCAAGGTCCACGTCGCCACACATGGGGCAGGTTGCCTTAATCGTGGCCATGATGGGCCTCCCTACGGTTCGTTTGTCCAGGACTTCTGGACTTTCCAACAAAACCGTGATCGGCGGGTTCAGCAAAAGTCTTAAGCCATTCGGGGCAACTATTTGACAGCCATGTGTGCGGGTGCGGCCGCTGTGGCCGATTCAGCGCGAATCTGTGGCCCGATCCCGTGCTCATCAAGCGCTGGCTGCGTCACTTGCCGTACTGGACAAGCGCCTCTCGGGCTTGGGCCTGGACTCGCTGCGAAATATCAGGGCGATCAACAACTTCCACTGATTCACCCGAACGCAGCAGCAGCCGCACCAGCCACGACTCGTCAGCGACAGGCAAACTGACCTGCAGGCGACCGTCGGACAGCTCCTCGACTGAGTCGACCGGGTGTTCGTCGGCAATCCAGGACATATCGGGCGCGATCAGCAAGGTGACGGCCGGACCTTCAGGTCGTAGCGCACCCGAGCCAAGATCGACGGGGACGGCGTCCTGCGGAATCTCAGCAGGCTGGTCAAGAACAATCGCCGAATCGATCCGATCGAGTCGAAACGTGCGTACGGCCTCAGCGCGTCGACACCAACCCTCGAGGTAGGTGCGCCCCTCCAGAGTTAGCAGTCGCATTGGGTCTACATCGCGCTCGGTGCGAACGTCTGCTGCGCCCACGTAGGTGAGGTGCAAGCGGCGACCACTGGATAAGGCGGTCTCGACAGCGCTGGTGGCCTCGCCGTCGGCCGCCGACTCAAGAGCGACAGCGACGCTGCTAGAGCCGGTGAGGGCCTCCCCTGCGGCTGCTTCGAGTTTCGTCGTGGCACTGGCAAGTGCGAGACGATCGTGAGTCCCTGGGATCTGGGCAAGCACCCGTAGCGCAATCAGGAGGGCCGCAGCCTCGTCTGGAGACAGGCGCAGTGGTCTTGCCAAGGTTTGGGGGTCAATGACGTCTATACGGCCGTCCTCGTCCCAAAATTGGATATCGACCAGATCGCCGTGCATGTGTCCGGGGCGGCCGGTGCAGATCAGGAGCCAGAGATCTGACTGCAACTGGTCGGCTGATATCTCGAAATGTCGGGCAGCCTCGTCGATCGTGACCCCAGGATGTGCGCTCAACCACGGCACAAGCGCAAGCAGGCGGGATAACCGTCCGCCAGCAGTAACAGGTTGGCGATTCTCGCTCATACTGGCGCCTCCCCCGAGATTCCTGCAGCGCTGGTGAGTCGACGAATCACCGCGGTACGAAGCGATTGCGGCTCGAGTACGACGACTGCATCACCGAATCCCACGATGTCACTGGCGAGAACCTCATCATCGCCGTACGACAGCGTGAGCACATCGGCCACTCCGTTGGGCGCGCCGGACTCGACGCCGTTGGCTCTGCGCCGCAGGCTGTTGGCGCGGCCTGGGGCAACGCGGAGTCGAGCGACCAAGTCATCTGGCGCGCTCGCTGCGATCATCGACACCACGTCGACGTCGGACGGGATGTCGTACGCGCCGATCACTCCCCGCGGCTGGGGGTTGCCGACGATCCTGGACAGCCTAAAAACTCGAGGCTCGCCCCGATCTACATCACGACCTACGAGATACCAGTGGCCGCGCCGTGACACGACCCCCCAGCTCTCGACACTACGTCGCTCTGGTGCAGCCGTGCCCACCTTGCGGTAGTCGAAGGCAACGACGCGTCTGGTTCGCACGACGTCCAGCAAGACGGGGAAGGCGGGGTCGCCTGTAGCGATCCGCGTCTCAATGCCAACAGGGCCCTCGATGATGGACCCGGGGCCGAGAGTCTCAAGCTTACGAACCGCACGCTGGGCTGCTGGACCAAGGCTTGCTTGCTCCCAAACCCGGGCCGCAAGCCCGAGCACGGCCAGCTCGTCTGCGGAAAAGGCAACTGCTGGCAGAGCGTATGACTCGGCTGCCACTCGGTAGCCCTCGATCCCACCGGAACCATCAGAGCCTTCGATGGTTTCCACAGGGACACCCATGCTGCGAAGTTCGTCCTTGTCGCGCTCAAACATGCGCTCAAACGCCTCTTCGGACGGACTTTCCCGGTACGCATCGATCGCATCCCGCAACGAACTCTTGGGGACTGGGCGGTTGGACGCCATGAGCGCGAACAACAGGTTGAGCAGCCGCTCGGTGCGTTCCCGCTGGCTCATGAACTTCCCTAGCGGACGTCAAGCAGGTCGATCACGAAAATCAGGGTCTGGCCCGAGAGTCGGTGACCGCCACCAGCTGCTCCGTACGCGAGATGCGGCGGGATGACCAGTTCGCGTCGGCCGCCGACCCTCATGCCTGGAATACCGTCTTGCCACCCCTGGATGAGTCCACGAAGCGGAAACTCGATCGACTCGCCACGATTCCAACTGGAGTCGAACTCGTCACCGGAACTGAACTCGACGCCGAGGTAGTGCACCTTCACGGTCGCGCCGGGAATTGCCTCGGCGCCATCACCAACGACGATGTCGCGGATCACCAGTTCGTCGGGTGCGTCGCCACCGGGGAAGTCAATCTCGGGCTTGTCCATGTCATATCTCCAGTCAGGTGAGGGCGCAGGAGTGCGCGTAGAACTGTGGCCAGCCGGGCCAAGCGGTTTATGCGGGCCAAGCGGTTTATGCAGGCAATGCTGGCAATGCTGGCAATGCTGGTACTGCTGGCAATGCTGGCAATGCAGGCAATGCGCGGATTATGGGCTGCGTTACGGAACCGAGACTAGATCGACGACGAAGACGAGTGGTTCGTTCGCGGCAATGCCACTGCCGGGCGGAGGGTTGGCGCCGTAAGCCTGATCGCCGGGGATGACCAGAATGCGTCGGCCGCCCACCTTCATCCCGGGTATGCCGTCCTGCCACCCTTTGATGACGTTCGCGAGCGGGAACTGCGCTGGCTGGCCGCGATCCCAAGACGAGTCGAACTGCTTGCCCGAAATGGCTCCGATACCGACGTACTGCGCCGTGACCGTCGAACCCGGCGTGGCCTCCGCACCGGTGCCAACAGTGACGTCTGAGGTGACCAACTTGGTCACCGCTGCCGTGGCCGCCGAAACGGTGACCGTGGGCTTGGCGCCCGCATCGCCCGACACAGTCACACCCCCAGTGTCGTTGCTTGCGCTGGAAGCGGAGCCACCCCCAGAGGGGCTGCCGCCGGACGATCCGCAACCCGCTAGAGCGAGCGCAGCAACGAGTACGACGATGGGCGCGGCTGTGCGCGCGATACGAATGTTCACAATGCAGACCCTAACCCGCGTCAACCTATTTGACGGCCAGCAGATCAATGACGAAGACAAGTGTCTCGCCGGGCCTTATGCCGCTTCCGGGCGGCGGGCTGGCTCCAAAGGCCTGCGCGCCAGGAACTATCACCAGCCGCCGTCCACCGACACGCATGCCAGCTACGCCGTCCTTGAAGGCCGCGAAAGCCTGCGTGTCGGGTACGAACTCGAACGGCTTGCCTCGGTCCCACGACGAGTCAAACTGCCGCTTGGTGATGGCACTGCGTGCCACGTACTCGACACTGACCTTGGAGCCAGCCTTGGCTTCGGGTCCTGTGCCCGTGATCACATCACTAGTGGTGAATGCGGTCGACCCTTGGGTCTCATCACCGATCAAGACGGCAGGTTTGGCGCCCAGCGGACCCGAAACGGTCACGGCATCGAACCGATAGGTGGTCGCGCTCGCACTGGTTGCTGGGCTGCTGGACGGTGCCGGCGTGGCGCACCCTGCCAGCGTGGCGCACCCTGCCAGCGTCAGAACACTGGCTAGCACAAGAGTTGACTGGCTTAGCGCCAAGCGCACGGTGGGACCTTTCGTCAACGGGCCGCCAAGGTCGAGCGGCGCACTCCCCCATTCATGCCGCACTGATCAACGGTTGAGCGACTTTCAGGTTCACGTCAGGTGAACTAATGGTGGATCACATGCTTGCGATCAACTTTTCGACTCGGTCATCGACGGATGTGAACGGGTCTTTGCACAACACGGTGCGCTGAGCCTGGTCGTTAAGTTTGAGGTGCACCCAGTCGACGGTGAAATCGCGGCGCTTCTCCTGCGCTCGCTTGATGAAGTCGCCTCGGAGCTTCGCTCTCGTGGTCTGAGGGGGCAAGGTCTTGGCCTCGAAGATCTCGATGTCTCGGGCTACGCGGGCAACCGCTCCTCGAGCCTCGAGCAGGTAGTAAAGACCCCGCGTTCGCGAGATGTCGTGATACGCCAAATCCAGTTGGGCGGTTCGCGCGCTCGACAGCGTGAGGTCGTGCTTAGCCATGTATCGCTCAAGTAGACGCAGTTTGATGACCCAGTCAATCTCCCGCTCGACTGGCGAGAGGTTCCCGGTTTCAACTGCCGTTATCGTCCTGGTCCACAGGTCCAGCACTCGAGCGTGGATACCAGTGGGGTCCTCCAGCAGGCCACGACGTTCTGCGAAAGTTTGGGCGCGTTCGAGAAACTCGGTTTGAATCTGCAGAGCCGAAAGTTCTCGGCCATTGTTGAGCCGAACGGTCTTGCGACCAGTGGGATCGTGGCTAATCTCACGGATTGCCCGAATCGGGTTCTCAAGACTCATATCGCGCAAGACACTGCCGTGCTCCAACATGCGCAGAACAAGGTCTGCGCTGCCAACCTTGAGCATCGTGGTGGTCTCACTCATGTTCGAGTCGCCGACAATGACGTGCAGCCGTCGATACTTTTCGGCGTCAGCATGCGGCTCGTCGCGTGTGTTGATGATCGGGCGCGACCGTGTGGTGGCGCTCGAGACGCCCTCCCAAATGTGCTCGGCCCGTTGACTCACGCAATAGACAGCACCGCGCGGAGTGTTCAGGACCTTGCCGGCCCCCGCGATGATTTGGCGCGAGACGAGGAAGGGGATCAACGTTTCAGCGAGTTGGCTGAACTCACCTTGGCGCCCGATCAGGTAGTTCTCATGGCAGCCATAAGAGTTACCGGCCGAATCGGTGTTGTTCTTGAACAGATAGACATCGCCGGCGATGCCCTCTTCTTCAAGCCGACGCTCGGCGTCAGCCACTAGACCTTCGAGGATCCGCTCGCCAGCCTTGTCATGAACAACAAGCTCAGTGATTTGGTCGCATTCGGGGGTTGCGTACTCAGGATGTGAACCCACATCGAGATAGAGCCGCGATCCGTTGCGCAAGAAGACATTGCTGGAGCGACCCCACGACACGACCCGCCGAAACAGGTAGCGCGCTACTTCATCCGGTGAGAGTCGACGTTGGCCCCGAAATGTGCACGTGACCCCGTACTCGGTCTCGATTCCGAAGATCCGCCGGTCCATGTAGCCAATGTAGGCACCCTTGACCCCACCGCGCATGAAGTGCGGTGCGAATGGCCCTGCATTTCTCTAGAGCGGGTCTCCGGCAGCGTTTGCGCTGTCATCGACAACACCGAACAGATCAGCCAAGCGATGCCCACTGATGCGCCGAAACTTGCGTCCGGCTCGATCACGTTCGAGAACTGCGACCTCGAGCTGACCGGGCGTGAGCACCCGCGGTTCGGCTCCCGGCGCGGGGCCGCCGACCGGCGCGGCAGCTAACTGATCCACAGCCAGGCGCAGAGCCTGATCGAAAGTCAGCCCCTCGCGCCAGTTCTCCTTCAGCCCGGCTGTAATCGCCTCACCCGAGCCACCCATCGCTACAAAGCCGTACTCGTCGGCGACCGAACCATCGAAAGTGAGTCGATAGATCTGGTCGTCATTGGGAGTCTCGCCAACCTCGGCAACCACGAGTTCGACTTCGTACGGTTTCTGCGCCTCGGTGAAGATGGTCCCCAATGTTTGCGCGTAAGCGTTGGCCAGGCTACGACCGGTGACATCACGCCGGTCGTAGGAGTACCCGCGCAGATCCGCTAGCCGGACTCCTGCAACGCGCAGATTCTCGAACTCGTTGTACTTTCCGACTGCCGCAAAGGCGATGCGGTCGTAAATCTCTGAGATCTTGTGCAGTGCGCGCGAGGGATTCTCGGCCACGAACATCAGCCCTGCGTCGTACTGCAGCACCACCACACTTCGCCCGCGCGCGATGCCCTTACGGGCAAAATCAGCCTTGTCCTTGGTGACCTGTTCTGGCGATACGTAATAGGGAATGCTCACTGGTGTCTCCCCTACGCCGTCAGGCTTGCGGTTGGGCCGTCTGGACGACTCTGGCGTCCGGCGACGACCAGACGGACAACTGGTTCGAGTTCATCGTCTGGAATACGTCGATACCCATGAACGTCCACTACTGCGACGATCGGCAAGATCCCGCGAGCGAGATCCGGACCACCGGTGGCTGAATCGTCGTCGGCTGCGTCATAGAGCGCTTCGATCGACACGCGCACTGCGTCATCGCGTCCAAGGTCCTCGCGCCACAACTTCTTCAGCGCGCCCCTCGCGAACATTGAGCCCGAACCGACTCCGTGATGGCGATGCTCTTCATACCTGCCACCGGTGATGTCATAGCTAAATATTCGTCCGCCAGCGGTCTCGTCATCGAATCCGGCAAACAACGGCACGACCGCAAGCCCCTGCATCGCCATACCAAGATTGCCGCGAAGCAGCGCCGCCAGCCGGTTGGCCTTGCCATCAAGGGAAAGTTCGGTGCCCTCGATCTTCTCGTAGTGCTCGAGCTCGACTTGAAAAAGTTTGACCATTTCAATCGCGACCCCGGCGGCTCCCGCTATCCCCACAACTGATGAGGAGTCGGCTGGGTACACCTTTTCAACGTCCTTTTGCGCGATGACGTTGCCCATCGTGGCTCGACGATCTCCCGCCATCACTACACCACCTGGATAGGTGAGGGCGACGATCGTGGTGCCATGAGGCGCATCAACACTTTCGCCCACTGGCATCACCCGGCCCGAGGGCAACATCGTGGGGTCGTGTGCGGCAAGGAACTCGGCGAATGACGCGGTGCCCGCAGCGAGAAACTGTCGAGGAAGGAAACCGAATCCACGCTGATCATGACCGCTCATCGAGGATGCGCTCCTGTCTCGTCGTCATGGATTGCGGGACCTCGCAATAGTCCACCTTCGAGTGGATCACTGGCCACCCTTTTGCACGAATCCGCGGACGAACTCTTCAGCATTGATTTCGAGGACCTCATCGATGTCACCGAGGATTGCGTCGATATCAGCATCCAACGCCTCCTTGCGTTCGGCCAGATCAGAAGATGCCGCAGCGGTTTCCTCGACATGCGGAGCTTCAGAGCTCCGCGAGCGCGAGTGCTGTTCGCTGGTGTCACGGGTGGGCATGCTGACCTCCACTCACCTCGGTCATTCGCCGAGGTCTACAGCGACCTTACCCACCGACTCGGCTCAAAGCCGCCCAAGCGCTCATCTGGGTGAGGAGTTGAGCGCGGCAAGTAGCTCGGCGGCTGTAGCGCTGCGATCGAGCAGAGCACCGACATGATCACGCGATCCCTTCAGCGGTTCCATGGTGGGCACTCGCTGCAAAGTGTCGTTGCCCGGAATGTCGAAGATCACCGAATCCCAGGAAGCAGCGGCGACGTGATCGGGATAGCGACGCAAACATTCGCCGCGAAACCACGCCCGAGTGTCTGTGGGCGGCGAAGTCATGGCCTGTATGACTTCCTCATCTGTGGTGATGCGTTCGAGCGATCCACGGGCCTGGAGCCGTTGCGCAAGGCCCTTGTCTGGACGTACATCGCTGTACTGAAGGTCGACCAAGTGCAACCGCGGGTCATCCCAGTCGAGGGTGTCGCGCTCGCGATACCCCTGCAGGATCGATAACTTGGCCACCCAATCGAGTTCGCGCGCAAGGGACATCGGTTCTGATTCGAGCCGGCCAAGAACCGATTCCCAGCGTGTCAACACATCGAGAGTCTGCGCATCGACATCGGCACCCCAGCGGTCTTCGACGAACTTGCGAGCCTGCTCGGCGAACTCAAGTTGCATCTGCACGGCAGTCAACCGCCTGCCGGACCCCAGCTCGATCAAATGCTTCAACGTGTAGTCGTGCGATACCTGGTGCATCTCCTTCACGGGATTCTCGAGCACTAAGTCGAGATTGAGCGCTCCGGCTTCAAGCATCGCGAGGACCAACGAAGTCGTGCCCATCTTCAAATACGTTGAGACCTCAGCAAGATTGGCATCCCCGACGATCACGTGCAGCCGGCGATACTTCTCGGCATCGGCATGCGGTTCATCGCGAGTGTTGATGATCGGACGCTTGAGTGTGGTCTCGAGGCCCACCTCGGTTTCGAAGAAGTCGGCCCGCTGGGTGAGTTGAAAACCATGTTTGCGCCCGTTCTGACCCAAGCCAACGCGACCAGAACCTGTGACTACGGCCCGCGAGACGAAGAACGGCGTGAGGTGTCTCACGATCTCGCTAAACGGAGTCGAACGACTCATGAGGTAGTTCTCGTGCGTACCGTACGAGGCACCCTTGTTGTCGGTGTTGTTCTTGTAGAGATTCACCGGGTGAAGCCCCGGAATCTGGCGAACGAATTCGACAGCACGAGCCATGATGCGCTCACCGGCCTTGTCCCAGATCACCGCATCGCGTGGATTAGTAATCTCCGGGCTCGAGTACTCAGGGTGAGCGTGATCGACATACAGGCGGGCACCGTTGGTGAGGATGACGTTCGCGAGACCCGTGTCCTCATCGGTCAGCTGTGCGGGATCTGCCTCGGCACGGGTCAGATCAAAGCCACGCGCGTCCCTCAGCGGGGTCTCTTCGTCGTAATCCCAGCGGGTCTTGCCGCGACGCGACCCATACATCGAGTTCGCGTATGCATTGACGATCTGTGAACTAGTCAGCATCGAATTGACGTGCGGATGCCCAGGGACCGAAATGCCGTATTCGGTCTCGATCCCCATCACCCGATGCACTGTCACAGGACGAGCCTATGTCGCAGCGCGCGATTGCGGGGGGCTCGCAACACGTCAGATTGATCGACCAAAGCAACGACAGCTAGAGGTACTGCCCGGTGTTGGCGACGGTGTCGATCGAACGTCCGGCCTGGGTGCCTTGCTTGCCTTGGATCAAGGTTCGGATGAAAACGATTCGTTCACCCTTCTTGCCCGAGATCCTGGCCCAGTCGTCGGGATTTGTCGTGTTTGGCAGGTCCTCGTTCTCACGGAATTCATCGATGCAAGCCGAGAGCATGTGCTGCACCCGGATACCGCGCTGCCCGGTGTCAAGGAACTCCTTGATCGCACTCTTCTTCGCTCGGGCCACGATGTTCTCGATCATGGCGCCTGAGTTGAAGTCCTTGAAGTACAAAACTTCCTTGTCGCCGTTGGCGTAGGTGACCTCAAGGAACCTGTTGTCCTCGGACTCGGTGTACATGCGCTCGACCGCACGCTGGATCATCGCCGCGCACGTGTCCTCTCGGGAACCGCCGTACTCGTAGAGATCCTCTGGGTGCAAGGGCAAATCGGGGGTGAGATACTTCGAGAAGATGTCGCCTGCACCCTGCGCATCGGGGCGCTCGATCTTGATCTTCACATCGAGGCGGCCGGGACGAAGGATCGCTGGGTCAATCATGTCTTCACGATTCGAGGCACCGATGACGATCACATTCTCGAGACTCTCGACCCCATCGATCTCGCTGAGCAACTGCGGCACGATCGTGTTCTCAACATCGCTCGACACCCCCGACCCTCGAGTGCGGAACAGCGAATCCATCTCGTCGAAGAACACGATGACGGGCATGCCTTCCGACGCCTTCTCGCGAGCCCGCTGAAAGACCAAGCGAATGTGCCGTTCGGTCTCGCCAACGTACTTGTTGAGCAGTTCTGGGCCTTTGATGTTGAGGAAGAAGGATCTACCCTCAGGACGTCCTTCCACCTCGGCGACCTTCTTGGCCAATGAGTTCGCGACGGCCTTCGCGATCAGGGTCTTGCCACATCCTGGCGGGCCGTAAAGCAGAATTCCCTTGGGTGGCTTCAACTTATGCTCGCGAAACAATTCCGCGTGTAGGTAAGGCAGTTCGACCGCATCACGGATCGCTTCGATCTGTGGGCCCAGACCACCGATATCGGAGTAGTCGATATCAGGCACCTCTTCGAGGACCAGCTCTTCGACGTCGGCCTTCGGAATCCGCTCAAACACATACTGCGACCGTGACTCAAGTAGTAGCGAATCACCTGAACGAAGCGCAGTGCCGAGCAGTGGTTGAGCCAGCCGCACGACCTTCTCTTCGTCTGAGTGCGCGATAACCAAAGCGCGCACTCCATCTTCGAGAATCTCCTTGAGCATCACAACTTCGCCGTGTCGTTCAAACTCGCGTGCAGCCACCACGTTCATGGCCTCGTTCAAAACGACTTCTTGGCCGGGCCGAAGTTCAGTGGCGTCAACATCGGGGCTTGCGACAACTCGCATCTTGCGGCCCGCGGTGAAGATGTCCAGCGAGCCGTCATCAAAACGCTCCAGGAAGACGCCATAGCCACTAGGCGGCTCAGCGAGCCGATCCACTTCTGACTTCAGCGACACGATCTGGTCGCGTGCCTCGCGAAGAGTCGCTACCAACCGCTGGTTCTGCGCTGTGGCAGCGGACAGTTCAGATGAGAGCGCGTTCATCCGCGCCTCGACTCCACGATCGTCGGAATAGGTCACGACGTCACCTCCGTAGCGGGTTATCTCTTGCGACCCTACCCACGTCCTGGGGATCTGCGCATGCGCTAGCGCGCATTGTCCAAAGGTGGCGTGCGCAAATCAGGTGGTCGGCAGTTCATAGTCCTCGCCGTAGGCACCCTTGGCTGGGCGCAACCGTCGCGGGGGCAAGACTGTGCCATCAGCAAGCCGTCGACTCGTGACGAGGAAGCCGGTGTGGCCGATCATCCGGTGATCAGGACGGACCGCGAGACCCTCAAGGTGCCAGGTACGCACCAGAGACTCTTGTGCCTGAGGTTCGGTGAACCTGCCGTCGAGTCGCAGCGTCTCGACCGTACGTGACAACTGCGTGGTGGTTGCGACATAGGCCAGGAAGACTCCCCCAGGAATCAACACCTCAGCAGACACTTCAACGCAGTCCCATGGGGCGAGCATGTCCAGAATCACGCGATCGGCTTCGACATCGATACCGGCTTCACGTCGCGCCCGAAGAGCGGGCACGAGGTCGCCGACGGTCAGATCCCACGCTGGGTGCGGCTCACCGAAAAAGGTGTCGACGTTTCCGCGTGCGACGTCCGCGAAGTCCTGACGTCGCTCGTAGGACGACACTCGACCACTGTCGCCTACGGCCCGAAGCAGTGAGCAACTGAGCGCACCGGAACCGACGCCGGCTTCAATCACCCGAGCGCCCGGGTACAGGTCGGCCAGACCAACAATCGTCGCCGCGTCCTTGGGGTAGACGATGGTTGCGCCACGAGGCATCGACAACACGAAGTCCGATAGCAAGGGGCGCTGCGCCAAGTAGTGGATGCCCTGAGTCGAGGTGACGATCACGCCTTCGGGGCGTCCGATCAGAGCGTCGTGCTCGATCGCGCCCTTATTGGTGTGAAACGCCTTCCCAGGCTCCAAGGTGATGGTGTGCAACCGCTTCTTGGGGTCAGTCAACTGCACCCGATCACCAACTCGGAATGGGCCACGTCTGATCGCGGCGCCTGTGGGCTCGGATGCGGGGGTCATAACGCACGAGGATAGGTGCACCCACGGCTACCGCCGACCACCGCGTCTGCATCTGCCCGCTTCGTCGCTTGCCTGCAGCTAGTCGTGAGCCAAAGCCCTCTCGACATCACGCACGGTCAGCACGCCAGCGACGCCACCGTCGGTCTCGACCACCAAGAACTCGGATGAGTCGATCGAGGCAATCGCTCGAAGCAGTTCTGCGCCGGTGAGTTCGGCGGCCAATACCGACCGAGGTTCGGTCGCGGCTGCCACAGATGAGACGGGTACCCAGGGCCGTCGCTCGACCGGCACGGCATCAACGGCCGCTTCCTGGCAGATCGCGGCTGGCCGGCCAGCTCCGTCGACAACCACGATTGCTGACGCGCCACCGAGGTCGCGCAGCCGAATCGCCTCAGAGAGGGGCGTCTCGCGCAGGACCAAGACGGCTGGCCTGAGCAATGAGCGAGCTGACAGCCCGGGCACTCGGGCGTTGAATCCAGCCCGATGCAGCGCGTCACTGGCGCCCGCGTAGATGTACGCCGAGATCAAACCGCTGAAGACCACCGAACCCATATCGAGGCTGCCGTAGGACTTCCAGGTCAGGTAGACCGGGATCACGAATACTGCGACAGCGACTACCCGACCCGACCAGGCCGCGATAACAGTGGCCCGCCGCTCGTCGCGCAGCACTCCCCAGATGAATGACTTGAGCACCGCGCCGCCGTCGAGCGGAAGCCCCGGGAGCAGGTTGTAGATACCCAGAGCGATATTCGAGACGGCCAGCGCGTGCAGGACGACATAGACCCGAACGTCAGACGACACGGGCGACGACGACAGTTCGAGACAAGCCAAGCCGATGACCAACGACATCCCTGGCCCCGCAGCAGCGACGAATCCTTCGCGCAGGGCGGACTCATCTCGGCGCTCATACGACGTATATCCCCCGAGAACCCACAGCGTGATCTCGTGCACGGGAAAACCCACCGCGCGGGCAACCCAGGCATGTCCCATCTCGTGACCGAGCACCGATGCGTAGAACAGCAGCGCGAATACGCCCGCCAACAGCATGGTCAGCAGCGGCTGGCCTGGGTCGATCGCGAAACGGTCTGACCACAGGAATGCGATGGCACCGACGCCGATGAGCCCACTCCACGGCATGCTCACGGGAACCGTGCCGACGCGGAAGGACAATCCGGGACGGCGCGCGGGCGACGGGGTCGCTGGATTCGGATCTGTAGATGTCATCGCTACCAACACTATGCGGCGCAAGATCGCACGGCGCGGCGCCCGCCTCAAGAGTCGTCCAGTGTCTGTACCCCCACATAGGGTCCAGTCATGACACATGTCGATACCGCCGCGGATCCGGACCCCGTTGTGGCCGTCGGCACTGGCCAGATCACCGGTAAAACCCAGCTCCCGATTCCCTCGCTCTCGCCCTCTCGTGCGGGCGACTTCATGAACTGTCCGCTGCTTTACCGCTTCCGGGTGATCGATCGGATTCCCGAGAAGCCAAGTCGTGACGCTGTGCGCGGCACGGTGGTTCACCAAGTGCTTGAGGATCTCTTCGACTTGCCGGCCGCCGACCGCACCGTCGAGCGAGCCACCGCCATGTTGCCTGGCGCATGGGCCGTTGTGAGCGCGTCGGAGGCTGACCTTGCCTCGGCGCTTTTCACCTCCGCAGAGGATGCGACGCAGTGGCTCAACTCTGCTATCCCGCTGGTCGAGATGTACTTCACCCTCGAGGACCCCACCAGGCTCGATCCTGCAGACCGCGAACTCCACGTTGAGGCCACACTCGAAGGCGGTCTCATCGTGCGGGGATTCGTCGATCGCCTCGACCGCAATGAGGCTGGCGACATGCGAGTTGTCGACTACAAAACAGGTAAGGCGCCGGGGGCCGGCTATGAGCAGAAGGCACTGTTCCAGATGCGCTTCTACGCATTGGTCCTGTGGCGTTCTACCGGGCAGTTGCCTCGACTTCTGCAGTTGCTCTATCTCGGCAGCGGACATGTGCTGCGCTACGAACCCGATGAGGCAGACCTGATTGCCACCGAGCGAAAGATCATCGCGCTGTGGGCGGCCATCGAGCGCGCGTACGAGACCGGAGACTGGCGGCCGAACCCGTCCAAACTGTGCGGCTGGTGTGATCACCAGACACGGTGTCCCGAATTTGGTGGCACCCCGCCGCCCTTGCCGCTCATCTCGCTATCCCCAACCAGCAAGCCCACTCAGCGAGATCACACCTCGGCGGGTTAGCGTTCGCAGGTGAACAACGCCGCACATGCCATCGCACTGAGCAAGGTGTACGGATCCGGGGACACCCGGGTCACGGCCCTTGACTCCGTAGACGTAGAGATCGAAGCCGGACAATTCACGGCCATCATGGGTCCGTCAGGATCTGGCAAGAGCACCCTGATGCATTGCCTCGCGGGTCTTGACTCCCTCACCTCGGGGCAAGTCTGGATCGGCGACACAGAGTTGTCGCAACTCACCGACAAGGCCCTCACCAAACTCCGCCGCGACAGTGTGGGGTTCGTATTCCAAGCCTTCAACCTCGTGCCGACGCTGTCAGCACTTGAGAACATCACCCTGCCCATCGACATCGCGGGACGCAAACCCGATCAGGAGTGGGTTGATCTGGTGATCGACACCGTGGGGCTTCGCGATCGACTGACCCACCGGCCAAGTGAGCTCTCCGGCGGCCAGCAGCAGCGAGTTGCGTGCGCTCGTGCCCTCGCCAGTCGACCCACGATCGTCTTCGCTGACGAACCCACGGGTAACCTCGATTCACGCTCTGGCGCCGAGGTTTTGGGCTTCCTGCGGCGCAGCGTCGATGAGTTCGGCCAGACCATCGTGATGGTCACGCATGATCCCAACGCCGCCTCCTACGCAGATCGAGTCGTGTTCCTAGCCGACGGCCGCATCGTCGATGAGATGCACAAGCCGACCGCCGCCGCAGTCCTCGAGCGCATGAAGGCGTTCGAATCGGCGCGAGGCTAGCCATGTTCCGCGCCGCGCTACGTTCGCTTCGACAGCACAAACTCCGGCTAGTCCTCACCCTTCTCGCAGTGGTGGTCGGCGTCGCCTTCGTCGCTGGCACCTACATCTTCACTGACTCCCTCAAACAATCTTTCGACGCGCTCTTCAATGCGCCACAGCCTGATGTCACGGTGTCCGTCGATTCTGGGTTCGGCTCCTCAGCCGGTGGCGGGAACTCGAGTTCGGGCGGCGACCAGGCCACGACCCTGCCAGCCTCTACCGTGCAATCGGTCGCGGGAGTTCCCGGAGTGGCCGCTGCCTTCGGCGTCGCGGCCGCCGACGGCGCGTTGGTGATTGGGCAAGACGGCAAGCCGATAGGACGCACCGGGCCTCCCTCTCGTGGAACCTCGTGGATTCCCGACCAAGTCATCAGTTCGCTGCGCGTGACGAGCGGGGCGCCGCCAGTTGGGCCTGGGCAAGTGGCATTGCTTGAGGCCACTGCGCGCGCTGCAAATGTGAGTGTCGGCGACACCGTCACAATCGAGACCCCCGGCGGTCGGATCACACCCGAGGTTGTTGGACTGGTCACGCGTGGCATCTCCGGTAGCGACGGCGGAACCCTGGCGGTCTTCGACCTCCCGACAGCTGAGAAGTACCTCCTGGGCAAGCCAGGTGTCACGTCCATCGCGGTGCGGGCACAACCCGGAGTAAGCCAGCAAGACCTCGCCAAGCGAATTGAGAAAGTGGTTCCGCCCGGCTCCCGAGTGCAGACAGGGGCCCAACGCAGTGCTGACATCGCTGACAGATTGCAGACCGCCTTTGGTTTCATCAACACATTCCTCCTCACTTTCGCGTTCATCGCGCTCTTCGTCGCGATCTTCCTGATCTTCAACACGTTTTCGATGCTGGTGGCACAACGCACTCGCGAGATTGCACTGCTACGCGCGGTCGGTGCCAGTCGCGGCCAGATCCGTCGGTCAGTGCTCGCTGAGGCCGCTGTGCTTGGCCTCATCGCGGCCGTCCTGGGCGTTCTAGGTGGCATCCTGGTTTCGTTCGGACTCCGTCAACTTCTCAAGCTGTTTGGCGCCGACCTACCAGCGGCACCGCTTGTGATCCAACCCCGAACCATCGTCGTATCGCTGGTAATCGGTGTTCTCGTCACGGTCATCTCTGCCTATCTACCCTCACGTCGCGCCGCCAGAGTGCCACCGGTCGCGGCCATGCGTGACGAGGTCGGTTTGCCTGCTCGTGATCTCCGGGTGCGCACCTTGATCGGGATCGCTCTGCTCGCCCTCTCAGCCTTGGCTGCCTACCTTGGGCTGCACACGCTCGACAATGGCACCAACGCGTCTCGGCTCATCGGATTCTCTGCTCTCAGCGCGCTTATCGCGGTGATCGCACTGTCACCGATTCTGGGCAAGTTCGTGGTCGGAGTCCTGGGATTTCCTTTCAGACGCACGGCTGTGGGCCGGCTGGCAATTGAAAACGGTCGACGCAATCCCCGTCGAACGGCTGCTACCGCAAGCGCACTAGCCATTGGGCTAGCTCTCATGAGCGCCATAGGTGTAATCGCGGCATCAACCAAGGCCTCAGTCGCCGCCGTTGTCGACGACACCATTGGCGCCGACTACCTCGTGATCGGGGCCAAGTTTCAACCGTTTCGGCCTGAGGTCTACAACGCGGTCAAGGACACGCCCGGCGCATCCGCGGTCGCCTATGTTCGCCAGGTGCCGATCAGCGTTAAGGACAAGACATCGGTGCTCAGTGGGGTGCAGCCTGACCTGTTTCCCCTGGTCGTCAATCTCCAGATGCAGGAGGGCAGCGCCGCACTGGGTCTTGGTGAGGTGATCGTCGACGATCGCACCGCCACGGACCTTGGCCTGCGAGTGGGGAAGCCGATCCAGGCGACGTTAGTGAACGGATCCACGACATTGGTGGTTCGTGGCATCTACAAGGGGGCAGGGCCCACCATCGGGTACTTCACGAGTATCGACACGCTGTCTTCGGTCGGCGCCCGTGAACTCGACAGCGCCGTCTACGTGCGCGTGGCCAAGGACTCAAGTCCAGACGCGGTCAAGGCATCGCTCACCTCAGAACTGGCTCCCTACCCCGCGGTGGTCCTCCAGGACCAAGCCAGTCTCAAGGATCAGATCAATGCCTCTTTCGATCAGGTCTTTGGGTTCATCTACGCGCTACTCGCGCTAGCCGTGATCGTGGCCTTCCTTGGCATCGTGAACACACTCGCGCTCTCCGTGTTCGAGCGTCGCCGTGAGGTGGGGCTACTGCGCGCGGTGGGCACCAGCCGAAGTCAGATACGTCGCATGGTGGTCCTCGAAGCGGTACTCATCTCAATCTTCGGGGCTGTGCTTGGGATCTGTCTAGGCGTTGCCTATGGCGCGCTCCTTCAGAAAGTCCTTGAGCCACAAGGCATTACTCAACTCGCGATTCCGTTTGGTCAGATCGGCTGGTTTGTCGTTCTCGCGGTTGTGGGTGGTCTAGTCGCAGCACTCTGGCCAGCATTCACCGCCAGCCGCCTCGATGTCCTCAAAGCCATCGCCTCGGAGTAGTCGAGCAAGTTAGCGGGGGCTCCAGTCGTGTGACCAATCCCCGAGGATCGCTGGAGTCAGGCCTTCAAGGGAACGAACCACGTGCAGGCCGTGCGCCAACTCGATATCGACTACCGAGGGCACGGCAACTACGAAAGCCCCAGCAGCCACACCACTTCTTGCGCCCGTGTGTGAGTCCTCGAGCACGATGCAATGCGCGGGGTCGACTCCCATACGCAGTGCTGCAAGTAGGTATGGATCCGGGTGCGGCTTGGTCCGTTCGAGTTCATCACCCGCCACTGTCGTCGCAAAGACCTCATGGCCCAATTCATGCAAGACGGCATCGTGCACTGCGTCGATGAGAACTCGCCAGGAAGCCGATACGAGCGCACACGGCACACTTGCAGCGTTCAGCGCCTCGACCAACTCGCGCGCTCCTGGGCGCCAGTGCACGGGGTTTGACCGCAACTGCGCTTCCATCAGGACGATCAACCGTTGCAGCACCACTGCATGGTCATGATCTGCGCCGGTCACCTCGATCATGTACTGAACGGCGAATTCGAGTGGCCCGCCCACTAACGTGCCTTGATGCTCAGGGCCCCACACCGTGCCCAATTCGGCCATGAGCAAGGTCTCCGCGGCGTACCAGAGGTCTTCGGTCTCGACCAACAGACCGTCCATGTCGAAGAGCACCGCGGCCGGCAGCTTTGGCTCAACGCCGCCCATTGCGGCAAATGCTGGGGTGATCTCTTCGGGCGTCATGATTGGGCCAGCCTAGCGTCGAGCCTGCGACGTGGCCGGGCGGCTCATCAGCCCTGGATTGCCAGCCAGCCACGACCCCTCATCGGGTGATCCGCGACATTTGTTGGCAGGTCGCGACCGCACATCGACGGCCTCGGGCGTAGGTTGGACACGATCACCCCACCGGGGCGACGACAACCTGGGGGTGAATCGATGATCGAGTTCGAAGGCCAGCGCGACTCGTTGCCCGAACTTGTCAACCCAGTGATGATCTGTGCCTTCGAGGGTTGGAACGATGCTGGCGACGCGGCTAGCGGCGCCGTGCTCCACCTCGAGGAAGTCTGGGCAGCCCGCCAGGTTGGTGAGTTCGACCCAGAGGACTACTACGACTTCCAGGTGAGCCGGCCTGAGGTGTCGATCGACGACAACGTCCGCTCGATCACCTGGCCCACTACCCGGCTCTCGATTGCACACTTGGCGCAAGCAAATCGGGACGTCATTCTCGTGCACGGGATCGAACCGTCGATGCGCTGGCGAAGTTTTACCGCCGAGCTAATCAATGTTGCGCGTGAGCTCGGTGTTGAGATGGTGATCACCTTGGGCTCGCTGCTTGCCGACACGCCGCATACCCGTGCTGTGCCAGTCAGCGGAACATCAACGAGTTCAACGATTTCTGACCGGTTCGGCTACGAACCGTCGCTGTACGAGGGCCCCACTGGCATTGTCGGAGTGATCCAAGACGCCTGTGCTTCAGCTGGTATGGCATCGGTGTCGCTGTGGGCTGCGGTGCCGCACTACGTTGGCGCCCCGCCCTGCCCGAAAGCGACACTTGCTCTGCTGGCCCGAGTCGAGGACCTGCTCGATCTGCCGGTGCCCCTTGAAGATCTACCCGACGAATCTCGGGCGTGGCAGATCGGTGTCGACGAGCTGGCATCAGAGGACGACGAGATCGCGGCGTATGTGCGGCAACTTGAAGAGTTGGTCGACACCGCCGAGTTGCCCGAGGCAACCGGTGACGCGATCGCCCGCGAATTTGAACGTTACCTTCGTCGGCGTGGCGCCGAACCACCCAAGTAGTCCAAGACAGCCAGCGTCGAAGACAGCCAGCGTCCTAACCGCTTAGTGGCGTGCACATTTAGCGGTTCAAGCCATAGCATCATCAGCATGAGCCAGCTAACCGTTCAACCTGCCAATAAGTCGTGGACCACAACCAAGATCGTGGCCGTGGTTCTTGCCTTCCTCACCGCCGGCTACCTGCTTCCGTGGGCTATTGCCGTTGTTCGCGATGTCGCGCACTGGTCGGTCTTTTGGGTCAACCTGTTGCTGGGCTGGACGTTTATCGGCTGGATCGTCGCCCTGGTGATGTCACTGCGCCGACAGAGACTGGTCATGGTCGGCTAAGCCGACAGAGACTGGTCATGGTCGGCTCAGCCGACAGAGACTGGCATGGTCGGCTCAGCCGACAGAGACTGGTCATGGTCGGCTGACTAGCGCCCACGAAGTGCTCGATAGCGCAGGGCGAGAGCCGCAGTGCTCGCATCAAACGCCGACAGATCCGGGACGTCGTGAGCAATGAGTGCGGGCAGCAACTCCCCTGCCATCTCCTTGCCCAGTTCGACGCCCCACTGATCAAATGAGTCGATCCCCCAGACAACACCTTGGGTGAGCACGAGGTGCTCGTAGAGCGAAACGAGTGTGCCGAGCGCGTAAGGCGTGAGCCGGTCGAGCATGAGTGTGGTCGAGGGACGATTCCCCGGCATTAGCTTGTGCTGCACGAGTTCTTCGGGAACGCCCTTGGCTCGGACCTCATCGGCGGTGCGGCCGAATGCCAACACATTGGCCTGTGCGAGAACATTCGCGATGAGCTTGTCGTGGTGGTCACCCACATCGTTGGTCGGCTGTGCGAAGAAGATGAAATCGACAGGCACCACGGTGGTGCCCTGGTGAAGAAGTTGATAGAACGAGTGTTGCCCGTTGGTCCCGGGCTCGCCGAACCAGACAGCACCGGTATCGACCCCTACCGGCGCCCCTTCCAGGGTTACCGACTTACCGTTGCTCTCCATCGTGAGTTGCTGCAGGTACGCGGGGAATCGATCGAGGTACTGCTCATAGGGCAACACGGCATGCGATTGCGAGCCGAAGAAGTTTCGGTACCAGACACCCAGAAGTCCCATGAGTACTGGCAGATTGCCCTGCAAGTCGGTGCCACGCATATGGGTATCCATGGCGCGAAACCCAGCGAGCAAGTCTGCGAACGCAGCAGGGCCGATCGCGAGCATGAGCGAGAGGCCGATCGAGGAATCCATCGAATAACGTCCGCCGACCCACTCCCAGAACCCGAACATGTTCGCGGGATCGATCCCGAACTCGCGCACGCCCGCCTCGTTTGTCGATACCGCCACGAAATGCTTCGCGACATCGACGTCTGGACCCAAACCGTTGACCAGCCAAGATCGCGCAGTCAGCGCGTTGGTCATCGTCTCCTGAGTCGTGAAGGTCTTACTCGCGACGATGAACATCGTCTCTGCGGGATCAAGGTCCCTAGTGGCTTCGACCATGTCGGTGCCATCAATATTGGATACGAAACGAAATTGGATCTCGCGTCGAGATACGTGACGCAGGGCGTGATAGGCCATGACCGGTCCAAGGTCGGAGCCACCAATACCAATGTTGACCACCGCGCGAATTGGACGCCCTGTACTACCTCTCCACTGATCGGAGCGAACCCGGTCGCAGAACTCACCCATGCGGCCAAGGACTTGGTGCACCTGGGCCACGACGTCAACACCATCAACCACTAAGGACTCGCCGCGTGGGATGCGCAGCGCCGTATGCAACACCGACCGCTGCTCAGTGGTGTTGATACGTGCCCCGCTGAACATCGCATCAATTCGCTCAGGGAGTCCGCGTTCACGCGCGAGCCTGACCAACAAGCCGAGGGTTTCAGCGGTTGCCCGATGCTTGGACAGATCGGCATGCACTCCTGCGCCGTCGAGCACCAGCCGAGATGACCTGCCGGGATCGCCGGCGAAAAGCTCTCGGATCGTGCTCGCACCGAGCGCTTCTCGATGTTCGAGAAGCGCTGACCAAGCCGCCGTGGAGGCCACCCCACCGGCTACGTGCGACGTTGTACCGTCGCCTCGAGTCGTACTGGTCACGGGTTCCTCCAGAGCGCGATGCGATAAGTAGTCGGCAAGTCCCCTAATCTCAGAACTGACGATAGCGATAACCCGCATCCCTTAACGCAGGAGAGACACATGACCACCGATACGCCCATGCAACTCGGCATGGTTGGCCTGGGCCGGATGGGCGCGAACCTGGTTCGGCGCCTCATGCGGGATGGTCACTCTTGCGTGGTCTATGACGTCAATCCCGAAGCGGTGGCAGCGCTCGTGGCCGAAGGTGCGATCGGAGCGACGTCGTACGAAGACCTCGCAGCGCAGATGACGACCCCGCGAAATGTCTGGATCATGGTTCCCGCGGGCGTGATTACTGATGCAACCATCACTGATGTCGCGGCGGCGCTCGAGGCCGGCGACACCATCATCGATGGTGGCAACACCTACTACCGCGATGACATCCGGCACGCCGACGATCTCAAGCCGCTCGGTATTGAGCACATCGATACTGGAACGTCCGGTGGCGTGTTTGGCCTTGAGCGTGGTTTCTGTTTGATGATCGGCGGATCCGTAGACGCTGTTAACCGACTCATCCCGATCTGGCGCACGCTTGCCCCGGGAAGTACAACAGCCGAACGCACCGTCGGTCGTAGCGGCCCGATTGCGCCCGAGGAAGAAGGCTGGCTGCACTGCGGTCCATGTGGGGCTGGCCACTTCGTCAAGATGGTCCACAACGGCATCGAGTACGGGCTGATGGCGGCCTACGCCGAGGGCCTCAACATCTTGAACAACGCCGACGATGGCTTGCGCCCACGCGAGGCCGACGCCGAGACGGCACCGCTCGACCACCCCGAGTTCTACTCGTATGACTTCGACATTCCCGCTGTGAGTGAGGTCTGGCGCCGAGGATCGGTGGTGTCGTCGTGGCTGCTCGATCTGACGGCTGCAGCACTTCAGGACTCGCCCTCTTTGGAGGGGTTCAGCGGTCAAGTCTCCGACTCGGGTGAGGGCCGTTGGACGGCCATCGCAGCGATTGAGGAAGGCGTCCCGGCGCCGGTACTCACCGCCGCCCTGTATGCGCGATTCTCATCACGGGGCAACGCCTCATTTGGCGATCGCCTTTTGTCAGCAATGCGCAAGCAGTTCGGTGGGCATCAGGAGAAGAAGGGCTAGCGATAACCCTTCTTGCGGGCTACCACGAGGCTCGGTCGCGACCGTCCTTCTTGGCTCGTAGTAATCCCACATCGGCTCGTGCGACCAGTTCTTCCGCTGATTCGCTCCGCCCATCTGCTGCCATACCGACACTGATGGTGACGGCCGTGTCGAGTCTGCCTGCACGGACTGATTCGATCAGATCCTGAGCGCGTCGGGCCACGGCCCGCTCATCGGGCAGCCGGGTGAGTATCACCAAGAATTCATCTCCCCCGATCCGCGCAACGCGGTCGGTGGGTCGCACCACGGCCGAGAGCCGATTGGCAACCTCGACAAGCAGTGAATCACCATACGGATGGCCCTTGGAATCGTTGACGAACTTGAAGTTATCGACATCGATGTAAAGGGCAGCCACCAGGTCTTGACCCGGATCGGCGAGGACGTCGGCGAGGAAGGTGAACGCGGAGTCGCGGTTGATCAACCCAGTGAGCGAATCGTGGGCTGCCTCATGCGCAAGCCGTTCGCGGCGCTCGACTTCCTCTTGCGCATCCCGCAGGGAGGTCAGCATTTCGTACGGCTCACCCGCCGAGTCATAGACCAAGCGAGAAACCGAACTCATCCAACGCCAACCGCGTGAGGCGGTGGCGTAGCGATACTCGGAGCGTCCCTCCCGCGGGAACGCTGTACCGAGCACACGAGCCTCGGCATCGACGTTTTGTCGGTCACGAGGGTGGAGGAGATCAATCAAGTCGCGTCCCATGACCTGATGCGGCAGCCAACCGAGCCATTCAGTGATCGCTGGGGATGCCGACACTATTCGACCGTTGAGATCAAGTTCGCACACGACATCACCCGAACTTTGCACCACGGCTCGATAACGCGACTCGGAGTTTGCTGCAGCCATCGCAAACTCGCGAAGTGTTCGAATTACGCGCCGAGTTGCGTTCAGGCCCACCTCAGTGGAGCTCACGTCGCGGAACCGAGCGCATACGCCTGCGATCGCGAAATCAACGACGATTGGGTCACTATCGATCACGAGCCACACAAACTCACCTACGCCATCTGCGGTCGGAGCCTCGACCCCCATGACGAAACCCCGCACGGGCTGGTGGGTTCGCAGCGTGACCATGGCCGGGTGCTCGTCGCCAGTGAGCAACCGTCCGTCATCACCGCAGGCCGCCCATCGCGGATCGTTTGATGTGACTCCGGTGAGTTGGCTCCACGAGTAGCGCAGTAGGGCCAAGGCCCTCTCGTTCGCCCCGAGTATCGACCCGTCTAGCCCCTGGACCACGATGCCCTCGTTGGGGCCTGCATCCAGCATCGCTTGGGAACGCAAGTGCGCAGCCGCAGCCGAATCGGTCCAGTGCATCGACAACACGTGCCTCACGACCTTCCCGACACGAAACTAAAGTTGCACTCCCAGCAGCGCAGACACCAAATCCCGCACACCCGAGCCCGATGATCTGTCATCGGCACCAGAGGCACCAGATCGGAGCCGAGTCTGCTCTGCCCATCGGTCAATTGTGGCCAATGCGGAGGGCGCGTCGAGGTCGTTTGCCAGATGTGCTCGCACGGCCGAGATCACGGGCGTCGCGCCTGGTGCAGCTGGCGCCGCAACTGCCGCGCGCCAAGCGGCAAGCCGCTCCTCCGCGCTCCGTAGGCCCTCGTCCGTCCAGTCCCAGTCATGCCGGTAGTGGTGTGCCAACAGCGCAAGACGGATTGCAGCGGGGTCGACCCCAGCCGCTCGCAACTTGCTCACAAAAACAAGGTTGCCACGTGACTTGCTCATCTTCTCGCCATCTAGGCGAACCATCCCCGCGTGCGTGTAGTGCCTCGCGTAAGGCGTTTTGCCAGTAGCAACTTGAGCTTCGGATGCCCCCATCTCGTGGTGTGGGAAAGCAAGATCACTACCGCCACCCTGAAGGTCGATGGTTGGACCGAGATGGTCAAGCGCAATTGCAGAGCACTCGATGTGCCAGCCAGGCCGGCCGCGGCCAAAGGGACTGTCCCACGAGGGATCGCCCGGCCGTTCCAACTGCCAGAGCAGGCAATCGAGTGGATTCTCCTTACCCGCACGATCGGGATCCCCACCACGCTCAGCGAAGATTTCGACCATCTTCTGCTCGTCAAGACCGGCAATCGAACCGAAGCTGGGATCACTATGCACTCGGAAGTACAGGTCGCCATCGACCTCATAGACGGATCCGGCGCTCTGCAGTTTCGCGATGTACTCAAGCACCAACGGAATCGACTCGACCGCGCCGATGTAGTGCCGAGGGGGAATGACCGACAGGGCGGTCATGTCCTCTCGGAACAAGGCAATCTCGCGTCCGGCCAACGCGGTCCAGTCTTCACCTGTCTCCAGCGCACGAGTGAGCAGTGGATCATCGACATCCGTGACGTTTTGGACGTAGTGAACGTCGTGACCGGAGTCGAGCCACACTCGATAAGCCAGGTCGAAGGCTACGTACGTGGCGGCGTGGCCCATATGCGTGGCGTCGTAGGGGGTGATACCGCAGACATACATCAGGGCCGTGTCGCCGGGCGAGGTCGGGCGAACAGTGCCCGTGCCGGTGTCATGGAGTCGCAGCGCGGATCCGCGCCCGGGTAGGGAGGGAATCTCGGGCTTGGGCCAGGCCTGCATGTGAGCGATCCTAGGGGTGTGGGGGCGAGATGGTCAGACGCGGTGCAGGATCAGAACGCCGGCCAAGGCAACGACGGCCACCCGTCTCCCGGCAGCGGGTAAGCGCCCTCTCGCATCAGCCGAGAAAGCCGCTGACTCGTACGAGCCAATTCACGTCGGGTGAGGAGTTCGCTGAGCGCCTCACCCAGGTGCTCGCCGAGGTCTGCGGCAAGGTGCTCGAGGTCGACCATCATCTGCCCGTCAAGTTCGGTACCGGCAAAACCCCACAGGACCGTACGCAGTTTTTCGTCGGTGCTGAACGTGACACCGTGGTCGACACCATACGTTCGCACCTCATCTCCCGGGCGCACTCGACCAACGAGGACGTGGCCACCTTTACGGTCGGCGTTGTTAATGATGGCGTCGAACACGCACATGCGTCGCAGATCGGGGTGATCGGCGTGGATCAACGTGATCGGCCGACCGTTCTCACCTTGGGCCTCGACAACTTCCAGCCAACCATGCGGAGTTCGGTCACGGTCGACGATGTCGACTAGACCCGCACCCGGTTCGGGTTCAGCATCATCAGGTGAATTGACCCACGCTTGAGCCATCCCCTGCCCAAACGGGCCATCCTCGCGCCACACGGTCGGGGGCACGATGTTCCACCCAAGAGCGGTGGAGACTTCGTGTGCGGCAACCTCACGCATACCGAGAGTGCCTTCATCAAAGTCCCAAAGCGGACGCTCTCCTGACGTGGGCTTGTACACGCAAGTGACCTCGACACCGTCGAGTTCGGCAATCGCCAGCAACGTCGCATTGCTCGCCGACATAAGCCGACCCTCGATCGACAATGCGCCCCGCGCTAGTACCTCTTTCAGATCTTCGTGGGAGACAGGCGGCGTCAGTGATGGCTCGCCAGAGCGATCGCCTTGTGCGCTCAACGCCGATATCCGTTGGCACGCGGACAGATATGGCCGGTTGGCTCAAGAGGCAAAGCACAAAACGGACAAGGTGGGCGCCCTGCCGAGACCACCGCGAGCGCTCTTTTTGCAAAGGCCCGACCTGCTGCACCGGATAGGCGCACCCGCAAGGTCGCGGGGCCGTCCTCGGGGTCCTCTTCGAGGTCGGGGATTTGCTCGCCTTCGTCAACAGGCTCGTGCGCCTCGATCACGAGCATCTCAGCGTCGCCACTCCAGCCGAGTACAAGTGAGCCGACCGTGAACTCCTCGACGACCGGAGAGTCAAGTGGCTCTAGATCGTCGCTGCCGACAGGAGCGCCCGCTGGGATCTGCACGCTGCCACCGGTGAGCCGAGTGACCTCGTCAAGCAGACCGTCGACCCGTTCGGCCAACAACTGGACCTGTTGTTTTTCAAGCGCAACCGTGACGGTTCGCCGAGCGTCGCGAACTTGGAGGAAGAATTGGCGCTCGCCAGGCTGACCGATCGTGCCTACGACGAAGCGCTCAGGCTGATCGAACGAAAATAACTCTCTTGCCACGCCCTGACCCTACCTTGGCGCTCATGCTCCTGCTCCCCCGCCGACAACTGCGTCAGACGAAGCCCGACTCGACTTGCGTCGACCGGGCTTGGCCGCCGGGATGAAACCAGACACATCTCCCCCGATGTCATTGACGCGCAAAACGAACGGGCGCAGGTCGGCGTATCGGATTACCGTGACCGAAGCGGGATCGATGGAGATTCGCTGGAACGAGTCAAGGTGCATTCCCAGTGCGTCGGCGACGATGGCCTTGATGACATCTCCGTGCGAAACGACGGCGAAACTCACGTCATCACCATGCTCTGCAGTAAGCGTGGAGATCCACTCGCGTACCGATGCCACAGCGCGGCGTGACATGTCGGCCAGCCCCTCGCCTTCGTCGCCAGGAAAGACAGCGGCACTCGGGTGAGCCTGGACGACCTTCCACATCGGGTGCTTGCTGAGGATCTTCAGTGGCTGATTGGTCCAGTCGCCGTAATGACATTCACCGATGCGGTCGTCTAAGTGCATGGCGATGGGCCTTGGTACGGCCTGGCCTCGCGCGTCAATGATTGCCTGGGCCGTCTGGACAGTGCGCTCAAGCGGGCTACTGATCACCGCCGCGAACGGCACCTTTGCCAGACGTTCACCTACGGCGAGTACCTGTTCTTGACCCTTGTCGTCCAACACCACGCCGGGAGTCCACCCGGCGAGCACGCCGGCCGCGTTCGCCGAAGTACGTCCGTGCCGAACGAGAAAGACGGTAGCCACGGTACGACCCTATGACGAGAACTCATGTCCTGCTGGCACCATGGGGTCATGATTCGCGGAGTTGGTCTTTACCGAGATGGCGAGCCCGTACCAGGTCTCGCCGATGCCATCGGTCTCGAGGCACCCTTCGATGCTGAAGATGTCGAGACTCTCGAGCGCATGTGGAGCGAAGCTAAGACCGGCAGCGTCGACAGTTTCGTCTGGCTCGGCCTGCGAAATGCCAGCGAAGAAGAGGTCCGCCTAGCAGCGGGCCTGTTCGGGATCGACGAGCTGCGGTTCGAAGGTGCACTTACGCTTGCTGAGCGTCCTCACGTGGAAATCGAGAAGCACCAAGTATTTGCGGTCTTCAATGTCCTGGGCTACATCGAGGAAACATCCGATGTTGAGACGGGCCAGATCTCGGTGTTCGTCGGTCCCTCGTTCGTGTTATCGATCAGGCAGGGCTCGCCCGGCGACCTACACAACCTGCGTAGCGAACTCGAGAGCAACCCACAATTGCTGCGCTGTGGGCCGATGGCGGTGTTCCACGGCATCGCCGACCTCGTGGTCGACGGCTACCAATATGTTGCTGACGAGATCGCCATTGACATCGAGCAGGTCGAGGAGCGGGTCTTCTCACCGACGATCACCGACGATGCCCCGATGATCTACAAGCTCAAGCGTGAGAACCTCGAGGTACGTCGGGCCGTGGATCCACTGCGCACCTTGGCCGACCAGCTCCTCTCCAACTCGTTCCTGCGCGTGGCCGAGCCACTTGTGCCTTACTTCCACGACCTTGGCGATCACCTCTTGCGGGTCAGTGAACTCAGTGCGCAGTTCGACACTTTGCTGGGCACGGCGCTGGAAGCATCGCGCTCACGTCAGGCAATGCAGCAGAACTCTGACACTCGCAAGATCTCTGCGTGGGCTGCCATTTTCGCTGTGCCCACGGCGATTGCAGGCATCTACGGGATGAACTTTGACTACATACCCGAGCTGCATTGGCGCTTCGGTTACCCGCTCGCGGTCGGCCTGATGCTGACCGCTTGTGTCTCGATGTATCGCGCCTTCAAGCGCAGCGGGTGGCTCTAGATCGCAAGCGAGCACGAGAGTGGTGACTGGCGCTACCCTCCGCCGATCAGGTAGCTGCCAGGTGTCCGCCGTATACGAGGCCGAGGATGATCACACCGACCACTACACGGTAGATCGCAAAGACTGACATCGAGTGGTTAACCAACCAGCGGAGCAACCAGGCGATCGACGCGTAGCCGACAACGAAGGCGACCAGTGTTGCAAGAACTGTCGGGCCCCACGCAGGTCCGCCAGTGTCGCCGAGTTTGCGAGCCTCGAACAATCCCGAGAGCACAACCGCGGGGATTGAGAGTAAGAACGAGAATCGCGCTGCGTCCTCACGGGTATAGGACATTGCGCGACCCGCCGTGATGGTCGCGCCAGAACGCGACACACCAGGAATCAGCGCAAGTGCCTGTGCGACACCGAAAAACAGGCCGTCTCTGAGGTTGAGATCACCAATCAAGCGTCGCTGAGGCGCCACCTTGTCGACGGCCCAGAGCACGACGCCAAAGATGATCAACACCCAACCGATGATGCGAAGGTCGCGGGCTGTTGTCTCAATCGAATCTTTGAAAGCCAAACCCACGATCGAGATCGGGATTGTGCCCAAGATGATGTACCAGCCCATGCGGGCATCGAGACCGCCGCGAAGACTCGGGGTGAACAGCGAGCGGAACCAGGCCAAGGCGATACGCAGGATGTCGCGCCAAAAGAACACGAGCACCGCGGCCATCGTGCCAAGTTGAACCACCGCAGTGAATGCAGCGCCCGGATCACCCCAGCCGAAGAGGGCTGGCACGATCCGAAGATGGGCGGTGGACGAGATCGGCAAGAACTCGGTGAGACCCTGCACCGCGCCGAGAATCACTGCTTCGAGGTAATTCACAATCAGTCCGCCAATCCGGATGCGGCCAAGATCTCGGCCATCTGACGCACCGTGTCGATGCGCTCGTCCAACGTCTCCGCATAGGTAGCCACGGTCAAGGTGGTGACGCCCGACTCAGCGAAAGCGGCCAGCCGATCCTGAATGCGTGCGGCCGGACCAATCAGCGAGGTCTGGTCGATGAACTCCAGCGGCACCGCCGCCGCTGCCCCTGCGTAATCGCGCGACAGGTACAGGTCCTGAACCTGCGCAGCTGCAGTGTCGAAGCCCATACGCACGGCGAGTTGGTTGTAGAAGTTCTTGTCGCGGCTACCCATGCCGCCCATGTAAAGCGACGAGTACTTGCGGACGGGCTCAGCACACGCCTCGACGTCATCACCGATGACCACTGGAACGGTGGCCACGACATCAAACCCCTCGAGGGTCTTGCCTGCGATCGCGCGTCCGGCAGAAATCGAGCCCAGCAACTCTGGTGCATATTCAGGGGCGAAGAACATGGCCAGCCAACCGTCAGCGATCTCGCCCGCGAGTTCGAGATTCTTTGGCCCGGTTGCTGCCAGATAGATCGGAATCTGATCGCGAATCGGCTGGACCGTGAGAGTCAGGGCCTTGCCCGGGCCGTCAGGCAACGGCAGCGTGAAGAACTCGCCGTCGAACTGCACCTTCTCGCGCCCCAACGCCTTACGCACGATTGCGATGTACTCGCGAGTGCGCGTAAGTGGCTTGTCGAACCGGACCCCGTGCCAGCCTTCGGATACCTGCGGGCCAGAGACCCCAAGGCCGAGTCGGAATCGTCCGCCACTGAGGAGGTCGAGAGTGGCTGCGGTCATTGCGGTATTGGCAGGGGTACGACCTGGGATCTGCATCACCGCTGAGCCGACGTCGATTCGCTCGGTCTTGGCCGCTACCCAGGTGAGAACGGTGACGGCATCGGATCCATAAGCCTCGGCTGCCCATACGACGGAGTAGCCGAGTCGATCAGCCTCCTGCGCGAGTACGAGGTTGTCGGCGTCATTGCCAGCACCCCAATAGCCAAGGTTGAGACCGAGCCGCATTTCGTCGTCCTTCCGTATTTTCGACCGCTAAGACTGATAGTCGTTACACGACCTGAGCGGAGCCTAACCGCTCCAGATGTGAATGCCCGGTAGTGTCCGCTGACATGGAACTGCGTCCACTTGGCACCTCCGGCCTACTCGTATCGCGACTCGCGCTGGGCACTATGACCTGGGGCCGCGACACCGATGAGCATGAGGCCCGTGATCAACTCGCCGCGTTCCTCGATGCCGGCGGCAACTTCGTCGATACCGCTGACGTCTATGCCGATGGGGTGTCCGAGGAGATCGTTGGCCAGCTTGTAGCGGACTTCGGTCGTGAGTCGATCGTGGTCGCAACCAAAGCAGTCTCGAAGCCTGGAACCGAGCGACGGTTCGATGCCTCACGTGGATATCTGCTGAGTGCTCTCGAAAACTCGCTTCGCCGCATGAACCTCGACTACATCGACCTGTGGCAGTTGCACGCTTGGGACCCGCTCACTCCCTTGGAGGAGACCCTGTCGGCGCTAGATGCGGCTATTGCATCGGGCAAGGTGCGCTACGCAGGCGTGAGCAACTTCACCGGCTGGCAGACCGCAAAAGCAGCCGCGGTTCAGGGATCACGAACAGGGGCTGGGAGTTCACGTCTGGTGTCCACTCAGGTTGAGTACTCGCTGCTTCAGCGCGGCATCGAACGTGAGGTCGTCGGCGCCGCAAGCGACGCAGGCATGGGCCTGCTTCCCTGGTCTCCACTTGGACGCGGCGTCCTTACCGGCAAGTACCGGCATGGCACTCCTGCCGACTCTCGGGGGGCGTCGTCGCACTTCGCCTCGTTCGTCACGCCTTACCTCGGCGATGAATCACGGCGAGTAGTGGACGCCCTCTGCACAGCGGCTGAAGGCCTTGGGGTTGCACCGCTCGAAGTCGCTCTTGCCTGGGTTCGCGATCGTCCTGGCGTCGTTGCGCCAATCATCGGGGCGCGCACCGCGGCGCAGCTTCGCGGAGCCCTCACAGTCGAAGAACTCGAACTCCCCACCGAGATCACCACCGCATTGGACGAGGTGTCCGCGCCTGAGCGCGGCTATCCCGATCACGGTTGGAATCAGCGCTGAACCCCGTAGCCGAACTCTTGGCTGGCGCCGCGAGCGCTGGCCATACGGTGCTGCCCGTCGATCTCGTCTTGGCCTCATGCAGCGCTGCTGATATTGCTGCGGCGCTCGACACCGGTCTAGTGATCGAAACCGAGTGGCGTGCACAACCGGCCTTGGCGCTGCTTGAGATCGCGGAGGCCGAGGAACTCCTAGCTGATGGGCTGCTCGCGCTCGCAGCAGAGAATCGGTTGGCCGTGATCGTCGGCTCGGATCCCGATCGACGACGGCTCACCCTTGACTCCGCCCTCGCGGGTGCCTCTGCAGTGGTTCTCGACAACGCTCAGCGGGTATCCCTTGATGCGGTTCTGGATGCCGTCGACGAACTTCCCGAGACTGCCGTGCTCGCTCTCTCACTCGACCCAGCGCTACCGCTCGCGCCTGGCCCTGGGGCAGTAGCACTCGACCTGGCAGCATCTGGTGTTTGTCCAGTGCTGAAAGCAGAAGCAGCGCAAGGTTCTTCGGCTTTGGACGTTGCGCGAGAGGCGGTAGCTACTGGCCGCTGGACAGGCGGCAGAGACGGTGATCGCTCCCTCATCCTGGTACCAGTGACGTCGGCTAGCGAGGCACTTCACCGTCTCACGCAGTTGCTCACCACCTCGATCCCCCGGGCCTTCGGGGTCGAGCCAGCAGATGTCGTGGCGGTTGTACTTGATCTTGAGGGTGAACTCGGTGCCAAGAAGGTGGCGGCCGCTCGAGTCGCTGCCGGGGTCGCCGGACCGGTCGCCCTCACCACTGAGATTCAAGCACCCGCGCGAGCGGCAGTTCTTCTACTCCCAGTGGCGCCGACTCAGGCGCTTACCCGGGCGACGATGTATGCAGGCCTGCTGGCAGGGCTTGAACACGTGTCGATCGTCCATGCGCTTGGCCCCGATCCGGCATCGCTGGCCGATATCGTCGCCGGCCCTTCGGATCGCCCACGTCGCACACGGCTTGTCGAGCTCCTGACGACCGCTGACTAAGCCGACCACGACACGCACTGTTCGTCGAAGGATTGTGGCGCACTCGCGCACAATGTCGCCATGGCAACCACCCGCGCATCAACCTGGGAGTACCGCGAGATCAGCCTGCCCAGGGGCACTCATCGAGAGGCTGCTCGAGTGGCGTTAGTTGAACTTGCCGAGCATGGTTCCTGGGAGTTGGCCCGGTTGCGCCTCTACCCAGACGGTAGGCGAAGGGTATGGCTGCGGCGTCGAGTGTTGCGAGCGGTGCGCACCACCTGATCCACGCTCAGGCAGAACGCAGGAAGCGACCAAGCACGCGGGTTCCGAACTCAAGTGCCTCGATGGGCACCCGCTCGTCAACGCCGTGGAACAGCGCACCGAAATCCAAGGTGGGTGGCAGCTTCAACGGCGCGAAGCCATAACAACGAATTCCCAACGTGCTGAACGCCTTTGCGTCAGTGCCACCGGAAAGCATGTACGGCACGGCCAACGAATGTGGGTCTTCGGCTCTGAGCGCCGCGCCCATAAGATTGATACTCGGACCATCAAAGGTGGTTTCCAGCGCGATGTCGTGGACGACATACTCGCGCCGAACGTGGTCTCCGAGCATCTCGTCGATCGCTGCCAACATCTGATCTTCGTAGCCAGGCAGGAATCGGGTATCGATCTGAGCGCTTGCATCGCCGGGGATGACGTTTGACTTGTATCCCGCCGAGAGCATTGTGGGGTTGGCTGTGTTGGTCAACGTAGCGCCGATGAGGCGGGCCATCGGACCGAGTTTGGCCAAAGTGGCTTCCATGTCATCGGGGTCGAAATGTTCGCCCGTGGCATCGGACAACGCCTCAAGGAAATGGCGCACGGTAGGAGTGATGTGAACAGGGAACTTGTACGCACCAATGCGAGCCACCGCCTCGCATAGCGCCGTAACGGCATTGTCGTCGTTGAGCATCGAGCCGTGGCCCGTCGTGCCAGTGGCATGAAGTCGGATCCAGCCAAGACCCTTTTCGGCCACCTGGATCAGGTAAAGCCGAAGATCGTCCTTGACCGTCATGGAGAAACCGCCAACCTCGCCAACAGCCTCGGTAACACCTTCGAACAGATCGGGGCGGTTGTCGATCATCCAATGTGAGCCGAACTGCCCACCAGCCTCTTCGTCGGGAAGGTACATAACCACGATGTCGCGTTCGGGTTGCACGCCGTTGCGCGCCCAAGACCGCACATTGGCCAAGATCATGGCGTCCATGTCCTTCATGTCGACGGCGCCGCGGCCGTAGAGCATCGGGACACCGAGGTCTTCGTCGATCTCCGCGGCCAGCGGCGGATGTGTCCAGTCGTCAGGGTGCGATGGAACGCAGTCGAGGTGACCGTGCACCAGCAGTGCGCCCCGCGTGCGATCGCGGCCGGGGATCCGCACAACGACAGCGTCTCGGTTGCTGGCGCCGCAGTTGATCCGCTCGGAGGCCAGCCCCACCTCAGCGAGCCTGGCCTGCACGTACTCGGCTGCTTCGGCCTCCCCTGGGCCAGTGCCGTCGCCGAAATTGCTGGTATCTATGCGGATCAGGTCCGATGCGAGTTCGACAACCTCGGCCTGTGCGTCAAGGAATGGCTCAGGAGTCACGCTCATCAAGGTCACATGACCATCCTGCCGCATGGGGCGATTCTTCGTAACGACGCCATGGTTGTATGCTCTGCGAGGTTGCTTCGCGGGTTAACGCTCGAGTTGCAGGTCCGAGTGGCGGAATTGGCAGACGCGCTAGCTTGAGGTGCTAGTGCCCGAAAGGGCTTGAGGGTTCAACTCCCTTCTCGGACACAAAACAATCAGGGCATTGCCCCGGCCCCAAGAGACTTAGGTCCCTTGGGGCCATCTCCATTGAGAGCGGCGTGTCGCCCTGTTGGGCTGGGGTGGGAGAAGGCGACGGAACGGTCGACGGCGAACTTCCACGGTCATCCGAGCCAACTAGACCTGGCAATTCCTCGCCGCGACACAAAAGGCCTAGGCTCCGTCAGCGCCCAGTTCAGAGACGAGGCTTTCTAACGGCAAGGAGAGCCCCGGCGAGATGAACTGAACCGACTCGAGCAAGACGACACTGGTGAGCATGGACGCAACGGCGACCGCCACCACGAACGTGTATGTCCGCTTGAGCCCCCGGGAGGTACCGCTTGGGAACAGGCCGAGGCCCGCGAGGTTGAGTGCGGCCATCACCAACAGCAGGGCTACGAGGGGCAGCGCGATTGTGTTGCCCAACTCTCCCACCCGCTCCTGGCGAGCGAGTTTCAAATCGTTGATGGAGTCGAGAACCTCCCCAGCACGATAGGAATCTGTGCCTGGCCTCTCCGAAACATCAACCGCCGTACTCTCCAACACGCCGAAGGCGTCCTCTGCCTCATTACTCGGCGTGAGCACACCGCCCTTGCCGGTCTCGTGCTGCAGCACGGCCTCGACGTATGCGCCCAACGCCAGACGCACCGTGGAGTCCGTCGGCGCCAGCTGTCGAACCTCGCGCATGAGCATCTGCGCTGCGACCACCTCATGCTCTCCTGCGGCGTGCAGCCTTGCATCCTCGTTCCACGAGGTGATGATGGTGAACGCACCAACAAAGATGAACGCGCTGCTCAGAAATGCCAACGAGGCTCGACCTATGTTGTCGTTAGTGCGGTCCTTCGGGTCAAAGCGCCTCGACACCACGCTAAAGACTTCCAACGGGATGAAGCAAAGTGCGATAAATACCATGAACAGTAACGGCAGCGGAAGCCCAGCAGACCAGATCAATATCTCCATCTGGCGGACGATAGCGACTCATCGCAAACCGTGCATTTCGGTTGGCTAACCACAACGCGAACTGAAAGACCAGAATGTCAATCTCGCACTCTTGGGCACCACATCGTGCCGGCCTTTGGTGCCACTAGGTTACGAATTGCGACAGCGCTGTGGCATCTCTCAATCGCTTGGCTCGCCACTGGGCTGGCTGCGCGTCCGGACGACGTGACTAGCCGTTCGTAACGCTGCCTTGCAGCGCTACTGGCAAGGGGCTGTTGTAGTCACGCTGATTGCCAACGACATCTCCGGTACTCACCTGCGTCACGGTCCACCGTCCGGAAGCCGCATGAGCAGGCAGCGCGATGGTGACAACCCATGTGCCATTCCTCGCGGTGCCAGACTCCAGACAACCGCCTGCCTGAGGCACTTGGAAAACCGGATCAGTGCATGCCAAGTCGCTGGCGGTGGAGGTCTGAGCCTGCGACCCGGCAGGTGCGGACAACGTGACGGAAACCCACCAAACTCCCGCCAGAGAGTCGCGCGCAGTCACCCGCACGCGCACAAAGGCGTCAGCAACCCCGGTGTTGACGGCGGGGTCGAGAATCTTCAGCGCACTCACCACTGGCGCGGCCGTATCCCCGACACCGGTCTGGGTGAAGTGCATGTCTCGCTTCGTCGTAACCAGGAACTCGTATGGCAAAGTAACCGAGTTCCCGGCCCAGTCGGTCGTGCCGAACTGGTCCATGTCATAGCGACTTTGTGCGGTGTACCGCGGGACCAGCACTTTGAGTTCGTAGTAACCATCCTTGTCTGTGCCCGCAGTGCGACAGGACGTCATCATGTTGCTCGGCTCCGTGGGCAACGCGGCATGGCCGGTCACGCACTGAGCCAACTCGGATGTGTTGAGGTAGAGCGAGATCCACGGTCCTGACCATTGCGGCGCCGAACTCACGGTCGGATACCTGCCGAACTCCATGAAAATACTTTGGGTACCAGAAAGGGCATCAACGACGTGTGCGGTGACCGTGAGCACCGCAGGGCCACCACTGGTGTCGATCGTCGAGGTGACACTGTGCTCGCGCAGTCCGGGCGCCGTTGCATCGCCTGCGGCAACCTGACGGAAGCTCACAGCCATTTTCCGGGCGACCAACGTGTCTGAATCAACGATCGCCGCGTTGCCAGCACGGTCGGTCATCTCGACTCCGATGAGTCGATAGGTGCGCGCTGGCGACCATCTCGGGAGGTTGATCGCAACGTCATAGATGCCGTTGGTTAGTGTGCCAGAAATTGGGCAAACACCGGCGTCCATCGATTCGTGGGCTGCAGTGCAGGGGAAGGCCGACAGTTGAACAACAGGTCCGTCGTAGGTGTCGACAGCCGTGTTGCCCGTTAGACGCAGGAAGTGCAACTGAAATCGACTCAGCCCAGTTCCGGTATCGAGTAGGTGCACCCGAAAATGTTCGGTCGCCGGAGCCAGTGTTGTGTTGACAGATGAGGTGTTCGCCGCGACCGCGTATAGCCGGGGAGGTGACGTGTCGAAATAACAACTCGATAAGTGATCGGCTTTGTCCTTGGTGCAGTAGTCAATTCCCGCGCCTCCGCTGAGCGAATCTGCCCCGGCCCCGCCGTTGAGGACATCATCGCCAGCGGCTCCGATGAGATTGTCGAGGCCTGCGCTCCCGAACAACTTGTCAGACCCTGGACCACCATTGAGGTAGTCATTGCCCGAACCGCCGAATAACGTGTCATTGCCCACGCCTCCGTCGATCCAGTCGGCGCCGGCTCCAGCATTGATGTAGTCGTTTCCAGCGAAGCCAAAGATCGTGTCGCTACCGCCGTAACCAAGAATGATGTCATCACCCGGCGTTCCGCAGATCACGTCATCACCGGCCGTGCCATACCCATATCCATTGGTGACGAAGATGGTGCAATCGGCTGGCGTGGGGGTGGCAGCTTGGGCAGAAGCGGCTGGGCTCACCAGGCTCAGCACAAGAGCGGCAGCGCCCATCAAACCGGGCCAACGCGTGCGCAACATGACTCAAGTACACCAGATTTCCCATTCACTGCCCCCGCCAAGCGCAGATGCGCTTCATCGCGCCCATGGAATGTCCGTGCCAGCACCGATTTGGGTTGTGAGTGGCCCGTGCGCATCGCATCAGACGAATCAGTGCGAAATGGTCGATAGCGTCGATCGTGCACTTTCGCCCCAGGGCGGAGATAGCCTGAGGCCCATGGCTTCACAGCCCTAATCAATTCTCGTCAATCCACCTGTATGACGCCGAGAGGCACAAACGATGGCAACTGTGTTGGTCGCTGTAGACGCATCCAAAGCAAGCAGGAAGGTCGCAGAGGTAGCAGGTCACTGGGCATACGTGGCAGGCGATGACGTGGTGCTCTTGCACGCCCGCCTTGATTACGTGACCACCCGCGGCGATCTTGGCTCAGTTGAGGACTCATGGGCCGCATCAGTTGTTGCCGACGAACTTGCCGCAATCGTGCGCCTACAGGGCGTGGCTCAAGTAACAACGCGAATCGACGTTGCTTTGAATGGAGAGATCGCTCGGGCGATCCTCGATGTGGCGCACGAAGTGGATGCTGAGTTGGTGGTACTCGGGCACCGGACCACAACCCTGCTAGCCGGTCTATTGGCGGGCAGCACTGCCCACAAAGTGGTCAACCTCTCCGACCGCCCAGTGCTGGTGGTCAGGTAGAAACTGCCCATCAAACCCTCAGGGCCGCAATGGCACTGCTAGTTGAACCAGGTGGGTGGTTGCATCTGCCAGTAGCCGTGTTCGTGGGGTTGGAGTCCTGGGCGTGGGGTGATCTCCCAGTGTTCGTGGTGGACGGCGAAGTGGTGTCGGCCGCATAGGAGTGCGAGGTTGTCTAGTGCAGTGAAACCGCCTGTGGCCCAGTGGATGACGTGGTGGGCTTGGGTGTGTTTACCTCGTCGATCGCATCCGGGTGCGATGCAGGTGTGGTCTCGTTTGGTGACTCGTCGTCGTAATCCGGGTGGGACTATTCGTTCGGATC
>Ga0194035_1000036_pt1 | contig 83078 bp, 80 predicted proteins | sample JunL2320m_MetaG_FD_148680 | JGI IMG/M metagenome (GOLD analysis project Ga0194035, IMG submission 148680) | Anoxic zone freshwater microbial communities from boreal shield lake in IISD Experimental Lakes Area, Ontario, Canada - Jun2016-L239-20m | ecosystem: Environmental > Aquatic > Freshwater >...
CCGGCCGGCGGAACGCGTCAACTGGCTCTAAGGTTTCATGAGGCGACTGCTTCGCCGAGGGCGGAGTTCCGTCAGGGACTCCGCCCTTGGTGTGTCCCCCGCCGTTGACAGTCGTGCCACCGGCTTCGTGCCGAGGGGTGAGTAGCAATATTAAGCGTAGACCACCTGCCACGTTGCCTTCTTTCATTAAGATAAAGCCTTCCTATCTTTCTGCCCTAATAGCGCGCCGAATTTTTATTCTAGGTAGTTGAGCATGTTGGTGGCCGTGTAAGGGGGGTAACCTTACGCCCTCTGATTACGAATAGTCTCCGAGTGTTGCATTTAGCCGAATCCGGAGTGTATAAAAAGAGTCTAAATTTATTGAGAAATCATCTTATTTTCCTCCAAGTTGGTGGTGAATTAGCATGAAGGTTTCGCTGCTCTTTCCTCCAACGTGGCATCCGTCACAGCCCTATCTGAGCCTTCCTTCGTTGACGGGATTTCTGGTCCAGGGCGGCGTCACGAACGTCTCTCAGCGCGATCTTGGGATCGAACTCCTCGACAGAGTGGTGACGCATTCCTATGGAGTATCGCTCTATCAGGAGTTGGTCGATAAACAACAATCGCTTGAGCGGCAACGAACCGGAGAAACCGGGCCAGGAAGTGATGAGCATTTAGCGAGGGTAGTAGAGTCGCTGGATCGCTTCCCCTATCTCATTGACCGGATTGAACCGGCCAAGGAGACCCTCCGCGGGGAGGGATTTTACGATCTGGAATCCTATAAAGAAAGTCTCTTTCTCATCGACAAATGGTTAGAGTTGCTCTCCACACTCTATTTCCCGACCAGACTGACAGTTGTCGACAATCAATTCGGTAATTACTCCATCTATTCATCCAAAGACCTGATGAAGATCATCAGGGATGAATCTCAGAACCCCTACATTCGGCTCTTTCGTGAGCAGTTCGTTCAGTCGATTGTCGGGGACCAACCGGACTTGATCGGCGTGTCGATTACGGCGACCTCACAGATTATCCCCGGCCTGACACTCTGTCGTTTGATCAAGGAAGCCGCTCCTGACATCCATTTGACGATCGGTGGCAGCATCTTCACCCGTTTGGTCGACAACCTGCGTCGCTGCCCGAGTCTCTTCGATCTTGCCGACGATATCATCGTATTCGAGGGCGAGACTGCGTTGCTCGAACTCGTCCATCAATTGGATGGGAAAAAAGATTTCAGCAAAGTTCCCAACCTGATCTATCGCCAGAACGGGAAGATTACGGTCAACCAGCCGTTTTACTCTGAAAATATTAACCAGTTGCCGGCTCCCAACTACGACGGCTTCCCGCTCGGGCTCTATTTGTCGCCGGAGCCGGTATTGCCCGTGCAGTTTTCACGAGGCTGCTACTACAAAGATTGCGCGTTCTGCGCCCTCACGCTGGATCACCAGAACTTTAGACAGAAAGAACCGAGCCGGACTGTCGAGGAATTGGCATGGCTCAAGCAGCGGTACGGGGCGCAGCGCTTCTTCTTTACCGACGAGTGCGTGGCCCTCTCACCGGCGAAACGATTGTGCCAGCAGATCATCGAGAAGAAGCTAGACATCAAATGGACTTGTGAGATGCGCTTCGAGAAACATCTGAGCCGTGAACTCCTGGCGTCGATGCGGGATGCCGGGTGCCTGAAGATTGTGTTCGGATTGGAGTCCTTCAACCAGCGCGTGATGGACTTCATGAAGAAAGGGATCAAGCAGGAATGGGTGCGCCGTATTGCCGACGATTGCATCGACCTGGGGATTGCGGTGCATTGCTATATCATTGTCGGGTTCCCGACCGAGAAGGAAGAAGAAGCCCGGGAGACGATGAATTTTATCGTGGAGAACGAGCGGCTCCATGGATTGTACGGATTCTCTTGTCAGCCTTGCCTCTTCGATTTGGAAAAAGAAGCGCCGATCATGAGCGATCCAGGCAGCTATGGAATCAGGCGGATCATGCGTCCATCGGCAGAGGATTTGAGCCTGGGTTTTTTCTATGAAGTGACGGAAGGCATGACGCCGGACGAAGCGGAACGTCTGTATCAGCACGTCTACGAAAAGGTCAGCGAAGTCGTGTGCGAGTTACCGTTTAACTACTCGATGGCCGATGGACTGCTGTATATCGCACGGGCCAAGGCTCAGGAAGTGCGTGTGCCCCAGCCGACTGGATCGTGATGAGCCTGTCCAGCAAGGGTGTATAGCGTGATTGCCACGACGAATCCCACCATCGACCGGATTACAGGGAAGCTCAGTGATCAATCACTGCTGTTTCGATACACGATCAAACTCGTCCTGCTCGTCTCCTTCTCGGAATTAATCCTGTATCGGCTCGTGTCGCGCTTGGGGATGCATCTTAGCAAGCTGGCCCAGGAGCATGAGTGGATCATCCCGACCTTCACGGCATTGACGCAGATCGGGCAGTGGCTGCTCAATGTTGTGGCGATTCTGCTGTTTCTTGCCCTGAGCGTGGCGGGCATTAACCGGATGGCCGGTCGTGGGTTTACGGGATCGAACATGATCGTCATCCCCTGTGTCGCGCTCCTCTTGCTCCTTACGGTGGGATTCTTGTTGGTCCCGCCAGCCTTCCTGGGGTCCGCTATTTATAACCTCGTGGCGCTAGTCGCGTTGATCTGTCTGATGGTGGAGTACCTCTCCACCCACACAGAATGGTCGCATCGCGCCATGGGCATCACCTATCTGCTCGGGATCGGTGGCTGGTTGTATTATCAGATCGTGTCCACCATCTATAGCTTTATCGGAACCGTGGCGGCTCCGCCCTTGGTCTACGAGGCCCATCGTGGGGGGGAAGGGCTATTGGTCTTGTCCAGCATCCTGGTGATGTGGGCCTATGGGCAGGGCGTTTCATTTCGGACGCGCAATCAACGGCAACGCCGCCGTGCCATCTGGTTTTGGGTGACCTCCGTGTCCGTGTTTACGGTGATGTTGTTCTTAGATTACCTGCTCCATCGGTATGACGCTGGGATGGCCAGTAGCATTCGTAAGGCGGCAGACGGCATCGGGTGGATTTTTCAGTTCGGCATGGGTTACACGTTTTTCCTCCCATTTGCATTCTACCTGACAGGCTTGTTGTGCTGGTCGTATACGGTTATTAAGTTACTCAACATGGGGCGTCTTGCCGGGTATGGTCTTGGTCTGATGTTTATTGCGGGGTATGCGCTCCTGTACTCGAATCTGACACTTATGGTGGTGCTCGGTGCTATGCTCTTGACCATGGATCGGCAGCGGCGGGATACGACGGAACCAGCGTCGGCAACGAATACTCCCATGGTCAGTACGCCCGATTCATTGGCAGGTGGACACATTTAATAGACTTTTCACTATTAGGGAATCGTATGAATGAACCAACCGCTTCTGCTACTGAACAAAGTCAGACGATCGTTGACCCCGGCGATCAGCCGCTGAACCCCGACGAAGAAATCGCCGAGATTGAAAAACTCCTGGCGGTCGAGCCGGACGATTTTCAGGCCCGTTGCCGGTTAGGCGAGCTGTATTTCAGCAAAGGGCGGATGGACGACGCGCTTGTCGAGGTGAAGAAGTCGATTGAGATGGCGGAGGGGCTCCGCACAGAAATGAATCGGTCGCTCGCCATGTACTACTCGAATCTTGGCACGATTTACGCGACGAAGACTATGACGGACGAAGCGGAAACCGAGTTCAAGCATGCGCTCGATGTATTTCCCCACGACGTCCTGGCGCTCTTCAACCTCGGGCGGGTCTATGCCGACAAAAAGAAGTTTATGGAAGCTAAGTCGTATTACGAACGCCTCGTGGAAATAACACCGGACGACCCCATAACCTGGTACAATCTTGCCGGAGTTTATGTCGAACTCGATAATCCCCAGGTCTCGGACTACAATACAATCGACATGGCCATCCAATGCTATATGCGCACGCTCGAATTGGATCCGAAGCATCTGGAGGGCAGTTTCAAGCTGATGGAGCTGGCGATGAATCACAAGAAGACGGATCTTGCCATCAAAGTCATGGAAGAGGCTGTTGAGCAGAACCCCGAGGAGCCGTTGGCCTACTATAACTTGATCAGCGTCTACGACAAGGCGAAGATGTTCGAGCAGGCCGAGCAGGCGCGCAAGCGGTTGAAGGAACGATTTTCCAAGCGGGCGAAAGAGAGCAGCACGTCCTGATTCTCTTTCGCCGAATACCCCGCAGTTTCTAGCCTTTGTAGCCGAAGTGGCTGCTTCGGCAGAGTAGGCTGCTGCGGGGAGTTTCATTGCCCCATTCATACGGAGGGACACACCATGTTTGGGAGTCTTGGTTTTACAGAGATGATTCTGATCCTCTTCATCGTGTTGATCGTCTTCGGCGCAGGAAAATTGCCGCAGCTGGGGGAAGGAATCGGCAAGGCAATCAAGGGCTTCAAAAGGTCTACACAGGAAGCAGACACGATCGAGCCAGAAGCCCAAGCAGCCCAGCAGCAGACCGCATCCGCTCCGCAACAAGCGATTCCGCAACCCACTGTGCAAGCATCGGTTCCCGTGGAACGGACGACCTCGCCGGTTCATTCAGTTTCACGCGGCTAACCAGCCGGGATAGGGCGACAGGCATATGGAAGTTGAACTTCAGCTCGCGACCGGCTATATCGAGACCTTCGCAGGCAACGGCAAGGCTCGGAGTACCGGCGACGGAAAACGGGCGGTCAAGTCCGGGATTCCACTGCCTCATCATGCCGCGCTCGACAAGGGCGAGACCTGGTTCTACTTTGCCGAGTCCGGGTCTGATCGTATCCGGCGGGTCAATCTCAGGGAAGGCACGCTCCATAACTTCGCCGGCATAGGCGAAACTTGCTATAGCGGCGACGAAGGCCTCTGTGGGGAAGCAGGGCTCTATTTGCCGCTCGACGTCGCGTTCGACTCCTGCAACGACCTCTATATCTGCGATTCAGGCAGCAATCGTATCCGGAAAGTGGACCGTGAGACAGGCATCATTACCACAATCATTGGCACAGGGCAGCATGGGTTCAACGGAGATGGTCCGGCCCTCGAGACCAATCTCACGTGGCCTGCTGCCATCGCCTTTGATCCCGACGACGTGATGTACATCGCCGACACCCAGGCGCACCGAATTCGCCGCTACGATCCCAAGACCGGCATGGTGACGACCGTCGCAGGGACTTGGACTGCCGAGGACGAGGCGCGTGAACAGCCGCTCGTGGCGCGAAATCTAGTGGTACTTTCCGGCGATGCCATCGGCATCGATTTCAGCGACGATCATGGATGGCTTATGCCGGTTTGTTCTGACGGACTGGATATGTCCATGTATCTCGACGATGGAAAGCCCGCGCTCGATGCCCGCCTCTACGATGTCGTTGGACTTACGGTAAACGGGAAAGGCGATATTATTTTTGTCGACAAGGGCAGCAACCGCGTGCGTAGCATCGATCGCCACAGCGGGATTATCTCGACTGTGGCTGGCGTCTGCCGGTACGGTTACGACGGCGACGACAAGCCGGCGATCAGAGCTATGCTCCATGCGCCGGAAGCGGTGGTGGTCGATCGGGAGGACAATTTCTACATCTCCGACACGATGAATCACCGCGTGCGCAAGGTGGACGTGACGACCGGCCTGATCACGACGGTGGCAGGTAATGGAGACAGCGGTTATGAAGACAAGAATATGGGCGGATGCGGCGCCGCGCGTTTCGTAGCGAAAGAATCGGCTGGGACAGTGAAACATGGAGATGGACTCCTCGGAGTGGAGGCAGTCGTCAATTCTCCAGTCGGACTCTCACTCGACTCCCAGGGCTATCTCTATATCTGCGAACGGGGCGAAAACAAGATTCGCCGCGTGAAACTCTGGTAGCAATTCGCCTGTAGTCGGGTTGGCCTCGCTCGGCCTGTATGGTAGTCTGAGCCCATCACGATCTGCTCGCGCCGGTCACCCGAGGATCTTGCATAGTGCGTAAGATGACGAAGATTTCTTCCCGCCCGTTGTTTCTTCTATTTCTCTCTATTCTTGTTATGGCCGGCGTCTTGGTCGGATTCGGCGTGCCCCTCGTCAGTTCCGAGGGGATGATTATTCGCGCACGTCTTATCGAAGGGGAACTGCCTACAGGGCCAGAGGATGCCGCCTGGGCCAAGGTCTCGCCGATGATGCTTCCGTTGAGCGGGCAGATCATTACCAGGCCGGTTTGGCCTGAGCCGAGCGCGCGAGCCTTGACCGTGCGGTCGCTCCATAACGGTACCGAGATCGCCTTTCTACTTGAATGGCAGGACAACACGAAGAACGACCGTTTGACGCCGGGGACTTTTCGTGACGGCGTAGCGATCGGATTGCCGCTCGGCGATGCCCCCTCGTTCTTCTGCATGGGCCAGCTCGATCACTATATCAATATATGGCATTGGAAGGCCGATTGGCAGAGCGATATCGATCGCCGGGCCGCCAAGACCTCCGAGAAAGCTCGCGACGGTGTGCGGACGTTTGAAGTTATTCCGCGCCGGGTTTCTTCTGTCGAGGATCTCATCGGCGGGGGCTTCAGTACCCTGACGACCAAAGAGAAGCAGGGCCGGGTTCAAGGGAAAGCCGCGTGGAAGGATGGAGTGTGGCATGTCGTGATGCACAGACCTTTGGTGAGTGAAGAACAAGAGAACGAAGCCAAGTTGATTCCCGGTCGGGTGCAAACCGTGTCGTTTGCCGTATGGAACGGTGAGAACAAAGAGCGGAACGGGCAGAAAGCCGTCGCGCCCTGGTTTCAGCTGGTCATCGACCCAGTTGCAAAACTCTAACAGGATGCTGAAAAAGTCTTCCAGCTTCGTTCTCGACTTATCGAAATCCTCAACGTGCCCCAGAGGGTACGCCTCCGGTTTCGATTCGCCTGCGGCCTAGCTGGAAGAACTTTTTGAGCATCCTGGGGGAGTATTTTTCTGCCATGCCACGGATACGTAGTTTCTCGCAGACTACTGAGTTTGGTATTGAGATGTCAGTACGATGAGAGGCGTGAACGTTGGAGGATGTTCGAATTGGTTCGGTCAGTACTCACACAAAGGCCCTTCGGAGTGGAAGGGTTTTTTTCTTGTGTGTATGCCTCTGTCTGGGAGCCTTACCGGGTCTTACACCGGCGTTGGTCAGCGCGGCAGATCGCGAGCCGATGACCGTGGATGAAGCAGCGCGATTGGGTGAAGAATTCGGTGTGATTGTCGGAGACGTAGACGAGAGTATCAAAAAAGAGTTGAAGCTTGAACGGGCGCAGGGCGTCGCGGTGTTTGAAGTGATCGGGAGTTCGCGTGCCGATAATGCCGGCATCAAGGTCCGATCCATCATCAAGGAAATCGACAAAACCGAGATCGGAAACATGATTGATTTCGGGAGAGCGATCAAGCGGGGGATGAAAGCCTGTAACTTTACCGTCGGCACCTATGAGACGGCTGATCCAGGCGATCCGGTCGGGTGGGGGGTAAATTTCCATTTCGTCGGCTGTAAACGAGATTGAAGATGCTACGACGCAGCAGATATGCGCAGTACTTTGCCGCAGGTCTCTTTTTCCTACTCTTTGTAGGGAACATCAGTCTGTATCATGGTTTTGCCATTGCGCAGAAGGCAGAGGCTCAGGCCGACTGGGTGGCAGAGATCGAAAAGATCTTCGTTCGATCGGAAGACTGCAAGCAATGCCACGATCGGCACTATGAAGAGTGGAAAGGCGTGCGGGAACAGACGCCGGATCTCAAAACTTTTGGTCGGGTCGATGCGGCGCTCATGCATGGTACGTCGCTGGAGTCACCGGTCTTCCGCACGGTATTAGGCGTCTGGCTGCAGACCAATCCGACGGCCGATGAGCGCCGCCGCTGTCTCTCCTGTCATGCACCGTCGACCACCGTGTTTCCGCAATATGTCGACAAGATTGTAGCCCAGGTATTGTCCGGCAAGCCGCAAGTGGAAGGCATTGGCTGTGCCTCTTGCCATTTGATCAAGGAGACTAAGCTGACCGCCGACTCTCCGCCTTCCTTCAAGATCGAGCCGGGCAAGATGATCTATGGGCCCTATGCGAATCCGGAGGAAAACCTCGTTCATCCTGCCACGCAGTCTGAACTGTTCCGTGGCTCGAACTATTGCGCCTCCTGCCATTTCGATAAAGTGAAAGATGTGATGCAGAAAGATCTGGCCGGTGAGATCTTGCAGGGGACTATTTGCCAAGACTGCCACATGGAACCCTCGACCGGTAGTTCTATTTCGAAGCGCGGCGCCATGACCCGCGCAATTGGCCGGCACTGGTTTCGCGGTGTGGTGGTTCCCGGCGCCCTCATTAAGAATCGCAACGTACAGGCTGAATGGATGCCCCGTGTGGATCTTGAGACTGCCAAGTCTGCTTCTGCGGTGGAGGGGACGGCGTTGGTGAGGATCGGCAGCCTCCCTCACAGCTTTCCCGGCGGTGACCCGGTGCTCAAACAGTTCTACCTGATCCTGACCGCCAAGGATGCGCAGGGCAGGATACTAAAGGAAGAAACCAAGCAGTTCGGATTGCCCTACGACAAAATTCTCCGAGGCCCGATTCCCGATCCCTTCATCAAGGGAGGCCATACGCGGAAAGTTCTGTTCTCCCTTGCGATCCCGCCAGGATCGACTGCTGCATCAATCGAAGCGGTGTTGAACTATGCGTTGATTCCGATGCCCGAACCGGCGCTGAAGGATAAGTATCTCGCTACCTTGGCAACCGACAAAGAGCGGGAGAATGCGAATATGATTTTCGATGAGTATACGCAGCCGCGGCTCTTGACGTACCGGGTCAAATCACTTTAGCAGGATGCTGAAAAAGCCCGCCAGCGGCGTTCTCGACTCATCGAAATCCTCAACGTACCCCTGAGGGTACACCTCCGGGTTCGATTCGCCTGCGGCCTTGCTGGACGGACTTTTTGAGCATCCTGCTTGGTGCTATTGAAGCAGGAGGGAAGGAAGATGGTGCGAAACTCGATCATCTTGAAGATCGGAATCTGCATGGCGATTGTGGCGGTTACATTCTTCCTCTCGCCATGGCTCGACCACGGCGCGTTGGCTCAAGAAGCCGCGCTGTCGCAGAGTACTATCGAGCAGGCTTTTCCGACTTCCAGCAAGTGCAAACGCTGCCATGAGCGTGTGTTTGAGGAGTGGGAGACCTCTCCGCTCTCGCGCTCGATCCATTCCCCGGCCTTTCGTGCCTCGCTCGACGCGTTCTTAGCTTCTCCGGCAGGGAAAGACAAAGCCATGTGTTTTCGCTGCCATGCGCCGCACGTGCGAGAATTCTCCAATCAAGTCCAACTCTTTATCAATCAGGCCAAGGCTGGTGACCCGTCGCTGGATGGGGTAGCCTGCGCGCAATGCCATTTGATCAAGCAGGTTGATCGAGCCAAACAACCGCCGGAGCCCAAATACGAGCTCGAGAGCAAGACAGTCTATGGCCCCTATAAGGACTCTGTTCAGAACCGGGCGCACCAATCGATGGAGCTGGGTCTGTTTCAAAAGTCCGATCTTTGCCTCAATTGCCACCAGTCGGTCTCTTCGGCTGTCGTCTTAGGCAAGGCGAACGACCTGCTGGGCAACTGGGATCAGAGCAAGGCGGTGAAGTCAGGCAAAGAGTGCCAGACCTGCCATATGCCGGAGCAGGTGGGGGAATCGGCGAATGGGGAGAAGAAACGCAAGGTGGCGAACCATACCTTCCCAGGTCGTATTGGCAAGCTCCGCCAGGAAGCGGCCAAGCTGGATGTCAAAACGAAAATTGAGGGCGAAAACACCACGGTTATGGTGAAGGTGCAAAGTCTTGTTCCGCACAATCTTCCGGCCACCCATCCGGCCTGGGCAAGCGTGGTGTTGGATCTGGACATCAAAGGGAAGAATTTGAAGACCGTCTTTACCGACAGGCGGGTCTATGGCCGAGTCTATCAGGATGCCAAGGGCCAGAAGACGAGCTTCGACTTTGAAGCAGTCAAGGTTCTTGAAGATACGGTTTTGAAACCGGAAGAAATGCGCATCGAGACCTTTACGTTCCCTACGCCGAAAGACACCAAGACGTTCGATGTTGAGGTGACCCTCAACTACGCGCCCATTACAGGCAATGCCCCATTCCTACAGCGTGTCGAAGCCGAGTCCTCCAAGGGCTCCCAAGATCCGGTCTTCCAGCCGGTCGAGATCGTCAAGTATGCGGAAAATGTCGCGGTCAATAAGTGACGTTGTTCGTGAAGCGCGAGCGAGACTAGAAAGACGTGCGCGACTCGTGTAGCGGACACTTCCGCCCGTCCCGCTTTTCTCGCAAGTCTCGCGCGAATAGCGCTATCTCGCTATTCGCAGATGATGCTGGAGCCGGGAGACTTCATCTTGAAAATCTGAACGGCATTGTACATGCCCTTGGCCGGGTGGTTGAGGATAAGGCGGGAATTGGTAATGTGGGTGTCGAGCAACTCGTATTGTCCACCGCTGAAATAGATGTCGCAGTCATCGATCGCACAGTTTTTGTAGACGTGGTTGTCCAGCGACAGCTTCGCCTTGCTGAATTGCTGTCCCTCCACCAAAATGTAATCCGGCGCCACACCCATAACCATTTCCTCCGCCGCGCACTATAGCAAGTCTCTTTTTGAACCGCAAACCAGACTGTCTGAAAGTTGATACCATAACCGTTTGGCAATTCTTCCATTTCCAACTCAAGCCAGGTTGATTTCCTGCCATGAGTGGCCTATCCCTCTGCGGTAATATTTCATCTGGTCACAAATTGTGTCCAGATGAAAGGATGGAAGCGTGATGACAAGGAAAATGTACCGGGAGTCTTTTCTCGCCGCCGCGCTCACCTCCATTTTTACGCGATACCTCCCGGTCCATGACTCTGCAGAGGCTGATGGGTTGCACTGATTTCCACTCGGGAGTGTGGACGAAGTACTCTTCGATGGTGCGCCGTTTTTAACTTGCTGTGGACTACGCCGCCATCGCTAATGGGTAGATAAATGTGAGGGTGTTTTGAAGTTGCTCTTGGGCTTCTTTGAGCAGAGCGGGGCATTCATCGACATTGAATTTGGCGTAGGAGAGGGCTAACTGATCACATGCAGGCAGTTGGCTGGCCTGGGCCTGTTCCAATTCGGCGTGGTCGACAACGGCGCCGGCAAGGTGGACGATCGATGCATGGAGCTTGAATTCGTCGGCTTCGTTCGGATTCAGTTGGTGGCGAATAGCCTGCTCGATCTGGTTCGGCATGTTCCAGAAATTAACCAGCTCCGCACCGACTTCGGTGAAGTCGCATCCAATGCTCGATTGCTCTACTTCGGCGAGCGGTGATCCGAGATATCCAGCTTCGACCAGGGCGGACTGCGCCCGTTGCGGAATGGTTTGATAGAGCACCAAGTGGCCGATATCACGCAGCAGGCCTTCGATAAAGAACCGCTCGCTCTCCTTGATGCCGCCGGCTTTGGCAATTTTCACGGCCAGCAGGGCGCAGAGCACGCTCTTCCGCCAGAAGGCCGGGAGGTCCATGAGGTTCACTGTCATCCCGGTGAATGTCTGTCCGATGGTAGTGGCGGCGACTAAGTCGCTGACGGATTGCATGCCAAGAAGGTTGACCGCTCGGCTGATGCTATCGATTTGCTTGGGGAATCCATAGAGCGGGCTGTTCACGATTTTCAAGAGACGTGCGGAGATGGCCGGATCGAATTTCAGAGCATTGGCCAGATCATCCATGGTCGATTTTGGATTGTCGACGACATCACGCACACGGAGGTAGATTTCTGGGAGGGTGAAGAGGTTTGAGCAGGATTGGACAAGTTCTTGTGCCGAGGACATAACTGAACACTTCCTCTACGTCACGCCATCCGTCAGGTTTGAAGAGGCTTTCGATTCTCGTTATCGGTTGTGATCAAGCCAAACTAAAGGGCCAGGTGAGTGCCTTCCGGCCCTTCTTACCTTTGGTTAAGGGAGAGGCCAAAGCTGCCTTTCACACGCGCATCCAATGAGGGCCTTCTCAGGCCGCGCGTTGTGTGAACACATGAGATTATTAGGCCTCCCTCCCGCTCTCTGTTCTGTGAGCGAAAAGGGTACGTGGCCGCTCCTGCCCCATCCCTTCTTCCTCCCTCTGAAGTACTAACTTCCCTACCTTTACGTTATTGTCCGGGTCTCCGAACCACGATAGTTTGGGTGTGCCAATCGGGTGAGCGGAGTACAGAGAGACCCGGAAGCCTGACATTTGGTTGGGATCTCTCTCTCAACAGACAGGAGCGAGTGGAGACAATGAGTTTGATGGCCTTCAAGATGATGATGCAGAGCGGGGTGCTTCGGCCTGGTGACATAGCGATCAGGCGCGGACCTGGAGGGTTGCCGCTTGATGCCACCAGTCAGCTTCCAGAGTTTCTGAATTATTCGTTAGACGTGCTGTTTGGTTCTGAATCGAATGGGAACTGCGCGAAGAGTCCCCACGAAGCGAAACGACATGCTGCTGGTGGGCGGTCTTCTGCCAGGCCCGCGCCATTCTCGTTGAAGACGATCGTGGCACGGATTGGTCTGTTTCGTGAAGACAGCAAACCGCCGAGGCCCAAGTCGCCCTCGCTGCAGAACCCTACGGCAACACTCGAAAAGAGGGTGGAGATTCTGGAGTCATTGCTGAAGACTGAACATGACCGTTGTCAGAAACAGGTGGAAGAGCTTGCCATCCTCCGGTCTCAGATAAAACCCATCGCCCAGCTCCAAGCCGATCTGGTCATCGAGCGGGAGGCTGGGAGGCAATTGGTGCAGTGGCTGCAGGAAGCCGAGCAGCAGCTGGCTGACGTTGAGGGCCGACCCCTGCCCCCTGTCGGAGGGTCGCCACGGAAAGCCTCTTATTTTTTCCCTGAAGACATCAATAAAGATAAGGTACAGGGAATCTTTAATACAAAGCTCAAATGATCGCTCCAGATTCGCTCATTCCTATCCAGAGATGGGAACCTGATTGATCTTCCATGGCGCGTGTCTCATCGAAAGGCCAAGACTTATGTCTAAGGGTTAGGGTCGAAAAGACGCGAGTCAGCTTGGTCAGTACTCAACCTGAGCCTCAACCTAAGTTTCCTTCTGTCGGAAAGGCTGCGCGTTCAGGAAGCAAGGAATGGACACAGGCTCCTCTCCCCTCTCTTTTCATCTTGATCCCACCTCCCTACCCGTATAGAATGGCCCAACTTTTCAGGCAGTTAGCTTCGACAGGATCTGCACCACCCTACGGTTTCCCCCCCCCACGTACTTTTGATGGGTTGAAGCCAAGGGGAACCGTGTGACATAAAAGGCCCTTACCTATAAGAAGGAGTGACCTGTGAGCGACTCAGTGATCATTACGTTTGCGCTGGTAGCGGCTGTGACCGGCATTGCCTACGGCCTGTACCTGGCCATGTGGGTATTCAAGCTTGATGCCGGGAACCAGAAAATGCAGGATATTGCAAAGGCCATCCAGGAAGGTGCGAGTGCCTACCTGAACCGCCAGTACAGGACCGTCGGCGTTGTCGCCGCAGTGTTATTTGCTCTCTTGTGGGGAGCAGGGGCGTTCTCCGACAAATTTGGCTTACTGACCGCAGTAGGATTTTTGATCGGCGCCGGCGCATCGTCGCTGGCCGGGTATGTGGGCATGGTGATCGCGGTGCGGGCGAACGTGCGGACGGCCCAGGCTGCCCATAATGGGATGAATGCCGCGCTGACCGTGGCGTTTCGTGGCGGCGCCGTGACAGGGCTTCTGTTGATTGGCTTGGGCTTGTTGGCCATCACTATCTTCTACACGTTGGCCGCGCAGTTTGCGGGCCAGGAGAAGGCCATCCATGCCTTGCTCAGCCTTGGGTTCGGCGGGAGTTTGATCTCGGTATTTGCCCGTGTGGGCGGCGGTATCTATACAAAAGCAGCCGACGTCGGCGCAGATCTCGTCGGGAAAGTCGAAGCGGGGATTCCAGAGGATGACCCTCGCAACCCGGCTGTGATCGCGGACAACGTGGGAGACAATGTCGGCGATTGTGCCGGTATGGCTGCCGACCTTTTCGAAACCTATGCGGTGACGACAGTGGCGGCGATGGTTTTGGCTTTCACGCTATTCAAGGGGGTCAGCGCACCAATTCTGTATCCGCTCGCCCTCGGGGGCGTCACGATCTTCGCGACAATCATCGGTATTTTCTTCGTAAAGGTGGGCCAGGGCGGTGAGATCATGACGGCGCTCTACAAGGGCCTGTTTGTGGCGGGAGGCATCGCTGCGGTGGCATTTTTCCCCGTGACGACCACGATCATGGATGGTGTCGGCGGCGTGAGCGGGGTGAGCTACTACCTTGCGGCGTTGATCGGCTTGGTCGTGACCCTCGCCCTCGTCTTTATTACCGATTACTACACCTCCAAGAGTTATAAGCCGGTGAAGGCTATTGCCAAGGCCAGTGAAACGGGCCATGCGACCAACATCATTGCCGGACTAGCGGTTGGAATGGAAGCGACCGCTTGGCCGGTTGTGGTGATTGGAGCCGCGATTCTTGGGAGCTATTGGATCTGCGGCGGTGCGGCATCGGGCGGCTTATACGGCGTAGCCGTGGCGGCGGTGTCGATGTTGTCGATGGCCGGTATTGTGGTGGCGATCGATGCATTCGGTCCAATCACAGACAACGCAGGCGGTATTGCGGAGATGGCTCACCTCGGTAAAGAGGTGCGCGACATCACCGATCCATTGGATGCAGTCGGCAACACGACGAAGGCGGTGACCAAGGGTTACGCGATTGGATCAGCCGGTCTTGCGGCGGTGGTGCTCTTTGCCGAATATGCGCGCGAGGTGGCAAAAGGGAGCGGGGCGAGCACATTCGACCTTTCCAATCCTTCCGTCCTGGTCGGACTCTTCTTGGGAGGGATGCTGCCCTTTATCTTCGGAGCCCTCTGTATGAAAGCGGTGGGGGAAGCAGCCGGTCTCGTGGTGGAAGAAGTGCGCAGGCAATTCCGGACGATCAAAGGAATCATGGAAGGAACCGGCAAGCCGGAATATGGAACCTGTGTAGATATTGTGACGCAGGCGGCGATCAAGAAGATGATGGTGCCCGGATTGATTCCGGTCATCTCGCCGATTGTGGTCGGTGTGATTCTGGGGCCGCAGGCATTGGGCGGCATGCTCGTCGGCAGTATCGTCACCGGTCTGTTCGTCGCCATCTCAATGACGAGCGGCGGCGGCGCCTGGGATAATGCCAAGAAGTATATTGAAGAACAGGGCAAGAAGGGGACGGATACCCACAAGGCGGCAGTGACGGGAGACACGGTCGGCGATCCCTATAAGGATACAGCCGGTCCGGCAATCAATCCGATGATCAAGGTTATCAACATTGTAGCGCTCTTGATCGTTTCGCTGCTTGTCAATTAGCGAGAGGCGCGGGACGTGCGAGAAAGGCGGGGCGAGCTAGACGGGGGAAGAGTTCGAGGTTGTCGGAACTGCGAACCCTGAACTTCGAATTTCGTGTTGCGCCTTTCGCGCACGTCTCGCTTGTCACGCCCGAGCGTAACTTACGCCAATTCACGTTTATCCGCTTGTCTTGACGGCTAAAAGAATCGTGGAGTATGGTGATCGTACGGGATCACGCTGGTGGCTGACCCATGAGAGTATCCCAGAATTACGGGAGGTGCTCGGATGGAGAAACAAGAGCGCAAGCAGGAACCCAGGCGGGAGCCTCAGGGGAAGGAAGAGGTCAAGGCCAATCCGAAGGTCGTCGAGGCCGGCAAGAAGTTGAAAGAAGACATCGATAAACTGGTCGATGAAATCGACGACGTGCTCGAAACGAACGCCGAAGAATTCGTCAAGAACTACGTGCAAAAAGGGGGGGAGTAACGCCAGTAGTCAGGTGGGCCTACTCCCTCTTCTTCCTTTCTCTTCCTTACACTCAGGAACTCAGTGTCCGATCTCCGTCCGTTGCCGGTGCTGTTCCACGGTGTCCGGTTTGACAACCGCGGGACTTAAGGACTAGTATCCCTTTAATTCTCAGATAGTTAGCTTCAAATCCTCAAGAGGCCCACATGAAGTCCAGGCTCTGGGTCTTCCGTGATATCAATCTATCTCAGCGGGCTTCGTTAGCTCAGGCCCTCTCAATTTCTCCAGCCACTGCATCGTTGTTTTTGGCCCGAGGCGTGACTACACCGGATGAGGCTACATCATGGCTGTCGATGCAGACGCCGCACGATCCGTTCTTGATTCCTGATATGGAGCAGGCGGTTGAACGGTTACATCGTGCTGTGACGACTCAGGAGCCGATCTGTTTTTACGGTGATTACGATGTCGATGGAATTACGGCAACCAGCGTCTACCTGTCGTTCTTTGGCGGGTTAGGCGCACGGGTTCGGGCTTATGTTCCACATCGTCTCCGCGAAGGCTACGGTCTCAACCTCGGCGCTGTGCAACGCCTGTATGATGAGGGGATCTCATTGTTGGTGACGTCCGATTGCGGTACGACCTCGCACAAAGAAATCGCATTGGCAGCCAGACTCGGTATGGATGTGGTGGTGACGGATCATCACCAGACTGATGAGGATATGCCGCCGGCCGTGGCGGTGCTCAATCCCCATCGAGTCGGCGCCCGTTACCCTTTTCTCGGTCTCTGTTCCGCGGCGCTGGCCTACAAGGTGGCACAGGCCTATCAGCTGCGCTACGGGGTTGCTGGGGTACCGCTGGAGTCATTGCTCGATCTCGTGGCGTTAGCGACGGTTGCCGACGTCGTTCCTTTGCACGATGAGAATCGAAGTTTTGTGCGTGAAGGATTGGTCCAGTTGTCGCGTGGTGCGCGCTGCGGTGTTCGTGCGCTGAAACAGGTGGCGGGAGTGACACAGGATTGCACGGCGGAAACGATCGCCTACAAACTGGCGCCGCGCATCAATGCCGCAGGGCGATTGGACGATGCCATGTTGGGTGTGCGGTTGTTGACGACCGACGACCCGGCCGAGGCGCAACGATTGGCAGACCGGCTTGAGCAACTAAATCGTGAACGGCAACGCATCGAAGTGGATATCATGGCGGAGGCGCTGGCCTCGTTGCAGGATCGCGAAGCGCCGCCAGCACTTGTGCTGGCCTCCCGGCATTGGCACCTCGGAGTGGTCGGTATCGTTGCGGCGCGTTTGGTTGACCGGTTTCAACGTCCGGCCATTGTGATGGCAATCAACGAGCAGGGTATGGCAAAAGGCTCGGCACGAACGATCGGCGGCTTCGATTTGTATCAAGGATTGGCTTCCTGTCGGGAGTTGTTGGAGGCCTTCGGAGGGCACCCGAGTGCCGCGGGTGTGACGGTTCGCGAGTCCAGGATCGACGAGTTTCGCGCAAAATTTTCCGATGTGGTGGCCGGCTGGACTCACGATGGCGCCAAGGTTCCGACGTTGAACGTTGACGCTGAAGTGCGTCTGGACGAAGTGAATCTGCAGTTGCTCAGGGAAATCGGTTCACTGCATCCGTTCGGCGCGGGTAATCCGGAGCCCACGTTTGCGGTGACCCGTCTTGAAGTCATGGATTCACGCACGGTTGGCGAGAAACATCTGAAAATGACCGTGCGGCAAGGGACATCACTGCCGTTCGATAGTATCGGGTTCGGCATGAAGTCGTTGCTGGAGCGGGGCATTCCGTTGCGCGTCCCGGTCGATCTGGCCTTTACTCCAGAATTGAACCATTGGAACGGCCGTGACCGGATTCAGCTTCGCATTCGCGATGTTCGACCGAGCGTGAGTGAGTAAGTGAGTGAATCATGGTGTACCAAACTGTCACAGACCTCGACCAACTGCTGGATCGGATCAGAAGTTATCATGCCGATGCCGACCTCGGCTTAGTTCGCAAGGCCTACGAGTTTTCTGCGAAAGCGCATGAAGGACAACTTCGTCGGTCCGGAGAACCCTACCTTCAACATCCCATCGCCGTCGCCGGAGTCCTGACCTCGCTCAAAACAGATATCACCGCGATCGTCGCAGCGCTGCTGCACGATACCCTGGAAGATACAGTCGCCACGCCAGGTGAACTCGAAAGAGAGTTCGGGAAAGACGTCGTGCATCTGGTTGATGGGGTGACCAAAATCGGCAAGATCACGTTTCGAAGCTACGAAGAAAAACAGGCCGAGAATTTCCGCAAGATGGTGCTGTCGATGGCGGACGATATCCGGGTCGTCCTCATCAAGCTCGCCGACCGGCTGCACAACATGCGGACCTTAGAGCACCTCAGCGCGCCTAAGCGGCAGGAGATCGCCCAGGAGACGCTGGAGATCTATGCGCCGTTGGCGAATCGACTTGGAATCGGGTGGATCAAGAATGAGCTCGAGGATCTATGCCTTAAACACCTCAAACCTGAGGTCTACGAGACATTACGCGTCCGTGTGGCAAAACGGGACGAGGATCGGCAGCAGTATATCGATGAAGTCAGCCAGCTCGTGCATAAGACCATGCAAGAGAACGGATTGATCGGACATGTCTACGGTCGGCCCAAACATCTTTACGGCATTTACCAAAAGATGAATAAGCAGTCGATTACGTTTGAAGAGGTCTACGACCTGACTGCGCTGCGAATCGTGACCGATAGCAAGATGAACTGTTATGCCGTGCTCGGGGTGATTCACTCGGTCTGGCGGCCCGTACCGGGACGTTTCAAAGACTACATCGCGATTCCAAAGTCCAATCTCTATCAGTCTTTACATACGACGGTGGTGGGCCCGAAGGGGGAGCACGTTGAATTCCAAATCCGCACGGAAGAGATGCATCGTATCGCCGAACATGGCATTGCTGCCCATTGGAAGTATAAAGAACAGGGACAGGTGGCAGATCGTGACAGCAAGGCCTTTGGGTGGCTCCACCAATTCGTCGAATGGCATGAAGACTTGACGGATAACCGTCAGTTCATGGACTCGGTGAAACTCGACCTCTTTCACGATGTGGTCTATGTGTTCACGCCCAAAGGGATTGTGAAAGAGTTGCCGAGAGGATCGACTCCCGTCGATTTTGCATTCGCGATTCATACCCAGGTCGGAGACCATTGTGTCGGGGCCAAGGTGGACGGGAAGATTGTGCCGCTCAAGCATCAACTGGCCAGTGGGGATACGGTGGAAATTCTGACATCTCCCACACAATCGCCACACAAGGACTGGTTGAAGTTCGTCCGCACCTCGCGTGCAAAGACTAAGATCAAACACTGGATCAAACTCGAAGAGCAGAAGCGCAGTATCGAGATCGGCCGCCGTTTACTGGAGTCAGAGTTCCGCCGTCAGGGGATGGCGCCAGCCAGGATGCTCAAATCGGCTGAGCTGTTAGAAGCCTCTCGTCAGTCCGGGTTCGACAGTATCGACGAATTGGCTGCGGCAGTCGGGTTCGGTCGTGTGGCGACGTCGCAGGTGATCGGCAAACTCACCGCTCCGTCACCTGGGACGCCGGCCCCGGCCCCGGAACCTCCTGCTGCACGTAAGGCGGTCGGTGGGAAGAGCGACGGCACAGGCGTACAGGTCAAGGGGTCTCGGGATTTACTGATGCAGTTGTCACGCTGTTGCCACCCTGTGCCAGGCGACCGCATCCTTGGGTATATTACTCGTGGCCGCGGCCTGACGATCCATGCCGTCGATTGTCCGAATCTCGAGGCGCTGGACTATGACAGGGAACGGCTGGTAGAGGTGGAATGGGATGCTGCCACACCCAGTACGCACTCGGTCAAAATGTCCATTGTCGCCGTCGATAAGACCGGGGTCTTGGCGAAGGTGTCTTCTGCGATTGCGGAATGCCATGCCAACATCAGCCGTGCCGAGATCGCGACGAGGGAGGATCAGAAGGCTGTGCTGGATTTTGTCGTAGAAGTGTCCGATACCCACCACATCGATCAGGTAATCAAAGCCGTTGAGCGTGTGGATGGAGTGATTACGGCACGGCGGATGCGGGCCTGGCAGGAACGATCTTAGGCGTCTGTCTTGTTGAGATGGTCTATTTGGTCTATCTGGTTTGTTTGGTTGTATGAAGCCAACCAGACAGACTAGACAGACCAGATGAACTAGATAGACTCGTTTCGTCTGCTACGGGATTTTGAACTGAAGCTTCGATCCCCGCTGTAGTTTCAAACTCTCCGCTCTGCCAGCTGCGAGCTCCAAAACATAAAGTGCGCCTTCATTGGGCCGGTATTGGGGGCAGCTGTCGTCCGTTCTCGTGCAGATTGGGACGTTCTGTTCCATATGAATAATCTGCTTTTTCTCATTGAGCCAGATGAGATCGAGCGGGATTTTGGTGTTTTTCATCCAGAACACCCAGGCCTCTGCTTGTGAGAACGTAAAGAGCATGCCGCGGTCTGGGGCTAAATACTCTCGGTACATCAATCCCTCTGCTCGTTTCTGGGGAGTGTTGGCCGTCTCCGCATGAATGATGGCGCCTCCTGGGAGGGTAATTGAGATCAGCCCGGGCTGGGATGGATCGTTTCCCGCCAGAGTATAGCAGGGGAACGAGAAGAGGAGAACGAGGAAAAGGATAAGTGGTCGGCGTCGTTGCACGGCGGCATCCTATCGGCCAGCCAGGAGCCAGTCAAGTTTGAAGTCACCTGGGTCGCAGGCCGGTTTGAGGAATTAGACAATGCATCGTTCGTATCTGTTATCCTTGAGCCTGCGGGATGATGAGATAAAAAGGAGGGCTGAAAGTGGCTGAGTGGGTGACTTATAAAAATCATAAGATTAAGGCCTGTTCTCAAAATCTCGGAGGTGACCAATGGTCGCCCAAGGCGCTGGCATGGCTCTCCGAGGGGGGGAGAGCGCCGATGAAAACCCTGGAGGGTGAATCGCATGAGGTGAGGGACACGGAAAAAAAGGCGAATGAGATCGCACTTGGAAAGGCCAAAAAATGGGTCGATCAGCACCAATAGGTTGAAACTGACCCGCTCCTGCCACGTGCGTCTTGCAATCGCGCGGTCGCCTATGCGATCCTCGGCCCGAACAAGCAAGGGGTGGGTGTATGAAAGAGATACGGAAGGTTCATTATGTCAAAGGCGTATTTGTGTGCCCGAAGTGCCGGCAGTCGTATGTGCAAGAAAAGTGGATCGAAGAATGGCGGGTTCGCTGTCATAAGTGCGACTATCGCGGAACGTTGACCGAAGTCTCCGTTGAGGAACGGATGGAAGAAGAAGTCGTCCGTCGTTGAACCGGTGCCAATCTCGTGCGCTGTCTCCTTCTCTCTGTGAGTCGATGTTTTTCTCCCTCACCTCTATTTCACGAAACCGTATCCTAGGGCCCCTGTTTTTGTGTGCCATTTTTCTTGTGCTGGGCTTCGGCGAGGTATCAGCCGACGAGCCAGCCCCAGTGGTGAAGGTGCTCGTGACTTACCATTCGCTCTCTGGCAATACGGAACGCATGGCTGAAGCGGTGGCTGATGGCGTGAAAAGTGTTTCCGGTGCCGAGGCGCTCTTGAAACGAGTCGGCAAGGTAACGGCGGATGATTTGTTCTCCGTCGATGCAGTCGTGGTCGGCTCGCCGGTCTATTGGTCGAACATGTCAGGCGAGGTGAAGACCTTCTTCGACAACTGGCAGTTTAAATTCGGTGTGTTTCCTGAATTCAAGATGAAGAACAAGATCGGTGCGGCCTTTGCCACAGGTGGTCAGGTGTCGAGTGGGAAGGAACTGACGATGTTGACGATCCTTGCCGCGATGCTGGGAAATCAGATGATCGTCGTCAGTGGGGGTGGGGCCTTCGGCGCATCTGCGACGACCGAGGGAGACAGCCCCGGCATCGACAAGAAGGAGTTGGCCGACGCCAAGGAATTAGGTCGGCGTGTAGCTGAGGTCGCAGCGAGATTCAAGGCCAGTTCTGCCAAGTAGTATCTTCCGTTTGGTCTCCATGACGTGTATCGATTGGCGAGCCGCTGGTTCGCGTGATGGAACCGACACAGGTCCCCGATCGAGTATTCGTCACCGCGCACCTTGATGCCCCTCCTCTCTCCCGCATATAGTGATGCGCTATGCGGAAAAAGACCTCATCCCGTCGCGGGCAGGGGGATAGTCCCATGTCGGGGAAGGGGATTGTCGCTCCGCGCCCTGCCCCCGAATCATTCGCGCTCCTCGCCGCGTTTCGTGCCATATCGGCCAACGCTGTCTATACGATGGCCCCGAAGGCATCCGTCGTCCGTGGATACGACTATTACCAAGAGCAACGGCTTCAGCATTATGCCTGGAGCCATGACCGCGCAACGCTGACGGCGGAGGTACAAGGAGCCAGGCTCTACGAGGTCGTCTTTTCCATCGGTGACGGGTTCCTCGCGGCCTCCTGCGATTGTCCGGCCTGGGACCCCGGCGGGCTGTGCAAACATGTGTTATGCGCCTACTTCACGACCAAGCACTTGCTCTCACCGGAGATGTTCAGATTGCCGGGCGGGCAACATAGCGAGCTGCCTGGGCTTCGAGCTGAGTTGCTCGGCAGCATCCAGGATCTAGCCAGGGCATCAAGATCGTTTCCTGCCGGAGTGGCCCGTAAAGGACCGGCCCGCAAGGGACCGGCCTATGAGATCGTTATCGATGCCCGTCACCTGCATCCGCAGCTCCTGATCCATAGGAATGGCGTGCCGCTGTCCGGGGGATGGGGCGCTGCGATTCCACCTGAACTGGTTCCTCTCCTTAATGCGTCCTGGTTCATGTCCGGGTTCGGGGAAGACCCCTTGCTCCACTATCTCAGGGTTCACGACAGGCCCTACCCGATCGTGCTGGTGTCTGGCCAGGAATCGATCCCGCTTCACTGGAACCAGTCGGTCAAGTGCCGGAGTAAGACGGAGATCGACCTTGTCGGCGGCCAGATCAGGGTCCGCGCGGTCTGCCTCGCCGACGAGGTCCCCCTTGAACGGATCGTGCGCTTCAGGACGTTTGTGGCCGATCTGAGCGGCAGGCGGCTTCTCTATTTGAAGGACGAACAGGGGTGGGCGTTGTTCCGTTCCTTGCTGCAACGCTTCAAGGAGGGCGATCCGTTCTTCGATCCCTATGACGATTTCGACGAAGGATTCTGCGCGGTGCTGTTACCGGGCGAGTCCGGGTATGGGCGGTGGCAAGGCGCCAACCAGGATATGGAGTTTACGATCTCGATGGACGAGTTTCAGTCCGCGCAAATCGAGGTGCTTCAAAGGCAGGCCAACCGGATTGTGCGAGATCTCCTGCTGAAGGTAGAGGGCCAGGAAGTTTCGGTGCAACGCCCTGTGTCGCCTTCGGCGGGTGATGCGCTGTCGTGTGCTCTGATCCTGAAGCCTCCGTCCAGCGCCAAAGACCATCTGTCCGCCTCATGGACGTTACAGGCGCAGTGCCGCCGCGGTGATGTCCGGTTTGCTCCGAGCGTCTCAACCTTTGGGTGTATCTCGGCGTTGGAGCAGGGCCGTGCCGTTTCCGTCGCGTTGCGCGCACACAAACGAAAGGTCGTGCTATACGACACGTTCTTCAGCCTTCTTTCTGTGCTCGAGGCCAAGGAGCGAGATCAACGCATCAAAATGGTTCTCAGTCTGGAGGAGTGGCCACGCGCTGTCAGCGACGAGGCCGCTCAGTGGCTCAAACGGCATCTGTCGGGCTATGCCAGGACGGATGTGCGGCTACAGATTCGCGCAGGGCGATGGGAATTGCAGCCCGTGGACAAGGTCCGCGAGGTGTGGCTGTACAGAATTCCCTTCGACGTGTTCGGCCAGGAAATCTTTCGCGGCATGTGGCGCTGCGACGAGATGATGATTGACGAGCAGCGGTTGTTCCAAGGATTGCCGGCTCTCTTGGATAGGCTCACGTCCGCTGGGATTGCATTGCTATACGAGGGCAAGCCGATCAAGCCTTCTCGATGGGATTGCTCTGCTCAGGTGGAGCGTGTCGAGTCGGAAGGGGTAGGGATCGACTGGTTTGAAATCCGTCCGGAGATCCGGTGCGACGGCGTGGCGCTGGACGAAGCGGAGTGGCGGGCCGGCCTTCAGCAGGGAGGGCTGATCGACGCCAACGGCAGGTTGCGGGTGTTGGATCGCCAGACCCTGGAACGGCTGCGCGCGATCCTTGCCCTGACCGGCGAGGCGCAGGCGGATCGGGGTGCCACCAAGATCGTGCGTGTGCCGCGCTTGCAGATCCTCGACTGGCTGGCGTTGCGCGAGCAGGGCATTGTGGTCTCGTTGCCTGCTGAAGACGAGGCTGTGCTTGCGCACCTACTGGGATTCACGCGGATCGCCGCACAGCCTCTGCCGAAGAATGTGCAGGCCACGCTTCGTCCCTATCAGCGGGACGGGTATGCCTGGCTTGCGTTTCTCTACGAGCACCGTTTCGGCGCCTGTTTGGCGGACGACATGGGACTGGGTAAGACCCTTCAGGCCATCTGTCTGTTGGCTGCTATTCAGGACGGGCGCATCGAGACGGCGGCGGGTGTGAAGGGCCCGCACCTGGTCGTCGTACCGACGAGTCTCCTCTTCAACTGGGAGCAGGAGCTTGCGCGTTTCGCGCCAGGCTTAAAGGTCCATGTCTATAGCGGCAGCGCACGGACGTTCGATGCCAAGGATGGCGAGGTTGTCATCACGACGTATGGGCTGGTTCGCCGGGACATCGAACGATTGGAACGCCTTGCGTTCCATGTCATCGTGTTCGACGAGGCGCAGGCGGTGAAGAACATTCAGGCTGACACGACGAGTGCCGCCCGCCGCCTCACCGGACGATTTAAAATCTCGCTGACCGGCACCCCGCTCGAAAACCATCTTGGCGAGTACTTTTCTGTGATCGATCTCTGTATGCCGGGACTGCTCGGTGAGTACGATCGGTTCAAGGCGGGTCTCAAACGTGTTCAGGGCGAGGCACTGGAGCGGTTACTTCGCCGGACCAGGCCCTTCATCTTGCGGCGGACCAAGGCCGAGATCCTCCACGACTTGCCTCCGAAAATTGAGAGCGAGGTGTTCCTCGATTTGACCGAGCGGCAAAAGGCGCTCTACCAGCAGACGGTCGCTCAGGTCCGCTCCACGATCGACGAGGCCTACCGCACCAAGACATCCGGTCAGGCGCAGTTCATTGCGTTGACGGCGATTCTCAAGCTCCGCCAGGTCTGTCTTTCTCCTCGCCTCCTGACGAACCGGGTCGACGAGCCCTCGCCCAAGATCAGTTTCCTGATGGAGCGGCTGCAAGTCTTGCTGGACGAGGGACACAGCGCCCTGGTCTTCTCGCAGTTCACCAGCTTTCTAGACCTCGTGCAGGAATCCTGTGTTCGACACTCGCTGCCGTACCATCGGTTGGACGGCTCTACCGCGGCAGTTGCGCGCAAGGGTCGCGTGGCGGCGTTTCAGACCGGCGAACAGCCGAGCGTGTTTCTGTTGAGTCTCAAGGCGGGGGGGCAGGGGCTGAATCTCACCAAAGCGACATACGTATTCCATTTGGACCCCTGGTGGAATCCGGCGGTAGAGAACCAGGCGTCAGACCGCGCGCATCGTATTGGACAACAGAGGACCGTCTCGATCGTGCGGATTCTCATGCGCCACAGCATCGAGGAAAAGATGATGGCGCTCAAACAGCGGAAACTCGAACTGTACGACGCGGTCATAGCCGGTGCGGTGCGCGGCTCCGGGCAAGGCGTTTTGACGAAATCAGACTTTGAGTATCTGCTCTCGCCGAGCGCACGGTGAGGATATGTCCGTCGAGAGGGTAAGGGATTGTGACGTACTGTTCCGTTCCAACAGGATGCCAGAAAGGTAAGACTCATTTCTGGCGTTCCCCTGTGCGGAGATAATATTATCGTCGGTGATGGCGAGTGGATTTATGTTGCAGCAGTGTTACAGAGGACGGGTGAGGGAGAAGGTCTTGGTTCAGGCTAACTTGGTACGCTGTTGGGGGATGGCGTTTGGTGGACACTCATCGCAATTTGGGCAAACTCTTGAATATTCTTCGAGCAGCGACCGCAGCATCCCGGGTCTTTCAATCCAAATTTCGCTTTGAGTTGGCAGGGCATGACAATGCCGGCTTGTCCCGCTTCACGGATATCGGAATCTGTAATTCCCTTACAGAGGCAGAGATACATGGGCCGCACTCCATTATCGTTACGGAGGGTTCTGTTGGCTGTTAACGATTATGATAACTGTTATCAACTGAGATAATGGTACGCCTCTTCCCTCTTTCTGTCAAGAGGGGAAGGACGTGTAGGTGTTATGGGGGGAGTGGAATGACTAAAGTATTGAAAATATTTGCCTTTAGAGTGTTTGTTCTAATTGATCGACCATCTCACGGATCGTGTCGAACCCCGATTGCCAAAAATCCTCAGACGCCATATCGACGCCGACTTTGGTGAGAATTGTCTGTGGCGATTCCGATCCGCCAGTACTTAGCAGATCCAGATATTTGGGTACGAACGAGGCTCCTTCTTTCTGATACATCCGGTAGAGGGCTAGGACCAGTAAGTTACCGAAGCTGTAGGCGTAGCAATAGAAGGGGCTGGCGAAGATGTGGGGAATGGTCAGCCACTCCCACTGAAACTCTTCCGGAACCTTGATCCCTTTTCCAAACTGCTGCCGCACCTCCGCCAGATAGGTTTTGGCTAGATCCTCCACGGTCGCGCCCTGAGCGATCATCTCATGGGCCTTATTCTCAAATTGGACGAAATAGGCTTGCCGGAGGACTGTGGCGTAGATGTCATCCAGCTGGTTGAGCAAAAGAGCCTGCCGCACCTTCTTGTCCCGTTCCTGGTTCATGAGGGCATCGGACAGGATGCGTTCCCCGAACACCGATGCTGTTTCTGCCAACGGGAGGGTGGAATGAAAGGTAAATACGGAATGTTTAGCCGCCAGGATGCCGTGGACTGCATGGCCGAGCTCATGAGCCATTGTCGCGATATCGCGTGCCTCACCGGTGAAGTTCAGCAGCACATAAGGGGTCATGTTTGGGACGACGCTGTAACAATAGGCGCCCCCGATTTTCCCGGGCCTAGTCCGCGCGTCGATATGGTATTCATGAACGACTCGTTCCGCCAAGTCGGCTAATTGAGGAGAGAATCCCCGATAGGCCTCCAGTACCATTTTGACGGCATCCTGATAGCGATAGGATTTCTGCTTTGTGCGATACGGCGCATAGATGTGGTAGCGGCTCATCGGCTTGATCTTGCACAGGCGAGCCTTGATGCGAAAATAGTCCTGGAAAATACCCACGTTTTTCCGGCAGACTTTTAAGAGGGAGGCTACGGCTGCATCAGGAATGTCGTTGCCGAGGTTGCGCGTAGCAATCGGGGAAGCGAACCGGCGCAGTTGGAGATTCTCCGCCTTCCAGTCGTTGACCAATGTCTTGTAAAGTTCGCCTAGCAAATCGTGCTGATCGGCGTAGACACGGTACAGCTCTCGATAGGCGGCCTCACGCAGTCGACCTTGCGCATGGCGGAGATATGAAGTCAGTTCCTCGCGCGTCATCGTTTTTCGTTTACCGTTGACGGTGAGTGTAAACGTGAAGGCGTTCGTCACGATGTCATACAGTGACTGGACTGCGCTGCGGCCCGTGATGTTCTTGATGTTGACGATCTTCTCTTCCGGTTCGGACAGGGTGTGGGGTTGAAACCGGCGAATGGTTTCAAGGTGATACCGGAGCGTGCCAGTTCCGGTCATGAGCCGTCGGGCATTGTCTTCATCGACGCTTTGCCACCAGAGATCGAAAAACACCAGTCGATTCTGGAGCGCCGTGAGCCGCTCCTCGACCTTGGTCTTAAACGAACGAGCGGCCAGATCTTTTGTATTTTCGGAGAACCAGAGGTAGGCATAGGCGCCGATCTTGGAGGCGGCAGCCGCAATGTCTTCACTGAGAGTCAACAGCGGGTGGAAGATCGTCGTTGCCATGGTCGGGCTGAGCTGGCCCCGTGCAACTTCAAATTGCGTCACCTCGGACTCGATTTCTGCCAACAGGGTCTCAAAACGCTCGACCGGTTTTTCTGCCAAATGTGAAAGATCCCAGCGCTCGGAATAGGTGAGTTTCTGACGCTTTAGGGATGAGGTCTCGTGTTTCGTTGAAGTGTTTCGGCTGGTTTTCACAGGCATAGGTCACATCCCCTTCATTTCGTCCTCATGCATTATGCAGGCTGGGCTTGTCGGCCACAATCATATCATTCTCGCTGACGAGGCCGCAGAGTTTTTCACGAGCTCCGGGAGAATCTTCCATCTGCGGTGGCATTTTCGGTATGATGTGCGAAGCGTGAAGGGGAAGCCTCATGACCGATCAAGAGCTCAACCGGGCAGTCCAATATGTCACAGCCAGCACGTCTTACGGGCGGGACACAGTGGCCGAGATTCTCAGGACGGGGCTGAGTGAAATGACTTTGTTGGCCACTCAATCGTCGGAGCGGTTCGAGCAGAACGTGCTGTTGGAATATGTCTGCCAATGGACCATCAAACGAACGGGCCAAACGGAACCGTTGGTCAGGGAGATCCTTGGCTGCGCGAGCCGCTGGCTCGATGAAGTGTACGAGGAAATCGCCAAGCGCCAGCCGGAAGCTTTAGGACTCTCTTCTGATGATGATGATGATGACGATGACAAAGGGGCAGAGCCAGTCTAACGAACGTCGCCTGTGAAGCGTGAAGCGCGAGACAGGCGCGATTTGACGTTCGAAGTTCCGGGTTCGAAGTTCCAAAAACCTCGGACTTCGGACCTCGAACCCTCTCGATGAAGTCTCAATTCCTAGGCAGGCAGCGAGCTTTTGAGCATCTCAAAATTCTTCGTCACCATCGCGTCGCCGTTTTTCGTGGAGACGTCGATGCCGGTGGCGCAGACGGTTCGGCACTCGTCGATTCGACTCAGCTTTTGCAGTGATTGGGCCCAGGCATAGTAGGCGGCTGAGTAGGTGGGCTTCACTGTGACACATTGCTGCAGGGCCTTGGCTGCTTCTTCGAAGTTTGCATCTTCCATGTAGGCTTTCCCAAGACCAAACCAAGCCACCTCGTCGTTCGGGTCAATTGCCAACACTTTTTTAAGCGGTTCAATGCGGCGATTTGCCATGTATTCCTCCAGGTATGCGTGACGATAGCAGCGACGAGCGCTCGTTGTCTATGCCGATTCCTGCATGCTAATCTGACCTCATTCATAACGATGATGCGTCTCACGTTTTACGGCTAACGTTTCACGGCTTGCGTCATGGGAAACACCGGGCTCGTTTACGATCCACGCTATCTCGGCCATGACATGGGGGCCGGGCACCCAGAGTCGCCTAATCGGTTGCGTGCCATCATGCAGCAGCTGGAGCAGAGCGGTACGGCGGCTCGGCTGACGATGGTTGTACCGCGAGAGGCGGAGGACGAATGGATTACGCAGATCCATACAGCCTCGTATCTTGCAATGCTGAAGAGTCACGCACCGACAAATGGGCGGATCTCCCTTGACCCCGATACTTCGATGTCTCCCGGTTCATTGACCGCCGCCTATCTGGCAGCCGGTGGGGCATTGGCTGCTGTCGATGCAATCATGACCAAGCAAGTGGAGCATGTATTCTGTGCGGTGAGGCCGCCGGGGCATCATGCCGAAGCGGGGCGCGCGATGGGCTTCTGTCTTTTCAATAATGTGGCGATTGCCGCGCGCTATGTGCAGAAGAAGTATGACCTCACGCGTGTCTTGATTGTCGATTGGGACGTGCACCATGGGAATGGCACGCAGCATAGTTTCGAAGACGATCCCTCCGTGCTTTTCTTCAGCACGCATCAATTCCCTCACTATCCGGGAACGGGTCGAGAGGCGGAGCGGGGCCGGGGAGCAGGCGAGGGGTTCACGATCAATGTGCCGATGGAAGCAGGTGAGGGCGATGAGGAGTATCGCGCTGTCTTCCGGAAGTCGTTGGTGCCGGCAGCCGATGCGTTCAAACCTGAATTTGTGATCGTCTCAGCCGGGTTCGATGCGCATAAAGACGATCCGCTTGCGAGTATGAGGTTGACGGAGGAGGGCTACGCCGACCTCACCGGCATCGTGGCCGGTATCGCCAAGCGTCATGCCGAAGGGCGCATCCTTTCATCTCTAGAAGGTGGGTATCACCTGAAATCCTTGGCTGCCTCGGTCGATCGCCACATTCAGGCACTCCTAGCCGCATGAGGACTTCTGTCAAAGTCCTGCTCGGTGGTGTTTTGATGGGTGTGCTCGTGTATCTGTATTACACCGAGATCAAACCGGTTGTGATCTTCGGGTTGCGGTCTGATTACGCCCGTGCGATTCCGTTCCAAAAGGTTCCGGAAGGTCTCACGAGCCTGAAGGCAGAATCCTGTGGGGAATGTCACCGCGAGATCTACGATGAGTGGAAAACGAGTATCCATGCCCATGCCTATGAGGATCCATTCTTTCAGGCCTACTGGAAAAAGGACAAGAATGTCTGGGTCTGTTTGAACTGTCACACCCCGCTGGAAAACCAGCAGCCGGCCTTGATTAAGGAGATTCCGCGAGGGCGCGTGGAGAAGGCGGTTCAAGAGCCCAACCCCCAATACGATCCCGAGTATCAAAAGGAGTCTGTGACCTGCGCGGTCTGCCATGTGAGGGATGGAGTCATCTATGGACCGTTCGATGATTCAGCTGCGCCGCACCCGACTAAGTTCGATCCGAACTTTAGGACGGCGCAGGTCTGCTATCGCTGTCACAATGTCGTGTCAGGGCCGGCCCAGTTTTATAACGTGGGCCCTTGCGGAACCTACGCGGAATACGAAGGCAAGTTCTTCATGCAGGAACGGGGCTTCATTTGCCAGAGTTGTCATATGCCAGAAATCGATCGGCCGGTTGCGACCAATAGTCCGATCAGGAGGGGGCGCAAGCACCTCTGGCGTGGCGGGCACGACCCCGATATGGTGAAGCGGGCAGTGGGAATACAAGTAAGGGCCGACACGGCTTCGCCCAAGCCGGGCGATCGAGTCGGATTTACGCTCACGTTGATCAACGCAGGAGCCGGCCATAAGATTCCGACCGGCGATCCGGATCGGTATTTCACGGTGGAGTTTTCCGTGGAAGACCGGCAGGGGCGGGTGCTCGATCAGCAAACATCGACGATGGGCCGCTGGATCATGTGGCAACCGGCCATCGTCGAGTTGTATGATAACCGTCTGTTACCCCTGGCCAGCCGGGAATATCAGTTTGCGTACCAGCTTCCGGTACAAGCAGAGGGTTTGAAAGTAAAGACTCGTGTGCAGTATCACATCCTGACCGATAAGCAGCATGAAATGTTGCAGACCAAATATGGGCTGACAGGGAATGATCCCTATCGATTCGCCATATATGAGCGGGAGTTCCCGTTGTCGGGTGCGCTTGCATCGGCGCTGAGTAAGAGCGATCAGCCCTCAGCCCTCAGCCCTCAGCCAAATGAGCTAAGTTGTAAGGCCGGAGCTGAAGGCTACAGGCAAGGCTGAAGGGGTTCAGGCCGAAGGTCCGAACACTTCAGCCTATCTACCTGAGTAGTTAAGAAGGACCGACATGACACATGCGTTGCTGATTGATACTGAAACTCTCCAGCAGAGCCTGGGACAGCCTGGTCTGGTGGTGATCGATGTGCGAGGGCGGGCGGCCTACGAGTTCGGTGGCCATATTCCAGGTGCGGTGCATTCGACCTGGCATGATTATAGCGACCCCAATGCCGTGCCGAAGGGATTACTTGATCCCGATCGCGCACGTATGGAACAGAAGATCCGCGCATTGGGTATCAGTCAGGACAGCGATGTAGTCATCTATTCCAATCCGTTCGACAACTGGGGAGACGAAGGCCGTATGTTCTGGATGTTGGAATATCTCGGCCACCAGCGTCTGCGGATTCTCGACGGTGGATGGGTCAAGTGGGTGCAAGAAAAACGGCCGTTTGAACATGGGGCTGTGACGCCCAAGCCTGGAACCTTCACCGTCAAGCCGGTCGATTCCGTGATCGCCGGCAAAGACGAACTGAGGCAGCTTGTGAAGCAGCCTCATCCCGGTACCGCAATCGTCGATGCACGGAGCCTCGAAGAGTATCTTGGGAAAGAGATATCGGGGATACCTCGGCCCGGCCACATTCCTTCCGCGATTCATCTCGCATGGACTGGGTTTCTTCACGCGAACGCCACAGTGAAAGATCTAAAGACGATCACAGAGAGTCTCGCCGAGAAGGGTCTGACGCAGGATCAAGACGTGATCTGCTATTGCACCGGTGGTGTCCGGTCAGCCTGGCTGTATTTCGTCCTCAAACTCGCTGGGTATCGAAAGGTCCGCACCTATCCGGGATCCTGGTGGGAGTGGAGTCGGGATTTTGCCTGTCCGGTGGAAAAGGACGACAAGGGATTGCAGCGTATCCTGAATGTCGATTCCCAGGTTAGGCCTTCTTGACAGCCCTCAAATGGCTGTGTAAGGTGACAGAATCCACAAATCCTTCGGATACCGTTCACCCGTCGAATGAACCTTAACCCCTGAGGAGGAACCCATGAAAATGAGAATTCATCGCGGAGCACTGGTCGTTGCGGCGGTCGCCGCTCTTGTTGGTTTCCCGCTGTTGAGCGGGCTCGCTCTTGCAGGGAACAAACATGTGGATGAAGCTCTGGCCCATGCCAAGGAAGCTGTCTCCCATGGCAAGGCCGGCCATGCCGATGCCGTGGTGCAACATGGTGAAGAAGCACTCAAGCATGCCATGGCGGCCGGTATGAAGAATCCTCATCTGGATGAAGGGGTCACGCATCTCAAGGAAGCCATTGCCCATGGCAAAGCTGGTCATGCTGATGTCGCTACGCAACATGCCGAAGGCGCGGTCACCCATTTGTCAGAAGTGAAGTAAGCGATTCGAGCAAAGGTTCTTCTTGAACGGGCAGGGGCGACCCTGCCCGTTTTGTTATAGGGACAAGCAATCATGTTAGTCGGGTTTTATCAGTTCACTCCACGGTTCGGCGAGGTATCGCACAATCTCGATAGGATTGTAGCAACACTCGACCAGGCTGACGCGGATTTGATCGTCTTGCCTGAATTGTGCGCGTCCGGTTATCAGTTTGTGTCGCGGGAAGAAGCGAGTACGCTGTCGGAACCGGTGCCAAGTGGACCGACCACACAGAGGCTGATTGACCTTGCGAAGCGGCGCCGGATGACGATTGTCGCTGGTCTTCCTGAGCATGCCGGATCTGCCTACTATAACTCCGCCGTGGTCGTTGGCCCTTCCGGGTTCATCGGATGCTATCGCAAGACCCATCTGTTTTTTGAAGAAACCCTGTTCTTTACGCCCGGCGACACAGGATTTCAGGTGTGGGATATCGGGTTGGCCAAGATCGGTGCGATGATCTGTTTCGATTGGTACTATCCGGAGGCGGCGCGCACCTTGGCGCTCAAGGGCGCAGAGATCATCTGTCATCCCTCGAACCTCATCTTGCCCAATTGCCCGGACTCCATGCCGGTTCGATGCCTGGAGAATCGAGTGTTCGCGATTACGAGTAATCGTACAGGGAGCGAAGCGCGAGGCGGAAAAGATCAACTGACCTTTATCGGAAATAGCGAAGTTGTCGCTCCACGCGGGACCATTTTACATCGCGCGCCGCGAGATCAGGAAGAACTCTATATCGTCGAGATCGATCCTGCCGACGCGCGGAACAAAGCTCTGACACCCTACAACGACCTACTTCACGATCGACGCGAATCCCTCTATCTATAGCCAGGCGGGTTGTTCTGGTTTGTTTTGTTCATTTGGTTCATCTGGTTCAACCGAACAAACCAAATAAACCAGATCAACCAATCTCGCTCGTCTCTCTTGCGCCTCACGGGCTGGCGCGGTAGGATTAGCAACATGAAAGCTCCACTCGGGAAGGGCATCTTCCTCATCGCCGCGCCATCCTTACGCGATCCGAATTTTCGGCAGACTGTCGTGTTGCTCTGTGAGCACGGGGCCGAGGGTGCACTGGGTGTTGTCGTCAATCGTCCGACAGCGATGTCGGTTTCTGAGGCGTTACCGCAAGTACCGATCCTCGAAGGCCAACGGCACGTCCTTTTCTCCGGAGGACCGGTGCAAACGAATCAGGTCATGATGTTGTATCGATTGGATCAATTGCCTGAGAACTCCCATCATGTCTTCGAAGGGATCTGTCTCGGCGGAGATACTGACCTTGTCGATCGTATCTTGACTACCCACGAGGGGCGAGAGGCCTTTCGCGCCTATATCGGATATTCCGGATGGGGCCCAGGACAACTGGAGTCTGAAATGCAGACTGGTTCCTGGATTACCCTTCCCGCAGATTCCAGCGTGGTGTTCGAGAAGGATCCCACACGTATCTGGCCGGACATCGTGAGCACCCTGGGCGAAAACTATCGCCACTATGCGGATATGCCGTTCGACCCTTCTCTGAACTGATCCCTATCAGTCCTGCTTCTCTGCGTTGCAGCCTTCGCTTCCAGAGTGGTACGCTTACTGCGATGCCGATGCAGCAGGCCTTTTCTTCCATCCGGTGTTCCTCCTTCATTCTCACACTCGCGATCGTTAGCCTTGCCAGTGCACTATCAGCTTGTGGGGTCGCCTACACGATTGTGAAGTCGGAATCCAAGCTGGACCGGCTGGCCGTGCCGATGACGAAGGCCGAAGTGGTCGAACAGATCGGTCAGCCGGACCGTGTGCTGCGTGATGATGGCCGCCTGCTGGTTTGGGAATATTCCCTCACCGCTCGCAAACAGTGGCTCTATGAGTTGGCCCTCTGCCCTCTATCGGTCTGGGTCGGCGGGTGCATTTTCTATCCCTTCACCAACACCGTCGCGGACCACCAACGCGAATATCCCCATCACATCGTGCTGGTGAACGACGAACTCTGTGCCTGGGGCACACCTGCTGCCATTCTGCAGCGGCGCCGTGCCTGCGCTTCGTCCGGTACTGCAGCCTTAGGGTCAGGAGGGATGAGTGGGTATCCTGAACCGGTCGCGACGGGCGTCGGCCCGATCAATCGAGATACGATCGATCGCTACCGGACGATGGCGGTCATGGAGTTTGAGGACGCGCCTGACGCAGAGGGGTCGGGGTCGCGTGTGGCAGGGATGGTGACGACTTTGCTGTTGGACTTGGACGTCAATATGGTCGAGCGAGCCGAGCTTGACGAAGTATTCAAGGAGCAGGTCGTCCAACTGAAACATGCCGACGATGCCGATGTGCTAAAGGTAGGCAAGCTCGTCGGTGCGCAGGCCATTGTGATCGGCGAAGTGCACCAGTGGGAGCGAGCAGAGGGAGAGCAGGTCAGCCGGGTGTCGCTGGCGTTACGGATGATCGATGTGGAGAGTGGCCTAGTCTTGTTTCACGGGGAAGGACACGGTTCTAACGCTACTGCCGATAATCCAGAAGGTTTGGCCCGCGTCATTGCGAATCGTATTCTTGCCCGATTCGGGTCACAAACAGGGTTACTCGGATCAGGACGGATCGGAGTCAATTGGGAATTGCAAGAGTCAGCCGGCGCTCGACACTACCTCGTGCGGGAACTCCGCAGCGGCTTGCCTGCCGAGAAAGCGGGCCTCAAGGTTGGCGATAGAGTCGTCGCCTGCAACGGCGCGGTACTATCTAGCGTGTCTTCGGAGCGGGAAGCGAAACGGCTCTGTCGGGTCGAGGTAGGGCAGACCATTCAGTTAGATGTGCGTCGAGCCGGACAGCCAATAGAGATATCTCTGACGGCCGAGAAGCGGCCGGGGCTATAAGTGCTGGTGTGCCATCTGCTCTTCAGCTAGCAATGGGGCGAGAAATTGCCCAGTATGAGAGGCCGTGACTCTCGCGACCTGTTCCGGTCGTCCTTCTGCCACGATCTGTCCGCCTGCCGCGCCGCCTTCCGGGCCTAGATCGATAATCCAATCGGCACACTTGATCACATCCAGGTTGTGTTCCACGACCACCACGGTATTGCCGCTATTTACCAGCTTCTGCAGCATGGCAAGGAGTTTCTTAATGTCGTCGACATGCAGCCCGGTGGTCGGCTCGTCCATAATATAGAGCACATTTTTTGCCGACGAGACTTTGAGTTCTGCCGCGATTTTTAACCGCTGGGCCTCGCCGCCTGAGAGAGTCGTTGCGGCTTGGCCGAGGCGGAGATAGCCGAGTCCGATGGACGAGAGGAGATGGAGTTTTTCTGTGAGCTTGGGTGAGCTACTGAAAAATCCCAACGCGTCTTCAGCCGTCATTTGCAGCACATCATGAATCGTTTTCCCTCGATAACGAATGGAGAGGACGTCCGGTTTGAATCGTTTCCCGTCGCAGGCTTCGCAGGTGGCATAGATGTCTTCGAAGAAATACATTTCCAGTTTTTCGACGCCGCTCCCTTCGCATCGATCGCACCGGCCCCCGGTGGTATTGAAGGAGAAGTGCCCTGGCGTGAGCCCGCGCCGGAGCGCATCGCGCTCAGAGGCGAAGAGAGCACGAACTTCATCGAACGCTTTCAGGTAGGTGATCGGATTCGATCGTGGTGTTCGGCCGATCGGTTCCTGATCGATGAGCTTGATGCCGGTCAGGTGCTCAATGCCCTTGATCGCCCGAAACTTGCCCATCGGCAGCGACTCGACACGAAAGGCGCGAGCCACGGCGCGATAGAGTGTGTCCTCAACCAACGTGCTCTTGCCGGACCCCGACACGCCGGTGACGCAGACCAACATGCCGAGAGGAATGCGGACAAACAGGTTTTTGAGATTGTGCTCACAGGCATCCGCAATGACAAGCACTTTCCCGTTACCTCTTCGCCGGGACCGTGGGGTCGCAATCTCATCGTCGCCGCGCAGGTAGCGCGCCGTGATCGACCGGCGGTCTTCGATAAATTCATCTATTGGCGCCGCACAGATCACCTCGCCGCCCTTCTCTCCCGACAAGGGGCCTAGCTCGACGAGATAGTCGGCTGCCTGCATCATTTGGCGATCATGTTCCACGACGATTACCGTGTTGCCCTGGATTGCCAGCTCTCGCAGGATGCCGGCGAGCGTGGCCGTGTCGCGCGGGTGGAGGCCGATGGTCGGTTCGTCGAGGACATAGAGCGTGCCGACTAAGCGGGCGCCGAGTTGATTGGCCAAGGCTGCCCTCTGAGCCTCTCCTCCTGAGAGTGTGCGGGTCTGACGGGAGAGAGTCAGGTAACTGAGGCCCACGCGGAGGAGAAATCCGAGCTTGGCCGTCAGTTGTCGGAGCAGGTCGCGGGCGATCTGTTCTTCATAGGGAGAGAGGGTAAGGGCTGTGACCCAGGCGGCAGTGGCTTCGATCGTCAGTTCAGACAGCTCATGAATATCCATGCCCGCGATTTTCACGTAGCGCGCGTCCGGTCGGAGTCGAGTCCCCTTACAGCTAGGGCAGGGGACCGGCGTCCGGTAGCGGCTGAGCATCACACGTACATGTAGCTTGTAGCGCTTCCCTTCCAAGTATTCGAAGAATTGTTGTACGCCCTCCATCTTGCCTTCACCCTGCCAGAGCATCTGCTGGATATTCTGGGGAAGGTCTTTGTAGGGGGCGGTGAGGTCGGCCCCACGCCGCTTCATGGAGAGCAACATTTGCTTCTGCCACCAATCGCCGCTGGGTTTGCTCCAGGGTTCGATGGCGCCTTGGGCCAGCGACTTACTGTGATCGGGAATGACGAGATCGGGATCGTACCGGAGAATATTGCCGAACCCTTTGCACTCCGGACAGGCGCCGAGCGGATGGTTGAAGGAAAAGAGAACGGGGCGAACTGGTTCGAACGTTCTGCCACATTGCTGGCAGCGAAAGTCCGTGCTGTAGGTGCGGGGGCCTTGGTCGATGACCTCGACACGGCAGAGGCCCTCCCCTTCACGAAACGCGGTTTCGACCGCTTCGACGAGGCGGGATCGGTTGTCTTCCCGGATCACCAGCCGATCGAGGATGACATGAAGATGGTCCGGCCTAATTTTCGGAAGGGTATGGATCTCGTGGAGGTCGAGAATCTCCTTGTCGCATTGCACTCTGGTGAAGCCGCGCAGTAACAGCGATTGGAGAAAGGCCTGGTCCTGTTTCGGCGCCGGGGCTTTGACTGGGAAGAGGATCATCGCTCGCGCGTCAGGACAATGGTGCAGGAGGTCGTCGGCGACGCTGCTTGGGTGAAAGCTGCGCGCGTCGATGGCGCAATCGGGGCAGACAGGATGGCCCACCTTGGCGAACAGGAGTCGCAAGAGGTCGGCAATCTCGGTCGTGGTGCCGACCGTCGAGCGGGCGGTGCGGGTAGGGTTTTTCTGCTCGATCGCAATGGCGGGGCGGACATTGATCAGCCGGTCGACATCGGGCCGATTAACCTTATCGAGGAACATGCGGGCATAGGTGGAGAGCGATTCCACATAGCGCCATTGGCCTTCGGCGAACAGTGTGTCGAACGCGAGAGAGGATTTTCCCGATCCTGATACGCCCGTGATGGCCGTGACTTGGTTGTGAGGGATGCGGAGCGAGATATTCTTCAGATTATTCTGCCGCGCCCCCTCGACGATGAGGTCTGTGGACTGGCTCGAAGACGGAGGGGTGGGTTCCACGATAGGCATTCCACGCGAGAAAAATATGTGATCGTAGCGCGGACCATTGATGAATATCTACTCCGGCGTCCGATCCTCTCCCAGGAACTGTGAAACGAGGATCAGCCGCTCAGGGTCGGGGGCCGGTAGTGCCGACAAAACTCCTATCGCGACACCACCTTCACCAGCCCCACGCAGCCCAGATACAGTACGAGCGAGCCGGTCATGGCGGGCCAGAAGCCGAACCTTGGGACGCCCACTATCATGAAAACGACGTAGCCCACCCAGGGTGGGACGAACCACAGTAAGTTTTTCGCATAGCTGACGATTGCCTCGTTACCCCCGTTCAGATAGATGAGGATGAACGTGGCGCCGGTAATGGCGGGGAAGGTACTGGCAAAGGCGGCGAGAAACGATTTGCCTTGTGATCCGAGGTAGGTGGAGACACTAACGATGGTCCCACCGAGAAGGAAATATAGTACGTACTTGCCGAATTCGCTCATCTCGTTGCTCCTTATTGAGAGAGACCGACTCTTTTTATGACAACGCGAATCTCACCGCGCTGTACATCATGATGACCTCGACCGCATGCGCGACGATCGTGATGTAGAGATTGCGCGCACGCAACCAAATGGCTCCCCAGATCAGCCCGTCCCATACGGCGATCCAGTGAAGATGTTGAAAAGTATTCACCATGAAGGGATCGAATGCAAATATCAGCGCGCTGCTGATGAGGGCGAGTGGCGGGTATCGTCGGGCCAAGCCTGTTGCCCATAGTCTCGATTCCAGCGCGGCCAGCCGTCCGAGGAGAAATCCACGAAAATTCAGTTCTATGAGGAAGGCGATGCCGCAAATGAACCAGGGGACCATGACCAAGAAGGGGAGTCGGCCATGCGGCGTGGTCTTGAGGAAGCTGATGTCATAGCCCAGATGCGGATAGGCAGTGAGAATCACAAACGTGTTTAGGCAGCCGAGAAGCAGGCCTGTCAGGAGTCCCCAGCGCAGGCCATCCTGGACTTTTCCTTTCTCCAATCCAAGCCGAGATACGATGCCGTGGTTGTGCGTAGCCCAAACGCCTAAGGCGAGGTAGGCAACGAACTGTGGGGCGAATAGAACCAGCGTCTGTTCTTGGAGCGAGGCCGGAAGGGTGTAGAAGCCGAGCGTTGCGGCGATGGGGAACAGCGCGAGAGCGGCCTCCCATTCTTCGGCCTGAGCCGGTGTCGCGCGCGGACCGGGCTCAGGCGCCATCATTGGGGGTCAGTTCAGTTGGAGATTATAACGGTCGAGCGTGGTGGCTTTGTGCCGCGAAAAGTTGGAGAGCGATTTGTTGTAGTCGACCGTGGCGCGTAACTCGTTCCCTTGGGCCGTCGCGAGATCTCGTTGGAAGTCGAGCACAAAGCGAGTGGTGCTGAGTCCTACCTTCAGGCGCTCTTGTTCCGCTTGCAACTGCTTCTCTGCCATGATTCTCGCCGATCTGGTCGTTTCGATCCGCTTGAAATCCGTCTGGACGCGCCGGACCGCTTCGCGGACTCCCACGATGATTTGCTGCCGCACACTTATGAGCGACGCTTCGGCATTTTTTTCCTCCAGCTGCCTCTTGTTGTAGGTGTTCCTGGCTGAGCGGTTGCCGAGCGGGTAGCTTAGGACGAGGCCTGCCCCATAATTATAGAAATCGCCACTGAAGTTGCTGTTCACCGAATTGCTGTAATCGCTCCCCAGCCCTGCCATTCCCATGGTCCCTTGAAACGAGAGGGTCGGGAGAATCTGATTTTTGGCAAACTTGGTGTTCAGATCGCTCGTCTCCACATTCTTCTTCGCTTGGACAATTTCAGGCCGCTGCTCCATGGCAGTGTCGATGGCTTCCTGCAGACTGATGGGTTCAAGTGTGACAACCGGTTGATCGAGCGGGGTCAAGCGGAGGTCCTGACGCAGGTCTTCTTCGGAGGGATTGAGTAGTCGGCGCAACTGATCTTCCTGGTCGCGAATCATTTTATCTGCGACCAGTACCTGCTCGAGACGCGATGCGACGGCAGCCTCAGCTTGCAAGACATCGACGATCGACATGATGCCGGCCTTCGCCTTCGCACGGTTGGTGGCCAAGAGTTCCTGCGCCGCTTTCAGGGCGGCCTCGGCCACTTTCAGATTCTCATTCGCGAAGACGACTTCCCAATAGGTCTGTTCCACCGTAGCCACGACGGTAAGGACACGGTCGCGAAAGACATGTTCTTCCACGATGGCATTATTCTGTGCGACATGAATGAACGTTTTGGTGACGTCTACCCCTGCGTTACGGAGGAGAGGTTGTGAGAGGGTAAGTACGAGACCACCTGTATAGGAAGGATTGAACAGGAACCCGGTGGCCACATTTTGGTTTACATTGGTCCGGCTAGGGCTATAGTTCAGATCGACGTTGCCTCCGGTCAATAGATTTGTCGTTGCATCCAGCGTAACGGACTGAGTGCGTTGGTCAAAGGTAGTAATCCCAGTCAACGTGTTGCCGGTTGCGCCGAATATCGGACGATTGAGCGGACTCACGTTCCGGTTGTATTGGCCGTTCACGCTCAGAGTCGGGTCGAACTTGGCTTGTTCAACAGTAATGTCGGCTAGCCGGCTGTTCTTCGTCTGGCGGCTGATACTGATGTCCAAGTTATGTTTCAGTGCTTGCAGTGCCGCGTCGGCAAGGGAGATGGTTTCCCGTCGTTCCATTGCCGGAGTCTTGTCGATCTCCAGACCCCAACTGAGTTCGGGTGACAGAATCAAGCCTATGCCGATGGCATAGGCACATGCGCACCACCATTTATTTGTTCCGGTACCTTGCTCCATAGCGTCACCTTTGATCGACAGGGAATCTATCTCCATACTATAATGATCTCATGCGGATCTGTCATCGACTAATTGCAATCAGATTTCTAAACCATCGGGTCAACCGAACTATTCTGCTGGTCTCGGGGCTTCCCGCGGCGTTGTCTGTGCTGGTGCTGCTCACGTCTGCGCTCCCGTTATTGACATCACAGGCTTGGGGCCAATCAATTTCCAGCGTTCGTTCATTCGATGGAGGGGTTACGCCACTGATCAGGGGGCCTGGCCTGGGCAGTCTCTATATCGACAATCAAGGCACACAGGGGTTTCTGTACAACCCGGGGAACAATTTTCAATCCTATAGTTTTCGGAATCCCACGACCGGTCAGGCATGGAGTGGGGCTATGACTACGCTTGGGCCGCAACTTTCAATCGGACTCATCCAAGGCGTCAACCAGAGCGGCTCACCGCTCGTCCTTCCAGGCCCTCCCCGCCAACCTGCGCCGTTTCGACCGATCCAATCTACACTTCTCGACGAGATTCCCTAACAGGATGCTGAAGAAGTCCGCCGGCTTTCTGGAAGGTTAAGGCTGAGGTCAAGGCTGAGAAAAGAAGCATCCGATGTTCGCTCAACCTTAACCCCGACCTTAGCCTGAAATTATTGCGCATTCGCCAGCTGCCATGCCAACGCCAGGACGTACCGCGCGACGGCTTGTAGAATATCAGGATTGATCGTATCGGCGGTATCGGTGGGCTGATGAAAGTGCAGGTGGACGCCGCCGCTGACGACGGTGATGGTTGGGACTCCTGCCTCTTTGAATGGCACGTGATCGCCGCCGGGGAAGAATCCGTACAGGTCAAGCTTGTCCGCCAAACCCGCTGCCTGGCCCGCCTCCTGTGCCGTGGTTTTTTCAAACCCTGTGATCCCAACGGTTAACCGCCCGTTTCCCGCCCCGGCATGGTCGATGTTGATCATGGCTTTCGTTGAGCTGAGGGGGGCGACGGGTCTCGATGTATAGAGGCGCGATCCGAGCAGATCCCGTTCCTCTCCACTAAAGGACACAAAGAGGATCGTCCGTTGGGGGCGCAGTCCAATTTCCCCAAGAGCCCGCGCCACTTCCAGTATCACAGCTGTTCCAGATGCGTTGTCATCGGCGCCTGGAAACCAGAGGCCTGCCGGGCGTCCGAAATGATCACGATGGGCGCCGATGATGATGGTATCAGGCCCTGTACCAGGGATCAGCCCCACCACGTTGGTCAGCAAGCCGTCCTGTATCGTAGTCTTCCAGTAGAGGGACGCATACTGGTTGGATTGACGAGAGCGTGCTAATGGGGCTTGATTGAGTTGCTCTTGGAGGGTGCGAAGGCGATCAGGATCGGACCCCTCACTACTTCCGGAGAGGAGAGTCACTGCAAGGTTGGTACTGACCCATGCGCCAGGGAGAGCTTGGTCAGGGGGGAGCTGCCCGTAAAAGGCGCTGGGCCTTCCCGTGACGCCGCGTCGCGTTTCATAGGGATTGAGAATTGGCCCTGTCGCAGTCAGATAGGCCAAGGCTCCTCGATCTCGCGCGAAGCGGACCTTATCGGTATGGCTGACGGGGCTTGGATAGTGATCCGGCTTGCCACGCAGGAAGAGCACGATACAGTTCTTCACGTCAACGCCGGCGTAATCGTCGATTCCTTGAGTGGGATCGACAATGCCATAACCGACGAAGACGATCTGACCTTGAAGGTCGGCAGAGGGGGAATCAAAGACCGGGAGGTAGTCCGTGCCCAACTGCGCTGTGACCAACTGGTCTGCTGCGCCGGTTCGAAGTACCGGGTCAGGTGCGATGAGTGGCGTGGAAACCATCGAGGCCATGAGGCCTAGAGGTGGGCCCTTCCTTGTGCGGGAAAAGGGGAAGGTGACGGAGTTGTTATATATGAGCGGTAGATGCAATCCTGCCGAAGCCAATTCCCTCGCAACCCATTGCGCCGATCGCAGGTCGTCTTCCGATCCGGCCTGCCTGCCATTGAAGACCGGGCTGCTTAACGTGCGCACGTCGGCCAGCATGCGTTCGCTGGACAGGTTGTCGAGCGCTTGGAGCCATGCAGGGCGGACTTCCTTCGATTGCGCGAAGCCCTGGGCGCCCAGAGGAAACAGATTGAAGATGATTTCCAGGAGAATGACTACAACAAAGGAGAGAGCGCCGCTACGCGTCGAGCCGTTCATGCCGTGAGCCTTTCGAAGTAACGAGGGCACTATAGCATAGACCGACAGGTCCGTTGCAGAGCGGTTGCAGGCCAAGGTAGTATGCCGGGTTATGAGGATGAAGCAGCGATGAAAGATTCAACGACAGAAACAAATCGTTTTTCGAACCGGCTCATCGCAGAATCCAGCCCCTATCTTCGGCAGCATGCGGAGAATCCGGTGGAGTGGTATCCCTGGGGCGAGGAAGCCTTGGCGAAGGCGAAAGCGGAGGACAAGCCGATTCTGTTGTCGATTGGCTATTCGGCTTGCCACTGGTGCCATGTTATGGCGCATGAATGTTTTGAAAATGTCGAGATTGCCGGGCTGATGAACCAGGATTTCATCAACGTGAAGGTCGATCGGGAGGAACGTCCTGACCTGGACGATATCTATCAAAAATCCGCGCAGGTGTTTCTGGGACGGGGCGGCGGGTGGCCGTTGACAATGTTTCTGACGCCTGACCAAGAACCGTTTTACGGTGGAACGTATTTCCCACCGGCGCCCCGCCACAACCTGCCGGGATTTCCCGAGGTCTTGCGCGGTGTCGTCGAGGCCTATCGGAATCACCGTGACGATGTCCGCAAGAATGTAGAGAAGGTAAAAGCCGGACTGCTGCGGGTTGGAACGCCGCAGCCGTCTGACGATCCCTTGACGGATCGTTTACTTGATGCGGCGGCGAAGAATTTAGGGCAGTTTTTCGATCCGGTCCATGGCGGATTCGGCGAGGGGCCGAAATTTCCGACGGTTCCCCCGCTCAACCTGTTGCTGCGCCAGGCGGCTCGGACGAAAGAAGTCTCTCATCAAGAACAGGTGCTGTTACAGCTGAGAACTATGGCAGCCGGAGGGATCTACGATCATCTCGGAGGCGGGTTCCATCGCTACTCGGTGGACGGCCAGTGGTTGATTCCCCATTTCGAGAAGATGCTCTATGACAACGCGCAGCTGGTGCGGATCTATCTCGATGGATGGCGTCTCACGAAAGAGGACCGGTTTCATGAGGTTGTAAAGGAGACCTTGGCGTACGTTCGTCGTGAGCTCACGCATCCGGACGGCGCGTTCTTTGCGGCGCAGGATGCAGACAGTGAGGGGTATGAGGGCAGCTACTTCGTCTGGGAGCCGGGAGAGATTGTGTCGGTGTTGGGGGCCGAAACGGCTGAGGCGTTCTGCCAGTTCTATGGGGTGACGGAGAGCGGCAATTTCGAAGGCAAGAATGTGTTGAATCGGCTCGGCGGGGTGCAGCTCGAGCCCGAAGCGCAAGAGAAGATAGAGTCTTTGTTGCGGCCTGCCAAGCTGAAGTTGCTTGCCGCACGGGAACGACGGGTGAAGCCTCAGCGGGATGACAACATTCTCACGAGCTGGAACGGGATGATGGTGTCCGCCTATCTCGACGCCTATCACGCGTTCGGAGTCCCCGCGTATTTGGCGGCAGCGGAACAAGCACTCACATTCCTGCTGGACTATGCGGTTGAGAACGGGCGAGTCTATCGTACGGTTAGGGGCGGGAAGGGGCGTTTGAACGGTTATCTAGACGATGCAGCCTGTCTTGCCGCCGCGTTGCTGGACGCGTTTGAGGCTACGTCGCATCGGTGGTATTTGGAGCAAGCTCGCGAGGTGACGGATCATCTACTGGAGCGGTATTGGGATGAGGCGGCGGGCGGGTGTTTTTATACCAGCCGCGACCATGAAGCCCTCCTCCATCGCATGAAGTCCGGTACCGATAGTGCGATTCCGTCCGGTAATGCCACTGTTGCCATGGTCTTATTGAGACTGTTCTCTTTCACAAAAGAGCAGCGGTATCATGACCGGGCCGAGCACCTCTTCCGGGTGTTCCGGAACGTGATGGAACACAACGCCTATGGCTCATCGGCCATGCTCTGTGCGCTGGATTGGTACCTGAGGACGCCACAAGAAATTGTTGTGGTCGGGACTCGTGGCGATGCCATGACTGAATCGTTTCTCTCAACAGTCCATCAACGCTACTTGCCAAACCGTGCGGTGTTGGTAGTCGAAGCTATTCGTCGTGCCGGGGAATCCGAATTGGCGCTGGCTGCCGGGAAGACGAGTGTGGACGGACAGCCAACGGCGTATGTCTGTCAACGTCAGGCCTGTTCGCCTCCTGTCACGGAGAGCCAACGATTGAACCTGTTATTGTAGGGAGGGCGCTTTGGGTGCAGGTGACTCAGGCAAAGGATTGTATGATCATCTCTACCGCCGATTTTTCGAGAATCGCAAGCGGCAACAGGGCTATGATTTCCAACATGCCCCCGGTGGGAGCGCTCCAACGCCGGGCGTCACGTTTCAGAATCGCCTTCGATGGTGGGCCTGGGGGCGATGGAAACGCCGAAAGGTGATCATGGCAGCCCGTGACCGGTTCCAGCAGGACATTCTCGATCTCAAGACACGGCCACCGAAGTAACAAAAGATTGAAAAGATCGTTGCATGGGAACGTGGTATAAGCGTGAAACGTAGGAAAATCGTCAGGGGCTCTGTTGTGCTTATCTTGGCCGCGATTGCGGGTGGCTGGAGTTTCTGTATCGAGCGGTCCCACGCAATTCAGGCAGAGAGCCGGACCGAAAAAGAAGCCAACCTAAAAAGTCAGGCTCAAGGGGGTTTATTTAATCGCTGGACCTTCGATCAGCAGAAATCCGGTGAGGCTCCTGCCGGATTCTCGATGCTGGGGTTTGGCGAGGGACAGGCTGCGGACTGGACGGTTAAGGCGGATACTGATGCCCCATCGGCGTCGAACATTCTAGCTGTGAATTCGTCGTGTCAGGCTGTCAGCTGTTACCGGTTAATCGTTGCAGACGGGTTTCAGTATGAATATCCGGATCTGTCGGTCAGGATGCGGTTTCCCGTCGATGCTGCGGCGGGAGTGGGCGGCGTAGTATTTGGGCTCAAAGATGCCACACACTTCTATGCGGTGGTGGTCGATCTTGCGGCGAAGACGCTGGAAGTGAGTCGGGTGGTGGATGGAAAGGAGACGAGGCTCGGTCGGTCGTCGATCATGCCCAAGGCCACTTCCTGGCACATGCTGCGGATTCAGCGGAACACCATCATCAGCAAGGACTTTATCGAAACATTTTTCGACGGACAGCTCGCTGTGACGGTTGAGGATCAATCTCTGGCGACCGGTCAAGTCGGGCTCCTGGTTCGCGGACCAATTGCACTGGATTTCGACAGTTTGCACGCCATTCCACTTTTTTCGCACCGCCCGGTTTCTGCTCCCGCTGCCTATTAGCCGAAGACACGGCATTGCGCACGATTGCGTTGTCGCTTGCAATTGGAGGGACTGAGGAGTAGAGTGTCCCTCGTGTATCATCGCGAAAGGCCTGGTGGTGATACCACAGAGAGAGACAAGGCCTAAGACAGTTGTTGTTTTGGTCCTGCACGGGAATTTGATCGGAAGCCAGCCTTGAGCCGCTATGGTGTTTGCGTCGTCGGCCCACTCCTTCCTCACTTTGTTCTCGAGTCCAAGACAACACATATTCTCAAAGGAGGAGCCCAATGGGTTCGAAGATCTATGTCGGCGGTTTACCGTATTCCACAACTGAGCAGCAGCTGAGCGATCTGTTTGCTGTTCATGGAGCGGTGACATCATCCCGGATTATCACAGATAAGTTTACTGGCCAGTCCCGCGGGTTTGGATTCGTGGAGATGTCCGGGGATTCAGAAGCGCAGGCGGCGATTACCGCGCTGAATGGCACTGAGTTGGGCGGTCGTACGTTGACCGTCAACGAAGCGCGCCCACAGGAGCCACGTACTGGTGGCGGCGGTGGTGGTGGTGGTCGCGGCGGTCGCGGCGGCGGTGGAGACCGGTACTAAGCCGTAACAAGTGTTTTACACGTCGGGGCTGCCATCCGGCAGCCCCGCTATTTCCTTCCTAGAATTGCCCATCAACGTGATGCGTTTCTCGGCCCTCTCATCAGGCCGGACCGTGCAGTCCCAGGAAGTGTGCCCTATACAAGGAGTTCTATGTCTACGTTTGCTGATATGAATCTGCCCCAGTCCCTTGCCCAGCGCCTGATACAGGCGGGCCTGACGACACCCACACCGGTGCAACAGGCTGCCATTCCACTGGCACTGAAAGGCCAGGACATCATGGCACAAGCCAAAACCGGGAGCGGAAAAACGCTGGCGTTTTTGCTGCCGATTATCGAACAAGTTATGCGACGGGAGGCTTCTGCGCCAGCACCAGGCCCCTACGCCAAGTCTGGACCGGGCCATCTTTCAGGTCCGAAATTCTTGGTATTGGCACCTACGCGAGAATTGGCGCTTCAGATCGAGATGGAGCTGCGCAAGTATGCTCCGATGTCCGTGACCTCGTTGTCGGTATACGGCGGGACGCCGATCGAGCGTCATTACCGCGCGCTGCAGCGACCACCGATGGTGGTGGTCGGTACACCGGGACGGTTGCTCGACTTGGCCGGTTCCGGCCACTTGAAGTTAGGTGGCGTGACGTTTCTTGTGATGGATGAGGCGGATCAGATGTTGGATCGCGGGTTCCTGCGGGATATTCAGCGGATCATTCGTCTCCTTCCGGTCGAACGCCAGACGCTACTGTTCTCTGCCACATTTTCCGGGGAGATTCAAACGCTCGCGCAGACCATGCAACGTAATCCCGCTCGTATCTCGGTCGATCCGGGGATCAGTACACCGACCACGATCGTGCATGCCTACTATGTTGTGCCGGGGGATCAGGCTCGTACGCAACTCGTGCATACCTTGCTCCAGAGCGTGACTGGCGTGGGACGGTCGATGGTGTTTTGCGATCAGAAGTATAAGGTACGGCGGTTGGCGGCTCATCTGGGGGGAGAACAGGCTTCGGTCGGAGCGTTGACCGGTAATCACAGCCAAGCGCAGCGTGAGAGAACGCTCGGCGCCTTTCGGGCCGGCCGACTCCGGTCGCTCGTGGCGACCGATGTTGCAGCCAGAGGGCTCGATATTCAGGATGTAACCCAAGTGATTCACTATGAGTTGCCCACCAATCCGAATTCCTATGTCCATCGGACAGGGCGAACCGGTCGAGCAGAGAAGGAAGGGGCGACGTACTTGATTCTGTCTCAATCCGAAGAGCGAGAGTATCTTCGAATGGTGAGACAATTACGAATCGAGACGAAAAAACTTGCGCTTCCTGTATTTGCTGCCCTTCCTGCGCCGGCGCCTATGCCCGTCAGCGACTATCAGGATCCTCGCTCACGGCCTCGCCGAAGCGCGGAACCAGCTGGTCGACGATCTCGCGAGGGTGAGAATCGAGGACCTGGCCATAGGCTGGGAGCTTTTGCCGGCGGGTCGAGACACTCACGATATTAATCCGCCTAATTCACGCGAGACTTGCCAGAAAAGCGTGATGGGTGAGAAGGATGACGGTTCGAGGTTCGAAGTTCGAGGGGTTCCGAACTTCGAACCCGGAACCTCGAACTTCGTGTCGTCTCTATTGCACGCCGTGCGGTTTCCGATGGTAAGATAACGACCGAAAGGTCGTCCCATGCCGCCGTTTCAACTCGAAGCCCCATTCAAGCCCTGCGGAGATCAAGTCCAGGCCATCGATAAGTTGGTGGCAGGGATCGCGACCGGACGGAAGCACCAAGCGCTGCTCGGTGTGACTGGATCCGGCAAGACCTTTACCATGGCCAATGTGGTCGCGCAGGTGCAGAAGCCCACGTTGGTGCTGGTCCATAACAAAACGCTGGCTGGTCAGCTCTATCAAGAGTTCAAACAGTTTTTCCCCCACAACGCGGTAGAGTATTTCGTCAGTTACTACGACTACTACCAGCCGGAAGCCTATATTCCCCAAAGTAACACGTACATTGCCAAGGACGCATCGGTCAACGATGCGATCGATCAGATGCGGCATGCGGCGACATCCGCGTTGCTTCAACGGAACGACGTACTGATCGTCTCGTCGGTCTCCTGTATTTACGGCCTGGGGTCCCCTGATGTGTATCACGAGATGGTGATATTCCTCGAAGAAGGGATGGAGATTAGGCGGGAGAAGATCCTGGCGAAGCTGGTCGAAATTCAATATGCCCGCAATGACATGGATTTCCACCGAGGCACCTTTCGCGCCCGCGGCGACGTCATCGAGATCTTTCCTGCTTCGAATGAAGCAGTGTCCGTGCGGATCGAGTTGTTCGGCGATGTCGTCGACGCGATTCACGAAATCGACCCGCTTACGGGGAAGTCGCTCAGGAAGCTTCCCAAAGTCGCGGTCTACCCGAATACGCATTACCTCATTGCCCCGGATCGGTATGAGAAGGCGATTACAGGTATTGAGGAAGAATTGGATGAGCGGGTCGCCTATTTCAAGAAACAGAATCAACTGGTGGAGGCCCAGCGGATCGCGCAGCGCACCAAGTTCGATCTTGAAATGATTCGGGCGATGGGATACTGCCATGGCATCGAGAATTACTCGCGGCATCTCAGTGGCCGTGCGCCCGGTGAGCAGCCTCCGACGCTCATCGACTATTTCCCCAAAGACTTTCTGCTGATCGTCGACGAATCCCATGCGACGATTCCCCAAGTAGGCGGGATGTACGAGGGCGACTATTCTCGGAAGCGCACATTGGTTGAGTACGGATTCCGGTTGCCCTCGGCGATCGATAACCGGCCGCTCAAATTCGCGGAATTTGAGCGTTGCCTCAATCAGGCCGTATACGTTTCCGCGACGCCAGGCTCCTATGAGCTGGGGCATGCGGCTGGCGAGGTGGTTGAGCAGATCCTTCGTCCGACCGGTCTGATGGATCCGGTCATCGATGTGCGTCCGGCCAAAGGGCAGGTGGATCACCTTCTCGGCGAAGTGCGGACTGAAACGGCGCAGGGCGGACGTGTGCTGATTACCACCTTGACCAAGCGTATGGCGGAGGATTTAAGCGAGTATTACCACGATCTTGGCATCAAAGTGCGGTATCTGCACTCTGACATCAAGACGTTGGAGCGGGCTGAAATCATCCAAGATCTACGGCGCGGGGTGTTCGATGTACTGGTGGGAATCAATCTTCTGCGTGAAGGGTTGGATCTCCCCGAGGTCACCTTGGTGGCGATTCTCGATGCGGATAAGGAAGGCTATCTTCGGTCCTATCGGTCGTTGATCCAGACGGCTGGGCGGGCAGCGAGGAACGTGCGGGGCCACGTGATTTTGTACGGTGATACCATCACCGATTCTATGCGCATGGCGCTCGCCGAGACCGAGCGCCGGCGTGCGATTCAGGCCGACTATAATACCAGGCACGGTATCGTACCCACGAGCATTAAGAAGGACGTCCTGTCGCTCGAATATGCCACGGCGGAAATGAATGCTGTGCAACTGGATTTGGCTGCGGAGTCGCCGGCGATCTATGGAGCAGAGGAAGCGACCGAACAGATCATCAAACGGCTGGAAACGGAAATGAAAGCCGCCGCCAAAGAGTTGGAATTTGAACGGGCTGCAGCCCTCCGAAACCGGATTCGAGCATTGAGGCTGAAGGAGTTAGAATTGAATCCGGAAATCTAGCAGGTTGCAAGATGCTCAAAAAGTCCGTTCAGCAAGGCCGCAGCGAGTGAAGATCCGAGGCGTACCCTCAGGGGTACGTTGAGGATCTGAACGATGCGAGAACGAAGCTGGCGGGCTTTTTCAGCATCTTGCTACACGTTTTTGTATAGATAGATGCCCAAAAACATGCCGATGAGGCTGAGGAGGTTGATCTTGGTGAGGAAGCCAATGGTGAACTTAATGAGGACCAGATCGATGGTCAGTGGCTCGGTGATACCAAGGACATAGCTGGTGGCAAAGATTGTTTGAATTGTGCCATGAGGGGCCATGACCCGGAGAATTTCTCCCAGTACTCCACCCAATAGTCCACCGATGAGTATGAAAACGATTAGAATCAGAGGTGATTTTTTCACGGCATCCGCCTTATAGCTCTCTGCGTAGTCTTACGGAGGTATCGTCGGACCTTAGCGAAAGGCCGACGACATGTCAATAAAATGTACGTTCCGGTTCCCTTGACTTCAAGCTGCCTCGTCCTTTAGACTCCCCGATGCTCTTTTGCTAGAGTTTTCTAGGCGATCGGAGATGTGGGATTAAGGCTTCGATTGCCTTTTTCTTTGTGAAGCTATGCTGGACGCTCTCAGCGAAAAATTCGAAAATATTTTCAAGAAGCTACGCGGTTCTGGAGTGCTCACTGAACAGAACATCGCGGAAGCGTTGAAAGAAGTTCGTCTCGCGCTGCTCGAAGCCGACGTCAACTTCAAGATCGTCAAGGACTTCATCGAGCGGGTTCGCGTGAAGGCCGTTGGGCAGGAAGTCCTCAAGAGTTTGACGCCCGGGCACCAGGTCGTCAAGGTCGTGTGGGAAGAGCTGCGGGAGATGATGGGCAGCGAGCGAGCCGGACTGGCTCTGGCCTCGAATCCCCCGACTGTCGTCATGATGGTGGGGCTTCAAGGTGCTGGAAAGACGACGACGTGCGGCAAGCTTGGACGGTACTTTAAGGCTCAAGGGAAACGGGTTCTCCTGGTTGCGGCAGATCCTCGTCGTCCGGCAGCCGGTGACCAATTAGCGAGTCTAGGACGAGATCTTGGCATCGATGTATATCGTGCCGATCAGGCACAGGCTGTCCAATCCGATGTCGTCCGCATCTGTCAGGCTGGTGTGGAACGGGGGCGGGAGCAGGGGTGCGATCTCGTCGTACTGGACACCGGCGGGCGTCTCCACATTGACGATGAGTTGATGGGGGAATTGGTGGCTGTGAGAGCCGCCGTGAAACCGCAGGAAGTCCTCTTGGTGGCCGATGCGATGACGGGCCAAGACGCGGTCACGATGGCAAGTCAATTCGATCAACGTATCGGACTGACCGGCGTCATTCTGACCAAGGTTGAAGGCGATGCCCGTGGCGGGGCGGTGTTGTCTATCCGGGCGGTGACCGGCAAGCCGATCAAGTTTTTGGGTGTGGGCGAGAAGCTCGATGCGCTGGAGCTGTTTCATCCCGATCGGATGGCCTCGCGCATCCTTGGAATGGGCGACGTCCTTTCGCTGATCGAAAAGGCGCAAGAGACCTTTTCTCGTGAGCAGGCGGAAGATGCGCAGAAACGGCTGACCAGCAACCAGCTGACGCTGGAGGATTTCAGTGCCCAGCTAAAGCAAGTCAGCCGCCTGGGTTCGATGGACCAGATTTTAGGGATGCTGCCGGGTGGTCAGAAGCTCAAGGCCGCGATGGATGGGCAGGTACCGGAGCGAGAGATGAAACGAGTCACGGCGATGATCGACTCGATGACGGTACGCGAGCGGCGCGATCATACGGTCATCAATGGAAGTAGAAAAAAGCGGATTGCCCGTGGAAGCGGGACGAAGGTGGAAGAAGTGAATCGATTGATTAAGCAGTTTCTCTCGGCGAGAAAAATCGCCAAGGTTATGGCAGGGTCTGGAGGGCGCAGGCAACTTGCGCAAATGATGCGCTCCAGGTAAGGGTCGATACCATCATACGGATGTTTCGTACAAGAGGAGGATTCTAGTGGCTGTTCATTTGAGATTGACGAGGACAGGACGACATAAGCGACCGCTCTACCGCGTTGTGGCAGCGGATTCCCGGAAGCCGCGCGACGGTCGGTTTTTGGAAATTCTCGGGATCTTCGATCCCTTGAAAGAGGCGGGTCTGCCGGAGTTGAAGCAGGAGCGAGTGTTGAGCTGGTTACGCCAGGGCGCTCAGCCGACCGTCACGGTCAAGACCCTGCTCCGTCGGTGCGGTGTGTGGAAGGCGTTTGAGGCAGAGAAAGCAGCGAAGAAGAAGGTCGCCTAGTCTGTGGCCACGGCTCAGGCAGATTTTGTCACAATCGGCAAGATCGAGCGCCATTTTGGTGTGCGAGGCGAATTCAAAGTGCGATCGTTGAGCGATGTGCCTGGCCGGTTGGAACACTTGAAGCAGGTGCATGTCTTGGATCCAACGGGGCAGATGGTCGAAAAGACGGTGACGCATGTTCGGCGCGCTGGTTCGACCTATATCATGGGTCTTGTTGGCGTGACGACGCCGGAGGAAGCAGGGGCGTTGCGCGGGGGATTGATCCAGGCGCCGCGTTCTTCAGCGGCAGTGTTGGATGCGGACGTGTACTTTGAGTGCGACCTCATCGGGATGGCGGTTGAGAACGAGCGGGGGGACGAGGTCGGAGTGCTGGAGGCGATTTTGGAGATACCGGACAATCGTGTCTTCGTCGTTCGCAAGGGGGCGAAGGAGGTCCTCATTCCGGCCGCGAAGAACTTTGTGACCTCGGTGGATCTCCAGCGCCGTCGGATGATGGTTCGCGGGATCGATGACCTGGTTGAGGATCGCCATGCGCTGTGACATTCTGACCCTGTTTCCCGACATGGTGGCACCGGTGCTCGGCCAGAGTATTCTCAAACGGGCGCAGGAAAAAGGTCTGTTGCATATTCGCGTACACAACTTGCGCGACTATACGCTCGATCGCCACAAGGTGGCGGACGACGTGCCCTATGGCGGAGGGGCGGGGATGGTGATGAAGGCTGAGCCTATCTTGCGCGCATTAGAAGAGATTCAGGCCGACTATACAAGGGCTGGCGAACAGATCCGCTTGCTGTTTCCCTCCCCGCACGGTCGCCCGTTCACACAGGCCTATGCGAAAAATTTGGCGGCCGACCAGCGTCGACTCGTCATCCTTTGTGGCCATTACGAGGGAGTCGATGAACGGGTGCGATTGGCCTTGCATCCGGAAGAAATTTCCGTCGGGGATTATGTATTGACCGGAGGCGAATTGCCAGCGCTGCTGCTCATCGATGCCGCAGCCCGTTTGGTTCCCGGTGTGTTGGGTGATCCTGAGTCGATCGTGGAAGAGTCGTTCACGGAGGGGCTGCTCGAATATCCGCATTATACGAGACCGGCGGAAGTTCGAGGAGTGCCAGTACCGGATGTGTTGCTTTCAGGACATCACGAGGCCATTCGTCTGTGGCGTCGGAAGGAAGCCCTGCGAAGTACCTATCAGAGACGGCCGGATCTTTTGCAAGATCGGGTCTTGAGTCTCGAAGATCAACAATTGCTAGACGAACTTACTCGTGAAGGCGTGGCTGGCATGCCTGTTCGATGTGGGGAGGAAGGGGTAGTCTCATGAATCGGTTAGAACGTATTCAACAATCTTTTACGAAGAAGTCGGCGCCCAGTTTTGAAATTGGGGACACCGTCCGCGTGCATGTGAAAGTGGTGGAAGGGGAAAAAGAGCGCATTCAGGTGTTTGAAGGCGCGGTAATCGCTCGTAAAGGGTTGCTGAACACAGAGACCTTTACGGTGCGCAAAGTCTCCTACGGCGTCGGTGTGGAACGAATTTTCCCGCTCCACTCGCCGATCGTCACGCGCGTCGAGGTCATGCGTCAAGGTAAGGTGCGCCGGGCCAAGCTATATTATCTCCGAGGGAAGAAGGGCAAGTTTGCCAAGGTCGAAGATCGAGAGTTTGTCGCGAGCGTGAAGGGGCAGCCCGGGGTCACCCGTAAGGCCGAAGAGCCGGCCGGAGCCGCCGCGGCTTCGAAGGCCTAGCAGGTTGCGGAAAAACCATCCCGGAGGATGCTCAAAATGGCCGTCCTCTTCGGGTGGTCCGTTTGGTTCATCTAGTTAGTTTCGTTCAACCAACAAACGAGACAAACAAGACAGACCAAATGAACAAGACTGGCTGGCGGACTTTTTCAGCATCCTGCCAGTCTCATTCCCTGGTTCCGCCATCCACGACTGTCTGGTGCCCTTTCAACGGAAGTATCGCGGGGCCACACCGTGGGACCTACCGACGAGTTTGAATTGGAAGCCCGGCGGCGCGGCTATCGCCGTATCGCCGGTCTGGATGAAGCCGGACGGGGCCCTCTGGCCGGCCCTGTCGTCGCGGCGGCGGTGATCCTACCCACTCGTTGCCGCTTGGTCGGTATCGACGATTCCAAGCAAATCTCTGAGTCTGAACGTGCGCGGCTCTATGAGGTGATTGTCCGGCGGGCTCGCGCGGTTGCTGTCGGGATTGCCACAGAGCAGGAGATCGACCGCGTCAATATTTTAGAAGCAACTCGCCTGGCCATGCGTCGTGCGCTGGCATCATTGACTCTCCCGGCGGACTACCTGTTAATCGATGCGGTCACGTTGTCGCATCTCACCATTCCTTCACGCTCTATCATTAAGGGTGATATGCTGTCGATCTCGATTGCTGCCGCGTCGATTGTGGCCAAAGTCACGCGCGATCACATGATGGTGCGGTACCATCATGTCTATCCAGACTATAATTTTCTTTCCCATAAAGGGTATGGGACGCAAGAGCATTTGCAGCGGCTCGCGCAACATGGCCCCTGCGCGATTCATCGGCGCACGTTTGCTCCAGTTGCACAAATCTTGAGCGGCAGTAGCGACGCAGGTGGTCCCTCTCGCATGCCGCCTCTGACGAATATCCACGGATGAGCCGGTGAGCACTCTCGATCCCCGGAGACGGCTAGGTCAAGAAGGGGAATCGGCTGCAGAGGAGTATCTGCGGCATAAGGGGTATCGGATCGTGGCCCGCAATCTGCGTTCATCAGTAGGGGAGCTGGACCTTGTGGTTGAAGACGGCCAGGTGCTGGTGTTTGTCGAGGTAAAGGCGCGTCGAACTGACGCATTCGGCGGAGCCATCCATGCGGTCCATCAACGGAAGCAGGAGAAGTTGATCCGCCTAGCGGCGCAGTATTTGACTCGTCACCACATCAAAGATCGGTTATGCAGATTCGATGTCGTCTTGCTGCAAGGCACGGATACCGTCGGTTCGCAGATCGAGCATATTCAGAACGCCTTCGAAGTGTCCGGAGACGATCTCCGCTGGTAGGCCACAATGATTCGATTAAGCCACGTTTCGAAACAGTATGATCAGCGCCCGGCGCTCTCGGACGTCACCCTCGAGATCGGCAAGGGAGAATTTGTCCTTCTCATGGGGCCCAGTGGAGCGGGCAAGTCGACGCTATTGCGCATGCTCATCGGGGCCGAACGGCCCGATAAGGGAGAGATCTTTGTCCATCAGAAAAACGTGACGATGCTCAAGAGGTCCGATGTTCCGTATCTGCGCCGCAAGGTGGGAACGGTGTTTCAAGACTTTCGGCTGTTGCCGAAGAAGTCTGTTTTCGATAATGTGGCATTGCCCTTGCTGGTGCAAGGAGCGTCTTCCGCCGACATTCGCCGGAAAGTCACGGAGGCATTACGGGCGGTCGGTGTCGAACACAAGCGGGATCAGCTTCCTGCGGGCCTCTCGACAGGGGAGCAGCAGCGTGTATGCATTGCGCGTGCGATTGTGAATGGTCCGGTCGTCCTGTTGGCGGATGAACCGACCGGAAATTTAGACCCTGCCCTGACGTCCGAGATCATTGAACTCTTTAAACTCATTAACGCGCGTGGCACTACAGTCGTGGTGGCGACGCATGATCCTCAGGTCATGGCTCTCGTGAATCGGCGGGTGCTCACCTTGTCTCAGGGGCGGTTGTTGCCGGAAGAGCGGGTGCTGGGATGAGGACATTTTCGTATCTCCTCAGAGAATCCTGGATCAATATGTGGACCAACCGGACGACGACGATGGTCGCCATTTTGACGACGACCTTTACATTGGCCTGCGTCGGCGTCTTCTTGCTGGTCTACGTCAATCTGCGGGCGGCGGCGGGATGGCTTCAAGACGATATCAAAATCATGGTGTATCTCGATGAGCGGCTCACCTCCGATTCGGTCGCTGAGGTAGAGCGGCAGTTGCGGAGTGATCGCGCCGTTGCCACATTGCTGTTCATCTCGAAAGAGCAGGCGTTGGGAGAGTTCAAGGCACAATTCCCTTCAGAGTCGCACCTGCTTGAGGGGTTGGGCCAGAATCCCTTGCCCGCTTCCTTTGTAGTAGCGCTCAGCCCGTTCTTCCGTTCGCCGGATGTAGTCAAGCGATGGGCGGAACGGGTCAGGCAGGTCTCCGGCGTTTCCAAGGTCGACTATAATCAGGACTGGATCGACGCCCTCGCGACGGTGATTCGATCGATTGAGTTGGTTGCTATCGGCATCGGTGTCATTCTCTCCGCGGCGGCGGTTACCATTATCGCCAATACGATTCGTCTCACATTGTTCGCCCGACGGGACGAGATTGCCATTTTGCGTCTCATCGGGGCGACGACCAGCTTTATCCGTATCCCCTATCTATTAGAGGGTGCCGCGCTTGGCGCCTTAGGTAGCACGCTTTCGCTCGTCATGCTCAAGGTCATGTACGAATTGTTTCGGCAGCAAATGCGAACGACGGGACGGTTTTCCGGGATTGAGAACTTCATGGCATTTTTCCCCCCATCAGTCTGTCTTGCCATGGTTGCGGTGGGGATGGGGCTTGGGTTTGCCGGTAGTTTCGTATCGATACGGCGTTTCGGAGAGGACAAGGCGTGAGGTGTTGGAGGGAGCTCAGGATCGGAATCATGATCTTGGGGCTGCTGGGTTTCCTCTGGCCGACAGTTGCGGGCGCCGATCCAATCACCGACAAGATTGAGAAAGAGCGCAAGGCCCTCGACCAGCTCAAAGGTCAGATTGAGGAGACACGTAAGCAGGCGGATGAAGCGGGGAAAAAGCGAGAGTCTCTCTTGCAGGGGATTCAGACGCTCGACGAACGCGTGGTGCACTACCGGCAAACGCATCAGGAGATTAGCCGAAAGTTGAGGAAGAAAGACCAAGAGATAGAGGAAATCAATACACAACTTGCCGGTTTGCGTGCTAGTGTGCGAGAACGTCAGGACGCTATTCTGGCTCGGCTGCGGGTGCAGTACATGGAGGGCCGTTTTGGATATTGGAAAACCTTGCTTGCCTCGGACTCCTATGGCGACTTTCAACGCCGTCTCCAGTATCTCTCGTCCGTATCTGAACGGGATTATGCCCTCATGGGCACATTCCGAGCCGATATGACCCATATGGAGCAGGCGGAGCGGCAGCGGGAAGAGGCGCGCATCGGGATGTTGTCGTACAAGCAAAGCACTGAGAAGCAGTTGGCCGAGATAAAAGCGGTCAAGAGAGAAAAGAAGGTCTATCTTGCCAAGATCACTCAGGCGAAAGAGTCCTACGAGCATGCCCTCCAAGAGTTAGAACGGTCTGCATCGCGCATCGACAGTCTGTTGCGAGAAATGGAACAGCGCCGCCGCGCGGCCGCGGTTCGGCCCCCGACCGGGGGGATCGTTCCTCACGCGGGGAAGGGCGGACTGCCGTGGCCGGCTGAAGGGAACGTTGTCTCTCTCTTTGGTCGTCAGAAACATCCGACCTTCAACACCTTCGTGCAGCGTAGAGGGATCGAAATAAAGACGGCTGAGGGGAGTGCCATCCATGCGGTGATGCCGGGGTCCGTTGTCTACGCAGACTGGTTGAAAGGATATGGACTCGTTATAATCCTTGATCACGCGAATGGGTTCTTTTCGTTGTATGCTCATGCGTCGAGGATACTGGCAACAGTGGGGACGCAGGTGGATGCCGGGCAAGCGATCGGTGAAACAGGCGACACAGGCATGACAGGTGAAAATACTTTATACTTTGAGTTGCGCCATGGGGCAGAACCGGTTGATCCTCTCCAATGGTTGGCGAGGCGGTAGGGAACGGGAAAGGACAGTACATTATGGATCAGAATCCCCAACGACGATTCTGGATGTTAGGCCCGATGGTCGTGGTGGCGTTGGTCGTGGGCGTGCTCCTCGGTAAGGGGTGGGAACGGACCGGACATGCCACGGAAACCTACGAAGAACTGAAGACGTTCTCCGAGGTGTTGACCCAGGTTCAGAAGAGTTACGTCGATGAAACGAAAGTGAAGGATCTCGTCCAGGGTGCCATTCGTGGCATGCTGTCGACCCTCGATCCGCATTCGGCCTACATGACGCCAGAGATGTTCAAAGAAATGCAGGTTGAAACGAAGGGTGAGTTTGGGGGTGTCGGCATCCAGATTGGGGTAAAGGAGAACCGCTTGGCGGTGATCGCGCCCATCGAGGGTACGCCGGCCTACCGAGCCGGCATCAAGCCAGGCGATTTCATTATCAAGGTGAACGACGAGCCGACCAAAGACCTCACGTTGATGGATGCGGTTCAGAAGATGCGTGGCCCCAAGGGCTCGAAGATCAACTTGACGATTCAGCGGGAGGGCACTCCTGATCCGCTCCAATTTACGCTGGTCCGTGATACCATCAAAATTGAAAGCGTGAAGTCGAAGGTATTGGACAATATCGGGTACGTTCGGCTGACGCAATTCCAAGAATCGACGGGGCGCGATCTGGGCAAAGTGCTCAAGCAGTTCAAAGATCAAAAGCTCCAATCGACGATTCTCGACCTCCGCAACAATCCCGGCGGACTGCTGACCGCGTCCGTTGAGGTTTCCGAGCAGTTTCTCCCGGGCGGCAAGCTAGTGGTCTATACCAAAGGGCGTGAAAGTAAGAAGGACGAGTGGATTGCCAAGGGGAAAGATCAGATGGACGATTCGCCCATGATTATTCTGATCAATGAAGGATCGGCCAGTGCGTCTGAGATCGTGGCTGGTGCATTACAAGACTACGGGAGGGCGGTGATTGTCGGCACGACCTCGTTCGGCAAGGGATCAGTGCAAACGATTCTCCCGCTGGGGGATGGGTCCGGGCTCCGCCTCACGACGGCAAAGTACTACACACCGAAGGGGCGTTCGATCCAGACAACCGGTATTACGCCTGATATTGTCGTGAAGGCCCAACCACCGACTATTGTTGCCAAGACAGGCGAGACGAAGGCCGGTGAAAAGGAAGGGGACCCGAAGCAGACAAAGCCTACGGTCGTGCCGGGGAAAGATCAACCGGCTCAAAATGGCAAAGGACCGGAAGAGGGCGCTCAGAAGAACAGCACGACACCTCCCCCTCCTCTCCCAGATGTCTCCAGTGATCCCTCGCTTGAGCAGGATGTGCAGCTCCAAAAGGCGGTCGAGATGCTGAAGACCTGGAAAATCTTTAAGGAGCTTCCCCGCGCTTCGTAATGGAAGGCTGCTGCTGTGAGGCGGTGATCGCCTCCAGCAGCTTCTCTTCCGATCCTGAGAATCCTGGTACGGTGCGTAGCATGTGTGATCGTACCAGCCGTTCCAGATCGGTCAATGTGGTGATGCAGAGGCGGGTATAGAGATAGGCCACGAGCGACTCGGACAGTCCAGGGAACTGAGTCCAGGCCCTCACGGCGTCGGGGAGTGGTGTTCTTAAAGCTTCATATGATTGAATCGTTCCAGTTTTGAGAAACTCTTCAATCTTCTCCGCCAGATCCTTGCCGACTCCTTCAATATCCTCAAGCGTTTTCCGTGCGGCGGCGTCTGCAACGTCTTCCTCCAAAGCTTCGATGGTATCCGCTGCCTTCCGATAGGCTCTGACCCGATAGGGGTTCGCCCGCTGTGCGGCCAATCGATCTGCCATCGATCGAAAGATAGTGGCGACTTGCTGGTTGTGTGGTGGAATGGACATGATAGGGAGTATTGGTTAAACCGGTTAGTGATGGTTAACGATATACCTCGCGGCGATGGCCAATCTTTACAATAGTAATCACGCGATGGTCGTCGTCGATTGCATACACCACACGATAGTCGCCCTGTCGAACCCGATAGTGATCCTGGCCTGACAGTTTCTCATGACCAGGAGGGCGGGGAGCCTGTGCCAAATCGCGAATACGATCGGTAACACGGCGGAGGTCGGCCTTCGGAAGCGCGCGTAATTCTCGCTCTGCAGATTTTTTGACGACCAGACTATACGAGTCCGTCACGCTTGAGATCCTTCAACACCTGTTCAAACGATCGAGTCGGTTCCTTGCGGCGCGTTTCCAGCGCTTCGACATCAAGCGCATCTTCTCGAAGTGCCTCAAGAACGGCCGCATTCACGAGTTCCGACAGGGATCGATCGGTGGTCGCTGACTTGACCTTGAGTGCTCGGTACACCTTGGGCTGTAAATAGATAGTCATGCGAGTATCGCCGGCCATGGCAAGCCTCCGTGGTAAAATGGCATTTAACGCTAAAACGTTGTGACATAATAGCACAGATCGTGAACGCCGGCTCATTCTAAAGGAACGAACGGGCATAAGTGGCGTCAACGATCAGACTATCGCTATGAATACCCGTTTAAAGCTCATCGCGCCATCGGCGCAGCCGAATTTAATGCTGGATCTCTTGAAGGAGTTGCATCAATAAGTCAATACTCATTCCGGACCCCACTGGGCCTTACGTGTATCTGGAAGCGATCCCTTATCATGATGCGCGCACAGATAGGATACCCATGACCGTGACGAATCCTGACCCTTCTCGCACACTCGCTTACGAGCGGCGCCCGCTCCTGATGAGTTTCTTTGCCCATGTGATACTCGGGTACAGCTTGTACGTTGTCGCGCTATTGCAGACCGCACCGCCCCTGTGGGTGCTGAACTATATTGAGCAGCTCAAACCCACACTCGGAGCGCTCGAAACCGCCGCGCGGCTCAGCGAGAGTCCGTTTTCCGCCCAAGTGATGATCCTGTACGCGGTCCTCAGTTCTATCCTGCAGGGGATGTACTGGGTCTACTACATGTTCCTGGTGAAACACATCCGGCAGGAGATGTACCGTCGTGCGTGTGAACACTGCCGGCAGACTGGCCTCCCATTTAAGGAACGACTGGGGTTCTTTGGCTTCGGATTAGCGCAACTGTATGCCTTTGGTTACGCACTCCCGGTCCACTCCTTCGGGGAGGGGGGTATTGGTTTAGGGGTTACCTCAACGGTTGGCTGAATCCGGCACTGTTCTCCTCGTCGATCCTGTCGACCACATTCTTGTTGGTCGTATCGGCAGTGGCGGGTACCGCGTGTGTATTTGGTCCTTGGGCCTTCTATATATCAATCGGTCGTTTTCAATCCCCCACATCAATCAGGAGTTAACAATTTCGACTACAACCGTGGAAATCGCCCTTGGATTACAAGGTTGACGGAAAAAGGGGATAGGCTGCGCTACCCCCATTTCTTGGCTTCCGTCTTGGTGTTTTCACTTCTCGAATCCCCCGCGTTGTAGCCGAACTGGCCATTTGGGCGGAGTAAGCGGCGGCGGCGGCTTTATTGACATTCGGAATTCTGGTCCCCTAGGATGATGAACGATGGCAGAGGCGATTCAGATCCAGGTAAACGGCGAACCGCGGGGCTGTCGGGCCGATGCCACCGTGGGAGATTTGCTGCGTGAACTCTCGATCAAGACGGAGCGTGTGGCCGTGGAGCTGAACTTAGAAATCCTCGATCGCAAGGAGTTCGATCTCCGAAGTCTGAAATCAGGAGATCGAGTGGAGATCTTGAGCTTCATCGGCGGCGGCTCATAGGATATTACATCGTTGACGAGTGCATCATTGTTTCATTGGGTTAGGGTCAGACATTGAACCAAGCATCGATGGCTCGATGGACAAATTCTAAGAGGGCATCATGACAGGCGATCGACTGATTATCGGGGGATATGAGTTCAAATCCAGACTCTTCGTGGGGACCGGGAAATATAAGGACTTTGCCGAAACCAAGAAAGCCATTGAGGCGTCGGGCGCCGATGTGGTGACTGTGGCGGTACGGCGCGTCAACATTACCGATCGCTCCAAGGAGAATCTTCTCGATTATATAGATCCGAATAAGTACACCATTCTTCCAAACACCGCCGGCTGTTACAACGTGGAAGATGCCCTCCGCTATGCCCGCTTGGCCAGGGCCGCCGGAGTGTCGGATTTGATCAAACTGGAAGTGCTAGGCGATGAGCGAACCCTCTTTCCCGATACGGTTGGATTACTCGAAGCGGCGAAGATCCTGGTCAAAGAAGGTTTTATCGTCTTGCCCTATACGAACGACGATCCCATTGTGGCGCAGAAGCTCGTGGACATCGGGTGCCCATGCGTCATGCCCTTGGCTGCGCCGATCGGGTCGGGACTCGGCATCCGCAATCCGTATAACTTAAAAATCATCATGGAAATGGTGAAGGTGCCGATCATCGTCGATGCCGGAGTCGGGACTGCATCCGATGCTGCCCTGGCGATGGAGTTGGGGGCGGATGCGGTGCTCATGAACACGGCCATCGCCGGGGCTCAAGATCCTATTGCCATGGCGGAGGCAATGAAATATGCGGTACTTGCAGGCCGGTTGGCGTACAAGGCCGGACGAATCCCGCGAAAACTGTATGCGACCGCGAGCAGTCCCATCGAGGGGATGCTCTAGCAGCAGTTGAAAAAGAGGGCGGGGTGGCTGGGACGATTCCCGTGCTCGCGCAACGCGCGGCCTCAGAAGGATGCAAGGGAGCAGGCAGACCGTTCTTCTTGCTCGCAGAGCCCCCACGATAAAGCGGTGGTCGCTCGATGCGCGCAGTGAAGAACAATCTGCCTGCTCCCTCTGGGGAAGTTGGGGAATCAGAAGGCCCTCGCCCGGGCAAATGGCACGTCTCGGCGTGCCATTGGGTGGGCGGGTGAGAATGTCGCGGGCAGTCGGAATCATCCCGGCCACCCCTTATAAGGTGATAATTCGTTGTGGCCTTGCTGGACAGCCGTTTTGAGCATCCTGCTCAGCACGCAGTACTCAGGGCTTCTGATTCATTGCTTCGTCGATGTTGAAACTTTCCAGCCGTCTTCTTCTCGTCACGGATCGCCATCAGACGAAAGGGCGTCCGTTGGTTCCTCTTCTGCAGCGGGTGCTCGCAGTTGGGATATCAATGGTGCAACTCCGTGAACGCGATCTTTCAGCGGGAGAACTCGTTGCGCTTGCGCGGGAGGTGCAAGCCGTCACGGCTTCGTCAGGATCCCAACTCCTCATTAATGACCGGATCGATGTCGCATTGGCGCTGGAAGGGATCGGCGTCCATTTACGCAGCAATAGTCTGCCGGTTCCCGTTGCACGACAGCTGTTGGGAGCAGGGCGTCTGCTGGGCGTTTCTGTGCATGGAGTAGAAGCGGCGAGGCAGGCGGAATCGCAAGGCGCAGACTACATCGTCCTTGGCCCGATCTACGAGACACCGTCTAAACAGATGTTCGGTCCGCCGCTCGGCATTCACATTCTTGAGAAGGCCTGCAGTCTGGTCCGCATCCCGATTATCGGGATTGGCGGCGTGACAGCGGCGCGCGCGCGTGAGATGCGGAGTGCCGGAGCGTTCGGTGCGGCAGTGATCACGGCGATTCTCGGTGCGGATGATGTAGAATCAGCGACGCGCGAGTTATTCGACGCCGTGACGTTCGTACCATAATGTGCGAAACGCACGACCATCACGCTGTAACATCTCGTTGTCCGGTTGACCACCCCAGGAACGGGTGATAGAATCCGCGCGACAAGGACTTCTCGATTCAGCAAGGTGTTTCGCATTCTTCGGGTAGCGCCATGGACGGCAAGAACGAAAGTCCTAGTCGATTCCGGTCTCTCCGAGATTCTGTCACGCAGATCACGAAGCGGTTGACTGAAGGAGAAGCGGACGTGGCCCAACGCAACGATGAACATGTTCGCGAAGTTGAAAAGCTTCGTGTGCAGATCCAGTCGATGGAAGAAGAAGTCCGCCGGCTGTACCAATCCCGCTATCAGCTCGATCAAGCCACCAAACAGAACGAAAAGCTCGTCTCCACGCTCCAGGAAGCGAAGGCGCAGATTGAAGCCTTGCGCGCCGAAGTTGAGAAACTGACCGCACCTCCCTCAGCCTACGCCATTTTTTCCAGCCTCAACGATGACGGAACTGGAAATGTCTATGTGTCAGGACGGAAAATGAAAGTCAGTGTGCATCCGTCGATCAATGGGAAGGCGATGCGTAAGGGGCAGGAAGTGGTCCTGAACGAGGCCTTGAACGTCATTGAGGTCAAGGGCTTCGATATCCAGGGCGAAGTCGTGCGGCTCAAAGACGTGCTGGACGGCAATCGTGCCCTGGTGACGCTGCATTTCGACGAAGAAAAGGTTGCAGAACTCGGCGACCCGCTATTGGCGGAACGATTAAGTGTCGGAGACCATCTGCTCTACGATCCTCGCTCCGGCTATGTCGTCGAAAAGTTGCCGAGGTCCGAGGCGGAAGAGTTGGTCTTGGAAGAAGTGCCCGATGTCGACTATGAGCACATCGGCGGGTTGCAACATGAGTTGGAGCAGGTTCGCGATGCGGTGGAGTTGCCGTTTCTTCATCCGACCCTGTTTTTAGAATATAAGTTGAGCGCGCCCAAGGGGGTCTTGCTCTATGGACCGCCGGGCTGCGGGAAAACCCTGATTGCCAAGGCTGTCGCGAACTCGATCGCGAAGAAGCTCGGGCATCTCACCGGGAAAGAAGTGCGGAGTTACTTCTTGCATGTGAAGGGGCCGGAGTTGCTCAATAAATATGTCGGTGAGTCCGAACGCCAGGTCCGCGAAGTCTTCAAGAAAGCGAAAGAGCGGGCGGCGGACGGTAATCCTGTCATCGTGTTCTTCGATGAGATGGATGCGCTTTTCAGGACGCGCGGCACCGGGATTTCTTCCGATATCGAATCGACGATCGTCCCGCAGTTTCTTTCAGAAATCGACGGCATGGAACGGCTCCGTAATGTGATTGTGATTGGAGCCAGCAATCGCCAGGATCTCATCGACCCGGCGGTCCTCCGCGCCGGACGATTGGATGTGAAGGTCAAGGTGGGTCGTCCCGATATGGTGGCGGCCAAGGATATTTTCTCGAAGTATCTGAGCATCGACCTGCCGTTTGCCGAGGAAGATTTGCAACGCCATGGCGGAGACACAAAGGCTTTAGTCGCGCAGATGACCGACCTTACGGTTGAGGCGATGTATGCCTCCTCGGAGGAGAATAAGTTCATCGAGGTCACCTATGCGAATGGTGAAAAAGAAGTACTCTATTTCAAGGACTTTGCGAGCGGCGCCCTGATCGAAGGCATCGTGTCGCGCGCGAAGAAGTTCGCCGTCAAGCGGGCAATCGCGAAGGAAGGTCGTGGTCTTCGGTCCGAGGATTTGATCCGCGCCATTCGGGAGGAGTTTAAGGAGCACGAAGACCTGCCCAATACGACCAATCCTGACGACTGGGCGAAGATCTCCGGGAAGAAAGGCGAGAAGATCGTGCATCTTCGGACCATCAGCGGAGGGCCTGGCGACTCGCGTCAGATCGAAACGGTTACGACCGGGCACTATCTCTAAGATGTCATAGCTATGCAGGAACCTACCTCGCCGCCGATCCCCCGCGTCCTGGGAACAGAAACAGAATTCGGCATCGCGTCGCGCGATCCTGCCGCCTCAGACCCCGTTTCCAACTCCATCGCCGTCATTGGACACTACCCGGGTTTGCCGGCTCCCTTGGCCATTTGGGACTATGAAAACGAGAACCCGCTGCTCGATGCGCGGGGGTTCGAGGTCGAGGGAGAGCGGGAGCGGCCCAATCCTGAGTACAATCGTCAGCTGAATAAGGTGCTCGCCAATGGAGGGCGTCTCTACGTCGACGGCGCCCATCCGGAATATTCTACGCCCGAGTGCACCAACCCGCGTGAAATCGTGGCCTTCGAACGGGCCGGCGAGCGAATCCTTGCCCAGTGCCTTGAGCAGATGGCGCGTGCCACCGGGCGGGATCATTGCCTGCTGTACAAAAACAATTCCGATGGCAAGGGGAATAGCTACGGCTATCATGAGAGCTATCTCATGTCTCGCGCGGTTCCCTTCGAACGCATCGTGAAGGTCTTGACGCCGTTCTTTGTGACGCGGCCGATTTTTGCAGGGTCGGGTAAGGTTGGCGCAGAGAACCAGACTAGCCCAACGGAGTATCAAATCTCGCAGCGTGCGGATTTCTTCGAGTGCCTTGTTGATCTCAATACGATGGTCCGGCGCCCCATCGTCAATTCACGCGATGAGCCGCATGCGGAGTACAGCAAATATCGCCGGCTGCACGTGATTGTCGGAGATGCCAACATGGCAGAACTGTCGACCTACCTCAAGGTCGGCACATTGGCCATTGTTCTGGATCTGCTCGACGCAGGAGCAGATCTGCCGCAGTTCGAATTGGACGATCCGGTCCGAGGCATCAAGCAGGTGTCTCGGGATTTGGGCATGAAGGAAACGCTCAAACTGACGGGGGGGCGCTCGACGACGGCGGTGGCGATTCAGCGAGCCTATTTGAAGGCCGCCATGGGATACTATGCCTGCCACGATCTCCCTCAAGTCACGAAAGATATTCTCGTCCGCTGGGAAGACGTCCTGGATAAGTTGGAGCAAGATCCTCGGCTTTTGGCGCGTGAGTTGGATTGGGTGGCGAAGCGTCAGATGATGGAATCCTATATGGAGCGAAAGGGCTGCGGGTGGGACGATGCTCGCGTACGGCTCATGGACCTGCAGTATCATGATGTTCGTCCCGACAAAGGCCTCTACTTTACGCTCGAACGCAGCCACCTGATCGAGCGAATCGTGCAGGAAGTGGAGATCGAGCGGGCGGAGTTCACTCCGCCTCCTGGGACGCGCGCCTATTTCCGAGGACGCTGTGTCAGCAAGTTTCCGAAGTCGCTCTATGGGGTCAGCTGGACCTCGGTGCTTTTCGATGTCGGCAACAATCAGGTGAAACGAGTGCCTTTGATGGACCCGCTCCGAGGCACAGCTGCGCTGACGAGCGACCTCCTCGATCAGGTTGAGACGGTCGATGCATTGTTGGAGAAGCTCAAGGCCCGATAAACCATCCTCCCCGCGATTGATATTATGAAATTGCCATTTCTGCCCAACCATGACGACCCGAGTTTCTTCGACTTTTTGACCCAGCACCATCCCGCGCTGACTCCGACCGGCCGCAGTGGATTTTTGCAGGCTCAGGCCATGACCGAGCCGATGCGAGGGGCCGGAGCGATGACGGTTCCCCAGGCCACGACGGTGCTGGCAATCAAGTATCAACAGGGCGTGGTGATTGCCGGAGATCGTCGAGCGACGGAAGGATTTCAAATCGCTGAGCGCCGGATCGAGAAAGTCTTCAAGATCGATGAGTATTCCGCGATGGCGATCGCCGGCGCCGCCGGCCCCTGTATCGAAATGGCCAAGCTATTCCAAGTCGAACTGGAACATTACGAAAAGTTAGAGGGTGTGCAACTGTCTTGTGAGGGGAAGGCCAACAAGCTCGGACAGATGGTCAAGGCCAATCTGCCGATGGTCTTTCAAGGGCTGGTCGTTATGCCGCTTTACGTCGGGTATGATCTGAAACGCGCAGAAGGCCGTATCTTCAAATATGATCTCGCCGGCGGCCGGTACGAAGAGTCGGATTACCATGCCATCGGATCGGGCGGGAAAGATGCGCGCAATACGATGCGGGAGCATTTTCTCAAAGGCCTGGCTGAACCGGATGCGCTGAAGCTGGCTTTGCTGGCTCTGTACAATGCCGCAGATGATGACGTCGGGACCGGAGGGCCGGATCTCGTGCGGGGCATTTATCCCACCGCGAAGATCGTCAATGCGACCGGCATTACCGATGTCTCAGACCAACAGATCCGCGGTATCTATGACGGGTTGATTGCCACACGTCGATCGAAGGAGAGCTAAGCATGCCGATGCCCTATTACGTCTCGCCCGAGCAGATGATGCAGGACAAGGCGGAGTATGCCAAGAAAGGCATCGCCAAGGGCCGCTCCATCATCGCCATCGAATATGTGAACGGGATACTGCTCGTCGCGGAAAACCCCAGCGCCTCGCTGTATAAAGTTTCCGAGATCTACGACAGTATCGCCTTTGCAGGAGCCGGCAGGTACAGTGAGTTTGAAAATCTCAGGAAGGCCGGCATCCGGCACGCGGATCTCAAAGGGTTCATGTACAGCCGGGAAGATGTGACCGCCCGCTCTCTTGCGAACGGCTACTCTCAAAGCCTCGGCACCATTTTCAGCCAAGAACTGAAGCCGATGGAGGTGGAAATTCTGGTGGTGCAGGTCGGACACAACGGCCAGCCCAACGAGATGTATCGCATCTCCTTCGACGGCAGCATCATCGATGAGCGGACCTTTGCGGTCATCGGAGGCAAGTCCGAGGCCGTGCAGGCCCTGCTCAAGGAGAAAGGGCTAACTCAACCCCCGGAACTCCAGGCTGCACTCAGTCTCTGTATCACCGCCCTCGAACAGATCGGGAACCAGAAACTCTCACTGGAGAGCCTGGAGGTGGCAGTCCTGGATCGCATCCGCGACGGCAGGAAGTTCCGTCGGCTAACACCGACCGATACCAAACAGCTCCTCTCCTCATAGCAGGATGCTGAAAAAGGCCGCCAGCATCGTTCTCGCATCGTTCAGATCCTCAACGTACCCCAGAGGGTACGCCTCCGGTCTTCACTCGCTGCGGCCTTGCTGGACAGCCTTTTTGAGCATCCTGCCAGAAGTTCTCCCATTCGCCAGACGCACGGTCCATTGAACTTCCATCGTGCCACGATAGTTTCTCCAAAGCCGCTAGTCTCTCATCATAGTTGGATCGTGTCCTTCTGTTGAAGAAGGCGGGGCCGGCTGGTATTCTGGTCATACGCGCATGGTGCAACCCAGCCCCCTGAAAAGACGGATCTTCGGTTTGGAGAATGAGTACGGTCTCATTTTTTCTCCGAACGGGCGGGTCTATCTGCCGATGGAGAAGGTGCTGGGATATATTTTTGAAGGTCTTATCCCGAACAGCTGGCCCTCCAACGCTTTCCTGGTAAACGGCGCTCGGTTTTACCAAGATACAGGCTGCCATCCTGAGTATTCCACTCCCGAGTGTGACAATATTCTCGATCTCGTCATCCACGATAAAGCCGGTGAGCGGCTGCTTGAAGCCTGTCTGCCCGCGGCAGAAGAGCGCTTGCGGGAAGAGGGGCTGTCCGGGGAAATCTACATTTTCAAGAACAATACGGATTCGCTCGGCAATACCTACGGGTGCCATGAAAACTTCCTCATGCGCCGCGACGTCGATTTTTGGAAGGTCACGGAGCAGCTGATTCCCTTCTTCGTCACGCGCCAGGTCTATAGTGGAGCGGGGAAGGTTCTAAAAGTATCCGGCAAGCCGCAGTACTTTATTTCTCAACGGGCCCAGCACATTCACGAGAAGACCTCCTCCTCGACTACCTCCTCGCGCAGCATCATCAACACGAGAGATGAACCGCACTCCGACGCGGAACGCTATCGGCGGCTCCATATTATCGTCGGGGATTCCAACATGTCGGAGTTCGTGACCTATTTGAAGGTTGGCACGGCGACGTTGGTCCTATCCATGATCGAGGAAGGGTACGTAGTCCAAGGGATGGAGTTCGAGGATCCGGTCAAAGCCATTCGTGAGGTGTCACGCGATCCCACCTTGAAGCGGAAGATTAAACTGGATGATGGTCGTCAGCTGACGGCGATCGAAGTTCAGCGGATCTATCTGGATCGAGCGCAGGAATACTTGGCCCAACAGGAGCACGATCCGGTTCTCGACGATGTGTGGCAACGATGGGCCATGGTGCTGGATAAGCTTGAAGATGATCCGATGCAGCTCGTGCGTGAGATCGATTGGGTGACCAAACGCCATCTGATCCAGTCCTATATCGACAAGAAAGGATGCGGCTGGGACGATCCACGGGTTTTTCTGCTCGACCTTCAATTTCATGATGTGAAACGGACTCGCGGGTTGTACTATCTGATGGAGTCCCGGGGGATGATCGAACGGGTGGTGGAGGAGGAAGCGGTGCAGCGGGCTATGTCGACTCCGCCGCAGACCACGAGGGCGAAGGTGCGCGGCGATTTCATCCGGTTTGCCCGCGCGAAGAATCGGTCCTATACGGTCGACTGGACTTATCTGAAACTCAATGGCTACTGGGAGGAAACGATTCTCTGTATGGATCCCTTCAGTGCTGTGAATCGGCGTGTGGATGAGTTACTCTCGCAGGTCGCGGGGTTACGGTTCTACCGATGATGATGACATCGCCCAAATCGACGCGTATGCGGATCTCACGGCTGGATCGAACGCTGATCACGGCCGTCTTGTTGTTGTCCAGCGTCTTTCCTGTCGAGTTGTTTTCCAATACGCCTCCAGCGCCGATGGGTCACGATGGGGAATACAGCGGCAAGCAGGGGCAGGTGCTGGTGGTCAAGGTGAAGGGCGAAGAACAGGCGACGGAAGTGAAGGGGACGTTTCTCAGCCGGACGATTCCATTTTTTCGGGAGTTCAGACCAGGGCAGCCGTCCGGCTATATTGGTTTGATCGGGATCGACATGCAGGACGAGCCTGGGACCTATGAACTGTCCGTCGAAGTGAAGCAGGGCGAACAGGCGAAGCAGTTGAGCTTCAATATCCAGGTGGCCAAAGAGAAGTTTGCCGTCGAGCATCTGAAGCTGCCGAAAGACAAGGTCGATCTGGACGAGAAGAGCACAGCACGTTGGAAAGCCGAGCAACAATTAGTGCGGGAGGCGCTGGCAGAGAACTCGCGTCTGAAGTTATGGCACAGCAACTTCGTGGAGCCGGTGAGCGGCAAACGCACCGGCATCTTCGGCAGCGTGCGGATCATGAACGGCCAGGCGCGCAATCCGCACAACGGAGAAGATATCGGCGCGCCGATGGGGGCCGATGTCGCGGCGACGAATGATGGGATTGTCCGCATCACGGTCGATCATATTTTTTCCGGCAAGGGCGTCTTCGTCGATCACGGCCTGGGGTTCTATACGATGTATTTCCACCTGTCGGAGATCTTGGTCAAGGACGGAGATCTGGTCACAGCGGGGCAAATCATCGGCAAAGTCGGTGCGACCGGACGCGCCACCGGTCCGCACCTCCATTGGGGCGTCAAACTCAACGGCGCCCGCGTGAACCCCTATGCGCTGCTCGACCTGCCGTTCAAGAACGGGGCGACACCTCCTACAACCGCGACGATTCCCACTCCAGAAACCACACCGACTCCGTAAGCTGGCCCGCCAGAGCATAGCTTAAGAGGCAGGTGTGCCAAGGCTCAGCCGCTCACGTGCCTACTGGAGCGACCCTTGCAGACGCGGCTGGGTGACTCGATATTATCCTGGAGCCTGAGCCGAAAACGCTCTGGGCTTGTTAGGTTAAGCCACTGTGCGCTGCGAGTTGATTATTGGGTAGCGGGTTAGCTCTTTGCGCGAAGCCTGGAGGTGAGATATTCATAGGTAGATTAGCGATATCCAAAGCCACATGCGGAGGGATATCGGGACGGAAGGGATTCACGCAGTGCGACGCTTCTTGACGGGTGTGAATGGCTCACCGAATACATCCTCAAAGGAGAGGCCCTTTTCCCCAGCCTTATAGAATGCCTGGCTTTTGCCGACCTGTTTCATCAGGACCGGATCGCTCAACACATCCAGCGTCTCTTTCAGGCGGGTATACTCATCGACGTTGATCAAAATCGCAGCCGGACGGCCGTTCTTCGTGACTACAACCTCTTCCTCGCGCTCCTGCACACCAGCCACCAGCTCGGGCAACCGTGTCTTCACTTCGGACAAGGATAACGTTTTCGCCATAGTTCACCTCACAATCCATCATGACCACAATTCTGGTCATCAGAGTACCTACCTGACAGGAGGCCGTCAATTAGTAGAAGGATGCAAGCGCCGCGTGCTGCGAAACGGAGCAGGTCTGGATGGCATCACGCCGAGAAATCAGAAAAGATTGCCGGTCCAGGTGTTTTCATTTTTGGCGGTGCTGCCGATAGCCTTGCCGGATTGGCGCGCCTGTTCCAGTCCGGTGCGGGCCAGTGCGTCTGCCCGTTCGTTGTCCGGATGACCAGCATGTCCCTTGACCCAACGCCATTCGATGGTATGGCCGGCAGCCAATGCATCCAGGCGACGCCACAAATCTTCATTCTTCACGGGCTCTTTGCTGGCCGTTTTCCAGCCGCGTCGCTTCCAGCTGTGGATCCATTCGCTGATGCCCTTTTGCACATACTGCGAATCGGTATAGATCAGCGCTTCCACCGGCACTGTGAGCGACTGCAAGGCCTCAATGACGGCGAGTAACTCCATGCGATTATTCGTGGTCGCCGGCTCGCCGCCGCACAGCTCCGTTTCGATCTCGCTCACGCGCAGCAGAGCGCCCCATCCGCCAGGTCCGGGATTGCCGCTACAGGCGCCATCAGTATAGATTTCAATCATTCTCCACTGCCTCCGTCGGTTTCCCAGAGCGTTGTGATCAGGCCCCTTGGGAGTGATCAGGCACAGGCCATGTTGATGTTGGCTTGTGTGGACAACATATACGCCGCGCATGAAGGGCCTGTCACTCTTAAAAAAGACTCCCGACCTTCGTTTTGTTCAGGCCCGCATTTCCACGGGGGCGTCAAACTCAACGGCGCCCGCGTGAATCCCTATTCGCTGCTCGATTTCCCGTTCAAGAACGGCTCGACCCCAGCGGCGATGGTTGCCACGCCGACTCCTGAAGCCACGCCGAACCCACAAACCGTACCCGTCAGAGAATAGACTAAGAGGCAGGTATGCTAGGGCCCAACCGCTCACGCGCCTATAGGAGCGACCCTTGCGGACTCGGCGGGGCGGAATCCTTCTGGAATTCCTTCGGCCACGGTCTTTGACCGTGGTGCCTCAGTCAGTTCCAGCTTTCCTGCCCCGCCGCGTCTCGCTGGATCCCCGCTCCTTCCGGCAACGTTCGCTCTGAGCCCTGGCACACCTCCTGGATGGAATTTGACTCTGCTCATACGAAAAAGTAGCCTGTCTCCGTATTTCTGTCCGATACGGATTAAACCATAGAATACAGGGGATCAATGTGAGCCGCATCATCAACCTTAGGGCAAGCACGATTTTCCACGAGGGTCGGCTGTTAAGGTTTACTGTTGCCGCAATAACAATGGTGATTATCTCGGCGGGCTGTGCTCACAAAGAAGTCCGCGCTGAGAGGCCTACGATCCGTTCGACCTCACACAGCCAAGTGGAGGATGTTCGGGCGAAATTGGAAGAGATCAGCAGATTCGCATCCGAGTACTACCGGCATCCTCAGCCGGAGCGCATTCCGGAGGTAATGCAGGCGTTGACGATTCTTCACCGAGCAGCAAAGAACCCCTCGTCCATGACAGATGCGGCAGCCAAGGGTTACTCGAACCTCGGTACGAAGTCCGAGGAGATGATTCCATCCGGCGCAGTAGGAGGTGTGGCGGCTATGACGGGGTTCTTGGCGGAAGCGTTTCGCGACAACCCCGATAAACGTGAACGGTGGATCAAGACCGACATTGAAGGAGAGGAGGCGCAACAGAGCATTCTACACGCGTTAGCGCTTGCCGGATTACAGCGTTTGGCAATGACCGCCATGGAGGAATATGGCTGGTCGTCGGAACGTATCAATCGGGCCGTGGGTCCAGGCGGGTCAATAAACCGCATTCCACCGATCTGGAACTATCAACCGGGTGTCCCGGCTGACATGGATATGTTTTGGGGCGCATCTGCCGCATCGGGGAAGGAGCAATATGTCTTTAAGGTACTTGAGATTTACAAATCTGTAGCCGCACAAACAGACATTAAGGTGTCCGATATCGAATTTCTAGCACAGAACCACAGGGATGGTAACGTCTGAACTGTATGACCCTCAGCAACATTTGGTTGCGCAGGGGAGAGAACCGTTTCCTCCGCCATCGGTACCAAAAGGCGACTATGCCATCTGTGCCTATTCCGTTAAGACCATGTTCAAGACTGATTCCAGCCTCGGGTTCTATATCAACCGATATAGCGTGCAGACCGACAAAGGGGAGTCATTCAGTGGAGAAACCGAGTTCCTTCTTCAGGAGTGATGAGGGGAAGTACAGTGTCTTTGAAGATGATGCAAAAGTGTCACCGGGATTGTTGCTTGACTTGACACTTCGGAGCAGATGAAGGAAATAGCGGGGTAGGGATTGATTTCCTGATTCCGCCACGCCGTATCGCGGCCCCTCGTCTCGCCCGACAACACGTGCACGCTCTGCGCTAAATAGCGAGGCAAGCGCGTCATGGTCAATCGCGCCTTCTCGCTTGCTCCTGGTTGAGTCGTTTAGTACACTCTCCTTCAGATTTCTTCTTCTCTTGGAGCCGTGGTCATGCAACCGTCTGCCACACACACTGATGTCGTGCGTATCGCCGACAACTTGCGCCGCACCGTCGAACTGACGGAGTTGGGGCTGGCCTTGCGTCAGGCCGTTCTTCAGCAGAGCAATCCGTCGGGCGAGGGAATGACGCAGGTGATGCACGAAATTCGACTGGCCAAAGAGCAGGCATGGCGTCAGAGCCAATCCTAGTCCACGCTCTCTCCGACCTCGTTACCGAGTTCAATCGTCGTGGCGTTTCCTATGCGCTTGCCGGAGGCTGGGCCTACAGCGCGTTGGTCGAGCCTCGGGCCACGACTGACATCGACCTTCTCATTCTTCTTGAGCAGCCATCACGCGAACACCTACAGGCGCTCGTCTCCGCTCTGTTCGACTCCACCGTGATTCATCCGGCTCCGATGGTCTTTCAGGGGATCTCGATTTGGCGCATTGTGGGGATTCGCTCAGACCAGGAAGTCATCGTGGACCTCTTGCTGGCGGACTCGGAGTATCTTCGGACCGCATTGGCGCGCACACGTCCAGTCCCGTTCGGTGCGTTGCTGGTTCCGATTCTCACGCTGGAGGATCTCGTGATCTTGAAAACTCTAGCGGGGCGGCTACAGGATCGCGCCGATTTGGAGAAAATCCGTGCCCACCAGGCCGATCTACACATTGATTGGGCTTATGTCGACCATTGGAAGAAGACGCTCGGACTCGTTGAGCAATAGGAAGTAAGGGGTCCGCTCAGAGCAGCCTTTTATTTTCCCACCCCGCCCAGTCCTCCGAGCAGCGGTATCAGCGCATCTTCGCCAGGGTCTTTGCCGTTCTTCATATCGGTCTTGATCTCATCGAACAACTAAAAAGCCCGGTTCATTTGGTCTATTTGGTTTGTTTTGTTTCTTTGGTTGAACCAAGATTAACCGGATAAACCAGATGAACCAAATAGACCAAACAAACCAAATGAACCAGACAGACCAGTTTACTCGCTGGACTCGATGCTCGATGGGGTCTTGTTGAGCACGGTGGCGGTGGCGCGTGAGAGGGCTTCGTCGTTTGCGTGGTCGTGGGTATAGACGCGGAATTGGACTAAGCGGGTAGGCAGCAGATCGAGAAATTCTTCTAATGGGTCGGTCGAGATGGCTTTCGTGCTTGGGTCATAGACATAGAGGGGGTTGCCGCGCCGGTCTTTCGGGTCAGGACGTGGGTCGAGCGGCGCCATGTCGACACGGAACTCGACTTTCTGGAGCCGCGCCGGCAGTGCTTTTTTGATCTGCTCTTCGAAGTGTTCGTGGCTGGGAAAGTCCATGCCGCGTTCCTGGCCCTTTTCCTTGAGCACGGCGCTGTAGGCCATCTTCCACTTCACGTCGCGTCCGAGAATCCGCTGCCATTCTGCACCGAGGCGCCGCTCGGCGGCGTGGCGAGAAGTTTTCCATCCCCGTACCTGTTCAAGCAGGGACCAGTCGGTCAGCATCAGGTAGTCGTCCATCCTCTTGCGGGGATCGTGGGGAAACAGGAGCTTCATGGTGTCGCCGAATATGTCGCGGAGGTGAATGTCGATTGCCCGAGTGGTCCGGTGATAGTAGACGTTGGAATAGAGATACATACGGGTATTGAGGAACATCTGCAGGGCAGGGAGGCCCGTCTTATGAATCGTGAATCCCTTGTCCGTGATGATCGTGTAGTGAATGAGTCTGGAGAGATCGACCGGGCCGACTGCCACGCCGCACATATAGGAATCGCGCAGGACATAGTCGAGGTTGTCTGCGGTATAGCTGCCTGAGATAACCGGCTGGAGCATGTTGAGCCATCGCGGAATACGGGAGTTGTCTTTGCCCTTTTCCTTGAGAATCACGTGCGCAATTTGATCGGGGTTGAGTTCCTCGCCTTTGGCAAAGGGGCCGGACGGGCTGCGCCGGATTTTGCGGATGATCGGGCCGAGATGGTCGCGGATGATGATCTGTCCGAGCTTTTCGTGACTGGCATGAAAAGCGTGCAAGTAGTTATCGTCGAAGAAATGGCAGAAGGGGCCGTGGCCGATGTCGTGCACGAGTGCCGTCACGCGGAGAAATTCTTCGACGTAGTTCGCCGACGGAACCTCTTTGAGCGATTTTTTGAGAAACGGATAGAGATGTCGTGCAAAGCGGCCTGCCACATGCATGGTGCCGATCGAGTGGACGAAGCGGGTGTGTTCCGCTGAGGGGTAGACCCATCGAGCGCTTTGGAGTTGATAGATATACCGGAGGCGCTGGACCCAGGGGGAGTCGATCAGATCCTTTTCCGTCCGTTCCTGTGGGTCTGCCACGGAGAAGGGCACGGTGAAGGAGACATATTGGTGGATCGGATCGGCGATCAGCGCCGACCCATCATAGGGAGCATTGGATTGATGGCTGAAGTGAGACATGGCGAACGATCATCTTAGCTCACATCTTGCGGGGGCGGCAATGGTCCTCCCTGCTCCAGTGGATGCGACTGCCGATATCTGGCCACGAAATAGTAAGCGAGTGGATAGGCAAGTGCCGCGCCGAGGAGGCTCAAGACTAATCCGCCAAGAACGAAGGGTATGGCATAGGGCATGACCTGTGCGTAGATCGCGCTGAAACTCACATCTTGCCAGTCGAAGGAGGGGCTGTCCGATCGTCCGAGCAAGAGAGCGCCGACCCAATAGGTGGCGCCAAGGATGGGGACCACGGTCCAAGGGTTATTGAGAAAAGCGCCGGCCATGAGCGCGAGAAAGTTGAGGCCCAATGCCCAGGCGAAGAAGAACACCAGGACGGTGTGTAGTCCGTAGGCCGGAGAAAAGCAAATGAAGACTCCGATGGCGAAGGCCAGTGCTGTTCGCTGTGGCGATTCCTGCAAGTGGAGAACCTGTTTCAGCAGCGATCGAAATGATGGAATCTTGGCCATGGTTGTCGAGGATGAAGTCGGTTAGCCCGCAGAATTCATGATGGTTCGTCGCGAAATCGTTGAGCCGCGTCGCGAGAGCGGCGCGCGGAGCCCGGATGACCCGAGGCGTACTCGTGCAGTACGTGGAGGGTCCGAGGGGCGAGCCCGCCGACCGAAGGCTCGTCGGAGCAGCGGATCGGCGATTGTAGTAGAAGCGTTCATGAATCCTGCGGGCTAGGTGAAATGTTCGTAGCTGCGGTTCGCCAACCGGTACCGCTTGCCTTGAGGAGACAGAGCCTGTACCCCGAAGCGATGGGGGTGAATTTTCCCAATGCAAGTCAGGATGAATCCTCGTTCGTTGGCTGATTGTTCGAGCCGTAGGCGTTGCCGTGGCGCTGCAGTAAAGAGCAATTCATAATCCTCGCCTCCGGTCAGCGCGAGATCCATGGGATCGAGCTTTCGAGCAGCGGCATAGGCACGACAGGCTAGTGATAACGGGAGCGAGCTTAAATCCAACTCTACCCCGACATGGCTTTCCTCGCAGATGTGGCGGAGGTCGCCGGAGAGGCCGTCTGAAATATCGATTGCGGAGGTCGCGAAACGATGGGCACTGAGCCATTGGCCTTCTTCGATGCGCGCGGTCGGACGCAGGTGTCGTCTGATCAGAAATTGCCGGTGCCTAGCTGAGAATGATGCAGTGCGTGGTCGGCGGCTTGCACGGGGCGGTGGTTCGTTCAAGAGCCTCAGTCCGGCCAATGAGTCTCCGATTGTGCCTGTCACATATAGGCCATCGCCCACTCGTGCGCCGCTCCGAAAGAGGGCCTTACGGGGAGGAACCGTTCCGATCAATGTCAGACTGAGAAACCATCCGCCGTCTGAGGCCGATGTATCTCCGCCGATAAGCCTCACATGGTGTGGCCGGCAGGCGGCCATCATTCCTCGGTACAGTTGATGAACATGGCGGCTGGCTCCGGTGCGAGGGATGGCCAAGGACACGAGCAGATATTGAGGGGTGGCTCCCATTGCCGCGATATCGCTGAGGTTCGCTGCTGCGGCGCGGAATCCGATATCATCCATCGTGGCGGTTCGCAGGTCGAAGTGGACCCCCTCTGTTAAGAGGTCGGTCGTCAACACGGTCCATTCGCCGGCTTGTGATGTAACGACGGCGGCATCGTCGCCGATTCCTCGAATTATCGATGGTGTGCGGCGGCTGTGCCGTCGGTGGAGCGCATGGATGAGGTCGAATTCGTGAATTGTGGAGCGGGCCTTCGTGCGGACCGTCGCGGCCATGTTAGTGGAGTTGTAGGGGAAGCGTTTCCATGCTGGCAGCATGTATCGGCAGCGAGCGAGCGGCTCGCCCTGACTTCGTGCGCATAGCCTGTTTTTTCGCATGCGGTTGCGGCTGGGGGGGCTTACCTGCCGGACGTGTAGATTTTGAGTCCCGCCGGAGCGCCACCTTCATGACGTCATCCATCGTGTCGGCAAAGACGAGATGGATGCCCTTCAAAATATGCTTGGGAATTTCGTCGAGATCTTTTTTGTTCCGTTTCGGGAGAATCACGGTCGTGAGTTTAGCCCGCTTGGCTGCCAACAGTTTTTCCTTCAATCCTCCGATGGGGAGGACTCGGCCTCGGAGTGTGATCTCGCCCGTCATCGCCAGGTCTCGGCGCACCGGGATTTGCGACAGGGTCGAGGCAATGGCGATGGCCATAGTAATGCCAGCCGACGGTCCGTCCTTCGGAATCGCTCCAGCCGGCACATGGATATGGAGATCCTGCGTGGTGAACACATCGGGATTGATGCCGAGGGTGTGCTCGCGCGACCGGACGTAACTCAAGGCTGCTTGCGCAGATTCCTTCATGACGTCGCCCAGTTGGCCGGTGAGGGTCAATTGCCCCTTGCCCTTCATCGCCGTGGCTTCGATGTAGAGCACATCGCCGCCGGACTCCGTCCAGGCTAATCCTGTTGCCACGCCGATCTCATCGATCGTCAATTCTTCTTCAGGCACGAACTTCTGGACGCCGAGGTACTTGTGCAGGTTGGTTGGGTCGACGGGGAACCCCACCCCTTTACCTTCCGCCACTTTCTTTGCCACCTTGCGCATGACGTTGGCAATCTCGCGTTCGAGGTTCCTGACACCGGCTTCACGCGTATAGTTGGCGATGATTTGACGCACCGCCGGCTCGGCGATGCGGACATGTTTCTCGGTAATGCCATGTTCGATGAGTTGCCGGGGGATCAGATATTTCTGGGCGATGCCTAACTTCTCTTCTTCGGTATAGCCGGGGATCCCGATCACTTCCATCCGGTCGCGCAAGGCGGGCAAAATAGGGTCAATCAGATTTGCCGTTGCAATGAACATCACGCCGGTCAGGTCGAAGGGCACGCCCAGGTAGTGGTCCGTGAACGAGTTGTTCTGTTCCGGGTCGAGCACTTCGAGCAGGGCCGCGGAGGGGTCGCCGCGAAAATCCATCCCGACCTTGTCGACTTCATCCAGCATGAAGACCGGGTTGTTGGTGCCGGCTTGTTTCATGCCTTGAATGATGCGGCCCGGGAGCGCGCCGACGTAGGTGCGCCGATGACCGCGGATCTCGGCTTCGTCACGGACGCCGCCAAGACTGATGCGGACAAATTCGCGGCCGAGGGCGCGGGCGATCGACTTCCCCAGCGAGGTCTTTCCGACGCCCGGAGGGCCGACGAAGCAGAGAATCGGACCCTTCATTTTTTCTTTGAGTTTGCACACGGCGAGATACTCGAGGATTCGTTCCTTCACCTTTTCCAGGTCGTAGTGGTCCTCGTTGAGTACTTTGGCCGCGGCCTTGAGGTCGAGGTTATCCGTGGACTTCTTGGACCAGGGCAATTCCACGATCCACTCGAGATAGGTTCTGACGGTTGCGGACTCGGCGGTATCCGGGTGCATTTTCTCAAGACGTTTGAGCTGCTTTTCGGTTTCCTTCAACACTTTCTCCGGCATCTTCAGCTCGAGGATCCGCTTGCGAAACTCAGTGATTTCTTCCGCGCGTTCGTCGAGCTCACCCAGCTCTTTTTGGATCGCTTTGAGTTGTTCGCGCAGGAAGTATTCGCGTTGGGTCTTGTCCATCTCCCCCTTGGCTTGCGCTTGAATCTTCTGTTGCATGGAGAGGACTTCGATCTCCTTGCCGAGAATCTCGCTGACGTGCAGGAGGCGCTTGATCGGATCGATGACCTCTAGAACTGCCTGGGTCACTTCGACCTTGAGGCCAAGATTAGACGCCACCATGTCGGCAAGACGTCCGGGGTCTTCGAGATTCTCGATGACGATCATCACGTCCGGGATCAAGATTTTTCCGAGACTCACGATTCGTTCGATCTGTTCTTTGACCGTCCGCATGGCCGCTTCGGTTTCAAGCGCGGCGCTCGCCGACTTGTGCTCGGTCAATTTGTCGATGCGCACGGAATAATAGGGCTCAGTCTGAACATAACCAGAGATTTTGGCTTTTGAGAGTCCTTGCACCAGGATTTTGATGCGTTCATCGGGCAGCTTCAGCATGCGCATGATGATGCCGACCGTGCCGACGGTATGGATATCTTCCGGTGAGGGATTCTCGACGTCCAAGGCCTTTTGCGTCGACAGGAAGATCATGCGATTGCCGGCTAAGGCGGCTTCAATCGCTTTGATCGACATTTCTCGCCCGACAAACAAGGGGAGGACCATGTAGGGGAAGACGACGATGTCCCGAACCGGCAGCATTGGAAGCTGATCGGGGATTTCGATGTTCTGGGGCGGCTGCAAGTCTTGTTCGATCGGGTCGTTCATCGGTGTGGTCTCAGTGTTGTATGACTGGTTTCTTTTGTTTCTTTGGTCTATTTGGTTGAACTGTACCTATCAAATGAACGAAACAAACCAGATAAGCCAAATCAACCTGTCTGTCTGCTAGGCTTTCGTGAACGTGTCACGCGGCGCTCGCCGGAAGGCCGCATTCGATTCTGAAGATACTCGCCGAATTCCGGTCCCAGGGAGGGATTCTTAAGTGCGAATTCAACGGTCGCAATGAGAAATCCTAACTTGTCCCCGGCATCGTACCGTTGTCCCTGGATCTCCAGCGCAAACATCGGCGATTTCTTCGCTAATTCCAATAGGGCGTCGGTCAATTGGATCTCGCCGTTTTTGCCGGGCTTGGTCTTACGCAGGATGGAGAAAATTTCCGGCGGCAGCACGTAGCGGCCGATGACCGCCAGATTGGACGGAGCTTCGGCCGGCGCCGGTTTCTCGATAAGGCCCTCGACTCGGTGCAATCCCTTTGCAATGGTTCTGGGCGCCACGATTCCATAGCGGTTGACTTCATGGGGGGGCACCTCCTGCACGCCGAGGACAGCGCCGTGATGTTTTTTATAGGCGTGAATAAGTTGTGCGAGGCCGGGGACCGGGGCATCGATAATTTCATCGCCGAGTATGACCGCAAAGGGTTCGTCACCGATCAGCCGTTGGGCGCAGAGGACCGCATGCCCGAGTCCGAGGGCTTCCGACTGACGGATGTAGCAGAAGTTCGCGAGCGAGGAGATGTGCCGCATCTGGTTCAGGAGCTGCGCCTTGCCGCTGCCCTTGAGGTTTTCTTCCAGCTCGACGGATCGGTCGAAATGGTCTTCGATCGCGCGCTTCCCTCGTCCGGTGATGATGATAATGTCTTCGATCCCCGAGGCGACCGCTTCTTCCACGGCATATTGAATCAACGGCTTGTCGACGAGCGGCAACATTTCTTTGGGAGAGGCTTTTGTCGCGGGGAGGAAGCGAGTACCAAGGCCTGCAGCGGGGATCACGGCTTTGCGCACTTCTAAGCGTGACATGATTTGGATACTATGTGATGGGGTAGTCGATGTCAAGGAACAGCCTCTTCCAATATGAAATGAGTCTGAAGCCGAGTCGTATTTCCAACGAGCCATGAGTCTGAGCGGCTGCCGTTCTGAATCGGTCATGATGCGAGGCATGGTG
>Ga0194035_1000037_pt1 | contig 82682 bp, 97 predicted proteins | sample JunL2320m_MetaG_FD_148680 | JGI IMG/M metagenome (GOLD analysis project Ga0194035, IMG submission 148680) | Anoxic zone freshwater microbial communities from boreal shield lake in IISD Experimental Lakes Area, Ontario, Canada - Jun2016-L239-20m | ecosystem: Environmental > Aquatic > Freshwater >...
GTATACGAGCCGGCCCAATAGACGCCGAACACGTAAATGGCGAGCCACATCATCCAATAGAAATACCGCTTGAGTTCCGTCTTGGGATCCACGTTGGCGACGTTGCGATCGCGTGTGTTCCAAATCCAGCCCAGCGTGGCCGCCGAGAAGATGATGTTGGAGATTACGTTGAAGCGCCACAGGCCCATCCAAACATTCTCGAACTCCGGGGTCATGGAGTCCAAGCCGTGGGAATACCCGAAGACGCGTTGGAAAATGACCTCAGAACCCACCGCCGCCAGCATGGCAAACCAGCCAATCTTGAGCGGCTTCGAATCGTACCAGAGAGACATGTCATAGCCCCGATCAACACCGCCCCATGTTGTAGCCATACGCTTACCTCCTTACTAAATTAACTTAAAACCACCCCAATGCTCGATACGTTCATGCAGCCGCTTATGTTCATCACACCAACTTAGAGACGCCACAATGATCACATAGTATAAATGATCACATAGTTATATGATGGATGAAATCCTAACTCCGTTTGATATCGGTGTCAACAGAATCGGGGCACATAACACTTCTGAGGCTACATGCTTTGTCAATGCATATATCATGCCGAACGTAAAATGGACCAGGGCAAGCGATGATTGTCTGGGAAAAACAATATCATCGAGATCAATCGATGTTCGTAAATGCATCCGGATATTGACCCTGTACGTACAGGGTCAATGTCAAACCTCTCACGCAAGACGAGCGTGACTCATATAAATTTAGGAGAGGGGTATGATACGCCGAAGCTGCCTGGCAAAACCACCGCGGGTCAAGGCTCCCATCATCGAAATAGGCAACCCTGCCTCACGCAAGCCCTTCGCCGTATAGTGATGACAATGGTGGAATAGATGATAGGACGACCTGGCGACACAAAACCGACTGTTACCGACAATGCCTACCGGCTCTTCTGATGCAATGGTCGCTCGGAGATAGGACCGCAGTCTCCGATACCCAGCTTTACTGATCTCAAACTTAAAGGCTTCAACCGGAGGCTTCTGAGCCCGCTCGGCCCAGATCGATTGATGAATCCCTACTTCGACGACACCCTCCGTCGGTAAAAAAAGCGCACGGAGCACCCCTATAAAGCCTTGACGCTTCTCCAAATACCACGCGCGCTCTGCATAGCCCCACTCTTCATAGCCACGCGCCCCTCCTGGAGCGTCATCCGGTCCGGTGACACCCTCGTCGCCTCTGATATGGGCCTCCGGCACTTCGACAGGCAACGCGATCATTGAATGTGCCGCATCGAGTGACACGACGATTGAAATAGAGTCCTGAGTCTGAAGCTTAGGGTCAGGCTTTGCAATCATACACAACACCTGTCATGCAGATCGGAAGCGTCTTACAACAACAATGGAAGAAAGCGGGAATAATCTACTTCTAGACAAGAAAAGAGTCAACCTTGGAATACATGAGTTGCGGATGCAACCTTTTCACCCACCCACTGGCAGACACTGAGATACCATTTACTATATATAACCCAGGCGAGAGCCTTCCGATTGTCCTAACCTCGCCGTAAGGGGAACAGCCAGGCTGTCCTCACTGCACACGTCGAACGACCACAGCTTCATTATGGGGGTTCCATGAGCATGAAAAACCTACCGGGCTACCCCCTTCTTTATGTTTCCATCATTTCCAAGCGCGCATCGAATTCATGCCCGCAGGCTGTGCAACGAATGCAATCCGATTCGACCGTAAACTCATCTGATCTGATTCCCATACCACCGCAATCTGGGCAACGCGCGAGGTGGATCCTTTGATCGTCTACGGTTTCGTATTGGGTGCCACGGAGACAATACACCGGTTTCCCATCAAGCAGCCACGGGTTCCCCGCCTTGTCGAGCACCGGCAACGTCAAATAATGATGCTTCACGTAGTCTTCAAGTTCCTGCCGGCTGGCGAACCCTTCCTTAATCATCTTCCCCCCCACCACCTCATAGAGACTGTTCTCTTTCACGATCGCCTTATTTGGACCCATCGCTCACCTCCAGTTCTGATTAGGAGCGAATGACTAAAAATCAGAACAGATGCCATGAACAAGAAACGTATCTTGCTTTTCGCGCGAGACTCACGAGAAAAGCGGAACGGGTCGGATGTTTCATCTTCGCGATTCGCGCCTGCCGCGCACGGCTCGCTTTTCTCGCTCACAATTCATGAACGACGCGCGACCTACTGCTAGGCGATACCTGAGTAGTACCGCAGAATATTGGAGACGGAGATCACACCGATAATCTGTCCATCTTGCGTCACGGCCAGATGCCGAGTCGATCGCTCTTTCATCATGTGCACGGCATCGATAATCGGCCGATCACCTTCGATAGTTGCCACAGGTATCCGCATGCAGGTTTTGACAACAGTCGTATTGGGATCCAGCCCCTTGGCCACCACCTCGCGGGCCAGGACCGAATCGGTGATGATACCGACATACGATTGGCTGTTTGTAACGAGTAGAGATCCCAGCTTCCAATCCTGCATCAGTTGTCCGGCCTGTCGTAGGCTAGCGTCCTGCGACACGTTACGGATTTCATTGGACATATGCTCAGCGATCTGCGGGCCGATGAGGGTTCGCACAATCTTGCTTTTCTTCGTCCCTGTAGACCTGCGCGCTTCCAATTCCGATACACAGCTCTCCAACACGCGGCCGCGCTGTAACAGGCTTTGCCGCTGACTATCCATGCCGGTGCCTTCCGGCGCCTCGTCCGTCATGTTGACCAATCCTGCCGCCTCACCCAACTCTGCATACTCATAAGCATGCAGCAAGTCGGATGTCTGCCCCAGCAGTTCTTCGATCAGCCGTTCAGCTTCCAGATCGAACTCTTCCAGACTGCACGTTGGCTTGCCTTTGCCCAGAAACGGGGCGAATTCGGTGAGCTGATTCCGCATCCGTTCGATGCTTCGGTCGAGAGAAACCCGTGGTTTTAAGGGAGTGGTGCGGACAGCCATAGCACCTCCGATCGATGTAGGTGAGCGGGGATGGCCGATCTTACGCCCACGAATCAGCAAGGGCAAGTGGTCGGCAGAAGGAGGTGCGTTCCGAGAGGGAGGATCAACTGTCAGTCGCGGTGGGATGCTAGAACGATAGCTAGTGACAGGAGCCGAAAGTCCGTTGACAACCAACCAGGTATAGACTGCCAAGTGACTCCACCTGTATGGACTTGACCCATCGGGTTTCAAAGACAGTCACGGTCCTGCCCCATCCGGAGCGTAGGGCGCGCACTTCGATCAACTGCTTCGCCTGGGGGGCTTGGCCCATAAGGAGGAGGATTCCCTCCTTACTCCGGTTGAGTGCGAAGGCCTCTCCTTGCTCGATAATGACCGGTTTCCCCTCTATGGCCTTGAACATTGCATACGGGCACATGTGCCGATAGTCCATGCGTGCCTCACGTCGACGTTCCGTAAGGGTGACCATAGCCGACGTCACAGCCGCCGCTTGATCGATGTCTTTATTTCCTACTTTCTTTTCCCGCGGGGGAACCGACGCGGAATGAGGGAACGTTGCTTCAAAAGTGTGCGTCGCCATGACTAGGCCTCCAGTCTCAACAGGTGAGGTGATGTCTTGTGATTTCATGAAGGAAGAGAGCAAACACCGTACCGCACAAGAGGGGAGGGCTGACTCTATTTATTATGGGGGTATTTCCACGTACTGCACCCCTCTATCCTCCATGGAGCACATTTCCATGAAGGGAAACGAGTTCACCTTTCGAGATCAGAACCGCCCTATCAATTTGATTTCACAGGAACCTTGTTACTGTAGCCCATGACCTACAGAAACAAGGGGATTCCTTCACACAGACTGATTGGTCTGGTCTATTTGGTTGATTTGGCTTATCTGGTTAGTCTGGTTCAACCAAATAACACTCTTCTTTCGCTGGCGGTTTTTTTCAGCATCCTGCTTAGTCAGCGGAGAAAGAGGAACCAGAGATATACAGCACTCATCAGTACCGACCCCAACATCACGGGAAACCCAAGCTTGAAAAACTGCCAGGATGAAATGGGATAGCCAGCTTTGCGCGCGATATCCACAATCACGACGTTCGCGCTCGCCCCGATGATCGTGCCATTCCCCCCGAGACAAGCTCCGAGCGCCAACGCCCACCACAGCGGCATGATGTCCGGCTGATGCACCAAGGCGGAATAATCTGAAATCTCAGGGTGCAACGACCGGGCGAGGTCCACAATCAACGGATTCATGGCCGCGACGTAGGGAATGTTATCGACTGCGGCTGATAGAATTGCCGACCCCCAGAGCACCGCCATTGTGGATCCTGTAAGATTCCCCTGCGTCACCGAAACCAACTGATCTGCCAGGTAACGAATCACACCGACTTTCACCAATCCACCGACCAGTATAAATAACCCGATAAAAAAGAAGATGGTTTTCCATTCGACATCGGTGAGAGCCGACAACTCCACGACACTCCCTGGCGTCCGCCTCGCATGACCGATCAGCATGAACAGGCTCGCGCCAAGGAGAGCAATCGTGGCCGGCTCAAGATGAATGAGGGAATGTACGCAGAACCCTACATTGACGATTCCGAGCAGCCAGAGACAGCGGTGCAAGAACGGCCGATCTAAAACGGCCTCCCGTGAACTCAATGCCAAAACCGCCGTCCGGAGATGCGGAGCCACAGTCATTGTTCGCCCAGCGATAATCCATAGTACAGCCACGAACACGACCAGAATCGCCACCGCAATCGGGCCCAAGACCACGAGAAAATCGAGATAGCTCAATTCGGCCTTGCTGGCGATCATGATATTGGGGGGATCGCCGACCAGCGTCGCAGTCCCACCAATATTCGATGCAAGCGCCTCTGTCACCAGAAATATAACGGGATTAAGTTCCAATCGCTTGGTAATCGCCAATGTAACGGGCGCCATGAGCAGCACCGTGGTGACGTTATCGAGCATGGCCGAGAGCACGGCCGTCAACAGTGCCAGCAACACCAGCAGACGAAACGGTTTCGCGTCGGCCCGCTGCGCCGCCCAGATGGCCAAAACCTCGAAGAGACCGGTCTCCCGAACGATGTTGATGATCACCATCATCCCGATCAATAGAAACACAACGTTGTAGTCGACGCCGAACTCGTGGGAGTAGAACGCCTCGTCTTGCGACACCACACCGAACCCGATCATGACCGCCGCACCTAATAGCGCCACAATCGTCTTGTGGATCCGCTCGGTGATGATGACCAGATAGCACACACCGAAGATGAGCAATGCCAAAGAGATGGAAGACATTCAATACCCTTTGTCGTCTGAAAATGATGCGGGGCTCAGAACCTTTTGCGCATTATCTAGAGCCCACTACTTTAATGCAATGAGAGTCGTCTTTTGCGATGCAGTTCATGCCCGGCCTGTTTGGTGAGATGGCCGCTGGTACCCAAAACCCATTGAGGTACCGCCGGACTCTATAAGTTTCCCATTCCTACCCTGTCGGAATACGCACTCACCAATACGTTCGCAGCCACGCTGGCGTGAAGAGCCACGTGGACTCTTCTTCGTACAGTCATATAATCATCTTCAGTACAGAACTCACTTCACAGAGGTTATGTCGTTCGTTTCGGCTTAACAACAGCTTAAGCCATCTTCGCTCACCATGGTTCGGTTCTTGTTCAAGGCTGGGAATCATATCGATCAGTAGGGAAATAGCTGGTCTCGGGCTCCGAAACCTCATGAGGAGGCACCATAACCCAGATCCTCCCGGTCTGCGTGGCGGGAAGCGTGCACCGCGTCGGTTTGTCGACTGGCAAACGTTCTTCAACTTTGGCGATGGCAATTTCAGGCCCAACAAAAAGATTGACGGTAAACTTTCCAGCGTGGTGATGCTGCTTCCAGGCTCGCGTGGGCCTGCACCTGGTCTGCCGGCCGATGGGGTACAGTCGTTGGCTTCACGCAATCTGATGCGTCACGTCAACTTCGGGATACCGTCCGGCCAGGCGATAGCGCGCAGAATGAACCTTCCGGCGTTGACGCCGACACAACTAGAGGCCCTCACGCCCTTCGGCATGGAGAAGAGTACACCCTTCTGGTTTTACATCTTGAAGGAGGCCGAAATCATGGAAAGTGGCCTTCGCTTAGGACCGGTGGGAGGCCGCATCGTCGGTGAGGTGTTTATTGGCCGTCTGAAGGCCGATGATACTTCCTATCTGGCGGCTCAGCCGAACTGGACACCGGTGCTGCCGTCTGCAACGCCGGGCGATTTTCGCATCACCGACCTGCTGACATTTGCCGGAGTGGTTCCACCGCTGAACTAACTGCAGCGATCGAAGGGGTTGGGAGTCTTCATTGCCTTGAGTGAGTGAGAAAAGGCTCCCGACCCACTCTTTTCTAACCGGACGCTTAGAAAAGATCTCTCCTCCCACTCGCCAGACCCTGCGACTACTTCACTCACTCGGCCCGAGTCTGCCAAGACAACCTATTTGCCTAGCGATGAGCATTTTTCTGGGAGGCCTCTCCTCATCAATCAGAGGGTTTATGTTCCGAGGCCTGCCAATAACTTATTTCTCAAGAGGTTCCTTGTTTCGCCCCTTGCACGCTGTATAATGAAAATTCGCTTTAGAGCACAATGCGGCCAACTGTATTTATCTCCCGTACCCATACAGTGGTTTATACGGAGAACTCTTTGTGTTTGTGGATCGACGACTGCGTGCCATCTGCTTCATCATAGTTCTCAGCGCTCTGAGCGCGTCGGCCTATCCCTCCATTGCGGCCTCGCCGTCTCCGGCTCCTGAACAGGCTACCATGGCATCGAAGACGCTTCGTCTCAGTGTGAACGAGGCGCTGGGATTGTTCGTCAGTCAAAACCTCGATGTGCTCATTGCCAAGTATGGAATCGAGTATACAAAAGGGCTGGAAGTCACCGCACGGCTCTTTCCGAATCCAGTGTTGTCGGTGGGAACAGTCAGCTCCTATACGCAGGGAAGGACTCTGTCCAATAGCGGGCAGTTGTTTACGCAAGTCGCTCAGTTGTTCGAATTAGCAGGGAAACGGGGCTATCGAATCGAAAGCGCCGGGTTCGGCACGCAATCGGCAGAGGCGGCCTTCGAAGATGCCGTGCGACAACTCGGGTTTACCGTCAAGGATACCTATTACCGGGTTCAGTTAGCTCAGCGCAGGCTGGTGTTGGCAGAAGAGAATCGCGACCGTTTTTCCCGTATCCTCGCGATCAATACCATCCGATTCAATAAAGGGTACATCGCGGAAGTCGATCTCATACGGATTCGCTTGCAGGTGGTGGACTTTCATTCGCAGGTCATTCAATCGCTGCAGGAGTCAGAATCGGCGAGAGGCGATCTTCGTCAGTTGCTGCGGCTATCCCCCAAGACGATGCTGGAATTGACCACGGATTTGGATTTCCGTCGGATCGATCCCAATATCGAAACATTACGCGTGACCGCCCTTGATGCGCGTCCGGACATCCGCGCCAAACGCTTTACGTTTTCCCAGCGCGAATCCGATCTGAAGCTGGCGAAAGCCTACCGGATTCCCGATGTGACGATCGGTGCCGGGTACGCAATTCAGGGAAGTCGGGGGCCTGATAATCCAGGTCAATTCGCGCTCAGCGCCGGCATCCCCTTACCCCTGTTCAACCGGAACCAAGGTGGGATTCTGCAGGCGGAGGTCGCTCTCCAGTCGGCGGAAGCAGAGGTGAATAAGACCGTCAATCTGGTTGAGAATGAAGTGGAAGTCGCCTACCGCAACCTGCTGCAGAGTCGACGATTGGTCGAAGCCTATGTCGGTGGGGTGTTGGAAGATGCCCGCTCGACTTTGACGATCGTCGATCGAGCCTATGAACGGGGCGGCGCCACGATCCTTGATTTGCTTGATGCCGCGCGCACCTCGCGGACGATCCAGCAAAATTATATCGAAGCCTTGTTTAACTATCAGCATCATCTCTTTCAGTTGGAAAGCGCCGTGGGACAGGAGATCAGGTCGTGATGAGCCAAGTTAAGGGTGAGGTAAAGGCTGCGCGAAGGGCGGTGGAGGCTGGAGGTTGGAGGCGGAACGTAGTTGCCTCTACCTTCGTACCTCTAACCTCAAACTTTCTAGCCTTGGTGTTAGCCTGTCTGGTGCTCTCTGCCTGCGGGCGGGAAGAACAACCCACGGTTTCCAATGCCGCTACGACTCCACCCCAGATGGCCGGACCCGCGGTGGAAGCGCATCCACGGGTGGAAACGGCTCTCGTTGAATTTGGGTCGGGAGCCCATGATCTCACGTTGGTTGGGAAGGTCGCCTACGGGGAGGATCGCTATTCAAGAATTTCCTCTCCACTCCAAGGGCGCGTTCTCGAAGTGCGTGCGCATTTGGGTGATCGTGTGCAGGCCGGGAGTGTGCTGTTGGTGTTGGACAGTCAAGAAATTGCCCAAGCCTATTCGGAGTACGTCAAGGAAGACTCGGACCTTCAGTTTGCGACCCGCGCACGAGAGCTGGCCAAGGATTTGTATGAGAGTAAAGCGCTGGCGCTCAAGGATCTCAAGCAAGCGGAGAATGAGTTAATCAAGGCGCGCGCGGAATTCCGCCGTGCGAAAGAACGGTTGTTGTCCTTGCGGGTTCCCGCACAGGAACTCGAGAAACCGCTCGACCGGCAAAAAATCACGTCGCGATTCGAAATGAAGAGTCCCTTGACCGGGATTGTCGTGGAACGGAATGTGACGCCAGGCCAGTCGATCGGGGGAGATTCCGGTCAGGTCGTGTTTACAGTAGCCGATCTCGATATGCTGCAGGTGATAGCGGATGTCTATGAACGGGATCTCGCTTTGGTGAAGGAGGGACAGTCTGCCAAAGTCAGCGTAGAGGCGTACCCGGACGTGAATTTTCCTGCAACCGTGGCCAGCATCGGCGACGTGGTCGACCCGACTTCCAGAACCATCAAGCTGCGCGCCTGGGTCAATAATAAGGATCATCGGCTGAAGCCGGAAATGTTTGCGCGCCTCCATATCCAGGTCGGCGAGTCCACGCCGCTACTGATCATTCCCCGTGAAGCGGTGTTGGAAGTAGATGGGAAACAGTTTGTGTATGTCGTCGAAGGCGCCGATCGATATGTCAAACGGGAAGTCAAAGTGAGCACGATTTCACCGGACCAGGTACGGGTTCTTGAAGGGTTGACGTCGGGACAGCGTATCGTGACGAAGGGCGCGGTCTTGATCAAGGGACAGGAAGTCAAAGGATAGCGCTCCCACGCACGGCTCTCCTCCTTCGAATTGGAATCAAACGCACCCTATGATAGCCAGAATCGTCGAACTTTCTCTCATCCAGCGGGTCATGGTCTGCATCCTGGGCTTTCTCCTCCTGTTCGGCGGGCTCTACTCTTTTCATACCCTCGATGTCGTCGCCTATCCCGATCCCTCGCCGCCGATGGTCGAATTGATCACCCAGTATCCCAGTTGGTCGGCTGAAGAGATCGAACGACAAATCACAATTCCTATCGAGGTCGCACTCAACGGTATGCCGGGCGTCTCGGATGTTCGCTCGATCTCGATTTTCGGGTTGAGCGACATCAAAATCTATTTCAATTTTGATACGGAGATCTTTCGCGACCGGCAAGAAGTCTTGAATCGGTTGGGGTCGGTGAAACTGCCTCCCGGAGCGGCGCCGTCGCTATCCCCTTGGTGGACGATTGCCGAAATCTATCGATATGAACTTACAGGGGCCGGCGAGACCACGCTCACAGACTTGAAGACGATTCAGGACTGGCAGGTTCGACGGGAGTTCCGGCGCATTCCCGGCGTCATCGATGTCACGGCATTCGGTGGAACGACCAAAGAATATCACGTTGATATCGATCCGGGGCGATTGATCAGCTACGGCGTCAATCTGTCGCAGGTCATGTCCGCCTTGACCAATAGCAATGCCAATGTCGGAGGCAACTATCTGACCATTGGCCCGCAGAACTACAACATTCGTGGACTGGGCCTCATCAACGGGATTGCTGATATCGAGAACGTGATGGTGGCGGAAAAAGACGGGACACCGATCTTCATCAAAACTCTGGGGCAGGTTGCGGTCGGATCACGGGTTCGCCTGGGGAAGGTTGGTATCGATGAGCGCGACGATGTCGTCGAAGGTGTCATCCTTCTCCAACGGGGCTACAAGTCTCGGCCCGTCCTCGAAAAGGTGCTGCACAAGGTGGAGGAACTCAACACCTGGAAGTTGCCGGCCGGGGTCAAAGTCAAAACCTTCTACGATCGCTCGGCCTTGATCCAGACGACGGTGGAGACCGTCATCGACATTCTCATCAGCGGCATGGTCTTGGTCTTCATCATTCTTTTTGTGTTTTTGGGCCATTTGCGTGCCGCGGTGATTGTAGCGTTGACCATTCCGGTCTCATTGCTTTTTACCTTTTCGATGATGGTCCTGATCGGAGAGTCGGCGAATCTCATTTCACTCGGGGCCATCGACTTCGGTATTGTGGTTGACGCCACCTTGATCATGGTGGAAAACATCTTCTCCGTCTTGGCGCACAGGAAGCTCCACAATTTAACGATGCCCCAACAGATTGTCCGCGCGGCGCGGCAGGTCGGAAGACCGATTTTCTTTTCCACGACCATTATCGTGGTCGCGTTCATTCCGCTCTTCACGATGACAGGTGTCCCGGGGAAGATTTTCGCCCCTATGTCAATCACCTATGGGTTTGCCTTGGTGGGCGCACTGTTGATGGCCTTTACGCTGGCCCCCGTGCTCTGTTCTTTCTTACTCAAGGGCACGATCAGTGAGGATGACACGATGGTCGTGCGCCGAGTCCGTCGCCTCTACAACAGCATCTTGGGGTGGGCATTAGACCATCGGTCTGCTGTCGTCGGCATCTGCGTCGGGCTTCTGGCTATTACGTTCGTGGCGTTGAAGTCGATTGGAGGGGAATTCATGCCGGCCCTGGAAGAAGGGAACCTCTGGGTTCGTGCCACGATGCCTGTGGATATATCCTTCGACCAGGCGGCACGATTGACGAGCGAGGTTCGTCGGTTGTTCCGCGAATCGCCCGAAATCACGACTGTTATGTCGCAGCTGGGCCGTCCCGACGACGGCACAGATCCGACGAGCTTCTCCAATGCCGAGTTTTTGGCCAATCTCAAGCCGAAAAAGGAATGGCGTCCCGGATTGAGTAAAGAAGCGCTGATCGAGGAAATTGATGGGCGTCTGAAAGAAATTCCGGGGGTCATTTTCAATTTCTCGCAGGTGATTCAGGACAATGTGGAAGAGGCCATGTCGGGGGTGAAGGCGGAGAACTCCATCAAACTCTTCGGCCCCGATCTGAAGATCATGGAGGCAAAAGCGAGCGAGATTGAGCGTGTTATGAAGGGAGTTCGGGGGGTGAAAGATCTCGGTATCTTTCACCTGGTGGGGCAGCCGAATCTGCTCATCCAGGTCGATCGTGAGGCCAGCGCGCGCTATGGATTGCAAGTGTCGGATGTGAATGTGGTGGTCCAGGCCGCGATCGGGGGGCAGGCGGTGACGCAGGTATATGAAGGTGAGAAATTGTTTGATCTGGTCGTACGGTTTTTGCCGGAGTATCGACAGGATACTGAATCGATCAGCAACATTCTGGTAAGCACGCCGACCGGCGCGCGTATTCCGCTGAAACAGCTCGCAACGGTCACAACGCAGACCGGGGCGTTTACCATCTATCGCGAAAACAACGAGCGGTACATCCCGATCAAGTTCAGCGTGCGAGGGCGTGATTTAGAGGGCACAGTCACGGAGGCAGAAACTCTGATTCACCAACAGGTCACCTTGCCTGAACGGTACCGGATGGAATGGCATGGAGAATATGATCAGTTACAGGATGAAAAAAAACGCCTGATGACCATCGTGCCAATAAGCCTTGCAGTCATCTTGCTCCTGGCTTTCCTCGCCTTAGACTCCTTGCGCGATTCGCTACTGGTATTGTGTGCGGTTCCCTTTGCCTTGGTCGGAGGCGTGTTGTCGCTCCTGCTCACCGGAACGGATTTCAGCATTTCAGCGGCGGTGGGATTCATCTCGCTGTTCGGGGTGGCAATCCAGGGTGGTTTAATCCTGATCGTTCGGATCCAAGACCGTAGGAAGGCAGGATATGATCTAAGGGCCGCCATCTTGAAAAGTTCCGGGGAGCGCATGCGGCCAGTACTAATGACGACTTTGGGGGCAGCTATCGGTCTTTTGCCGGCCGCTGTGGCCACAGGAATTGGTTCGCAGTCACAGCTGCCGCTGGCACGAGTGGTGGTCGGCGGAATGCTGACGGCAGCGGTCTTGATTTTGGTCGTCTTGCCGGTGTTGTATGAAATCGTCCATCGGCGTGATGGGAATCATAGCGATGGAGGAGAAAGGGGATGATCCTGCAGCAACGACGTTCCTTACTGCAATCCCTCTTCAACAGTCGATCGAAGCACTAACCCCACATCCTCGACATAGAGAGCCCAAACATCAAACAGCCTGGCAGCGATCCGCTAGGCATCTCGTGCCGATTATGCTACAAACCTGCCGAAAGATTCTCGGGCTCGCTCATAGGTTGTTCACATGGCGATGGGACAGCGTTCAATATCTCCCGTGCGATTGACCCTAGCGGGAATCGTATGCAGCCTGGCCATGACCGGCTGCCTCTCACCCATCACACTGAATCGCGCCGTAACGACCTATGATGAGGCGATCACGGATGCCATCTCCAAACAACTGCTCATCAACATTGCCCGCGCCCATCAGCATCAACCGATTCACTTCACCGGCGTCTCGAATATCGCCGCGACGTTCGATTTCCGTGTCAGCGCCGGCGCCACTCCGGCGCTCACGGGAGAGGCCAGCAGGGGACTTATGCCGATCTTCGGCGGGAGCATGGCGGAGAACCCCACCATCAGTATTGTGCCGATCGAAGGGGAAGAGTTCACCAAGCGGCTCTTGACCCCCTATCAGGAAACCAAGTTCATCCTCCTCCTCAGGCAGCGGTACGACATCGATCTGATGCTCAGGCTGATGACGCAAGAACTGCGGATCAAGCAGAATGGCCAAGAGGTCGCCTACCGCAATCAGCCCGCAGATCGGATGGGCTACGAGATGTTCCGTCGCGTGGTGACGCACATCTCGGCTATTCAGGACGCGAACCAGCTCCATGCCGAACCGCTCGTCTACAATCGAACCTGGACGATTCCCGCCAACGCAGTCACAGCCGAAGGCTTCCAGGCATTACAGAAAGAGTATCTCGTCACCTACAGCCAGAAAGACAACACTTACACCCTTCGCAAGCAAGTCTTGGGACGAACGCTCATCACCAACTATGACCCGGACACGCTCTCGCCCGATGAGCGGGCTCGATTGATCGACGAAACGGAGGAAGGACACCTCAACGATGTGGCCTTCGACATCCGCCCGGGGCACGTCGGAGGGGAATACCCCCTCAAGGGAGATTTCCGGCTGCGGAGCTTTAATACCATTCTCAACTTTCTGGGTCGATCGATTGGAGAAGACCCTGAATACCACGTCGAAAGTGATCCGCGGACACCAGCATTCTACGAAAATCCCAACCACACAATGGAACTCCTGCTGTCGGATGGAGCCCCCTCGGAAACCGACCTGTCGATCAAGTCCCACGGAAAATATTACGCCTTGAACACCACGGGGCCGTCGGCACGCTGGAACCGCGAGGCCTTCCAATTGCTATATCTCTTATTCCAAATGACCGTCAGCGAGGTGCCTCGCGTCGGAGTCCCCAGCATCACGATTGCGAAGTGACTGGGGCATAGAGTCTCCACCTCTGTGATCTTCGGCTAGAGCCACCCGCTTCCGTTGCATACACCTGCCCAATAATCACCGTGGCAACCGTACATGTAAACCACGCGGCCTATGATCCAGCCTCCCGCCCAGCCATCATACAGAACAGCAGCAGCCTTCTCGTGGAGAGAGGGCATCACCGAATACCTCCCTGCCTCCAGAACCGCTTGGGAACATCAAACGAGTACCGGAGTTGAACGGCCGTATATTTTTGAACAAGCCCTGGCTTATCTAATGGTTGGTCCTGCTCTTGATACACGCTCAGCTCCATATCATCGCGAAACCGCAACGCCAGCCCGATAATCCAATCCAACTCGGTGGGGTTGAGTTTGTTGCTAGCCTCCCGATCTGTAAAGAAATTCACATCTCCATATAACACGACCATATTTTTGTAGAGGTCGAGATCCGCATGGGCCACATACCGAAAAAGGGCTCTCCCTGTATTATCTGGCCGCGCAAAGTAGCTACTGTTATGAAACAGCCAACCGGCACCGGCATAGGCTGTCAGGTTCTGATTGGGAAAGGTGCGCTGCCACCAACTGAAATCCTGTCTGGCTTGAAATCGAGAAGTCAGTAACGTATCGGCATACGCTTGGACGAGCCCGCTCTTGTCAAGCGGCGCATCTCGCTCGTACTGGAGACGCCAGCCCCACCGGTCGATCAGTCCAGTGAAGGCATAAGTGCCATCCCATTCACTCAGTTCGATCCAGCCTTTTGTTCGATCTGAGAAGAAGTTTTGATCGGTGTAGAAGGTCAGGTATTGCTTGTAGATGTCGGTTTCCAGGTGAAGCATGTGTCGGAGGCCGACCAATCCTGTGTTATCGGGACGAGCAGCAAAACTCCGGTTGGACACGAAGGCGGCCGTAAGGAAGTATCCCCCGAATAAGGTCTCTTCGGCTTCCCGTGCCGCCGTGCTGTCCGGCTGCTCCATTGATGGCAACGGACGACCGTACTTTTCCAACGCAAGGGATAAGGAAGGCGAGACCAGAAGCCCAATGAAAATCAGGACCAGGAAGCCAGCCGCGCGAGCGAGGGTGGTGCTCTGTCGCTGTCCCAGACACTTCTCTATCCCTGCTCGCGTAACAAGCCAATGTGAGGAAACGACGAGGTAGAGCTGTGTGTGACCGACGATGAGAAACGTCATGATGTCCTCCTTGCTCCCTGTCCCCGAGGACCGGGCCGGAGCCATCATCACGCTCGTTGGATTAGACCACGAGAGGAGAGGCTACGCAGGGAGATCGGTAGGTATTCGAGGGCCTGGAACTCAAGCCAGCTATATCAGATTGACTACTACTACCACCTGCTTCCATGTCTCTCCTCCCCTGACGAGATAATTGCCCAGTATCTGATAGGTTGCTGTGTAGCAGCGTTCAAACAGCAGAACCCTGGAGCTTCTACCTCAGCGAACAAGATGTGTCAACCAGAAATTCCGACCATATGCCTCATGATCGACAGGACAGTCTTTATTGAACACAGGTGTGAAAAATCTCCTCGCAGTGATCTGTAGCATCAACCGACCGAGGCACCGACCTATACTCTACCCCCGCCACGCGATCATCTGCCATAAGCAGATGTGCCCAACATCCATGATGTGCTCCTGACCTACTGGACTTAGAGGAGGCAAATGATTCCTCAAACATGGGCGCTTCTTTGTAGTATGACAGTACGGTTCCCTCGTCCGTCTTGGCTTCTTTAAGAGGGCTGCCTGCACAAGCGAGGAGTTTTTGTTTGCTTTTCCCAAGCAAGGTTTTTCCGATAGGGTTCGGTTCAATCGGCTGAGACGCAGCACAGCCGATGAGCCAGACGGCAATACATAATACAAGAACAGAGATGGCGCGGGTCATGTTAGCCAGGATTTTTCGAAGAACAACCCTAGCACAAACCATCTTCTTTTTCTGCCATCCATTCTAGGCAACTCGCACAAAGGAACATCACGGATGCCCAGGAACCTAACCATTATATCTGGTATGGTTAAGAGAGTCTTGTGAGGGTACTAATGTTGTACTTCGGTCGAATTGTCACGGTAGTATTCCTGTCTGTTGTGTCTCCCAGTTTTGCCGCCAGTCAGATCTACACGTATAAAGACGACTCAGGCACCCCGAATTTCACCACCGAACTGGACTCGATCCCGGAGAAGTATCGCAGCCGAGTCGTCCCGCTTGATTCCGATACCTCCTCACCAGTTGGAGCTGGAGTGCCAAACTCTCTTCCGTCCGCCGTCCGGGTCGTTACCGCAAGCGGCGAATACCGTATGGGCGATCACGACACCCGAGCCGACGCCGTCCGATTAGCCATTGAAGCGGCAAAGAGACAGGCGCTTGAGCAAGTTGCGACCTACCTCGAGAGCGTAACCGAAGTCAAAAATTTAGACGTCACACGGGATGACATCCGGACCTATACCGCCGGAATCGTCATGGTATTGAATCAGGAGGTCAGCACACGACTTGAGGGAGAGACAGTGGTGATCCATGCCGATCTTACGGCGCAAGTGGATCCCAATGAAGTCGCTCAGGCGATCACCGCGCTTCGAGAAAATGAGAGCGCGAAACAGGAACTCGTGGCGCTCCGAGCCGAAACAGACCAATTGCACCAACAGCTCGATGCCGCCAATCAGGCATTAACCACCGCTGTCTCGCCCGATGAGGTTCAGACGCTCAATCAGCAACGTCAGGACCTGTTAAACCAGATGCAAACCAATGCGCTCGTTTCCCAAGCCTGGACCGATTGGGTCTATGTGAGGCCGATCGTCTATCCCTATCCATGGATCGGCGTGCAGCAAGTTCACGGACTGTTGCTCCAAGCGGGGCAGATCAATCCGCAAAATCGTCATCTTCGTGTTTTGCAACAAGTCGTGACGGTCCAGCGCGGCGCATTCCCTTCATCGCCCGCACCTGGATTCTCGCCGCCGATGCAGCCTCGTGCCTCCCTGCTTGTGCCGCCCCCGACCCCGCAGCAGCTCGCCCCCTCACCGCGCCTGAGTCAGTCACTGGGATCGAATCCTTCGACTATGCCGCAGCACTTCTCTACCCCTCTGCCCCCGACACTGCAGCAAGTTCATCCACCCCATTTTGCGCAACCTAACCCTCCGGTGCTTCGCGCGCCCTATTCAGCACCCTACTCAAGCCAACCAATGGGTCCTCAACACTTCGGTGGGATGGGAGGGCGTTCCGGTGGAGGTGGTCAGTTCGGCGGCGGACATCGCGGTCGCTAATGATGTGTGGATAGTGCTGTTCGCCTATTGAGGTACGGAGGTCCTGGGATCAGAGCCGGCTGGCGTTGGAAAGAGATTTCGTTTGGGAATCACGGCGGTGCTTGAACAGAGTCCGGCCTCCTTGTCCACTTTGCGGTCCACGATCCGCACATTGGTCAGCACTTCATTGACCAGCCCTTCGCGGACGACTTCAATATCCTGCTCCGCCTCTTTTCCCGTCCGTTCCCGAATACGGTCGGTCGATCGTTCTGTCACCTTTACATGAGCCAGCTTGGAAAGTTCGACACGCGCCGCCAGATCAGCGGAATGCTGGCAGAGATAGAGCCCCTTCGCGAGATTGCCAAACCCCGTGGCCCTGATGTATTCGCCGTCGGAGGGCCCAATCTCGGCGGACGGAATCTGCACTCCCTGTTGAACGGACGGAGGGGGCATGGCTGTGCTGTCCCCAGAAGCCGAGGCTTGGGGTGAGGATTGAGGGTCGCTTTGTTGTTGCGAATGCTCTTCGGCCTTCAGCTGTTGAAAGTCCTTGTCTGCATGTTGCAGCACGGCTTCGGAGTTCGTTGCTGGCGTTGGTGCCGTTGAGCAGCCGAGCGTCATGAGGAGGCTGCCCAAGACCAGTCCCACGCTGTCAGTCCTTTTGATCATTCCCCTCACTTCCAAGTGCGATCAGGTTACGGCGCTTCTGGCAGCCCGTCAATCCAATGATAGACCGGGTGACATCTTGAATATCAATTCGCTTGTCCAGTCCCCTACTCGTACGCGGCCCGAGGAAATTCGATGCATGGCGTGCATGCCCCTTTCTCTCGATCTGTTTCAATCGATTTACGAAGAGAGATTGTTGAACGTGCCTTGCTCAGATCGAAACTTGGAAACGCCTTACTTTCTGTCCTTATGAATGTCGATCACCTCTCCCCTGTCATTCACTTCAATCGTGACCTCAGTGCCGACAGCGATATCCCTGAACATACGGTTCTCGGGTCTGAGGGGGAAACTCTTCTTCCCTCCCGACGTCGCGAGCGTCATCTGGGACGTGCCATTATCGATCGAGGCGAGCGTACCGGTGATGAAGCGAGGAGCCTTGCCTGGTTGCCCTTTCGGACGGGCATCCATAACCATGTTGCCTTCGTTGACCCAGAGCGTCATCGCATCACCGACTTTCGGGGCGCGATGGCCCTCACGAACAGCCGCCGCTTCGGTCAGCGTGAGCGTAGCTCCAGTAGATGTCTTAACGGTATAGAGACCGGACTTCACCTCACTCACCACGCCCTCGACCTTTTGATGGCCCGCTTTCATATGAGCGACCTCCTCGAGGTCCGTCGGATTTGATTGGGCGGCCAAAGGGGTCATCAACACGACGGCGGGGATGACGAAGAACGAGAAGATCGAAAATATCTTACGAAGCATGTAGCACCTCCATTGTTCGACGGTCTCTGGATCGCCTATTTTTCATAGGGATACTTGGACCATACACTTAACTCGGATAGTGGATGGACGGGACAGGGTCACGGCAGTACTGTTGGGAAATGGATTGTTCTCGGTTCCTCTGACCGGCTGTTTGGACAGCTGCGCGTAAGATCTGCAACAATTCCTCCGCCCCATACGGTTTACTCAGCCATGCGAAGGCTCCTTGGAGAAATCCCGTGCGAGAATGAACATGGTGAGTCGAAATAACGATGACGGGAGTCTTCGGCCAGAGGATTCGACTAACGCAAAGGAATTTTGAGCCCTTTAGTCTGGGCATGTCCCAGTCCATAACCACGGCGTCGAATGCCACATTGAACATGCGCTTCACAGCCTCGTTCCCGTCCCCCGCACGATAGACTTTGTACCGCGCTTGCTTGAGCACATATGCCAGTCGTTTTTGATGACGCACATAATCTTCCGCAACAAGAATTGTTTCGCCTCTGCCATCCATCGTGTACTCCCTTGTGTGAGGTGGCATACTTTCACCAACAGTCTGTGTGCCCGCGCACAGCAAACACTCAGTGTGTCATCTCAGCATGGAGAACGTGACCTGCTCGATCGAGCCCGCTTGAGTAGCTGTGCGCAGGACATTCAGCAGCATCGCCGGTTCATAGGGTTGATCAACAGTGGCTACAGCATCGACTCCACCCACGTCACCAGGCCCGTAGTTGCGGCCACTAGAAAGGAGAATGACCGGCGTGTCAGGCCACGCGGCCCTGCAGAATTCGGCGAACTCGATGCCGTTGAGACCGGGCATATGACTATCCGCAATGACAGCCTTAAAGTGCCGTTTCCGCGTCTCATCTGCTCCTGCCGCACCATCAGAAGCCATTTGCACGGCATATCCTTCTTGCTCCAACTGGACCTCCAAGCGAGCTCGGCGACCAGCGTCCTCTTCAACAACTAGTATTCGTTTTCCATATCCGTTCATACGGCCTCCTTGTACGCGTGAACTGGGCGAATCAATCAGCCCATTTCCGTTAAGGGAGATCGGTCCCGTCAGACGTCACATTCAATGGAAATCTGCTGGCCAAGTATGCTTCCGCTTCCACCGAAAATAGGCCATTTGCAAGACTTGGAAATGGTTGTCCATGAACAAAAACTCCGCTTCAGATAATGGCCTATCCTGATACAGCACATGGCACAAGACCACGGCGCATCTCCCGAATTCCCTGAGACTGTTGTCCGTTTGGTTTATATCCTTGTCATCACTTAACTTATCGGCTGCCTGAGTCAATCCGGTTTCACCAGCTAGATGAGCCATATGCCACCCCTTCTTTATTGTTGATTCACCGGGGAACAGTCATGTGGCGATCTGCTGATCCTGCTGACGGACAGAATTGCTTCGGGACATCAGTGCCGACGCATTTGTGGACGAACTCTTTCAGTCGCACTCCCTCTCTGCCCGCCAACAGGATTCCCCACAGAAACGACTGTGCGTTACTCATGCGTACCTCCTTTGGGTCTGTACGATCGGAGTGGGTTGTTCAAGGTGTTCAGGTTCAAGCTTCTGTATTTTGGCGGAAGGGATCCCTACAGGAAGACGAGGTGTCCGAGCACGTGGGCTCTTCGCAATGACACCGTTCGTTTGTGTGGCTCGCTCCAACGCGCGTGGCTGAATAACGCTCAGACTTCTGCTTCCCTCTATGTGTGGGTCAACATATCTCGACACACGAGAACTAGCTCTGTTGGTGCGAATGCGTGGGTCCTCAAAGTTTCCGCAGTTCAGACACCGAGCCGTCTCGATCCCTCTGAGGGATTTGTCTTCTGCGAGATCGCAAATAGTTTCGATGACCATCAATCCACCGCACCGTTCACACGACATATCGTTCCCTCCTGGCTTTTGTCGCTCGTTCACTTGTGCCAAACACTGGGGCCTGACCATTTGACTAGAACATCCTCATGGACATCCGCTTCCACAATTTCCTTCATGCAACGACTGCGTCGTCGTCCGGTTCATACGGAGGGATTCGTTGTCAGGTAGTTGCAGCGCGTCCTGGACCTGGTTCACGGCAACGAAGGGCTGCCATCCAAACGGGGAGAGAAATTCGACTGTGGCGGGTAATGCGGCAACAGACTGACTCACACTTCGCTCATCGGACAAAATGGGTTTCTGGAATTCCTGAACCGGTCCGATGATTGTGGATGTCTTATCGTGCGCAGAAATTCCGATCTCGAACGGAGTCGTTCGTATCGTGTGGATTTGTCTCTTCCCATCACAAGGGAGAACGAGAAATTTCAGGATCTGCTTCTGTGCTTTGGCCTGGGTCTTCCCGATAGATGCGATCATGGCTTGGACGTCCCACTATCTTCAGTGAACTGGCACTCTGCTGCCGCGGCCAGACTTGCTGTGCCACCGATCTGAATGAGGCTCACAGCGGCCAATATAGAAAGGACCAGAGGCGACAGCCACTCGTTTTTCTTCTGATGTGCGTTCTGAGGGAGTTGAGGCATTATGGTCAAGCCCTCCCTATTCTTCAGATGCTGTAGCGGCATTACACAGGACATCGGCATGGCGCAGGATCAGACAGTGCCCAAACCCAATGTCAGATGTTCAGCAGGCTTGCTGTAGGCCATCCCCTACATGCCCGCTAATGGCCAAAGAAAGGACCGCGTGGAAAGGAATGGGGAAATATTATAATGGGTTAGGTCCGCGGTTGATTCGAGATGGATTTCGCCACAATACGTGCACGGTAGGCACTGACGCTGTTCACGCTCAAAAAGAATTCTATAGGACTGTGCTGTGACGGGATTACCAAATGTCTCAAGCCCAGGACCAGGAACTCACGACCTGACAGCCTGGCGTGAGTCAGCTGACGATACCCCCTTGCGGGAGTTGCGCACAATACAGTCGGCGGCAGAAGCCTGAATGTACATTCTGCCGCCATGGCTTTTAAAAACATGTTCAAGCTCAGCCGTAACCGCATATCGCCCGTTGCACTTAAAACTTGAATCCGCCATGGCCTTTACAACCGCGTTACAATCACGCTGAGAAGCGCAGCCTCATCATCGGCATAGATGCTCGTTTGTATTTCGGCCCTCTTTTCTATCTAATCTGGGCGTTAATGAGGTGATACGGCTGCGTAGCAATCAATCACTTCCGTCCCCTATTACTCGCATGTTCTAACGCTCGAACCACAACCGGCTCTAGCAACGCTAGGTCTAGGGTTTTGATGAGGAAGTCGTACGCTCCGAGTTTCATAGCCTCGACTGCCTCTTCGACTGTTCCATAGGCGGTCAGCATGACCACCACCGCATCTTGTGTTTTCTTGCGAATGGCCGCCAGGGTCTCGATCCCCGTTCTCCCAGGCATCTTCACGTCGAGGAAAATCAGATCGGGAATATGTTTCTCAACCGCGGCCAGCAGTTCATCTCCGGACTTGAAGGCCTGGACTTGGTGCTGGCCCTCTGACAGTCGCTTCACAAATGCATTGAGAAGCACAGGTTCATCGTCTGCGACATAGATTCTAGCTGGCATTACGGCACTCCTTTCTATCTTGTTCGTTATACCGACGTAGTGTTCAGGCTGCGTAGTACTCAATACCTCCATCACTCGCGACTGCCAGCCAATGACGGCGCTGCGCACGTGCAGCTTTTCAGCCAGGTTGGGAATTTCGGCACAGATGATCCCGGAGGAAAATTCGGCCATGAAACCGCTCTTGAGTTCGGCGCGGGCACGATCAACACCGATTTCTTGGTACGGCGCTACGGAGAGCAGCAGAAAGCCGTCGTCGGGGATACGGCAAGTTTGCATGTTGGCCGCGATGATGCCGGCTGCCTTGCGGATGGGGTCGGCGAGGTCAGGACTGTAGGGGCCGATGATAAGTGCCAAGTTGGGTGCGTGCAACCAGTCGAACCCGCGTCCAATGCCGATGATCCATTCGCGATGCTCGATGTCGAGTTCACGGTTGCTCTGCCTGACTTCCTCGATATGGGAGATGTTGCCCTCCACAAGGGGCAACAAATCTTGCCGAATCTGGTTAGACATGTCTGGGTAAAACTGGGCTAGTAACGCGGGCAGGGTGTCGTGAATTGTGGGGGAGACGGTGGAGAGGTCCAGGATCTCTCCATTGCTACCGTGGAGCACAAGGCCCTCTCCCTCAGTTTCAAACCCGCACACCAGAGGATACACCGTGCTGTGACCGGTGCCGAAGACCGCCTCCATCTGTCGCTTGATCCCGAACGTGTGATTGCGGGCGGCGTCGGTGTCGTAATTAAAACCGGCACAGCCGCGATGGGGGTCGCTTTTGGAATAATGGTACGTGATGAGCGCCAGAGTACGTCGTCCCTGCCTGACCATGCCCAATACATGATCTGCCACTGCTTCCCCGAAATGCGGCCAACCGAGGTCGAAGCGCCCGCCGAGATTGCGGAATGGCTGGATGATGCCGGTCGGCGTGCCGGTGGCCACAGACAGGTTGAGTCGTCCATCCATGCACTTGAGCGCGACGATGGAGGTTTGGTGCTGTGCGGTGTAGAGGTTACGAGCCAGAAAGGATTCCGGACTCTGGAATCCCACGGAATGGCGGCGAGCATGATCCATCAACCAGTCTATCCGTTGCCGTATGGGCATGCTGCGAATGGCCACGTTGTCTACAATTGTTGGCATTATGGCACCCGCCTGAACCGTTCAGGCATTATTATGGTTACAGATGAACCAATCGGTTGATGGCCTGGGGTAATGGATCCTCAGCATAATCATGAGGCACGGTGCGCATCATCTTCCTCTGTCGATTCATGTGTCAGCTCGTTCGGGCTGGCACCAGCTTTGAGAGTTTCAACGCCCGCTCACACTTTGCGCCTTCGCCTGATGCTTCCCTGCACGCCGCGCCTCCTCATGCAAAGGCAGTGAGGTTCCCGGGGGGTTGACTCACGCGATAAGCCAGCGTGTGGTTCGAGAGCCCACGGAAATGGTCCATCCCGACGAGGACACAGGCATGCCCGCCTTCGATGCAGCGATCCTGGAACCCATGCAGATATTCCATGGTGGTATGGTCCACGATTTTTCCGGCCAAAATGATCATGTAGTTGGCTTTCATGCCCTCAGGAACCACGATACTCTTGAGCGCCGCATCGAGTTTCACCAGATTCATGCAGGTGGCCGACGACAGATAGATTTTGAAGGGGTTCTTCATCTCGCCGATTGTGCCCCGGAGCACCGCGTTCGCCGCGACCGTCATCACCTCACGAGACCCGCGGGCGTCTCCGATGCGGATGACGGGATTGCGGAACAACTCTTTGAACGCAGCCCCGATCCCTTCACCGGGAGACGCCCGTACCACATCCTTCACGAGCAAGGCGATCTTCGTCAGCGTGCCGACGATCATGCCGTCCAGAATGTCTGAGGTGGCCAACGTCACCACGACGTTGACCATGGCGACAAATATCTGTTCCTTGCCGACCGAAAAGATCCGCTTGAAGACTTTGTGCGAGCAGAGTTTCCATCCGATCCAGATGAGCAACCCGGCCAGGGCCGATTTGGGAATGAGATTGATGAGGGCGGCGGCGAACAACAGGATCAGCAACTGGAAGCAGGCATAGTAGAAGTTGGCCCAGAGGGTACGGCCCCCTGCGAGCATGTTGGTCGTACTTTTGAGCCCGCCGGGGATGATCGTCAAGCCCCCGGCCAGACTGGAGAGGGTGTTGGAGACCCCCATGGCCCGCAGGGTGACGTTGGGGTTCGACTTGCGTTTAAACGGATCGATTTTATCGATGGCGGCGATCGTCGCGAGTGACTCGGTCCCGTCGATGAGCGTCAACGTAATAATGATGAGCAATAACGATCCCCATAAATCGGTGCGCTCCATGGCTTCGACAAAATGGGGGAGGACAATGCCATGCTCAAACACATTGAGCGGGACTTGAATGAGGTATTTCTCCTCGATCCCCAGAATCCACGAGGTCAGGCCGGCGAGGATGATCACAATGAGGGGCACCGGGATGAGCTTCGCCCACGTGGCTTGGATACGGCCAAGGATGCCGCTGATGAAAAAGAGGAGAAAGAGGGACACCGCGCCGATGGTGCAGATCAACGGATTCAAGCCCATAACCTGTTCGGGGATCAGCATGATCGCTTTGGGAATGGATTTGATGGGCGGTGTGATGTACCCGAGAAATGCCGGGACTTGTTTGACGATGATCAGCATCCCGATCGCCATCAGCATGCCTTCGACCACCGAGATGGGGAAAAACAGCGCGAATCGCCCGGCATTGAAGATGCTCAAGATCACCTGGATGACACCGACGATAGAAATGGCCACCAGCAAGAGCGGATAGCCCGCCTCCAAATCTCCATGACCCAAGGCGAGCGTACCGGCCAACAGCGCCGGCGCCAGACCGGCGGCCGGGCCGCTGATCGTGATATAGGCGCCACCGAGGAAAGGGAATACAAATCCGGCGATGATCGCCGAAATCAGCCCGCAGACAGGAGGCGCACCGGAGGCCACCGCAATCCCAAGCGAGAGCGGAATCCCCATCATGGCGACTTGCAGCCCCGCCATCAGGTCGTACCGCCAATGTTTCAGCCCGGCCACCCCGTTCTGGGGTTTCTCTCCTGCCGGGATATCATCTACTGTCACAGTTACCGTTCCATGCGAAGACATGCCGTTCCTCCTGAATTTCAGGTGCCTTGTTAGGCTGTGAAGCGATATGCGTTGTTATTTATCCGACGCAGACTTGGAACGCTACGTGAATTGTCTCTGCTCATCTTCTTTGCGCCTCCTTTGCCACCCTCCTATGCAGTTGCGTTCCTGCTCGTAGCCCACGGCGGCGTAGTACAGCACGAGATCGAAGAAGTGGCCGAGCAGGAGCTGTAGTTCCATCTCCCCGTACAGTTCCATGGCACTATCGGACAGACCTTCGCGCTGGACGAAGGCGCCCACATGCTCCTTGGTGGAGATGATGGCCCAGGCAAAGTGACTGTAGGCCACGCCCTGCCTGGCGCGCACCGCGCCTAGCTCGGTGTAACGCTGCTCCACCTGGGTCTCGGTCTTGTCCAGCAGCCAGTCACTCAGGTTGCGATAGATCTCGCGGGTTCGGGCTTGGAGTTCGCTCGCCGGGACTTTGTTCAAATCGCTGCACCGGGGAGAGTTCCACACCTTCTCGCTGAGGTCGCGGGAAAGCTGTTCAATGTGATTCTCGATCAAACGCACCAATTTGACGGCCAGCATGGTTCACCTCAAGCTTCGGTTAATAAAATTGCATACCGCCCTGCCGCAAGCTCTTATGCAATCTGAGAGACATTGCCCCTTTCACTCCACCACCCAGATCGCAAAACCCTTTGCGTCGCGCAGTATATGATCGGTCGTGCCACCACCAAAAATCTGTTTGATTCGGGATGTTCCCTGCCGCCCCACAATGATGGTGTCGTGATGTCCGCTTCGTGCCTCTTCGAGAATATTTCGGGTGATATTGTCCTCATAGCCATACTTCACCTCTAAATGGCTCATGTCGAACCCTGATTGACCCAGCATCGTGCACGCCTCCTTCAGGACATGGCACTCGGATTCCCGTTCCTTCCGAATCCAGGCTTCCTGTTCATCGTGCAACTGCGCGCTCAATTTCGCCTCGGCCGCAGGATTCTCCGATCCGCCATGCTCCAGCAACCCCCTCGGCATGGGCTTGAGCACATGAAAGAGAGTGACGGCAACATCAGCGGTTCGGCCCAGGAGAGAGCCGACATACTGGACCACGCGATGGGAGTTCTCGGACTCGTCGACGGCCAGAAGAATTCGCATAGCGACCGACATCGTCATCCTCCTTCTCTACCTTTTGAAACATAGGCACGCCTCAAATTCTGGGCACGTTTCTTCTCTAGCCATGCCACCCACTCGTAGCACTACTGCGTGAATTTCCTCTTGAGTTGAACATAGACCGTCTCTTCGTACGAGCTGCTAGCTCGTGACTGATATAAGCCTTTTGGCTAAGACCACAGATGTTGAACACAGTCGGCGTACCCCATCCCTCCTCCATTCCCAGCACCACGAACCACACCACCACCCCCAACGATAGGAGCCCAGTGACCACCACGAGGAAAAAGAGGAGGAGGATTAGCACTGGTTATCGCCTCACAAGAGTTTCGCCACCACTTCGCGCTATCTGGCTCGTCATTAGTGATGAGCAACCAGTTCTGCATGCTGTTGTTTCTCGCCGATCGTCAATTCTTGATTCATCGGGCGGAGCTGATAGCTCATCCCCATTCGATGGAGCGCAATCAAGTTCCTCCGGCTCAGCCGGTCGATGGCGAGAAACAATTGCGCATAACTGAAATCCGGTCGCCCGATGATGAGGTCATCCATCATGAGCATCCCATACCGTTGAAGCATATTCAGAACGGCCTCGTCTGCATTCGTATTTCCTGTGGCCATAATCTATTCCTCCTTTTCTCTATGCGCCGACTTCCTATACAGCAAACCGACTCCATTGCGTGCAGGGGCTCCTCTCCACACCCTGTTCCACAGCGATAGCCAGGATGCACAAGAGAACACCTGGACTCGATGACTTACGAATCCAAGCAAAGACTCCATTTGTCGTTGCCATTTCACTCATATCCCATTACGCCTTCGAGATGATGATGACCGGGGTGTCTGACCGAGTGGCCCGACTCTCCGCCAAGAGCTCGAGCCCATTCAGGTAGGGCAGGGGAAGTCGGTCACCACGGCATCGAAGTGTTGCTGCTGCATTTCGCTCAAGGCCTCCAGACCGTCACAGGCCTGAACTACGGTGAAACCGGCCTGTTTCAACAAGAAGCAGTCTCTTGCCATTCACTCTCAACTTCCTCAACTACCAGCACGAGTTTTCCATAACCGATCATAGTGCCCTCCCTTCCGATGTAGTGACTTCAGGAGATTCCCCGGCGAGAGCGCCTCTCCCCTTCAACGGCAGCTTCGCTTCCACCGGGTTCTCAACATCGTCGCAATGGCAGTACCGGTTCTCGATCACCGCCCTTCCACAAACCAAGTCATACATCGCAGCCGTAAGTTCTGCAGCCGACACACCTCCACAGCGCTGGCAACTCATCTCTCGTTCTCCTTTCCCCAGCAGGCGTCAGCCCATGAACTAAGGATGCGTACACTGCCTGCCGGTTGCTGCAACTCTCAGAACATGCTCACCCATGGTCTGTGAACTGAAGTAAACACCATCGCCTCATTGGGAGGAATAAGATTGAGCCGCTCATGCGTGTGGGAATTGGCTATTGCCGTCTGTAGGAATTGTCTGACGGAGAAGGGAAGAGGCAAGAAAGGGAATCAGGGCGTAGATGGCAGCGGCTAGGGAACTAACCTAGGAAGTCACAGGAAGGAACAGCTAATGGGGTCACTCAACGATGTGATGCTGGACAGCATAGCGGGCCAAATCCGCATTCGTTTTGAGGTTCAGCTTAATCAGGATGCGGGTACGGTAGGTGCTAATGGTCTTGACGCTGAGGGAGAGTTGATCGGAAATGTCCGTAATCGTGCGTCCCGCGGCGATCAAGCTGAACACCTGGTGCTCACGATCGGACAGGGAATTGTGGAGTGGCTCCTCACTGTCGCCGTGCTGATGAAGGTGTGCCGCAAGGAGTTCAGCCGTCTTGGGCGTGATGTATTTCCCTCCCTTCCAGATTGTCTTAATGGCACGAACCAATTCCTGTGGAGCGGTTTCCTTCGTCAGGTACCCGGCACCCCCGGCACGTAACACTCTCACGGCAAACTGGTCCTCAGGATGCATGCTCAGCACCAGCACAGGAAGGCTCGGGCAGAGCCGTTTCAATTCGTGTAGCCCCTCCAGCCCCCCACGCCCAGGCATCGTCAGATCCAGCACGACCACGTCCCACCGCTGTTTCCGTGCTTGCTCCAGCAGCTCCGGGACATTCGATGCTTCGCCGACCACGGCTCCTGGGAATTCATCGATGAGAATCTGGATGAGGCCGCGGCGCAGGTACGGATGATCGTCTGCAAGGAGAATGTTAATCATCTGTTGTCCGATACAGTGGGATTCGAACCGTGACCGTCGTTCCCGTTCCCGACGTTCCCTGAATGTCGAACTCACCGCCCTGCTGTTGAGCTCGCAGGCGCATCCCCAGCAGACCGAATGATTTCGGCCCAGACTGCTCCACACCACTAATACCTCTGCCGTTATCTCCAACTTGCAAGGACACCTGCTCACCGGATTGTTCCAACCTGATGTCGACAGTGGTGGCGTGGGCATGCCGAGCCACATTGGTCAAGATCTCTTGGAGGATACGGAACAATGAAGTCGATTGCTCAGGGCTCAACCCCAGGTTGCGAGGCCTGATGGTCGTGCCACAGGCAATCCCAGTCCGATGTTGAAATTCCTGCACCTGCCATTCGACCGCAGCCTCCAAACCGATTTCGTCCAAGACGCCGGGCCTCAAGGTCGTCGCAATATCGCGCACCGATTGAATGGTCGAGTCAAGGAGTTCCCGCGCCGAATCCAGTCGTGCAAGCACCGCGGCATGCCGGGCCGATTCGATCGACTCCGTGATCCGCTTATGGACCCATGCCACATCCAGTTTCAATCCCGTCAACGCCTGCCCCAACACATCGTGCACTTCCAGCGCGATTCTCGTTCGCTCTTCTTCCCGCACTGATTCTAGGCGAACGGCGAGCGCCGCGAGTTGGTTTCGAGAATTGAGCAGCGCCTCTTGCCCTCGCTTCCGATCGGTAATGTCCATCGAATACCCGATGATGCCGATTGGAGAATCTGTCTCATCCTTCAGCAACGTGAGGGATAGCTGGGCGAAACGCAGTGCCCCGGACTTGGTCTGTCTGCGAACCTCGACCTGGTGGGTTCCTTTGGCTTTCGCAGGACCGATGACCTCACGCTCTAAGAACTCCCGGTCTTCCTCCGGGTAGATGAACGAAATATGTTTACCGAGCGCCTCTTCCACCGAATATCCCAGCATCTTTTCCGCCCCTCTATTCCAGCTCATCACACGGCCGTCCAGGTCGATGGAGATGACGGTTTCCTGGATCTGATTGATAATGTCAGCCTGTCTTCGTATCACCTCACTCGCTTGTCTTCGCACGGTGACGTCGGTCCAGAGGCCGACGATTTCATGCGGGGATCCGTCCGATCGCCGAATCAACATCGCCTCATCCCTGAACCAGCGGTACTCGCCGCTGTGTTTCTGCCAGCGATATTCCATCGCCAGAGTGCCCGTTTGTGGTAGCTTCTCAAATTCCATCAAGACTTTCTCGTGGTCGTGGGGGTGAAGCCGCGAGGCCCAGAGGGATGAATCATCCAAAAAGGAACGTGGAGAGTAACCAGTCAACGCCTCGATATTCTCACTCACCCACAATGCGCCGTAGTCCTCCGAAGGCTTTGCAGAGTACATCACAACGGGCAAGGTCCGCAAAATCAATGCTTCGCGGGCTCGGCCTGCCTGCACATCTCTCTCTGCCTGCCTGCGCTTCGACAGGTCGTAAGAGATCAGCCTTCCTCCCCCGATAGCGAGTAGAATGGTTAAGAATGTTCCGCCTACAATGAACGACAGTGCGAACGAGGCCGCACTGTCTGCCTGTCTCGACCAGTTGGTCAGTAAGACCTGCTCCTGGTCCCGCATCTCACCGAGCACCACTTTGATCTTATCCATGGTCTCTTTGCCATTGTGCAGCCGGACTTTCAGCTCATTCGCGTCAACCCCTCCCGCATTCCTTATGTCGATCGATTTTTTGAGCTGTGCCAGCCTCAGATCTATCAGGCTGCGCAACGCAAAAAGGTGCTGTAGCTGAAACTGGTTATCCGAAATCAGGTCGGTAAGGTCGTGCAGCACTGCATTCATCTGATGGCCCGGCTCGGGATATGATTGCAGGTACTGGTTCTCACCGGTAAGAAGATCGATCCGCTGCGTGGATTCCATGTCCTCCATTAGGGAAAACAGGTGCTCGATCGTTTCCTGCACTTGATGGGTTTGCGCGACCCGGACTTCACGACCTATAAGGTCGGTCGTGCTCCTATAAGAGACGAGCCCGATTCCAAACAGGAGAACGAGTACGACCCCAAGGCCCACCGCAATCTTCTTCTCTAGCGAAAGGTTCATACTGGACCCAGTGGCCTGGTGGATCGACATGCAACGTAGCGGAACGCATAGAGCCCGCTGCATATCAACACGATTCCGGCGAGGCAGACCAAGAGTCGCTGCGTAAGCGAACCGTTGATCAGACGTTCAAGCATCGATGCGCTTCCTTCTAGCAGGATACTGAATAAATCCACTAGCTGCGTTCTCACTTCGCTCTCCTGTCCCTCGAACTGCATCAGAATGGCACAAAGTCCAGCCTCTGTGGAACGACAGGAGGCATTTCGAACTTGGAATGCTCCGAGGAATCGGACGACGTCGGGCGTTCCCCCAGCGTAACGCTCATTGTGCGCCTTACGCCGTCTCGAGACACTACGATCTCAATGAGCTGCTGTGCTTTCAACTGCTGGAATACCTTGCCATACTGCTCGCTGGTCTTCACGTCTTGCCCATTAACCGCGACGAGGATATCGCCGCCCAAGACCCACGACTCTCCCTCGATGGTGACATCCAGTTTACCGGCACGGAGCCCAATCGCAGCGGCCAGACTCCCATCTTCCACATCGATGATGAGTAAACCACTGGGTAACGGAAGCGCGATCAGGTTTTGCAATTCATCGGTCACAAGCTTTCCTTTGATGCCCAGCCAGGGGCGAATCACCCGGCCATTCTTCCGTAGTTCCGCGACGATGGATTTGACGGTATTGATCGGGTGGCGAATCCGATATTCTGGGCGCCAAACAAAATGGACGCCTTAATTCCAATCACATGATCCTCGGAATCGACCAGCGGCCCACCGCTATTGCCGCGATTGATCGGCGTCGTGGTCTGAATGACCCGCTCTTGGAAGACTTCCTGTTTGGCCTCAATGAGTTTACCGAATCCACTCACGATGCCGCTCGAAAACGCATAACCCAATCCAAATGGATGTCCAATCGCCAAGACTTTCTGACCGATTTCCAGCTTGTCGGAATCACCCAGAAGGGCAGGAGAATACGGCCCCTTCGGAAGCGTCACTTGGAGTAGCGCGACATCCGATTGCGGATCGCTTCCGATCAGTTCTGCCGGAAGACGAGTTCCATCGTGCATGGTCACCATGATTTTGGCCGCCCCTGTCACGACATGGGCATTGGTCACGATCGAGCCATGCTCATCGATCAGCAGACCAGACCCAAATCCTTTTCCCGCAGCCTGCGTGATATGATGAGCGCTGACATAGGCTGAGGCGATCAGGACGGTGGCGTTCGCCAGCTTCTTGTAGACCCGCACACTGTTTATTTCTTCCGGCGTGACCAAGGCAGCAGCGAGAAGCCGGGGAGCTCCCACCCAAACGGTCAGGACTAGGCAGGCGACCAGCCAGGAACGAAGACTCCCTCTGGAAAGACGGCAACGCAGCATACAGACCTCCCTATGAGTCGATGTATGCCCCCCCAATCACGGAGGGAGCCGGAGACGCGGACCCGCCAGCCACTCTCCATCGTTGCTCATACTTTAGAAGAGCAACGTTCCTCGATCAATCCAAAAGAGCCTTGAGGTTACTGTGAGCGAGCGTTGGCGAGAAGGGGTACCTGTATCCAGCTCGCGTCAGGGATTGAAGGTCGTCATCTTGGAGGCAATCACCAAGAACCCGCCACCTACAGAGGAATCACAGGGAGCCTCCCCTCCCTGAATCGGACGAGATGGGAAATTCACGGCTCACGATTTCCCGTTCGGCCTCCAGCCAATCCTCTTCGGCACAGCCTTCTCGGCAGCCCCGCTGGATATACAACTCATAGGCCCGTGTGGCGATGTGCGCATGCAAATCGTCGAACGACGGTTGCGCGTGCTTCACAGTCTTGCTGATCGGCGTGTTTTCACCAGTCTGATTGATTATAACCGTGCGTGGCTTCCTCTCTCCTGTTTCTTGTGCTTTCGGCAACTTCATGATGCTCCCTCCCCTTCATTTAGACCTGTACTCACATAGGCAGGATTGCCTGTCTCTTCTGATCATATACCGGCATTCCACACGACATCAGCATGGCGCACGATCAGATGTCGCCCAGCCTTAATGTCAGATATTCAGCCGGCTTGCCGTAAGACAATTCCTACTCGAATGCAGGGGGCCTGGGAAGGTCAGAATGGGAAGGAAGGAGGAAAGATAATGGGTTAGGTCCACGGTCGAGACAATCAAAACAGTGCAATGCCCCTGATTCCTGTCTGCTACTCTCGCGACAACGTTAACAGATGCTTCCAATTACCTTCACCGGTGAGCATGAAGGGACAGGGCCGTCTCAATCATTGAGTTTCAAATACGAAAAGTCATGAACAAACAGACACCGGCCATCGGTTCCAACTGGCATTACATCTGCATAGTCCCACCATTGAGAAGTCCATAGGATCATCCAGCGGCAAGACCGCAGAAAAGGACCACGTTATGGTAGTTCGACAATATCCTCGATTCCAAGCGGCTTTTTCCGGCACCCTCGTCCACCAGGGTCACCTCCATCCGATTGACAAGGCTCTGGACCTGTCACACAAAGGATGTCGACTTGAAAGCCCCCTTCGGGCCTCCGCAGGAATGAAGGTGGATCTTCTGCTCTATCTCCCCAAAACAGAGATCCCAATCCTGATCCAAGGCGCTGTCGTACGCTGGTCCGGCGCGCACGGGATCGGGATACAGTTTCAGTCCCTCAGCTCGCCCAACCAAGAGCGGCTAACCCACACCATCCGGCAGCTCGAAACCACAGCGCACAGTTAACCCGCATCGATAAGGCAGTGCCTCAACACATCTCGCGCGTACGGACAGGCGATCAGAATGATCGAATGTCCGTGTTTTCTCGCCAGCCCTGATGCCAGGTGCTATAGTTTGAACTAAACGTTTTCCTGTCATTCATACAGCAACGGAGGAGGCATCATGGCAAGACACCCCAAAGCAGCGGGAGAATCATCCGCTACGCATGAATCGATGGAAGATGAGATCCGGTCTCTAGCCTATCAATTGTACTGCGAAGGCGGCTATCAGAACGGTCGTGATGTTGAGTACTGGCTACAGGCCGAGAAGCAAGTGCTGGTTCGCAGGAAGGCACACTTGCGAAAAGTCCTCTAATCGCCGAGAGATTGCGGATCAGCTGTCGTTGTTCGATGGCCCAAACTGCCCATGAAGCAGGCGCTTAAAAGTATCCGCACCTGAACTCTCGCATATTTGCCTTAACAAACACTGCCGTTTCTTTCATTCTTCCGCACTAAACAATCGTCGCGCGAGGACAAACTCCGCACTGGTTGGCTCAAGACCCGCTTCCCCCATCTCAACCCCGGCGACCTTCACTTTTCTGAATCCGGAAGCGTGTTTCGTGGAACTCCCAAAGGGCAGGCTTCAGCCTATCAACCGAGTCTTCGGTACAGCCTGCTGATCTGCCACAGGCAGATGAAGGCGATTGGCACGAACCACGGGGTCTTCGACATATCCGCAGTTGATGCATCGTAACGTCGAGCCTACGAAACCACTCTCCGCTCTCAGATCATAGTGGGTTATGAACGCAGATTGGTCGTTGACCAACAGTCCACGGCACCGATGACAGGTCATACTCACCTCGTTAGCTTGGCTCACCCTTCAACCTCAGAGCCTCCAGCTCAGCTTCACTGCATGTCAGATAGATAGAGCTAGGTTGAGGCACGCGCGCGCTGTCCCATTTGCGCACTAAGTCTGATTTCTGATCGTTGCGCCCCTTCTGAGATTTTACGCGGTCCCTTTTCACGACTTCCTGACTCGATGCTGAGGCTCTTCACGAACCTTGGCCGGCAATTCTCGCTCAGCAGCTGCAGGGTGAAGGATCCCGTACTGGCAAGGGTCAGCTGCAGTTGATTCTTCCGGCTCAAGCGGCTTACCTCGGAAAGCAGTACTTGCAGGGGAAAACTTTTGCAGCTCAACACCAAGTCATCGAGCCTACAATCAGGAGTGCGTCGCATGACTTCAAGGATTTGCGCTGAAACAGTCAGGTGACGAGACATAATAGAGGACCTCCCTTTCAGGCAGGAGATGAGAAACGATACGGCACAATATTCTGCCACTCTGCTCAACGGGAGACTGTTCAAAACTGCTCATATTTGAAAAATATTTTCCACCCTGGCGTCCCGCCTTTCCTGGGCTGCCAGCGAGAATGAAGAGGAACCTAATCGTGGAGGACGATATTGAGGAGGGAGCTGTGCACGGTCAGGCCACCGTTGTACTCGATAAAGCCCAGCTTGCGGAACTTGTTCATGAAGAAACTCACGCGAGACCGCGTCGTGCCGATCATCTCGGCCAGCGTTTCCTGGCTGATCTTCGCCAAGGCGGGCTCAGGCTTGCGCTCTTTCCCAATGTGGGCCAGCAACAGCAGCACCCGCGCCAGTCGCTTCTCGCTGGAATTAAAGAGCTGATCTACCAAATCCTCTTCGATCCGCAGATTGCGTGACAGCACATAGGCCAGGAACAGCTCGGAGAAGGCGGGCTCGTCATGAAGGACTCGAATCATGGCGGTTTTCTCGATACGCACGATCGTGGAAGCGACCAAAGCCGTCGAAGTCGCCAAGCGAGTCGTCTGGGTGGCCAGGCAGGCCTCGCCAAAAAAGTCGCCGGGCCCCAGTATCGCGACGACGGCTTCTTTCCCCTGGTGGGAAATCACAGTGAGCTTGACCTTCCCCTCTTGGATATAGAATGCGGCATCCGCCGCATCCCCTTGCGAGAAGATGACGGTCTTCTTGCCAATCGACAGAGTGGTTTTGCCCCGGCCGACTGTGGCAAGGAAGGTTTGGGGATCGAACGTCTTAAGACGTTTTCGTGGCATGAGCGTGAACTCCGACGCCAAGTATACCGCCGCGCCCGAACCAGGCACAAACTGTTTCGAGTGTCGACAACAACCCCCGGAAACATTTTCTGAGTTCGCGCCGTTGGCCTCTCATTGCATGTCGTGGCAAAGATCAGGAGACTGGAATGGAGAACGTCCCTATTTCTGCTCTCGCACCTCTCTGTTCTACCGGAGGATTATTGACAGCGGATGCCGTCACTACAGTATGTTGGTGTAAAGAGAGGCATCACGTGACAGATCAGGCCATTCCCGCCACATCGCTCTCCGGCCCGCCGGTATCGCATTGGTTCGGTTTCTTTCCTGAATTTCAGCACGATAGCCTCGGCTTTCTATTGCGCTGTCATTCCTACGGCGATGTCGTAAAGCTCCCGATGGGACTGATGGCCGAGTGCCTCTTTCGCCATTCGGATCTGGCCATGTACTTCCTCAACCATCCAGCCGACGTCAAACATGTGCTAGTGACCAACCAACAGAACTACATGAAGACCCAAGTCCCTCCAGGCGAATCACGCGTGTTTGGGAAAGGCATGTTGCATACGGAGGGCGAGACCCATCACCGCCAACGGCGGCTATTTCTCCCCTTCTTTCATGGAGACCATGTGGCCTCCTACTCCGGTCTCATCACCGAAAAAGCAGCCGCGCTCGCCACAAATTGGCACGATGGCGCCACTATCGACATCGGACGTGAGATGACACAACTCACTCTGTCGGTCATCTGGCGACTTCTTTTTGGACAAGACGTCGGTTCCGATGCCACACAAGTAATCGAAGCCATGATGGCCGGACACCACTTGGTCTCGAAACAGTACAACTCCATGATCGCCTGGGTCACGCCCTTGTGGGTTCCGACGACGGAGCATCGAGAATTCTCTCGAGGCCAGCAGTTTCTGGATGCTCGTATCAGGGATCTTATTCGGGACCGCCGTGCGTCCCATCACCAGAGCCAGGATGTGCTCTCGCTTTTGCTCGCAGCCACCGACGAGGCAGGCCAGCCACTGAGCGACAAAGAGATTCGGGATGAGCTGGTCACCTTCCTGGTAGCCGGCCATGATACAACAGCGACTGCACTGACATGGACCTGGTTTCTCCTCTCCCAGTTCCAAACCGTGCGAACACGTCTGGCCCATGAGTTAAAGACCGTGCTGGGAGGCAGGCTCCCAACGGCGGCAGACCTGCCACGCTTGGTCTATACGGAAATGATCTGGGATGAGACGCTTCGGCTTTACCCTCCAGCCTGGTTGTTACACGCGCGTAAGAGCCGCGCCGAAGACAGACTCCCGTCCGGTGTCTTCCTTCCAACCGGTACCAGAGTGTTCCAGAGTCCCTGGAGCATGCACCGAAATGCTCGGTGGTTTCCCGATCCCAACCGATTCGATCCGGATCGTTTTTCGCCAGAAGCCAAACAGGCGCGGCCGGCCTTCAGCTACTTCCCATTTGGGGGAGGTGGGCGCCGGTGTGTGGGCGAATCGTTTGCAGAAATGGAAGGCCTGCTGGTGCTGGCGACAATGGCCTCGAAAGTCCGCCTCCAACTGGTCGAGGGACAAACTATTCTTCCCGATCCTCTGATGACGTTGAAGCCAAATGTCCCGGTCCACATGACCGTCGAATCAGTCGGTACCCTCGAACACCATCCCACGACAGCCTAAATAAGGCAGAGACGAGCACAAGACCAACAAGAAGGGCCGCCGCGTGCGAACGAGGTTCGTGCAGTCTCTCACGCTTCATCTTCGCGGAGGATATAACCGGCACGCTCCATTGCCCGGCGTACGGTACTCATCACTGTAGGAGCATCGGAATGCGGCAGCACAGCCACCTCCGGTGCGGCCTGGAGTTTGGCCAGAAGCTGCGCAGCTTCTGCTCCGGCTAGTTCGTCACAGGTTTCATACAAGCCCCCCGATCCTTCCTCCAAAACATTGTGCTCCTTGAGAATGCCGCGGATACCTGCGATGACGGCGGCCGTGGGAGTCGGTATGAGCAACGTGCCGAGTGCTCCATGATCCAGACGGAGCTTCGAGGCGATGAGAAGTGCCTCCCCGCCTCGCAATCGCTGGGCGGCGGGTATGAGAATCTTTTCTTCCATGCCGATGTGGCGGAGAAGCCCGGCTCGAAATTGAGCATACGCTCCTTGATCGACATGGTCGGCATGGGCCATAGCCTGTTGAAGCAACGATTCAAGTCGCCCGTGGTCTTTCACAAGAAAGTCTGTGATCGGTCCAACCTTTTGGTTCTCTCCAGATGTCATCCGTTGCCTCCGATTATGCGTTTGACGCATTGGACATCGCCACGCGCGGACGGGGCGATTCGAAAGCCAGCATAGCTTCCCAATCTTGCTGATTCAATGGCGGAAGGAGTCATCGCACAACGGTCTTTCCTTTCCTCGCCACTGATCACCGAGGTGTCGTACAATTGGCCCCCTATGCGACTTCGTACATTTATCCGTTGGTCCGTGATTGTTTGTGGAGTCCTGGCGTTAGCGCTCGCCGTTTTCGTCTTGTCCTTCGACCTCAACCAGTATCGCCACCCTCTCGAAGCCGCCGCCAGCAAGGCGCTCGGGCGGGCCGTTACATTAGGCGGCCCCCTCACCCTCGCCGCCTCCCTTTCGCCCACGATCACGGCCGAACAAGTCCGCATCGCCAATCCTGGCTGGGCCTCACGCCCACACCTCGCGGAAGCGGCGCGTGCCGAGATTCAGATCGATCTCCTCCCACTGCTGCGAGACCGGCTGGTGGTCCGGCAGATTGGTCTTGATGGAGTCGATATTCTGCTCGAATCAACCGCAGATGGGGCCAACAACTGGACGTTCGGCGAGAAACCGGGCGACCTGCCTAACATGCTCCAGCTGCCCTACCCTTTGACGGTTACCGCTCGGCGATCAACACTCGCCTATCGCTCCCCGACATCGAATGTTGGTTTCGCGTTGACCACAATCCAAGCGGTCGTGGCTGAGGATCGCCCCTTACACCTGTCCGGTGAGGGCATCTTCCGTGGTGTCCCGCTGACATTGAACTTCGAAGCCGGCACGCCGGAGAACCTTCGCACACCGGCTGCACGCTGGCCGGTCACCCTTTCACTCCAGGCTCTCGACGCATCGCTGACCGCCCAGGGAACGGCGGCTCTACAGGCAGGAGCCCATGACATTGATCTTCAAGTCGCTCTGCGCGGGGAACGCCTCAATGCGCTTGATCCGCTGCTTGACTGGGAGATGCCGGCACTTGGCCCTTATGAATTGGTCGGTCGGGTTTCAACCCAGACGGATGGAATTGCGTTGAATGACCTCAGAGCGAAACTCAGTGACAGCAATGTCGCAGGTGATGTCACCCTCGCCCTGACCGGTCCGCGCAAGCGTCTGGCCGGGAAACTCACTTCACAAACCGTCCGGCTTGATCAACTCCTTAAAGCCATCAACAGACCCATCGAGTCCACACCCCCCCCGGACCTGTCCTCCCTCGTTGCTACCCTGCGAGGCTTCGATGCAGCTGTGGAATGGCAGGCTGAGCGCCTGTTTCTCGGCTCTACAGTCCTGGATAAAATCAGCCTGACAGCGCGGCTTAAAGACGGTCGTCTGGAAGTGAAGCCATTCGCTGCAGATCATTTCGGCGGGCACATCGTAGGAGCCTTGGACATCGATACGCAGGGCGAAGAGCCGACCCTCGCCGTCGAGATTGCGGCACACCGTCTCGATGTTGGGCGGACGCTCGCCCAGTTGACAGTGACCGATCGGATCGAAGGAATCGCCGATCTCACACTCAACTTCAGCAGCCGCGGTTCGACATTCGGCTCACTCCTTGCTCAAGGCACGCTACAAGCAGCTGTTGGACCGTCGACATTTCTGTTGCACCAGGAGTCGCATGACAATCCGACTTCCTTCCGTCTCATCACCGCCGAAGTGTCGGCAGCCCAATCCAAGCCGATCACTCTGCAGCTCAAGAGTGTTCTGCGCGACCAGCCACTGACCCTCACGGCAATCGGCGGCCCACTTGCTCATCTCGTCGAGGCGCCGCAGGCATGGCCCATTGCGCTGTCGGCTCAATCCCCCACGTTTATGGCCAACGTGAAGGGAACAGTCGCGCCCCCGTGGAATCAGCCAGGACTTGACCTCGCTGTCACATTGAAGGGGACGCAATTACATGCTCTCAGTACGATGTTCCCAACATCGGGGCCCTATGAGTTGACCGGTCAAGTGACCGGGGCCCACGACACATACCGTGTCTCGCGCCTGGCTGCTCGGCTCGCGGGCAGCGACGTAGCCGGCTCGGTGACCCTCGCTATGACGGCCCCGCGCCCACGCCTGACCGGCACGTTAACTTCCAAGAGCGTGGTACTTGATCAGCTCATTGATACGAATCCCTCAACACCAGTCCCGGGAAAACCCGCGCCACCCCTGGACTTTGCGATACCAATCGAGGAGCTCAAGAGGATTGATGCCGACCTGTCCTGGCACGTATCCAGCCTGATCCTGCGAGCAAAGCCTCTGGGCGACTTCGGCCTCACCGTGGACCTTCTGGACGGCCGCCTCCATGCAGCACCCGTGCAAGCCCTCTCATCGGGCGGGACGATTCGGGCCAACCTCGACGTGGACGGATCCAAAGTACCCCCGACCGCTTCCCTCACTGCAACAGGCCGCAAAATAGATTATGGCCGGCTGACTCAGGTGCTGGGGATCACCGAACGTCTCGCAGGCAACGCCGACTTCGACATTGCGCTGGCTGGTACCGGAACGTCGTTTCAGGGCTGGCTCCGGCAGGGCTCTCTTTCTTTCGCCACAGGACCGACGACGATCACGATTCACGACCAACACCAGGGTCCCGACCTGCAGTTCGAGATAGGGAAAGTCACAGCGGCAAGCAAGGAAGGCGGACCGGTACAGACCACCGCTGAAGGAATCTTTCGAGCGCAGCCATTCACGATCAATGCATCCGGCGGTACGGTGGCCGGCCTGATCGCACATCAGGGAGCCTGGCCGCTAGCTGTCGCGACCCAGACCGCCGGCGCCTCCATCGATCTGAAGGGGGAGCTGAGGCTTCCGCTGGATGGCGAGAACTTTCTTTTCCAAGCTCACCTCAAAGGCGATCGCCTCAAGGACCTCGATCCGATACTGAATCAGCAGCTGCCTGCCCTCGGCGCTTACGAGTTCACGGGCACTCTGGCGGATACCAAGGCAGGATACCGGCTCACCAACATGGACGGTCGCATTGATGGCAGCGACATACACGGTAACCTCACCCTCGTGGTCGGCGGTCCGCGCTGGCGACTCAACGGGGATCTGAGGTCCGAGACCGTCACGTTACCAATCTCCGATCAGCCCACAGCTTCGCCACCGTCGGACGAGACCAGGATCATTCCGAATGTGGCGGTCCCGATAAGCGGTCTGCGCGAGTTCGAGATGGATCTCGGATGGCAAATGAACCGGTTCGTGGCCGGGGCAATCGACCTGGGTAAAATCACGTTCAAGGCTCATCTTGAGAACGGCCGGTTACAGGTGACTCCGTTCCAGGCAAACCTATTGGGCGGCGTCATGGATGGAAGCCTGAGCGTGGATGCGAGCAAGCAGGTTCCCATAGTGGCTCTGAAGACCACGATCAGAAATCTCGACCTCGGCCGATTGCTGAAAGGGCTGAAGTCGGCTGAGGGAATCGAAGGCGCAGCAGACATCACACTTGACCTCGAAGGCCGCGGAACAACCCTTCAGGAATTGCTCCGTCGCGCCAACGGGCAAGTCGAATTCATCGGTGGGCCCGGCAACATCAAGAGCCGGTATTTGAATCTTTGGGCAAGCGAACTTGTCCTCGCAATGTGGTCGGACACGTGGAAACCGCAGGAGTTGACGCAGGTGAATTGCCTGATCGCCCGATTCGGATTGACGGAGGGCCTGGGGCGGAGCGATGGAATCCTCTTCGATACGACCAGCATGACCGTTGCCGGAATTGGAACAGTGGACCTGGCGGGCGAATACATCGACGTGGTGCTCACCCCGCGGCCCAAAAACCTCACCTTGATCAGCTTGGCACACACCGCCCGGCTGAAGGGGCCACTCTCCAATCCCGATGTTTCCACGGATCCGAAGGACATCGCCAAGAGCGCCGCCTGGGTTGCCCTTGGTGTGACGAATCCATTCGGGCTTGCCATCAGTGTCGTAGCGCTCGGAGTCGGGGTCGTAGCCGGAGTCAGTAATGTTGGAACAGGAGTGGCCAACCCCTGTGACGTCGTTCGCACCGATAGGGATGGCAAATTGAGTAACTCCGGGCAGACCTCACGCAGCTTACTCGACCGCGCCCAGGATCGTTGGAGTGACTTCCGCGAATGGCTCCACAAGTGATTCGACGGAAGAAAGCCCAATAGCGCGCGGAATTAATTGGAGGTCCTTTTCGACAGACGGTCTGTAGCTAAGGCCACGCTTACCGAAATAGCGGACGTGCGTCGCTAACTCAATTCGACGCCAAAACTTTGGCGGCTTTTTTCACATCCCGTGGATTGACCCAGAGAATGGCGCCGAAACGTCCCAGGCCGGCAGAGAGGCCAGTCACCGCGGTCATGTTGATCTTCGCTGAACCAAGTCGATCGGTCAGATCGGCCATCGCTCCCGGGCGATCATCGCCTTCAATCAGCAAGCACATTTTCGGCCCCTGGACTTTCAACTTATGCGCTTTCGCGGCGTTCTTGAACGATGTGGGATCTTCGGGCACCACATCCACCTGTGTGCGGCGACTCCGAGGAAACGCATGCACGGCCAGCAGATTCACTCCAGCCGCACGCAACGGAGTAAGCACGCCGGCTAATGTCCCAGGTTTATCCCCAATCTGCACCTTGAAATACTGAGCGGTCCGAATCACATCAGCCATCATACCCTCCTCTCCCCGCCAAAATAGCGGGTATCATCAGACAGGAAATAATTCGTGCGAAACAATGTGTATTGAAATGATCGCCACAAGGAGCAACCTCCGCAGGCATCTCGCAATGATGGGATAGAAGTTAACGCGGTATAGCCTAGGCAACCAACCGGCGGAATGCAATCGGTAAAATCCACTTTCAAGTACAGAGTCGCAGCTTCCGACGGTCTATCTCACAGATGGGCCAGCGGCAAGCACATTACAGGGCCTCCGCTTTGGCGTAGAGACGAGCAGGCGCTTCTGGAAAATACAGAAAGAGTGCCGGACAGAGCCAGCCCTCCCCGTTGTCGGCCCATCGATACCACACGCCCTCGTATTCTTCCCGGACCTTCTCCAACTTGACTTGATAGCCAGGGAACGGCTCCGAGGCAAACAAGAGCCGAAACCCCTTTTCTGCGTTGGGTATATCTGCGACCATGGTGTCAATCATCTCGGGAATGCCGGACACGAACGGCTCTTGAGAGAGTTCCACTCGTGGATCGTCAAAGACCCAGGTTGAACCGTGCCGGTACGGCACGATGACATGGATGGCATTAGCCACAGAGACACCACTCCGATCGTTTTGCCATGAGTCTTATCATTCGTGACAGCACGCTACCACCGCCGCTTCGGTGAGGGCAATGCGCACCCGAGGCGAACGAGACGACCAACAAAGACTCCCGACCCCTTTGATTTATCAATGCGCGCAGACAAGACGATCAGAAGGTGAGAAAGTATCTGCTTCTCGCCTTATGTTTATAGGGGAACTGCGCTTGTCCACTTCCGATCAAAAGCACTCACAAGATCCATCATCAAATCTTCGACGAGATCTCTAGGGATAGATATGATGAATGAATCCTTACCTCCGATGTCTTTTATTCCATGACCAACAATCTTTATTCCAAGGTCATCAAGAATGTAGCGATCGTGCAGCGTTAAGGGTGGTGACAGTCTCCTCAATTCCGTCTTTGGCCTCTCGTGTCGAAAGTCTTTTATTGAGTGTCCCACTCGCGTCGAATCCTCTTTCCCGCTCATCTGAAATGTAAGAAATTGTACCTCCATCCCCTGTGGGATTAACTCCAAACTATCCAGAGATCGAATACCATAATAAGGATCACAGATTCGTACAGAGCCCTTAAGGCCGCCAAACAAATCGCCAAGTCGCTGCCGGGCCAATCTTGGACGACCGGATTCAATGAAAGTAACTTGAACTCCTTGAGGAAGTAGATCATCCTCAATGTCTCTGCGCCCTTGCGTCGTTGCACGATACTTCATCACCCCATCTATTTTCCTCCGACTAATCTTCGACCCAGCTCGAGAAATGGCATTCGAAACCTGCTTCTTTTCAATCCCTACCCCACCGGCCTCCAAAGCGTCATGTACTTCTTCAACGGAAAGATACGAAATGCCATAAAGATCTTTCGCGAGAACCAATGCGCCTAATGCCATTCTTAATGGTGTCCCAAGATCGGCAAGACTATCCCTGTAGGAGCTATTCAGCCCCTCGAATGATTTCCAGACATCTACTACCTGCAGTTCGGGATTCATGGACTATCCTCTATGAACATATGCCCATTTCGCGCCATCCTTCACTCGGCCCAACTCTTTTAGTTTCGTTAGTGCCAAAAGAATTGGAGCCACTGTAGTGTTGGGATAGATATGACCGCTCTGCTCGAGAACCAGACGCACATCATTGAGGAAACGCTTTTCTTTGAAGTAGCCCTCTGCTTTAAGGTCGAGAATGAGCCCCGTCAATCCCGATTTCTTTGGATTTTTTGACGGTATCGCCTTGACACTTGTACCTAATTTTTCACCATGCAATGGTTTCGAAGGAGTCGAGGCCCCTCCAACTGCTGCGATGATCTTTGACACCTCTTCCGGGGTGCCCTCGACGACTATCGTCGTACCGTTCGCGGTTGAAATATTCGCCTTTGCCATTTTGTCCCCTCAGCAAAGTGGAGCTGTTTACTATCGCAGACGTTCGGCAACATAGGAACTGAAAAAGAGCGGGCAAAACTATGAATATTTATTTCTTGTCTTCTTCCTTGTTTGGCAAGTCATGATCAACAAAGACAACCCCCCTGTGTGGGATTTCAAGATTACCGCTGCTATCGAAGTCAACAAATCCAAACTTGTTCTTCGCATCAATAAAGCTTTGGTTGAAATGCCCAGGTGGCTTCTTCCCAACCTCGGCATAGCATGTGTAGGCATGATTCAAAGTTACGATTGGCAATTCCTGCAGTTTCTTCAAGTAGTAGACCGCGACTGCGTTGAACGCTGCCGCTGAACCAGGCTTTTTCTTCTAAAAAAACTCTCTGAACGAAGGGATACTCTTGCTATCACCTCGGAGATTCAGATCCTTATCAATAGAGTAAGACTCCTTAGAACTGCTCTTATTTGAAGCGCTCTTGACAGGCTTTGGTTTGATAGATGCACTCACCTTATTAGCTGTTTCTGAAACCACTCCACTGACCTGGATTACAGGAACGGACTCTCCTAAGAAGCGAGAAACCAAGAGGTCGTACACCTTTGGTCTCACCTCAACAGGAAACTTTTCGATTACTTTTGCAATATCTAACAGTTCGGCTTTCAGATCATCATAAGTAGCCATTCTGGCCCTCCTCAGTATTTCTTCAATTCATCCAGCATTACCACTGCGACGCATTCGCTTCAAGTAATTTGACCAGCCTCCTTATATGGACGACGCCCCTGGTAGCTCCGAGAAGTCAACAAGAACGCTGGGAGATGGAAATGGGAACAAGCTACGACCCGCTGCTGGAGTATGTCAACTGACTAGGTAGGCGAATTACGCGTAATTGCTGAGCTTGGTGACCTTCCATATTCAAATACTCCTTCCAAGCTCGCCTGTTTTCCCTTAGGGATGGGAGCTGATTGATCTCCCACTGCGTGTATCCAACTATATATTGGTCCCTCAGAGCTTGCTCGTGCCTCCTCTCAAGGGGGTGGCCTGGATCTATCCCTTACTGCGCGCATTGACCGAGCACGGCCCTTGATCTGACAATCTATTTGGTCTTCTGTGCGCGGGCAGCGAGCACGAGGGATAGACCAGACCGCCCCATCTCCCTTCCAAGCTCGCTCGTTCTCTCCCAGGGATGGGGCCTGATTGATCTTCCACTGCGCGCGTCCAACGAATGCTTGTTCATTTGGTCTATCTCGTCTATCTGGTTTGTTTGGTTGATCGGACTGGAAATTCATTCAGAAGAACCAGACAGACCAGAAAGACCGGCCAACCAGACAGACGAGCCCGAGCGCGTTGCGCGAGCACAGAAGATCATCAAGCTCCATCCCAATATCCCCTACTCAACTTTTTAGTTTGAGCATGGCATACTCCAGCCGACACCAGTGGAGACGCGGCCACCATCACTCAGGACTGCTGCATCGCAGGACAGCCCCGCAATTCGCTCGACCAAACATGACCTCATCTGAATACAACAGAAGGCGCTGTACCCATACGGTTGCCGCCTACGATTAGCAGGATGCTGAAAAAGTCCGCCAGCGGCGTTCTCGCATCGCTCAGAGGCTCAACGTACCGAAGCGTACGATTCGCCTCTTCGCTCGCTGCGGCCTTGCTGGACAGCCTTTTTGAGCATCCTGACGTGATTCTGGCGTTCGCGCCGTACGGAAAATTCCAGCCATATTGTTGGCATCAACCGAGGTTTTCCGCAGCCTGTTAGACTGAGGGACACATGGGTGACACTCATCAGGAAGACACCGCTGATCCAAGCTTGAATAGATGGTACAAAAACCCCGTCTATGTTATTGGCGGATGTGTCGCGTTTGTCATCTTCGCACTCGTTGTCGCTTTCGCGATTCACTCACTCATGCAGAAGCGCGCGCATCAAATGGCCGAGCGTGCCTGGGTGAGGGTTCAGGGCGCGACGATTATTGGCCCCCTCATCCAGCATGATGTCCCAAGAGTGACCATACTCTTTCAAAATACCGGGCGCTCTCCTGCACTGACGACGAACATACGTCTGGTGATGACCGTATGGCCCTCGAACAAGCTTCCTGACTGGGAAATGCCTCCGAAACTGACGACTGATGCTGAGAGCGTTGGGGTCATTGATCCAGGATCTGTTGTGAGCCGGCCCCTTTCCTTGATGACACCCCTGACCGATGAGCAAGGTATGTATTTGGAGCGCAAAGACTGGTTCATTGTGGTACTTGGAGTCGTGTCGTACTCCGATATTTTTGACAATCCGCATGAGACCAAACTTTGCCTCATATGGCGAGATACCTCAACCGAACGCCTGAGTCCCTGTGAGAAATGGAATGACGCAGAACAATGCGGCTGCCAATACTGTCCAGAGCAAGCCTTTGAACCGCGTGCGTACAGAACAAGTAGTTCTCGATGCTCCGCTTAAAAATGGAGAGAAGGCATCCCAAGATACGTTAGTATGAGTGCAGGCCACCAAGGAGGTGCATCATGAGTAACGGAACAGTTTACAGGGGCAGCTGCTTTTGCGGTGCAGTTCAGTTCACGGTCAGCGGAGAGCCAGCCGCAATGGGGTATTGCCATTGTGAGTCCTGTCGAAGCTGGTCGGCGGCGCCAGTCAACGCCTTCACGTTATGGAAACCCGAATCGGTACAACTCACGCAGGGAGCAGACAGCATCGGCACGTACAACAAGACGCCTCTCAGTTATCGCAAATGGTGTAAGACCTGCGGAGGCCACATCTTCACCGAGCATCCCAGCTGGGGACTCACCGATGTCTATGCGGCAGTCATTCCGGACTTTCCGTACCACGCCGGCATCCATGTCAACTATGACGAGACGAAGCTGCGAATGAAGGACGGGTTGCCAAAGATGAAAGACATTCCGAAGGAAATGGGTGGATCGGGCGTCAGCATGGCCGAATAATACATTCGGCGCCTCAAGCGACCGCGTCCTTCTACCTTCTCCCTTGAGGGCGGGCTAGATTGGTCTCCCACTGCGCGTGTCCATTTGTATTTCCTCCTTAGTTCTATGCTCAGCCAAGCAAGGGCGTGAGGGGCTTTTGACTGCGGCCGTCGAGCCGAATCTCCCCCCTACTCCAAACATCTGCTAAAGGGAGTGGTCGAGGCTGCCCTTTACTGCGCGCATCGAACGAGCACATTCTGATCGTGCGCGTTCCGCGAGCACGAGGGATAGGCCAGACCGCCCCCTCTATCTCTAATTCGAGATCACCCTCGGCGCCTGAAGGCGGCTGAGACAGTTTTGCCAGAGAGTGGCCGGGTCCTGGTCAAAGATGCCGATCGAATCTGGCGGCAAAATCGCCCACGCCCCCAGAAGCATCTCAGCTTCCAGCTGCCTCGGAATCCATGCGGCAAATCCAGCAAAGGCCCGGAAGGTTTCAGTCGGCTTAGCCCGCGTAATAATGTTCTCCAAAGCGCGAGGTGTGCGCCCCAGATAGACCCCGTCGAAGACCGATCGTGCGTCCGCTGGAGGCTCCTTGAGTCGGAACAGCAGAAGAAAGCGGGTCGGCTCTACTGGCCCACCCGCAAACAGCCGGTAGCTGGTCCCCTTGAGCACAGTGATGTCCGGCAATGCCTTGGACAGGAGGACGTTCGTGGAACGATTCAAAATAATCCCGACGGTTCCCTCAGGCCCATGCTCCACAACGAGCACAACGGCCTGGCGGAAGTTTGGATCTTCCAACGATGGGCTGGCCACTAAGAGCACACCCTTCTCGACCGACGACGGCGAAAGTTCCTTCCCCGCCAGAGCGGGCACCGCATGCAGGACGGTCAAGAGCCCCCCGAGCAGGAAGCTCGCCATGACTTTCCGTGCACCAGTGAGACACGGTACGCTCGAGCACTCAGACGTGAGGGTGGGGAATACGTACATCCTACGATTCAGTCGGTTGCAGTGGGAAATTACGGAAAGGCTACGACTCGCTTGCCATAAGTGTCAACTCGCGAAATGGCACAATGCAGGATTTGCGGGGCTTCGCGGTCCCGCACGACACGCAACAAGGCCCGCAGGACTCCTGCCCTGCGGGGCCTTGCTACACATGCTCCTTCCGAGCTTGCTCGTACCACCCCTCTAAGACGGGTGGTACGAGTGGTCTTCCGCGACCGCGCGTTCCGGGAGCACAGGACCAACGTGGGTGTTCTTCCAATCCTTTATTCTTCTTTTTCCTCCACCCCCCAACTTGAGAGCAACACTTCCCTACCCTTTGCTGATTGGAGATGTTCCGCCACGCGCAAGCTGATCAATGCCTTTTCCATTTTTTCAGGCACATACTCTTCGAGAAAATCGATTGAGACCACAGCATTACGCTGCTCGCCGGCGGCGGGTTCGACCAAAAACACCTGCGCCGCCCTGGCAGCATCGTACGAGTCACGAATCGAGGCTCCGGGGAAATATCCCTGAAAATACCCACGCACAGCCGCCAACTTTTCCAGTTCTTCGTCTGTATGCACATCCGATCCCCACGCCATGGCCTGTCCTCCTCTATTTTAAATCTGGTGATCTCAATCTTCGTTGCGCGTACCGAACGGAAAAAATGTTCCGTCCCATCTCGCCTGCCGCTCGCTCGTGGAACGGCAGCAATGTTGGTCACCCTGCCGCCGTTGAGCGAGCACATTCCAATCGTCCGTCGTCTCCAACCAAGAAGGATGTCAGACGGCCTCTATTCTACCTCAGACTGGGGGTTGCGCGAGCACTGGAAACTACCGGGTGACCCTTCGTCGCCCGCCAGGCAATTGCCATCCCCACAAATAATAATAGGGACGCCAGAAGAAACGGCGCGCCAGGGAGATGCCAGCCTGCTTGCGCGCCGATAAAGAGCGCGAAGGCTTGTGTGAAGAGGCCCGGCCCAATGAGGCCGGCGATACCGGAGAGCCCCGCAATGGCTCCTTGCAGCTGCCCCTGTTCTGAGCTGCTCACGCGGCGGGACATAAAGGCCTGCGCGGACGGACCGGCGAGACCCCAGAAGGCCATGATGGGAATCCCCGCGCAATAGATCCATCCTTCGGTCGCCACTCCGTAGACCGCAAAGCCCAGCGCGCCGCTGAGCAATCCTGCGAGGAGGGTCTTCCGCTCCCCAAAACGGGCTGTGAGCGGCCGCATGAGCAGCCCTTGCACGATCATAGCGGTGACGCCGGCGCCGGCCAGCATGAAGCCGACTGCCTTCGTATCCCACCCGTAGCGATAGCCGACATAGAGCACCGCAACGCTCGGCAAGACTGCATGCCCGAGGTAGCCGAGAAAGACGACCGACGCGAGACTGAGGAGTTCGCGATGCGACCGCAAGAGTTTGAACGAGCCGGCCGGATTGGCCCGCTTCCAGGCAAAGCTCATGCGCTTCTCACGCGGGAGCGACTCCGGCAGGACGAAGAATCCGTAACAGGCATTCAGAAGACTCGTCGCAGCCGCGCCCCAGAACGGAAGCCGTGGATCGACCGTGCCGAGCAACCCGCCCACCGCCGGACCGAGTATGAAACCTAAACCGAACGCCGCGCCGATCATCCCGAAGGCGGCAGCCCGCTTCTCCGGCGGCGTGACGTCGGCAATGTAGGCGCCGGCCGTACTGAAGCTGGAGGCCGCGATGCCGGAGATGACACGGCCCACGAAGAGCCAGGTGACGCTGGGCGCGAGCGCCATGAAGATGTAGTCGAGGCCTAAGCCGAGATTCGACAGCAGCACGATCGGCCGCCTCCCGAAGCGGTCCGACAACGCGCCCTGCATGGGCGAGCAGACAAACTGCATGAGCGCCCAGGCCATGCCCATGAGGCCGTAGATTGAGGCGGCCTCCGCCGTGTCGCCGAGCATGAAGTCTTCAACGAGTTTCGGCAACACGGGTATGACGATGCCAAACGAGAGCACATCGAGCACGACGGTGATGAGAATGAAGAGGATCGCCGCCTTCCGCGGCTGGGTGGAGGGCTGTGGAACGTTCATGCGGGCTTACGGGCTCGGAGATTTCTGTTCATCCACGCATCCTAACAGGCAGTTCTATCCTGCGCACAGAAAAGAAAGCGCGATACGGCCAGGACACGGACGGTGACTTACTCCGATGAGAGCAGTACAAACCTCGGAGGAGTGATCTTCATGCGAGAGCCAACAGCAACAGGTTCACAACAGCGGAGGCAGGTATTGTAATCAGACATCACGCCTGATCTGCTGAGTTGCTGCTTGAAGAGTCTCACCAACACACCCGCCTATCCATTTGGCGGGTCAGGCGCACCTGCGCGCCAAGCCAGGCCAACATGAAGGCATTCTCCCTCCCGCTCCGTGGCACGATCTCCCCGCCCATCGGGTATATTGTTATATGCCCTCCCGCCCCAATCACCGCACTCCCAGCCATCCCCGCCGCCGCAAGCGGCGCAGGTACCGACTCACCCTCAAGACTCTCCGGCGTTTCGTGCGCGCCCGTTGGCGTACGTTCCGTACCGTCAGAAAAGCCATGCTCGCCTGGCCGCCGATCGTTCGTGCCGTTGTGATGCTGGCGATGACCTTCATGTTCTTGCTCGGCATCAACTGGACCTATCAGGCAGTTAACAAGCCGGCCGAGATCCTCTTTCCCTTGGACCGCTCACTCAACAAAAACCCAGCCGAAACGTGGAAGCAGTACGGCTCACTCTTCCGCAAGCATGCAACATCCGTCATGACACCTGAGTTGCTGGCTGCCCTGGCGCAGGCCGAGGGCGGAGGAAATCCGGTGGCGCGGACCTACTGGCAGTGGCAAACGACATGGAACCCGTTGGAGCTCTATCGCCCGGCATCGAGCGCGGTCGGCATGTACCAGATTACGGACGGGACATTTCAGCAAGCCAGGCGTTACTGCGTCCATGACCATCGGGTGGTCGAAGACGGCCCCTGGCACAATCCGAATTCCTGCTGGTTCAATAGCCTCTATACCCGCGTCCTGCCGAGCCATGCCATCCAATTGACCTCGGCTCTGCTGGATCGACGCATCATAAGTGCCATTGCACTGAGACCGAACGGCAGCGTTACGCTCCAACAGAAGCAGAGTCTGGCTGCCGTGACCCACCTCTGCGGCGCTACAGCAGGACGAGCCTATGTGACTCGTGGCTTCCGGCTAACCCCCCGCCAGCGATGCGGCGGCCACGACGTCAGAGACTATCTGACACGGGTCAATGCGATGAGACAGCAGTTTGCCAGGCTGGCAGCCGCAGGCTGAGGGTGCTCGGAAGTGCTGAGTGCTGAGTTTTTTGGGAAAACCAAATGACCAATTATAGGAACAATAGGCGCCTTCACAAAGCCCACTCGACAAGCCCCTGGATAGAAGATCCTGCCTGGGTTTGCTATCCTCACCGGCTCGAATGCGAAGTCTCAGCCTGGAGGGCTGTTCATGGTTCACATGCGCCCTGCGACCGAATCTGATTTCCCTGCCCTGCTTCTCGTACAACAGGCCGCGTTCGGCGAATACGCCAACCTCTATACAGTGAGTGGATGGACCACGGAAACGATCGAGAGCCTCAGGGAAGATGCCAAGGAGAAACATATCTTCGTGGCGGAGGCGGAGGGAGCGGTGGTGGGGTCGGTGCGCTTTTGGACCGTGGCCGGGGTCTGCATCATCCGGCTGTTATCCGTAAGTCCCACCCACCAGGGCCAAGGAGTGGGGAAGGCGCTGGTACGCGAAATCGAACAGGCCGCGACCGATGCCCATAAGTTCTATGCCTGCACCATGCTACGGACTGCCAGGAACATCCACCTGTTCATGAGCCTCGGATACAAGGCAGAAACCATTCTCCCCGATCACTACGACCATCTAGATCTCATCTGTTTCGCCAAGTACCTCCGAAAGCCAAGTACTGAGTGCTGAGGTCTGTCTTGTCTATTTGGTCTATCCGGTCTGTTTAGTCCTCTGAATCGATCAACCAGACAGACCAGATCAACCTGATAGACCAGATTTACCGCCGATAGTATGGTTGCAGCAGATTCTTGAACACATAGTTGGCCACGCGGTTTCCTTGCTTGACCCCTTCGGTTGCGTCGAATGCCCAATGGATGCCGAGGTAGATGCGGCTTCTGGCGTTTTCTTCCTCCGCCTGCGACAGAGAGGAGAACCTACGCTCCATAATCAGGCGCGGGCTTGATTCATTCACACCCTTGGTTACGCCATTGAACTCATCCGAGACAAAGGTAAAGGTGATGCGGTCGGTTCGGTAAAAGTTCCGCAACGTCTGGAAGAGCGCCCCGCCGAACACCGCGTGGCCGGAGGGATAGGCGGGAAAGGGCGGGGTAAAATTCACCCCCATCAGGTTGCTGGCCGGTGCGCCGAGAGGGGAAAATGTCGGATCTCCGATCGTGAATTGGTTGCCGTCTCCGCGCCCAGTCGGACCTGTCTTTTCGTCGGCTTCACGAATGCCGGTCACCGGCCGCCAATACTGGTAATAGTATTTGGAATCCCACGCTGCGATACCGGCGTCTGCCATCGCGACATTCACGAGCGCCAGAAGCCGCGCGAGGTCCAACGCATCGGTGTCCGTGCCCATCTTATGGGCGATTCTCATGGCAACTTGATTGTAAAGTCGTGGCGGAGCACAGAGGCTGGGCGTCCCGTCATAGGCCCAGAAGATCCCGATTTGGGTTTGTTCCGTCGTACGTGTGGTGGGAGTTATCAGCCCGTCGCCTCCCAGCTGCTTCACCTCGTTATAAGCAGCGGCATATTCTGCGCTGTCAAGACCGGGCAGTGGCGATACTCTGAATTGATCGCCCCGTTCGAGGACAAAGGGTTTGACGTCGCCCCATTTGGCGCCCAGCGCGACCCCGATCTGGCTGATGGGGTCTTGCCGCCACTTGCCCGGATCGTTACTCGTGTGAAAATTCTCCGGCCCCGAGCCCACCGTCAGTTCTTCGTACTGCGAGCCGTCGGTCGCGCGCGAGGTGAGGACGGCGGCGGCCGCACGCTGTCCTAACGCAATCCCGTTGGTCTTTAGCTGACCGTCAGGAATCTCGCTCAGATCCTCAGCGAGGAAAGCATTGAGGCGCGCCTCTTGGGAGGGGAAAAGCGCGACGAGTGTATCGTGGGCCGCTTGAGCGACCGCTGCAGGGAATGACGTTCCCACCTTGGCCGAGGCCAGGCCGATATAGCTTTTGTAGCCCCCTTCGACTGCGTTGACGGATTCAAAGATTGCGAGATGGACGATGGCCATCGCCCTGCTCGATCGGCCTGGCCCGAGTTGATGTCCCAAAACATGGGAAGCGTCTGACGGCGTATGGTCGAGACCGCTGGCATCAATGGCGATCTGGTTCCAATCACGGACGGCAACGGCCCGATCGAGGACATGGCGCGGGCGATGTTTCGCATTGGGTTGAGCCTGCGGAACGCCTGGATGGATCCGCGGGCCAAACGCCTCATCGAATCCTCCGCGCAATCCCTCCGCGAAAACCCCCTGCGGAGTCGCCAGTGCGAACAGCACCGCGAAGAAAACCCAGACCTTACCGATTGAGGATATCATCATGCTCCTCTCCTTCTACGTCTTCACCTGAACACGCGACAGAGTCACACAGTCACCCGCCCTGGCTTACAAGGCACGCAGGAAGTTCAGCATATGTTGCTTGTCGATCTCGTTGAGTCGATTGAACTGCCCGACCACTTGATTCGCTTCCGACGGCACATACTGCTGTCCGCCCCCGGAGCTGGCGTGGGCTTGAATGGCTTCGAGCAGATCTTTTGTGCGCCCGTCGTGCAGGAAAAAGATTCGCTTCCCGAGGCCCCACAAGGGTGCCGTGCGGAACTCATCGCCCCCGGCATTGCCCTGGCTCACATCGTCGGCCAGGCCCGGTCCCATGTTATGGAGCATCAGGTCGGAATAGAGGTTGACGGCCTTGTCGCGCAATGCCACCACAGCCGCCTTCTTGCCGGTATGCAATGTCGGGGTGTGGCACATTGCGCAGCCAACGTCTTCGAACAACCTCCGGCCCCGGACAATGGTGTCCGTGTCAGACGCCGGGGCCGGTGGCGCGAGCAAGCGCATGAATACGGCGAACCTCACCACGTCGCTGGGTACTTCGAGAGGATCCGTGGCGTCGAAGTTGGTCCGATTTTCCGGCGTCGCATTGAACAGGCAGCTCGGTGTCTCATCCCGTTCCTGCGGGAAGAGTTCGTTCGTGATTCCTTGCTCGACGTTGTAGGCTTCGCCTGAGAAAATTTCGAGCGACTTGTTCTGGGCTTTCCAGCCGAAACGAGTGATGGTGCCGTCGTTCCCGCTGGTGTTCGGACGGCCCTTCATGTTGGCCCGGCCACGAATTCCGAGCCCCTGTTTTCTAGCGCTATGAGCCGTCAGATTGGCGAGGAGCGCATCGTCGTCGATGGCTTCGATCAACCCTGCCCCAAAGAGCGGGGTTGGAATGCGGAACACCACGTTCTGGCGAGCCACTGCAGTGCGAAAGTCCGGCTGGTGAAGATAACAGCCCGACGCATCCTTTCGCCCGCTGATTGTAAAGAGCGCATGGACTCCACCGTCTGGCGTACCGTCCGGGTTAAACTTGAATCTGGCTTCGCGTACCGGACCGTCTATCTTAATAAACGACGGAACCTCGTTGTTCGCGCCTTCTTTTTTCGCTACCTCGACCTGCGGATTTTCAGCCGGACTGGATCCCCCTATAGACGGGTAGGAATGGCAGCCGCCGCAGCTGTCCAGGTTGAAGCGCGGCCCGAGTCCCAGTTCTGTCTCGGGAATGAATTGCTCACCTCGTACCGACTGTACTTCTTCAAACTGTTCACGGCCATTGTCAAATGATCGCTTTTCGATCCAGCTCAGCCCTGAGAGGGCCTCTCCGGCCCCGGCAGCCCCTGCGCGGATACCAGGATCGTGAGCCGAAAATTTTCCTACCTGGGACCAGACCTCTTCAGAAAAAAACGCTCCGGTCGCCACCAATGATGCCACCGACAGTACGACGCCTCCGAGCTTCACGATGTATGATCGAGGAGTCATGATGATCTCCCTTTCGCTGTATTCCACTGCTTCATCATTCAGAATCTGCCGTGGCATCGTATTGAGCATAAGCCGTGCCCTGCGCACAGAGGGTCCGAGTCCCTTGCTATGCATTGAGATTCTTCAAAATTACTCGCCCGAACATGGAGACCTGAACAATAAGTGCGCAGCGGCGCAGGGGTTCGCCTTCAAACAAAGATTAGAAAACACCTGGCGATAAAAACGCGACCGATGCCAAGCCCCTTCCTGCAGTGACGCACGGTCTACGGGCTGGATGAATGGTAAATTGCAGAGCAGCTGGCCCGTATGAGATGAGAATGGAGCGGAGCAAGAAGCACAGCCAGTGGAACTGTACTGATCCCTTGCAAGCAGATATTTGGGTCCCTATACTACTTGGTCACAATGAATTGGAAGCAATCCAACTGAAGCGCGAGCCTGTTTCTACTTTCATTGCTCTTTGCGGTACCCAGTTTGCTACAGCACCACCAACGTACGTGTTTCATTCATCAGGACAAAGGAGATCTATATGAGTGATGCAGGTCATGGCCTCGTTGGCAAGCGAGAGCAGGAATTCACAACGCTTCTATCCTTGCGTGCAAATAGTTACAACCCGCAAACCCTTGCGAAGCTTGCGGAAGATATGAAGGGGGAGATTGACACAATCAAGGACGGCCCAGACCCGGAGGAAAACATTCTGGTACCGGCGGGCTACACCTATTTGGGCCAATTCGTCGATCATGACCTCACGTTCGATAGTACCTCCTCTCTCAATCCCGCAAGTAGCGCCGAACCGTCGAACCTTCGCACGCCGCGATTCGATCTCGACTGCCTGTATGGCGATGGGCCTGACGCTCAGCCCTTTATGTATGACCCAAGCGGTGACAAGCTGTTGTTCAAAGACGACCCTGCTAAACCGTCGGCCAAACCGACAGACCCGGCAGCCCGTGACCTGCTACGAAATCCGAACGGGCGCGCGATTATCGGCGATAAGCGGAACGATGAGAACTCGATCGTCAGTCAAATTCAGCTGTCGTTCGTGAAGTACCACAACGCCGTCGTCGATGAACTCAAGACGCGGGCGCCAAAGACGTGGAATACCCCCGGCAAACTGTTTATTTCTGCACGCAATGAAGTGCGCTGGGCATATCAGCAACTGCTCGTGGAGGATTTCCTGCCAAGGATTGTTCACGCAGAGGTGCTGGAGAACCTGAAGGGAACCAGTTCCGCTCCGCGTGCGCGCAACTATGCGCTCTATACTGAGGACAAACGTGGAAACCTGCCGCGCGAATTTGTTGCGGCTGCCTACCGATTCGGCCACTCCGGCGTACGCACTGGCTATCGCATGAACGCGGTTCCAGCCAATCGATTCAACATATTCCCGGCAAGCGATGATCCCACGACGATGGCCGGTGCGAAGAGTCTGTTGGGCTTCGATCCGATCACCGTCAATCAGGTCATTGACAACTGGGGACGTTTCTTTCCCACCACATTGCCGAACGAACTCCCGAAAGAAAATCGGAGCGAACCGGCTGATGACACTCCCAATGGCGCGATTCGGCTGCAATTGGCATACAAGATTGACCCGACTCTGGTTGACACTCTCGGTGTACTGCCGCGCAGAGAGGTTGCGGGTGAAGCCACTGCTCAAGAGGCGTCGGCACGAATCGCTCCGAGCAAGCTACCCGACATGGTAGTCTCTCCGCCCCGCCCTTCTCTGGCATTACTCAACCTGCTACGCGGCGATAGCTACCGTATCCAGACCGGCCAGGCATTCGCCAAAGCCCTTCGCGATAAAGGCCTACCCTGCAAAACCCTCGAACAAAAACATCTGGTGACCCGGCAACCAGGGGCTAAGAACGGGCATTTCAAATTCGTGCCCATTCCCTCCGAGTTGCAACACGAAACCCCACTGTGGTTTTACGTGCTGGCGGAAGCACAAGCTCCGCTGGTAGACCACTTCGGCAGCAAGGAGTTCAAAGAAGAGGACCTCCTCGAAGGCATCGGTGCGAAAACTCAATTGGGATGGGTGGGTGGCCGCATCGTTGCCGAGATATTCTTTGGCTTGCTCGATTCAGACGACGAGTCTTTCGTAAAAGCGGCCCCTCAGGGTTGGCAGCCAATTCTTGGAGGAGACAAGAGTGTCATCTTCAGAAATCTCCTCAAGTTTGCGGATAAGACCAATTCGTAACGAAGCCCTTCCTTGCAGCGACCGCACAAGGCGGTCGCTGCGCTCAATCGTTGGGCGCCATGGATGATCCCGGACTTGGCCCCCACGCCACCTTCAACAAGGTGATAGCTTCAAAGAAGGAGTCAGCGCGCTTATGGCAACTGCTGTGCGAAAGCAGGCAAGGCACCACTTCGGAGCCCCATCACCGCTCCCTCTTCTAGATTCCTATAAGGTCACTTGCGTATTCAATCGAATGCGGTTTTCCTCTGTGCATTATCTCCGCTAGCAATATTTCCTTTCGCAATCATGTGAAACATGCCTATAGTCGGCATCACACCGCAAGGCACATGCATTGCACAATACACATCGACGGACCCGAGATGGCGCGACAGGCTGCCGATGGCCATACAACGAAGGAGGATCTTCCATGCCGAAATCCTATTATGCGACCCAACAGCCAATGCGCATCCAGGCGCGCGCCGGCTCAATAGCTGAACGGAAGTATTACGAGAAGAGCGCCCTGCCAGGCGGAGTCTGGCCTATGCCGAAGGTGATTGCGCCAGGCATCGACCCCTCGCCGCTCGATGATCTGATCTTCCACGGCGGCAAGGTTGTGCCGCAAATGGAGTTCCAAAATATTTTTCTGGGCCGCACCAGCTCATGGAAAGCAAGCGATATCGAACGGATTGATCGCGCCATCAGCCTGGCGATGCGCGACCGGCGGTTGAACAACGTGATGGTCCAGTATTTCCCTGGTGCGACACTGGCCTGCGACATACGCGACTCGTTCGTGCTGGATAAAAACAAACCTTCCACGCTCGATGAACCGGACGTTCAGGCGCTCGTGACGGAACTGTATGATAACTCGTTGATCAAGAAAAGCGATCTTGCCACGACGATCTTCAACCTGATCCTCCCCTCCGGCACCGTGCTCAAACTCGACGACTCATCGTCGCTTGAGGGATTAGGGGGCTACCATGGTTCGCTACACATCACACGTAAGGGCAAGCGGATCACGCTCTACTATTCTGCGAACGTCTACTCCGAGATGCGAACCAACGGCACGGAGAACGGCATTGCCGTGTTCAACAGTCCCTGGAAGAACGTGGTCGGCACGCTCTACCACGAGATCAACGAGTTTCGCACTGATGCCGATATCAACGATGCGATCCAGCACAACAGCAACGACTTTCTCGGATGGACCTCACGGCGCGGGCACGAAGTAGGCGATCAACCGGTATTCAAGGCAGGGGAAGTCGGCAACTTGAAGCTGGTATTCAAAGAAGTGAAGGCCAGTTCAAGCAGAAGGAAGATGCCGGTGCAGTTCATGTTTTCCAATGCCGTGCACGGTGCCGAGGGTCCGATTAGTAAGCCGCATGCGTAGCGCCGAGATGCACTCATCGGATGGCCAGGGGCAGGAACCATTCAACTATTTCAGTCTTCTTTTTCTTCACCAGTCCGCCCCAAGCCGATCGATCACGACCTGATGAACCACGGTATACTTGCCGAGCGTCGCCAGATAGACCGCCGCTTCGGCCACATCGAACGGATCGATCTTCTCGCTACGAAGAATGTCTTCCAACGAGGCATCGACCAGATCGTCGGCCACACTGCCAGGACAGATAGCACTCACCTTAATGTGATGCGGCCGGCCTTCATCGGCCAGCGATTTCGTCAAGGCCATGATCCCGTGTTTCGAGGCGCTGTAGGTGCCTGTGCCAGCCCAGGCTTGCACACCGGCGACACTCGACATGTTAATGATCGTCCCCCCGCCTTCCTTCTTCATGTGCTTAAACCCGGCCCGGCAGCAGAAGAAGGTTCCGCGTAGGTTCACGTTCATCACCTCGTCGAAATCCTTCGTTGTCGTGTCCGCGAGGCGCTTGCCGCCGAAGACCCCGGCGTTGTTCACGAGAATATCCAGCCGCCCGTACCGCTTCACGGTTTGCTCGATCAGCCGTTCCACCTGGCGCTCATCGGCCACGTCGGTTTGAATGGCCCAGGCCTCGCCGCCGGCCTTCGTGAGCTGCGCGACCGTCTGCTCGCAGAGCGCCATCCGCCTGGCCGTGACCACAACTTTTGCGCCTTCAGTACCAAACCGCAGCGCGATCGCCTTACCGATGCCGCTGCTGCTGCCCGTCACAATCGCGACTTTGTCTTTCAATCGATTCACATGTTCACCTTTTCCCTATACCTCTCTTTAAGGGAGTGGCCAAGGCTGCCCTTTCCTGCGCGCATCGAACGACCACCGCTCTTCCATCTGCTTCCTTGAGGGCGGGCTAGATTGCTCTCCCACTGCGCGCGGCATTCTCACCCGCCCACCCACTGGCACGCCGAGACGTGCCATTATCCCAAGCGAGGGTCTTCTGAGACCGCGCGTTGCACGAGCACAGGAGATCATCTAGCCTGCCCTCTCAGACTCCTCCAAGCTCGCTCGTTATCTCTTCAGGGATGGGGGCTGATTGATCTTCCACTGCGCGCGTCCAACGAGGGCCTTCTGAGGCCGCGCGTTGCGCGAGCACAGAAGATCATCAGCCTCCATCCCCTTCTCCGTCATAGTATTTTTCGCGATAGATAGGGCACAAGCCTCTCTTCTGAAGCAACGATGTGGCGTCGGCGATCATGCCGCTGTTCCCACAGAGATAGACGGCGAAATTCTTGACGGAGGTAATTCGCTCCTCGATCAGCCGCAGGACGCGACCGGATTCACCGGACCAGCCGGGATCTGGTCGGGAGAGCGTCGTGACAACCGTCAGGGTCTGGATGCGGCTGCTCAGTTCAGCCAGCTTCTCCTGATCGTACAAATCCCGCTGGTTGCGCAGGCCCCAGAACAGAGTTGCCGGTCTTGGATTGGAACGTTCCGTATTCGCCAGCAGCATGGACCGGATCGGGGCGATGCCAGTGCCACTGGCCACGAACAGCAATTCACGTTCAGGATCGTCCCGCAAATAGAAATGCCCCGCCGGCCCTTTGAACTGTGTCTTCGCTCCTTCTTTGAGATGGAACAGAAAACCGGAACCAGGACCGCCCGACACTAGATTGAACAATAATGTAATGGCGTCCGAACGGCTGGGTTGCGAGGCGATGGAATAGGCGCGCGTGAGGAGACGACCGGTTTGCGGATCCGGCATCTCGAACGACACGAATTGGCCCGGCTTAAAATCGATGGTCTTCGGTTCGATCAGCCGCAGATCAAGACGGCGCACGTCGTGGGTGAGATTCTCGATCGACTCAACTTGTGCGGTATAGGTTTCGACCGGCATGGCGGGGGATTTTAACAGGATGCTGAAACGGTACGCCAGCAGGGGAGGAATGGCCCGGTGAGTCCCCTGTGCTCGCGCAATGCGACATCCCCGGCGGGCCTCCAGCCCGGCAACTTTATATTTGATCGATCGTTCCACTATGGAGTATACGTGGTCCCGTCACGAGAATTGGTGTCTCCTCCCATGTCCCACCCGAAGGAATTCAATCCCGATGAGGCCATCGAAAAGGCCATGCAGGTCTTCTGGCACAAGGGCTATGAAGCCACGTCGATGGAAGATCTCCTGACGGCAATGGACCTGAATCGCGGCTCGCTCTACGACACCTTGGCGATAAACGCCAACTGTTCTTAAAAGTGATCGACCTGTACTGCCACGGATTCGTCGGCGAGAAATTCTCGTTGCTCGATCAACCGGGGCCAGCGCTCTTAACACTCCGCCAATTTTCCTATGGCATGATCGAAGGCGGCCTCGCCGATCCGCAACGCCGAGGTTCCCTCATCGCCAACACAATCATGGAACTATCGCCGCATGAGAAAGAGATTGCGAACACACTCCGTCGGGTCCTCAAAATGGCTGAAGACACATTCTTTCGGGTCTTGGCCCGCGCCAAACAGCAGGGTGAATTGAACAAGGATAAAGATCCGCGCGCGCTGGCGCACTTTCTCACGACGATGCTGCAAGGAACCATTGTGATGATTAAAGCCGGAGCGTCGGCTGACGCGGTGAATCAGACGGCAGAGACCGCACTCTCAGTCTTGGATTGAAGCGTTTTTTTGATCCGTTATAGAACGTTCGTTCACCACTTGAAACAACAGAGATCTTCCGGGACAGGAAAGGAGGCGTTCTTCTATTCCATGTAGCTGGCCTGAAGCCGTCAGATGGTATTGACCCGGCCTGGCTGACGTGCTGAACTATGCACCTATTACTTCACCTCATCACACAGGAGGAGCGGACCATGGCGACGAAACCATACAAGCAACTCGGATGTCTGGATGTCCAACCGACGGACAGCTGCGGATTCCAGGTGCGGGCTGAGACGGAGGCGGAACTGATGCAGTTGGTAGCCACCCACGCCAAGCAGTGCCATAAACTGGATTCAATCCCACAGGAAATGGCGGCCCAGGTGAAGGCGGCGATCAAGACGGTCACTGTCACGGTCTAAACGAACTCTTGACTGGGGAGCCGTTCCCTAAGCTCATCACTCAGGGAACATCCCTTCTCAAGAAATCACCCTTCACAATACACGGAGGCTCCAGTGCACCGCTTAATCGGAACCCTCACCCTGTCAATGTTGCTGATCGGCCTCTCCGGCTGCAGCTATCTCTTCTATCCCCGCGCCGGTGAATACGCAACACAAGCCAAAGGCGCCAGCGGTGTCGAGACGCTGCTGAACCTCACTACTATGATGGAGACAACGGCTGCCAAGGCCAAGGGCGGGAAGGGCGTTGATACCGCCTTCGACGATCTGCACAATCAGTTCCATGCGCTTAATGATGCATTCTGCGGTGTGACGGATGCCCAGGCCAAGACACCGACCTACGACTTGGCCGTGACGCACAAGAAGGAATTGACGGCCATCTTCAAGCGGCTCTGGAAGTTCAAGGGCGACCAGCCTCATCGCGATCTGCATCTTGATCTTTTGAGCGCCGAATTGAAGGAACTGCGCGAGACATTGCAGACAATCAAATAACCTGCCGAAAGGGAAGAGATGATGGGACAGACACCGGAACAGATGATTGAAGGCCAACGGCAGGACTGGAACCGGGTCGCCGGGGGCTGGGAGAAGTGGGATCGATTCTTCGACGAGCAGATGGCGTTTCTCAATCACCGACTCGTGGCCGATGCGCGACTGCGAGCCGGCATGCGCGTGCTCGATCTCGGGTCGGGAACCGGCTATCCCGCCCTGCTTGGCGCTCAAACCGTTGGGCCGAGTGGAAGCGTGATCGGGCTGGACCTCGCCGAGCAGATGCTCGCCGTCGCGCGGCGCAAGGCCACGGCACTGGGCCTCGCGAACGTGACGTTCCGCAGCGGCGACGCGACCTCACTTCCATTTGAGGCGAACTCGTTTGATGCAGTGACCAGCCGCTTCTGCTTGATGTTTCTTCCAGAGATTCCAAAAGCCGCCGCTGAAATCGCACGCGTGCTGAAGCCTGGAAGCTGGGTCGCTGCGGCTGTCTGGTCTTCGCCTGACAAAAACCCTTCGATCGGTCTCTCGATGGAGGCAATCAAGAAGGTGGTCGAACTAGCCCCGCCGGACCCCACCGCCCCCGGCATCTTTCGCCTTGCTAAGCCTGGCGATCTCGCCGGGATGTTGCAGCAGGCCGGATTGGTCGATGTGACAGACCAGGAATTTCTCGCGGAATGGTCGTATGCCTCGGCCGATGAGTACTACACGAGCCTGATGGAAATTGCGGCGCCGGTACAGAACCTCATGGCAAAACTCTTACCACCGCAAGTACAAGAGGTAAGACGGCTCATCACCCAGGATGCCACCCAATACCAGCGTGACAAACGCATCACATTCCCCATCGCCGTCCGAATGGTGGCGGCACGTAAACCGCGCTGATGTGCCCATGGCGACCGCTTACGATGGTTTCAAAGACTACGTGCTGGATCAACTGGCCGATCTGCGCGGCGTGACCTGCCGCGCGATGTTCGGAGGGTACGGGCTCTACCAGCACGAGATCTTCTTCGGCATCATTCATAAGGGCCGGCTCTACTTCAAAGTCGCGCCTAAAACGGTCGGCCGCTACAAGGAACAGGGCATGAAACCATTCCGACCCAACGCCAAACAGACACTCAAATCCTTCTATGAAGTGCCCGTAGACATCATTGAAGACTCTGAACATCTCGCAGAATGGGCGAGACTGTCCACCAGAGTCACGAAGGCCTGAGTCAATCCCGTAGAGCCTCGCCGTAATCCTCGCTCTGAGCGATCGCCTCTCCGCTCCATCTGGTTTTTCAACAAGAGCAGGCCTATAGCGGGATCGTTATTTTGGATGAGGCCCTTGGGTCTAGTTCTGCAATATAGACCGCACTCCGCCCGTTGAAGGCGACCGACCAACTTTCTCTTGGAATCTTTCACCGTGAATCCTGAAACGTTTGCCCACGGATGCACAGATGACGGGATGTTGCTGAGCAGGACTTGCCCAACCTGTAGGACCGGCGGAACGCAGCTCAGGAGGAATCGCTGCTCACATGGCAATTGGGCTTTCAAGGAATGCCTGGCGTGCGGCTTTGTTTTTCCGGAGAATCCTCCTGATTACGCCACCCTACAGGGTCAGTTCCCATGCGAGAATACGTCCGGGCTTCAGAATGAAGCACGACGGAAGTTGTACTGTCGCGGCGAGAATGTTGTTCGGTCTGCGATAAGAGGCGTACGGAGCCTTACAAACACCGTGATACGACGGAACAAACACGTTTCGCTTGGCTATCGGTATTTTCGTGAAGGCTGGATCGTCGATCTTGGTTGCGGCTTAGGAAACTTTGGCCCGCCTCCGCCCGATCTTCGAGGGCCGCGGCTGGCGCATTATCCATGCCGACGGGTTATCGGGCCTCCAGCCACTGGAAGCTGCGTCCTGCGATGGGGACTTGGTCGAGAGCTACCTTTAGCACGAAGCGCCGCCGGCAGAAGTGCTGCGAGCGCTGTCGCGCGTTTTGCGGGCCGGGAGTGCAATTATCCTCAAGTTGCCGAACTATGCTTGCTGGAATCGACTGGTGCGAGGAAAGAAGTGGTGTGGATTCCGGCTTCCCGACCATGTGAATTACTTTACTCCGGACACCTTGCGAGCCCCGCTCGAACAGCAGGGATTCGAGATTGTTAGATTCACATTCCTTGACCGGCTGTGGACCAACGACAACATGCGGTGTGTGGCACGAAAGAAGGAACACTGAGCTCCATACCGGAACTGTCCCATCCCACTAGGCAGGACCGATTAATCATCCGACCAGCTTCTGCGTAGGTCATACCCTCCACTTTTATCCCTGGTGCAGGGTTCCCTCCCAATCATCTGTGAGCTGTTTTTTGCCAGCCTCAGAATCGCTTGATATTGTAGAAGATCAGGCCCCATTGACCGAGAGATGCCACCCTGTGGGAAGGCATCGCCCTTGCTCTCTCCAGGGTTGTTACAGACCGGTGAGCAGAGGGGGGCATGGAACCGGGTACGCCAATTCTACAATCACAGACAGGTGATGCTGGACACCGCCTGCCTTTCCTTTATAGAAACACGGTGGTCCTCTGTCTTTGCGTCACAGCATTCGGCATGCCCACTGGCGCGACGGGCGCATCCACCCCTCCCCAGATACCGCTCTTCGCTGAAACTACAAACGTAGCGCCCCCTCCGATCGCCCAGGCGCAATCGGAGCCCCAGGTGCACAAACGATGGGTACGGCGGCAGCGCACCATGACACTCAACCCCTCAGCATTGGATGTCATGAATCGCCCTCGTGCCGATGCCCAAACCGACGTGGCACTGAACTTCTTCGATACCGGGCTTCGAACGCTGAACCTTGACCAGCCGCGCGAGTACCCCAAACAAACAAAGGTCTGGCGCGGGCGGCTGCGAGGAGAAGCTGGAAGCAACGTAACCTTAGTAACTCACGGCACGACTATGACCGGAACGATTCTGTCGAACCACCGCCTGTACAAAATCGAGGCGGCCGGCGGAAACCTTCATCGCCTCGTAGAAGTGGATGAAGAAGCCTTACCCCCGGATCACCATCCCCTCGTCGTGGCAGACGATGATCCCGTTGCGGCACCTCCCACGGGAGGAACCCCACCGCAGACCGATACCACTGCCGCAGCAGCGGGTGATGCTGTTGTCGACTTGCTGGTCGTCTATACGTCTTCGGCAAAAACCCAGGAAGGTGGCCAGGCTGCAATGGAAGCGTTGATCGCATTGGGCGTCGATTCGGCAAATCAAGCTTACAGTAACAGCCAGATTGCTATGCAGCTCCGGCTCGTCCATACGTCCGAGGTAGCCTATACAGAATCGGGCGCTATCGACGCCGATCTTACCCGCTTGCGTAGTACGACCGACGGGATCATGGACCAGGTACATCAATTGCGAGACCAGCACAATGCCGATCTCGTCGCGTTGATCGTGGACAACGGCGGCGGCTTTTGCGGCATTGCGTACGTGATGGCAAACGGCCCACGTGCCGGCTTCGCCAGTTCCGCGTTCAGCGTGACGGCTCGCGATTGTGTCGCAAACGATACCCTCGCGCACGAATTGGGACATAACATGGGCAACGCACACGACCGGGCCACGGGTGGAACGGGCGTCTATCCTTACTCCTATGGGTATCGGGATGAAATCGGAAAATTCCGGACGATCATGGCCTATGCCTGCCCGATTCAGTCCTGCCCGCGCGTGAAGTTTTTCTCCAATCCGCGACTCCTCTACAACGGACGCCCTCTCGGTATCGATCACACCGTCAATCCGACGAACTCCGCGGACAACGCACGCTCCATGAACGACGTGCGTCAGATCGTGGCCGCGTGGCGTACAGGGACTGCCGACGTGACGCCTCCCGCGGCACCAGCAAACTTGCGGATTATTTCCCCTTGACCGGAAAGGCTCGGAGACGATCGGCCCCACTCCATTATTTCTTGATCGCGCTGAGTCGCAGCCGTCTATATAATGAAGTGAACCAACGTTAGCCATTTACAATGGGAATGACTCTGTGGTCCACCGATTCAGTTATTTTATTCTTGCCGCAGTGCTAGGCAGTGTCTGTAGCCAGATCTCATGGGCTGATGAACGCCCGACACCAAAGAGCTTGTGGCAGACAGTTCTTCCTCCTCCCGCCACTGCCGATCAGCCTGCAACGATGCGAAAACCTTGGGTACTCCGAGATCGAGAGATCGCACTTGATCTCCCACTGCTTCAAGTTTTGAAGGATGCCGGAGCTAGGCCCCATCCCAGAATCACCATTGAGCTTTTTGATGGCGCCAACCCCGAGTTGGATATCACGTCGACTGTCTCCCGTAGCAACGATACCGCCGTCATCCGTGGCACATTCAAGCCGCCTTCGAAGGGGGACTTTACCTTTGTCGCTAGCGGCAACCTCTTGGTTGGAACCATGCAGCTGGGCAACCTGCTCTACAAGACCGAGCATATCGCCAACGGTCGGCTACGGCTGCTCGAAATCGATCCCGAGAAATTGCCGCCGGATTGATCCTCACGCCTACCGACCCGTGGGATTTCTCAGCTCGCTATGCCACACTGCTCCATGCCTCCACTACCGACAATCTGGACTATCGGCCATTCGACCAGACCGATCGGTGAGTTCACCGATGTCTTGCATGCGCATGAGATCCGCCTCCTCGTGGACGTCCGAACGATTCCACGCTCACGATACAATCCACAATTCAATGAGGACAGGTTGGCCGAGAGTCTGAAAAGGGCCGGTCTCGCCTCTCTCCACATACCGGCGCTTGGGGGCCTTCGAAAGGCTCGGAAGGATTCAATCAACAACGGATGGCGCAACGCCAGTTTTCGCGGGTACGCTGATTATATGCAGACGGACGAATTCTTGAACGCATTAGAAGAGCTGATCACTGAAAGCCGATTGCAGCCGACAGCCATCATGTGCGCGGAGGCTATGCCCTGGCGCTGCCATCGGTCATTGATTGCCGATGCGCTGGCAGCCCGTGGCTGGGACATCCAGCATATCATGTCTCCCGAAAAAGCCACCCCACACGTCCTCACGTCATTTGCCCATGTCGAGAAGGGGGCGCTGACTTATCCGAAACCGAACGACCCCCCTTCGTTGTTCTAACCGAGTGTGCCGATGTACCAACTCCTGGCCGATCTGGTTTTCATTGTTCATCTAGCCTTCGTGGTCTTCGTCCTGTGCGGCGGGCTGCTTGTGCTGAAATGGAGGGAGGTCGCCTGGCTGCACCTGCCGGCGGTGACCTGGGGCGCATTCGTGGAGTTCAGCGGCTGGATCTGCCCGCTCACGCCGCTGGAGAATTGGTTGCGCGCGCAGGGTGGCGAAACCGCCTATCATTCCGATTTCATCGCACAGTATCTGCTGCCGCTGCTCTATCCTGGGGACTTGACACGTAGTCTTCAGTTGCTGTTAGGCGCAGGGGTGGTCGTCCTCAATACTACTGTCTATTGGTGGCTCTGGCGAATACAGGCGCGTGAGGCGTCTCGGAATCGATAAGGTTCGCCGCGCGGGCGAATGTGATCAGCCTTCGTAAATCATATGTAGGCCGATCAATCCGAATCGCCGACGCGATAGCACAGCGCCTTGGGTATGTGAGCACGGGCCGCATCCTGCCCAGAATGGATTATCGAAACGAGTAAAGACCTGTCAAACTTACGTAGGGGTGGAACAGAGTCCATTACGCTTTCATTCGGCGTTGAAGAAACAGAATAAGCGCCATCAGCGTCGGCAAGGGGGCAAGAAGGAACGGTAAGAGCCACAACCACACGTTCTTTCCCCGCATCCGTGTCTGGTCGATCATCCACACGAAGATCCACAGCACCAGCCCGACATAGTTCAGAATGATCCACCATGCTGTATGCATGTTCAGCGAGCTTTCCTCGCCCATCTGGCCTTGAGTCAGAAAGACTGCGAGCACCAGCACAAAGGCGGCCAGCAGACCAATAACAAGCCGCTTACTCCAGACATACATGTCAACCTCCCTTATTGATTACACCGACTTGGCGGATTGCGAAGAATCCCGCGCGCGAACTGGAAAGTGGTGGTTAGGTGGGTCCCGGTCAGCGTGTCCCGAACCACCGACTGAAGACAACGATCAAGATTCCTGTGATGGCGCCAAAGAGCCAGCTCAGGAGTCTCACAGGAAACCAAAAGAACGCGATCACGGCTTCGCGTGCAGGGAATTGAAGCGTCGCCAATACTTGGTGGACGCCGCTCTCCTGGAATATCGGATGCAGGAGAAAGGCGATCAAGCCCGCGACATATCCAGCGACTCCCCCGAAAATTATCATTGAGATGCCAGGGAACTGCTCAGCATGGTGGCGACGCAATCGTACTAGAAAGAGGGCCAGCAACAGGGTCAGGAAGATCGCTTGATAGGAGAGGTAGTATGAGCCGCGTAACCAAAAGTTGACCCACCGGTTCATGAGCGTCAGAAACGCAATCAGATACGCGAGCGAGAGACTCGCCCCCACCAGCACGACGTGCTGCCCGCTGTGACTCAATCGAGCATCGGATCTTCGGAACCACATCATGAAAGATGAACTCAATTGAGACGAGAGCTGCATGCTACTGGTTTGTTCGCTGGACAAGCGTACGTGAACATGACGCTGGTATGGATGCTCACCGTCCCTGCGGCTGGTGAGCCGGTCTGCTTCATGACTCTCATTGCAATCCTATAATCGGTTCGCCCGTCAAGACTCCGTCATGATATGTCAAAACACATATAGATATCACCATATGTCTTTATGTTAATGTACAGTCGATTGCGGCTCCGCTCTACGAAATATGACTGAGGGGTTTCAATGCTCCCTAAAGAAAGCGCCATCACGGCAGACACATCGCCAACATCTTCGATCACGGGAAAGATCGTTGTGGTGCTGCTTTTTTTATCGGCAATCGGTGCCTTCTTCATCTTTGATCTCAAGACCTATCTGTCGCTGGACACACTCAAAGCGAATCGAGACAGCCTACTGGATTTTACCCATGACCATTATGTGCCGGCCGTTGCCTTGTTCATTCTGGTATACATCCTTCAAACATCCTTTTCACTGCCTGGTGCGACGATCATGACCCTTGCCGGCGGCTTCCTCTTCGGAAGTCTGTGGGGCACTCTTTACGTCAATATTGGAGCCACGACCGGCGCGACCTTGGCCTTTCTCGCCGCTCGCTATCTGTTTCATCAGTGGGTGGAGCAGAAATTTGGCGATCGGCTCGGCCCGATTCAGGATGGTTTTGCAAAGAATGCATTCAGTTATCTTCTGACGCTGCGGCTCATTCCATTTTTCCCCTTCTTCCTCGTCAATCTACTCTCAGGGCTGACGCGAGTGAAGGTGAGCACGTATGTCGTGGCGACCGCCGTAGGAATTATTCCAGGCAGTGTCGTGTATACCTTTGCTGGACGTCAACTGGGCACCATCAATGCCCTTTCAGAACTGGTCTCGCCGAGACTCCTTCTGGCTTTCAGCCTACTGGGGCTGCTCATGCTGGTCCCCGTTATCTATCGAAAATTCACCGAAACCCGAACGCCTCAGTCATAGAAAGAGGACGAAATAAACACCAACTCTCATCCCCACAATCTCGGCAAGTGCGCGGAGAAGAGAAAGGGCAATGCGGATCTCTGAGACAAGGTCATGAACGACTAATCCTGCTGCTATGCGATTACTTGCAAAAATCCTGATCGGCCTTCTGGTCCTCGCGGGCCTCACCTATCTCTACTATACCGAGGTGAAGCCCACCGTGATCTTCGGATTGCGCTCAGACTATGCGCATGCGATTCCGTACCAAAAGATCCCGGAAGGTCTCACGAGTTTACGAGCGGAATCCTGTGGATCTTGTCACAAGGAGATCTATGCAGAATGGAAAACCAGCATCCACTCCCAGGCCTACCGTGATCCATTCTTCCACGCCTATTGGACGAAAGATAAACACACATGGGTCTGTCTAAACTGTCACACCCCGTTAGAAAACCAGCAACCCACGTTGATCAAAGAGATCCCGCGCGATCGGGTAGAAAAAGCCCTTCAGGAGCCGAATCCTCAGTATGATCCCGACTATCAGAACGAAGGAGTAACCTGCGCGGCCTGCCACGTCCGTGATGGGGTGATCCTTGGACCCTTTGACGATGCAGCCGCTCCTCATCCCACGAAGTTCGATCCTACCTTCCGTACGACCCAGCTCTGTTATCGGTGCCATAGCGTCGTGGGAGGGCCGGCGCAATTTTATAACGGGGGACCTTGCGGCACCTATGCCGAATACGAAGGCGGGTACTGGATGAAGGAACGTGGTTTTATTTGTCAAAACTGCCACATGCCTGAAATCAACCGCCCGGTAGCAACAGGCGGTCCCATTCGACGGGGTCGTCAACATCTTTGGCGGGGCGGGCACGATCCCGAGATGGTCAAGCGGGCGGTCGGCATCAAGGTTGCTGCTGAACCGGCTGAGCCAAAGCCAGGAGAGAAGGTTCAAATCACCTTAACCCTCATCAATGCAGGGGCAGGGCATAAACTCCCAACGGGAGACCCCGATCGGCACTTTACCGTGGAGTTTGCTGTCGAGGACCAAAACCAACAAGTATTGGAAAGCCAGACAGATACCATGGGCCGATGGATCATGTGGCAACCGGCGATTATTGAACTCCACGACAATCGCTTAATGCCTCTCGCGAGTCGGGATTACACATTTTCCTATCGATTACCGAAAGACATTACGGGGCTCAAATTGACGGCGAAGGTGCGCTATCACATCCAGTCCGAACGGCAGCATCAAATGCTGATTAACAAATATGGTCTGACGGCTCCAGATCCCTATTTCTTTACGGTCTATGAGCAAGCGGTCCCCCTGGCCGGCAACCTTGCGGCATACTTCCAGCAAACCCCAGCTGACGCACCCATGGCTTGTGCTGTACCCTACTCCACAGCTGAAAAAATCCTGAACCTGGATTGAGCAGCGCTTCGACGTGATACATAGGCTCGGTCTCGACAATGTAGGATTGGGCTTTCCTATATATTGGAGCCCTGCAAGTGGTCCTGCTCCTCTTCCGTACGCATGACGGGGACCTAGGGGAAAACGGAGTTGACGAACCACCATTCAAGTTGATAGATGGAAAGGCCTGCATATCTTTATTTGCCCATGAGGACTCTATGCCCATAGATGAGATTACCCAAAAGGTCAGTGATCGTTATGCTCGGGCTGCGTCGACGGGCGAGCAGATGTGTTGCCCGACCAGCTACGACATGGCCGATCTCCAATCCTTTATTCCTGAAGAAGTCCTCAAGATTTCGTATGGTTGCGGGACGCCGGCTGGCTTAAAGACTGTCTCACAGGGGGAAACGGTACTGGATATCGGTTCAGGCGGCGGTATCGATTGTTTTGAAGCCTCGCGGCTTGTCGGCCCGGCAGGTCGCGTCATCGGGATCGACATGACTGACACGATGCTGGCCATCGCCCAAAAGAATGCCCCCATCGTCGCAACCAATCTTGGCTATCCAACCTCCAATGTCGAGTTTCGCAAAGGGATGGCAGACGCGATACCGGTGATCGACGGCACCGTCGATCTCATCATCTCCAACTGTGTGATCAATCTGGCCCCTGATAAACGGAAGGTCTTCAGAGAAATGTTTCGTGTTGCCAAGCCGGGTGGGCGATTTACGATCTCCGACATCGTGGCTGATCAGCCCGTCCCGCAATACTTGGTTCATGACGCTGAAAAGTGGGGGGACTGCCTCTCCGGAGCGCTGACGCTCACCGACTATATTGCAGGGTTGGTGGGAAGCGGCTTTCTGGGCATTCATCTGATCAACTCCGCACCCTGGCAAGTGATCGACGGCATTCACTTCTTCTCCGTCACGTTGACGGGATATAAACTTCCCGCAAGCGTGCTTGTGTCCGAAGTTCGTTATGCCACGCTCCGAGGGCCGTTCAGCCGAGTGGTCGATGAACTTGGCACGACGTATCTCCGAGGCATCCCTCAACCGATCACTCCGGACGCTGTGCGCCTCTTGAGTCAAACTCCATTGGCGTCTCATTTTGTCCTGTCTTCAGACCCGCTATGGCTGGATCGAGCCGATGATCGATGGACCGCGGTCTACCCGGCAGACGCTCCCTGCCGCTGGCAAGGGTATTTCGCCATGCTCGCCGGCCCCTTCATTGAAGCCACCGACGACGATCACCATGTCTATCGCCGAGGCGAACCGGTAGAGATCTGTTCCAAAACGCTCACAGTATTGAAAACCGACAGCTATGCTCCTCATTTCGCGATCATCACTCGCGCGGGCCAGCACGTCAGCGGTGAGGCCGTCAACTGTTCCCCCAATGGAGCCTGCTGCTGATGAAGGCCCCCTCGAACACCAAGATACTGACTCCGCGTCAATGCGCCACAGTTCTCAAGGCCTTGGGTGACGAAACGCGGCTGCGCATCTTGGAATCCTTGCTCATCGGTGAAAAGTGCGTGACGGATCTTGTGGAAGAGTTAAAGTGCTCTCAACCCCATGCCTCCCATCACCTCCGTATTCTGCGAGACGCGGGTCTGGTCGAGGGACATCGGGACGGCAAACAGGTGTGCTACAAAGTCTCTCCCGCGATCCAGCGGGCCCTGGCAAACAGGCAAGGACAGGCCCTGGATTTCGGCTGCTGTGAGTTACGGTTTCCAGAAACGGCGTTGATGACGATCGGTCATGTGCGCTGATAATGATCGGCCCCTGAGAAGTCTTCTCCCATTCCGACAGGCACGGATATGACGCTGACCCTGCTGGGACAACATAATCCCCTTGCTTCCTCCACGGAGCAATTGAAGATGCTTGGGGGGATCACGAGCTGCCCACCCTTCGAGACGCAACTCGATCGAATCGGCCTGCTTCCGCTTCGCGCCACCGGAATCACCGTCTTTCAGATCAATGTCGGCAAGCTCTGCAATCAGACCTGCCGGCACTGTCATGTCGATGCAGGGCCTGACCGGACTGAAAGCATGTCCAGAGAAACGGCGGAGCAGTGCATCAGGGCTCTGGCTCAGACCGATATTCCGACAGTCGATATCACAGGCGGGGCCCCGGAACTCAACCCCAACTTTCGCTGGCTGGTTGAACAGAGCCGGGCACTGGGTCGCCATGTGATGGATCGATGTAACTTGTCTGTCTTGCTCCTACCATCCCAAATGGACTTGGCGGAGTTCCTCGCCGGGCATCGTGTGGAAATCGTCGCATCGCTGCCCTATTACCTCGCCAACCAGACCGATGCACAGCGGGGTAAAGGAGTCTTTGCAAAGTCCGTCGAGGCCCTGCAACTCTTGAATAAACTCGGGTATGGCCATCCCGGTAGCGGCCTCGACTTGAACCTAGTCTGCAATCCGGCAGGAGCCTTTCTCCCGCCGAAGCAAGAGGCCATCGAAGCGCAGTTTCGAAAAGAACTCCGGGTTCGCTACGGCGTCGAGTTCAACCACCTCTATACGATCACCAATATGCCGATCAGCCGGTTTCTTGAGTTTCTCCTGGAGAGCGGAAACTACGAGCGGTATATGGAACGATTGGCCAACGCCTTCAATCCCGCTGCCGCGGCCGGCGTTATGTGCCGCTACACAATCTCAGTGAGCTGGGATGGCACCCTCTACGACTGCGACTTCAACCAGATGCTCGATCTGCCTGTCGATCAAGGCGCACCCGCTCATATCCGCGATTTTGATGTGGTGCAACTCAATCAGCGCCAGATCACAACCCGCAATCATTGCTACGGCTGCACCGCCGGAGCCGGTTCGTCTTGCGGTGGAACGGTCGCCTGAGTCATGATCCACGGCCAAGATATCGAGGTATATAGATGAATCAATGTTCCCTCTCCTTCATGTTGAAGAAGTACGCAGCTCTGGTTGTTCTATCGACGGCGGTCCTCATGTGTATCCCTGTATCAGCCGGCGCCCAAAAGCCAGCTGCGGATCAACTGACCGGGAAGCTTGTGATTACCGGTGCGAGCACCCTGGCCCCGCTTATCGCCGAAATCGGCAAGCGTTTCGAGGGTCTCTACCCGGCGGTGCGTATTGACGTCCAGAGCGGAGGCTCCTCACGCGGCGTCGCCGACGCCCGCCAAGGTCTCGCCGACATCGGCATGGTCTCGCGGGCGATGAAGGAGGACGAGCAGGATCTCTCCGCGTTCCCCGTTGCCCGCGACGGCGTCTGTCCCATTCTCCATCAAGAAAATCCTGTGCAGGCCCTCACAGACGAGCAGGTAGTCGCGATCTACACAGGCAAGATCACCAATTGGAAGGCGGTCGGTGGGACAGACGCGCCGATCACCGTCGTCAACAAGGCTGAGGGACGGTCCACGCTGGAAGTATTCCTGCACTATTTCAAACTGAAGAATGTCGATATCAAGGCCCAGGTCGTGATTGGAGAGAACGAACAGGGTGTCAAAACCGTGGCCGGGAATCGCAATGCCATAGGGTACGTGTCCATCGGCACGGCTGAGTATGACGCCGCCCACGGGGTACCCATTAAGCTGCTTCCGATCGGAGGAGTAGCGGCCTCGACCGAGAGTGTAGGGAAAGGAATCTTTCCGCTCTCGCGGCCTCTGCACATTGTGACCCGAACTCCACCGGTCGGATTGGCCAAAGCCTTCATCGAATACGCTCAATCGAAAGCGGTACATGATCTCATCAGGCAGCAATACTTTGTCCCGCTGGCCGACTGACCGGCTCCTACTCTGGTTACTGCGAGGGGTGGCCACGATTGCGGGAGCGATCGTGCTTCTGATCGTGGTGTTCCTCGTTATGGAAGCGCTTCCGGCCCTGCGGCATGTGGGCGTCGCTCGGTTCTTTACCGATCCTTCTTGGCATCCCGCAGAAGGTTTCTACAATCTCACGCCGATGCTGTGGGGGACCCTGTTCGCGATGGTCGGCTCCGTCCTGATCGCGACACCGCTGGGTATCCTCTCCGCGGTGTTCTGCCGCTTCTACGCGCCTCCGGCTGTGGCACAGCTCTATCGGAAGCTGATCGAGCTCCTTGCTGGAATTCCCTCGGTCGTCTATGGATTCTGGGGGCTCGTGGTACTCGTCCCGCTGATCGGAGCGATCCACCCACCGGGGCCGAGCCTGCTGACAGGAATCATCATCGTCGCGATCATGATACTGCCCACGATTGCCTTAATGGCTGACGCCAGCCTCACCAACGTGCCCCAACAGTATGTGCGTGGCGCGGCTGCCTTGGGGCTGTCGCGCTGGGCAACCATTCGGGGGGTCGTGTTTCCAGCGGCCAAATCTGGATTGTTCACCGGCGTCATTCTTGAGACCGGCCGGGCTATCGGGGAGACCATGGCCATTCTGATGGTCTGCGGGAACGTGGTGCAAACGCCTCACAGTCTATTCGATCCGATACGTACGCTGACCGCCAATATCGCGCTCGAGATGGCCTATGCACTCGGGGACCATCGCGCCGCGTTGTTCGTCAGCGGCCTCGTCCTGATGGGGATGATCGCCGCGCTTGTCGCCGCCGCAGACTGGATCAGCCACGGAAGAATCTATGGTTAAGGCGCTGGAACGACATCATGGTGGGCGCGAATGGCTCGCCACAACCTTGGTGGGGGGCGCGGCGGTTCTCGTCACCGCCACCTTCTGCTGGCTCTTGGGCGACATCCTCTGGCACGGTCTCAATCACATCTCATGGACATTCCTGACCGCCCCCCCTCGGAACGCCGGGCGCGAAGGCGGGATTGGTCCTATCATAGTCTCGACCGCGTTGATCTTGGGTGTCTGTCTAGGCGTATCCCTTCCCCTCGGCGTCGGGACCGCTGTGTTCCTGGCTGAGTTCACCACGGACGAGAGTCTGTTCGGTCGGCTGACCCGCCGCAGTCTCGATGTGCTGTCGGGTGTGCCATCGATCGTCTTCGGGCTCTTCGGCAACGCTTTTTTTTGCAAGACGCTGGGGCTGGGCTTCTCGATCCTGTCCGGCGGTCTGACGCTGGCCTGCATGGTGTTACCGATCCTTATCCGTTCGACGGAGGAAGGATTCCGCGCCGTGCCGGCCGGGTATCGGCTCTCCGCCGCCGCCCTGGGGCTCTCGCGAACCTCGACACTCACCCATCTCTTGTTGCCCGCGGCCGTACCTGGACTCTTAGTCGGTCTGGTGCTGGGAGTGGGCCGAGCCATTGCGGAAACGGCCGCGCTCATCTTCACGAGCGGCTACGTGGACCGTATGCCAGAGTCGCTACTCGATTCCGGTCGAGCCCTATCCATCCACATCTTCGACCTCTCGATGAACGTCCCAGGAGGGGACGCCAATGCCTATGCCTCGGCGTTGGTGTTGGTCGTCTTACTGCTCGCGATTAATGGAACGGCGTCGTGGCTGACCGAGCACTGGCTGCATCGGAGGATCGTCACGGTATGAGACCATCGACTCCCACACCGGGTACACAACCTTGGTTTCCTCTGCAGGAACGACCGGCCTGTTGTGAGCCCAAGCCGTTCATCGAAGTCGAACAGCTCAGCTTGCACTATGGTCAGAAGCCCGCGTTCCACGACGTGACACTCTCGATCAACAAAGGATGCATCACGGCTCTCGTAGGTCCGTCAGGTTGCGGCAAAACAAGTTTCCTCACTGCTCTCAATCGCCTGACCGATATCATCCCTGGGTGCCGGGTGGCAGGGCGCATCCGCCTCGACGGCCTCGACGTGTTGGCTCCGCACACCAATGTGATTCGCTTGCGCCGCCGCGTCGGTATGATTTTCCAAAAGCCGAATCCGTTCCCCCTCTCGATCCTGAAGAACCTGGAGTTTCCCTTACGCGAGCATGGGCTCAAGGATCGGGATCGGATCGCCACCAGCATCGAGACGGTACTACGCGACGTGGGTCTGTGGGACGAGGTCAAGGACCGCCTGAATTCCTCGGCCTTGGCGCTGTCTGGCGGACAACAGCAACGATTATGCATAGCCCGAGCGATGGTTCTCTCGCCCGAAGCGCTCCTGATGGATGAACCCTGCAGCGCGCTCGATCCGCTCTCCAGTGGCGTCGTCGAAGACCTGATCGTCGGCCTGCGGAATCGTTACACGGTGTTGATCGTGACCCACAATCTTGCGCAGGCCCGTCGCATCGCCGATTACGCCGCCTTGTTCTGGGTTCAAAACGGAGCTGGGCAGCTGATTGAAGCGGGGACGGCCAAGCATATATTTGAGGCGCCTCGTGAACCGCTGACCGCGGCCTACGTGAGCGGCATGCGAGGTTAAATGTTGTCATTGACTGAACCGCAGGGCCTGCCGGATGCCGAGCCCCGGTCAATTCACACATGCAACGCTCGCAATCCTTGAGCCGATTAAGAAAGTCCCGCTGCGCCTCATCTGCAAGCGCGCGGCACAGTTCCGCTATTTTGGCCCATTTTCCCCTAAGCACAGGCATCCCATCATGCACATCTAGAATGCATGAGGAACCAATCTTGAAATTATCGTGATTGCGTAGCTTCTAGGCAGTCTGCTAAGGTGGTGTGGATAAAGATCCTTCGCAATTAATCTTCGGTCAAATACTTCGTATGGTTTGGGACCCCAAAGATCCTTGGAGTAAGAAGAGCGACCCGCTTGAGGAGGCCCTCAAGCAGGCCCAGTCGCAATTCCAGAACCTGCTGCCCTCATTCAAGAATCTGATGCCTTCAAGCGGTTTCAGAAACATTGCGTTGGCAGGCCTCCTCGTCTTTCTAGCCTGGAATAGTGCCTTTATCGTCTCCCCGGATGAGGAGGGCGTCGTCAAACGATTCGGCGTCCCTGTGCGAACCGTGGGACCTGGCCCCCATGCGAAAATCCCCTTCGTCGAAACCGTCCTGCAGCCGAAAGTCCAAAAGCTCCATCGTATTGAAATAGGCTTCCGCACAGACCGGCAGGGCCGCCAGCAGATGCTGGCGCAAGAAGCCTTGATGCTCACTGGCGACATGAACATTCTGGCCATCCAATTCATCGTGCAATACAAGATTAAAGAGTCTGCGAACTATCTCTTTAACGTCGCAGAAATCCATGAGACGATCGGCAAAGCTGCCGAGGCCTCCATGCGGGAAGTGGTCGGTAAGGGCAAAATCGACGAGGCCTTGACGACCGGCAAAGCCCAAATCCAACAGGACTCCCAGGTACTCCTGCAATCCCTTCTCGACCAGTATCAGGGCGGCGTCCAGGTCGCAGCTGTCCAACTCCAGGACGTCAGTCCTCCCGAGGCCGTGGCGGCTGCGTTCAAGGATGTGACGAATGCGAAGGAAGATCGAGAGAAACTGATCAACCAGTCTCAGAGCTATCGCAACGACATTCTCCCTAAAGCCCAAGGCGAAGCCGCTCAGGTGGTGAACCAGTCTAAGGGCTACGCCCAGGCGCGACTGAATCGCGCCCAAGGTGAGGCGAACCGGTTTGTGGCAACCCTGAAAGAATACAATCAAGCTAAAGACATCATCAGCAAGCGGATCTATATAGAAACCATGGAAGAAATCCTACCGAACGTCGAGAAGATCATCATCGATGGCAAGTCAGCCGATCGTATGCTTCCGTACCTTCCACTTGATCGTCACAAACCGATGACCAGCACTGCCACTGAGGACCGTAAACAATGACCAAGCAGGGATTCATCATTGCAGTGGCGGTGGTCATCATCGGGTTGTTTTTCCTGGGAGCCTCACCACTCTTCGTCGTGGACATCACCCAAAATGCGATCGTGGTCCAGCTCGGAAAGCCAGTCCGCAATATCACGGAGCCGGGGCTCTATGTGAAAGTGCCGTTCATTCAAGAGGTCACCTACTTCGATAAGCGCCTGCTGGACTACGACACACAGGCGCAAGATGTGATCACGCAGGACAAGAAGACCCTCCTTCTTGACAACTATGCCAAATGGCGGATTATCGACCCACTCAAGGTCTATCAGAACTTTCAAACCCAGCGGGGAGCGCTGCAACGGCTTAACGACATTATCTACTCCGAGCTCCGGGTCGAACTCGGGCGCCATGACCTTCTAGAGATTGTCGCGGATCACCGCGCAGAACTCATGAAAATCGTGACCCAGCGGTCACATGAGAAAGCATCTGCGTATGGGATCGAGATTCAGGACGTGAGAATTAAGCGCGCCGACCTCCCTGAACAGAACGAGAAGGCCGTGTTCTCCCGGATGCAAGCTGAGCGGGAACGGCAGGCGAAGCAATACCGCGCGGAAGGTGCTGAGGAGGCACAGAAAATCCGTTCAGAGGCGGAAAAAGATCGCGAGATTATTCTGGCTCAGGCGTATAAGGAATCGGAGGAACTTCGAGGCGCGGGAGATGCGAAGGCCTTTAAAGTCTATGCCGACGCCTACCGGCAGGATACTCATTTTTTTGAATTTACTCGCACGATGGAAGCCTACAAGAAAACCTTTAAAGATAAGTCTACCCTGGTGATGGGTCCGGACTCAGAATTCCTCCACTACCTTAAACAGCGCTAGCCTTCAAGACAGCCCCACAATCTCTCCCGTGCCTGGATCGATTCCAATGCGTTCCCCCGCTGGCCTCTTGGGCAGCCCCGGCATGAGTTGAATGCCTGAGCAGACCGCTGTGAGGAACCCAGCCCCTGCGAGTATTCTTACCTCTTTGATTGGCAGGGTAAACCCAGACGGGCGTCCCTTGAGTGTTGGATCATGTGAGAGCGACAACGGCGTCTTAGCCATGCAGATGGGCAGCTGATCAAATCCGAGCTGCTGCGCCAACGCTATGTCTTGTTCGGCCTGTATGTCGAACGAAACAGCTGAGGCCCCATACATCTGCGTGGCAATAGTCTGGATTTTCTTCTTGATCGGCCAAGCGATGTCATATAAATGCCTAAATGTAGACGTTTTCGCTGCGGCTCTGACCACTGCCTCCGCCAACTCTTCAGCCCCTTTCCCGCCATCGGCCCAATGGGTTGAGACTGCGGCATCCACCGCCCCAACCTCTCGAGACCGTTCTCGAACCCATTCCAGCTCAGCCACCGGGTCATCGATGAAGGCATTGACCGCCACCACTACTGGCACCCCATGGGCTTTCACGTTCGCAATATGCTGCTCCAAGTTCGCAAAGCCCTTTACCAATGCCTCCTGGTTAGGCCCGGTAAGCCCTGCCGGAAGCGGTGTTCCAACTTTGACCGTTCCTCCGCCTCCATGAAGCTTGAGCGCGCGAAGCGTCGCGACCACCACGGCTACCGCTGGCTTGAATCCTGAACGACGACACTTGATGTTAAAAAATTTCTCCGCTCCGAGATCGCTCCCGAAACCAGCCTCAGTAACGACATAGTCCGCACAACGCAATGCAATAGCATCGGAAAGAATCGAACAATTCCCATGGGCGATATTACCGAACGGACCTGTATGCACAAACGCTGCGGTTCCCTCCAGCGTCTGAACCAAATTTGGCAACAGCGCTTCTCTAAGCAAGACCGCCATGGATCCGGCACATCCAAACTCCTCTGCCCGCAAGGGCTTGTCATCCGTTGTAAACCCAACAACGATCTGCCCAAGCCTCTGTCGCAAGTCAGCTTGACTCGATGCCAACGCGAGCATCGCCATGACTTCAGAAGCTTCAGTGATCACAAACTGGCCCGTGCGAGCCACAGGCCCCTCTCCCAGCGAGACTTGCCGTAACGCCCGGTCACTGACTCCCAACGTCCGTGGCCAGGTGATCCGCTTGGGATCCACTTTAAGTCCGTTCCCATGAAACAGGTGATTATCCACAAATGCTGATAAGAGATTGTGACTGGCAGATACAGCGTGAGCATCGCCGGTCAGATGAAGGTTGATATCTTCCATCGGAAGGACTTGAGCTCTTCCTCCTCCCGTCCCCCCCCCCTTGATCCCAAACACCGGCCCTAATGAAGGCTGGCGAAGCGTGACGGCCGTTCGATGGCCGAGGCGGGAAAGACCCATAGCAAGCCCGATGGAAGTAGTCGTCTTGCCTTCCCCTAGCGGGGTCGGATTTATGGCGGTCACAAGGACATACCTGCCGAGAGGCGTAGCGTGAAGTCGCTCGAGTACATCAAGCGAAACCTTCGCCTTGAGTCTTCCATATGAAATTAGCTCGTTGGTCTGGATGCCAAGCTGGTCGGCAACGTCCTGAATTGGACGCGCCTTCACTGATCGGTTGATCTCAATATCTGTCATAGGCTGAGTAACAGCACAATCTCTACAACCGTAACGGGGCGGTAGTATAGCATAGGAATTGAGCCGATTCGGTGGCTGTTTTTGGATGGAAGGGGTAGATTCAGTGTGGCCTTGTCATGAACCTAATCGGTTGATGACGAGCCAGTGATTAAACGGGAAGCCGTAGCTATTCGAGGATGTACTTTACCGGATCTAGCGCCTGACCATGAACCTTGACCATGTAGTGCAAGTGGGGGCCCGTGGCTAGTCCCGTACTGCCGACCAATGCAACGACTTCTCCACGCTTTACGCGCTGCCCCTCTTTGACTAACGATTTGGCTAGGTGGCCGTAAAGCGTTTCAATGCCGAATCCATGGTCGATTTTTACGACATTTCCCAGTTTAGGGTCAAACCCGACTGCTGTCACTCGTCCTTGAGCCGGCGCCTGGATAGGCGCATTGGCAGCAGCTCCAATATCTAACCCATCATGCCACGCGGGCTTTTCTGTAAATGGGGAAACCCTTGGCCCAAATCCTGAGGTAACCCACCCCTTCACCGGCCATATGGACGGGGTTGCAGCCCATCGAGAAGATTTGTTTTCGGCGGCCAAAGATAACTCTTCAAGCGATTGTTCCTGAATCGTAGCTTCCCTCGATAGCCAATCGATACCTTCCTTGATCGAGACAATCATTTCCTGCTCAGTGAAACTGTTCGAACCTCCGGCTGGGTTCGTTTGGCCAGCCGGGACACTCTGACCAGTTTCTGCTGAACTGAGGCGCTGAGCCCCATTGTCGCTCGTAAGGGCATTCTCAGAAGAGGGAAGAATATTGCCATCAGGAAGGGGACCATCCACACCACCTCGGCCATTAACCATGTCCCCAATTTTGGTAGGCTCAATTCCCAGCATGACACGAAGTCGCTGATTGACCTCCTTCATGCTCGTTAAGCGCTTCTTCAGATCGTCGACAGCGCCAGAAAAGGCTGCTGTCTGTTCACGTGCACTCATCGCCTCATCACGGAAGGCTGATAGTTCCCAGACCTCACCGGTTCTCACCACATAATGCGAGATGACGAGAATGTCGACTAGAAGAAAAATAGCTCCTGCAATCAATAACTTACTAACAAATTTGCGATGGAAGTTAAACCGTAGTGGCTTAGCAGTTGAGCCACGAAAGATCACGACGGTATAGGCATCGCTGTCTTCTACGCCGTTTACTTGTCCCATGATCTTCACCCCCTACTGGATGGGCTCACCCGCCTCCGACAATAATTCTCTGCGAGTGTACCGCTCCAAGTTGCTTCAGTCAACCCTAAGCCTCTTCCAATATGAAATGAGTCTGAAGCCGAGTCGTATTTCCAACGAGCCATGAGTCTGAGCGGCTGCCGTTCTGAATCGGTCATGATGCGAGGCATGGTGATCGACATGGAAGAAGCACGGCT
>Ga0194035_1000038_pt1 | contig 81206 bp, 70 predicted proteins | sample JunL2320m_MetaG_FD_148680 | JGI IMG/M metagenome (GOLD analysis project Ga0194035, IMG submission 148680) | Anoxic zone freshwater microbial communities from boreal shield lake in IISD Experimental Lakes Area, Ontario, Canada - Jun2016-L239-20m | ecosystem: Environmental > Aquatic > Freshwater >...
CACGTAGCACAGAGTTTTTTTCTTCATAATAGACAGATGATACTCTATCTTTACGTAAAATAGCCTGATTATGTTCTCAAGAAGCTCCGTTTTTGAAAGAGACAACACACAAAAGGTTACTTAGCTCATTTTTCTTCGTCAATATCTATTCCTCTCGTTTTTGGATTATTGATATAACCATAAGGTGCTTTGCTTGGCCAAACACCATTCCTCAATTTCTGTCTGTTTCCCCGCTTTACATTTTCAGATAGATTGTCCACATAATATTTCGACTGACCAAAGGCGATTGAAAGCATAAATTTTCCTTGTGGTGTGCTTTCAAACCAAAACGAGGGGAACTTTAAATCAAGGAGTTTGCCTGTATCCAAAAGATAAATTATTTTACCGCCGTCAATAGAATTTCTGGCTAAACGGTCAGGATGCCATGAAAGAATGGCGTTAGCTTGTCCCTTCTCGATTTTTTTCAGGACTTCCGCAAATTGTTCTCTCCCCGGAATTTTGGCAGTTTTTGCCTCGGTGATAAATTCAGTAACAGTCAGGTTTTCTCTTTTGGCAAACTCCTTGAGCTCGGAAATTTGCGCCTCAATAGATAAAACTTGTTTGTCTTTTTCATCTGTGGATTTTCGGCAATAAGCAATATATTTGATCATGGTTTTGTTTCTCCTAAATTTTTGCGTTTTTCTTCATTCTTTTTTACGGCGGCTCTCGGCGAATTTGAATTATGCCTTTAGGGCGCTCGCAACGGGCGGGGGCGTTGCGAGCGCCCCACCTTGCGAATCCGCAATTTCCAAAATGGTGAACGTTTTCGAAAAAATTCGAACTGATTTCAAACAAAGGTAGGCGCGGCGAGTGCGGCCGGACACTCGCCGCGCCATCCTCGCTCGGCCTTCAGCCTCGTAATATTTTAAAATGTCGGCTCGAACAGACAATTTCTTGAAAAGAAGTTGTCTCAAAGAAAAACGCAAAAATTTTAAAGAACTTTTATTTATAAACTTTAATGGCGCAACCAGTTGGATACAGATAAGAATTGCGTCTTACTGTCTGATTGCGCCATCAAAAAACGCAATTCCCGAAATCTGTATCCATAATAAATATACCAAAAATCAAAACACAAAAACAAGTGGAATATTACAAGATTTGCTTTTCGATTTTCGTGTATAATTATCTTGGAGGTGAATAAAAAATGGAAAAATATTTGATTTACTTATTAGCCGGTTTTATAGGTGGAATTATCAGAGGATTGGTGGGTTTTGTTAAAAACAAAACCATCGAAAAAGCAAATCATTTCAAACCCGAATATTTTTTGATCACTATTGCAATTTCTGGAATTGTAGGAGCGGCCGTCGGAATTTTGGCCGATACGGAATGGCAAGTTTCTTTTCTTGCCGGTTACGCCGGAACCGATTTTATTGAAAGTCTTTACAAAATCAAACTTGGTAAAGGACCTTCAAATTCGAAGATATGAAAATTTAAGTAATTTTTTATATAATTAAAGTAATAATTGAAGAGTAATATATATGTCAGAAGTATCACAATCAGAACCAATAAAAATAGAGGGCAATAAACTCTTAATCAACAGGGGTGAGCCAGCAAAATCAAAAGAAGCATTTTTTGGAATAATGGAGCAAAGAGTTCAAAGGTTGGCTGGTGATTCTTATTCGCGGTTAGCAGGGGCTGGATCAGCAATGGGACATTTCATGGGCGTTGTTTTTCAGGTTCCCGAAGGAAAAGCCATTGAAGATGCAACCATCTATGTCAATGAGGATGACTTTCGTGTAAACGGAGAAGATTTTACGGATGTTATTCCAGTTACAGTCAGGCATGAGACTTTTGAAATGTGGACTTATGCGAAAAACGGTTGGTCACTTTCACCCCCCCAGAACGTATTGGCAAAGAAAACCGTGTTGCTGTTGCGCACGGCCTAGCAACTCGTGAAGAATACAGATACGCTTTTGAAATCGGAAAGGCTGAAAGATATTTAGAATATATTAAAAAATGGTCTTTGAGACTCCCAGAAAGCGAGAGGCGAAGGTTAATAGCAGAAAATGAGGAGGCGTATAATAAAGCTAGAACTCAAGTTAAAAGATAAATGCTCGGCGGAGCCGAGCAAAAATCGCGCGCGCAAAAAATAAAAAATATTAGCGAGGCCGAAGGCCGAGCGCACAAATAGTGCGGCGGCTGGTGCGGTCAGCCGCCGCTACCTTTGAAATACGTTCGAATTTGTTAAAAACGTTCACCAATATATACCAACTTGTTTCCTTTAGAAGGAATAAGTATTCAGACATGGAAACATAACTCTGCTATTCCAATACCTTTCTCGCAGTTGTTCGCCGATCATTTAGTCACCATCACTTGAGTTTCAGTAGGATCTGCCCCGTACTTGTTCGGGCCCTTAGTGCCAGGCATACACGCGACGACGAGATTGTAGATGGGTATCAACAGGATCCAACCACTCCTCTCCACGTCGTGCATGCGACGTACGGCGATTGCTAGGGATGGAATAAACATGGCAAAATTATAGAAATCTGAAAGGGTAAATCCGAAACCCAACTCTGAGTTTTTCTTTAGAAGCCCTCCTATAAGTCCAATGGCAAAAGATATCAAAAAATTCACCAACACAAACATCCAATATTGCCTTCTACTTGCCCGTCCAGTAAATACTGCATACTTATTTAACGCATCTGTGAAATAGTTCATAAGAGTAAATAATTGATAGTACCAATCCATTTAAATAGTACGCTTATTATCACAATGTTCAAGTAGCACCAGTGATAGGCGCGCGCTTTTTCATATTCCCGATATGATAATTCAAGCAAGTGATACAATTACATCACTGCTCGGTATTAGATACATTTATTCAAACTATGTCTGCCTCAAATACTCAAACTGAAAAAAAGGACAACTACAATGTGTTTGTGATTGACGGCACATCGACTTATGTAGATTACCTCAAGAATATTGGCATTCCAGAGGCGGGATGCAACTTTGTAGGATCTGCATCTACATTCGAAGAGGGTATGACTGCAGTAGACAGTTTTGGCAAATGGAGTGTGGATGCGGTGATTGTCGGTGGAAATCTGAGTGTTGGTGCAAAGGATGCTGTTGAAGGAGGACGCATAACTCAGAAGATACGCAAAGATGCTCCGGGAGTTTCTGTCATTGGAATGGGCAAGGAACCAGTGCCAGGCGCAGATTGCAATCCGACAAAGAGCAATATAGGTCAAATCACTCAGCTATTAGTCGCATTGCGGGAGAGAAAAAATAATGCATAAGAAACTAGTTCTCGGCGGGGGATGCTTTTGGGGGATGCAGGAGCTCATCCGCGCACAGCATGGCGTCGTGTCGACGGTGGTAGGATATGCAGGAGGTAAAGTGCAGAATCCAACATATGAGAATCATGAGGGACATGCAGAGGTGGTGGAGATCACCTATGATCCTGAGCTGACCAGCTATACAAATCTGCTCGACTTCTTTTTTCAGATCCACGATCCGACCACGATGAACCAGCAAGGCAATGATCGCGGGACGTCCTATCGCTCAGTCATATTTTATGCCGATGAGATGGAGAAAGCTGAGGCACAAAAGATGATCCAAATCGTAAATGACTCGAAGCAGTGGAAAGGTCCGGTGGTCACCACACTCGAGCCACTGGCCTCCTTTACGAAGGCCGAGGAGTATCACCAGGACTATCTCCAAAAGTATCCCGCAGGCTACACCTGCCACCGCAGATGGCGGGGGAGCTATACACAGCATGGGTGAAGTATGTGCGGCATTAGTCACATATGCTCTGTGTGAACACAAGAAGAGAATTGATTGTGAGATTGCTCAGTCGGCGTAAAAGACCCTCAGCTGAACCTAGTTTTTTAATTTTCAGTTGCTGGCTGTGCTATACTGATTTACAGAGTTGATACTTTGGAAACGAAATATTCCTCACCATGATAATATTTGTATTTTTGATTTGCGCAATTACGGTCAAAATCCTACTAAACGAGGAGAAAAAATCTGTAAAGATATCTGATGCGGCGAAAAGGATAAAGTCCAAAAAAATCAGATTATCGATATTTTGTTTTGCTCTCGGCATACTTAATCTAACTATATTTTCACCATTGTCGCTGGACATACTCAAGTCTAGTGGCGGCACAAATTACTTTCAGATACTTTATTACGCTAATTGGGCAGTACCTTTAGTTGCAATTCCACTTGCCTTATACATTGCTTTTTCGGATTCTATTCAAACCGAATTTAAAAGAAAAGTAGCACTTTATAACCTAAAGGATCAGGTAAATGTAAATAGTTTTCAATATACAAAGTTTGATTGGATAGTGCTTGCAATTTCGATTTCCCAAATATCCTTACTAGTGTTGCCATTTCTTCTTTAAGAGATGCTCTGAGTGTGTTGCAATTGACCATTGCAGACTGGAGTCAATGAAGTAATAGAATCCATGAGAGCTACACCTGCCATCGCAGATGGCGTGGGAGCTATCTATAGTTAAAAAACTTAATCTTGCCTTTTTTAGATCCTCGTTTTCACGAGGATGACGGGGGGATTCGTGGCAAGTGAAAAATGGCATGTCTATAACCTAAATCATTTACACCCCCCTCCCCATCCCGAAATGTCGGGATGGGGATACCCCCTCGTCCCGCTGTGCGGGATAAATTCGCGAACGAGGGGGAGTCGCGCATACATTCATATTCTTTCCTTCTCATCCATACTCAGTCGGATCATAGTAGAATGTGTTTGTATATGCACCATCATTCTATTCGCCTCGCGATAGCTTCACTTTCAACAAGACTCATCTCGGTGCTGATGCCGTGCTTTTTTGTGATAGTGATCATGCTGTAGTCGCACGATGCAGTGCTGGCGTGTTACGAGTACTATGTCGACATCTTTCACTCTCATCCCAACCCAGCATGCAGAACACCTGGCGAAGCTGATGGCCTACTCGTCTCAGTGCGCTGTCGTGTACCTTCAGGCAAACGCTGATGAGGCGAGAATCTTTCCTGATGGGGAGGTATATGTAGAGGTGCCAGATATGCCACGTGGACAGCGTATAGTCATACTGCATTCAGGCGCGCCAGATCCAAACACAGGCATCGTCGAGCTCGAGCTGTTGCTTCAGACTCTGTCGCGCCTCGGCCACCAGCATCTCGAGGTATTTTTCAGTTACATGCCGTATGGGATGCAGGACAATCCCAAATCTACACATGCTGCTCATAGCGCTGAGGACTTGGTTCGAAAACTCGTGCAGTACCATGGAGTGAAGCGGATATATGTCCTCGACGCACACTTTGCAACACAACCGTGGGTAAAAAAGTATCCCCTTCGCTTTATAAGTGCATTTCCCCTTTTAGAAAAAGCTGTGAGAGTGGCATATCCAGATGTGGTATTTCTTGCGCCAGATACAGGCTCACAACAACGGCTCGGTATCAGCGGTGCGAAAAAGATCCGCACGAATTCATTCGAAGTGGAGATCGTCACTGAAGCAAACTTTCGAGAACGTGTCAAAGGAAAGGTGATCGCTGTAGTTGATGATTTGGTTGAGACGGGTGGGACGATGACCGCATTTGCGGCGACGTGCAAGGCACATGGTGCTACTACGGTGGTCGCCGCCGTCACACACGGATTACTGCAAGAGGGGATCGTGCGATTGCAAAAGTCATACTCGAAACTCTATCTGACCAATAGTATTGATCGTCCCGCCGCAACTATAGATGTGTCCACGTTGATATTGGAAAGTCTCAGCTCATCAATGGACGCATAGGACGATCGTGGGGAGATGGATCTGCTAGACTTTCGTATGCAGTTGCGACATATACCGCTTGTTTTGTTTCTGGCCATTGGACTGATCACAGTCATTTCCTTTGTGAAGTCAGAGACTACCAAACCGTCCATATCTACTCGAAATGCTGCCATGCCTACTTCACCGTATGGCTATGCAGACGAGGCCAAAGTCATAGGCAGGTTTACCTATGATCTCATCCCCCTTGAAGGGAAGAAGGTTGCGCTCTATCCAAATCACGATACAAAGCTCTCCTCGTCGGAACTCGTGGCAAAGTATGAGTGTGAGAGCGCGACAAGTGGGAGCTTCTATGGACTCGATGACAAGCCCATCGGATTATTCATCAGTGAGGGGAGGCAGATCCAGAGTGAGTCGAGTAGCGATCTATTTATCGGGTTCCTGTCATCTGTAGATGGTGAGCGGATGGCGATCGGCAGGGTCGCGCCCACGCGTGTCGCGTGGGCGCTCCAGTCAGGACCCATCGTGTGGGATGGGGGACCGACGAGTATCCGTCTCAAATCTGATAAATCAGCGCGGCGCATTGTGGCAGCTGTAGATACCTCAGGGAGAGGATATCTCATTGTCCTTCATACGATAGACAGTATTCATGACGGTCCACTGCTGACAGAGCTAGGCCAACTCGTGGCTGATATCGGAGACAGAGAAAAAATCTCTGTTGAGACTGCGCTCAATCTCGATGGAGGGTTCCACTCGTTCTTTATTCACACCGATACCAGGCTCCATGCACTAGCCACGCCAGGAAGTGTGATATGCGTGAAGTAATTATTAATTAATAATTAATAATTAATAATTAACACCGAATATAATTTAATGGGATCTTTCCCCGCCGAATCGGCGGGTCAAGATGACTGGTGGCATGGGATCACGGGATGACATGCAAGAAAATTTGACTTCTACAAATTTGCTAAGATATGGGTGATCCCGACATGTCGGGATCACCTCACAAACCTCATCACGATCACGCACTCGCCCTTGATCTGAGAAAGATCAGTAGCTGGCGCTGAGGCGATGATGAGCTCCTCGAACTTCTTGGTGAGCTCGCGCGCGATCACTAGTTCTGCATTTGGATAGACGCTTCTAATACTAGCCACCGAGGTAGCGATCCGCTCTGGTGAGTCGAAGGCGATAAAGACCGTATCATCGAGGAGCTCGTGCACTGCAAAGAGCTTTGTGGCAAGCTTTTTTATGTCATTCTCTTTGCGTGGGAGGAATCCCACGAACATAAATTGGTCATGCTTCATGCCAGACAGTACGAGTGCGGTATCCACGGCAGAGGGGCCAGGTATGACTGTACAGGGGATGTTTCGTTTTCTCACCGTCGAGATGAGGAGCTGACCTGGGTCGCTGATGAGGGGCATACCTGCCTCACTGACAAGTGCTACCTGCTTTCCTTCAGTGAGCCAGCCGATGATATCTGGCAGCTTTTGGAACTCTACTTCTTTGTAGTAGGAGACGATCATGGCTTTTTTGGCGATGGGATGCTCATTTTTTTCACATATCTCGACAACTCTGCGCCATAGCGCATCAAATGAGCGCGTGTCCTCAGTGAGTATCACCTCAGCATCAGCGAGCGCGTATGCCGCGCGAAGGGAGAGGTCGCCGAGGTTGCCGATGGGTGTGCCGATGATAGTAAGCATGAAACATATTGTACTCCATGGTATGATGAGAATGAGGCTTGGGCTCACGTTATATTTTGCTCTGGTACTCTCAATTTATGCACTTTGACCTTATAGGCACACTCAGAGACTTTGGGCCGTACGCAATGTGGATCATCTTTGCCATCATTTTTGCTGAATCAGGATTGTTCTTGGGCTTTTTCTTGCCCGGTGACAGTTTGCTTTTTTCAGCAGGCGTGCTCGCCTCACAGGGGTTTATGCCTATCAGTGTGCTCTGTATCGGATGCTTTATCGCAGCGACGTTGGGAGTAAATGTGGGCTATTGGTTTGGGAAAAAGTATGGACGAGGAGTCTTTGAGAGAGAGGCATTGCCCCTCGTGAAAAAACATCATCTCGAGCAAGCAGAACAGTTTTATCAAAAGCACGGTCGCAAAACTATTGTTCTCGCACGGTTTGTCCCCATCATCCGCACATTTGCGCCGATTGTCGCTGGGATCGCGCGGATGGACTATCGTACTTTTATCACCTATAACATCATTGGGGGATTGATATGGGCGGTCGGAGTGACTCTGGGTGGATATTTCTTGGGTCAGCTCATACCCGCGAATAAAATAGATACCTATTTGCTTCCCATCATTTTAGCCATTATAGTTATATCAGTCCTTCCTGCAGTCAAGCATATCCTTGATGAAAAGAAGGCGTCAAAGAAAAGCTCAGGAGATCCAGCAGACAATCTGATACTACCTTAACTATACCTATGCACTGTTACATCTCACCAGTCAGCTACCCACACACAGCAGTCTTGGCTATCGTGGAAAATATCACGTGGCTCGTGTGGAATGTGTCGCTCTCGGCGGTCTCAGTGTTTGCAGCATATCAAATGAGCAAGACCCGCCACAGACCTCTGCGTGTGCTCTTTGCAGCACTCTGGATCCTCTTTATACCAAACACGCTGTACATGCTCACCGATGTGATACATATCGTCGGACAGTTTGGCACGATAAATAAGTTTGTAGATGTATTTTTGTTCCTGTGGTACACCTCGATGATCACCCTGGGGATCTCTTGTTATGCGTGGAGCTTTGAGTGGATGATGCAGTTTTTGAGTAAAAATACCAAGCTTGGGCATCAGACTATCTATGCGATGGGGGTCGTGATGAATATCCTCATTGGGATGGCGATCGCGATGGGGCGGTTTGCGCGCACAAACTCATGGTATGTGGTGACCCAACCTACGCGAGTGGTGTATGACCTGTTCTCAATATTTTCCTGTAATTATGCCCAGTGGTTTGTAGTTGCCTTTGCGATCGGAGGCATGGGGATCTTCCACATACTCTACACACGTATGTTTTCTCTCCCCATAACAGCCCACCATAAGGTAAAATCTAGTCGCAGTCGCACTTCGCGAAAATCGAAGTGAGGGGGATCCAATAGATCAAGATCCAAGCAACATTTGTGAGGTGTTTTTTCTCCTCGACTTAACTCGTCCCCCTCCGTATGGAGGGGGACTCAAACAGAAGTCTCGTACGAAAAAACACCTCAAAAATACCAAATCATCCGCCAGACCTTTTTCACCATGCCAGCAGTATTTACTCTTGATTCCAAATTCGTCCCCACAGGAGATCAGCCACAGGCCATCGATGGCCTGGTGACTGGTGTGGAGAGGGGAATGAAAAATCAAGTACTTCTCGGCGTCACCGGATCTGGTAAAACATTTACGATGGCAAATGTGATCAAGCGGTTGGGCATGCCCGCACTCATCATCTCGCATAACAAAACCCTTGCCGGTCAGCTCTACCAGGAGTTTCGTGATTTTTTCCCCCAAAATGCAGTGAGCTATTTCGTATCCTACTATGACTACTACCAGCCAGAGGCATACCTGCCAGGGAGTGATACCTATATCGAAAAAGAAGCACAGATCAATGACACCATCGACAAACTGAGACTGCAATCCACTGCAAATATATTGACTCGTAACGATGCAGTGGTGGTAGCATCTGTGAGCTGTATCTACAACATCGGCGATCCAAACTCGTGGGGCAACATGATGCTCACGATCAAAGCAGGTGATCCTGCAAACTGGCCTGAGCTGTCTCTCCGCCTCGTTGACCTGCTCTATGATCGGAGTGAGTTTGAGTTCAAACGTGGGACGTTTCGCATTCGTGGCACGTATCTGGATATCTATCCTGCCTACGAAGACTTTGCATTTCGGGTGAACAGTAGCGGAGGAGTCATCACCGATATCATGACGTTTGACCCAATGACTGGCAAGTCGATCTCAGTCCCCGCTCTCAAAACTGTCGACTGTCGACTGTCGACTATTCTCTTGTATCCCGCAAAACACAACCTCACTACCCGTCCCCAGTTTGCAGCTGCCGAGGCACAGATCAGAGCCGATCTCACGCGAGAGGCGGCGGCGCTTCTGGCGCAGGGCAAGGAGTTTGAAGCGCGCCGCCTCACTCAAAAAGTGAACTACGACCTAGAGATCATCAAAGAGGTAGGCTATGTAAACGGCATTGAGAACTACAGTCGCTACTTTGACGGGAGAAAGCCTGGGGACACACCCTTTGGCTTGCTTGACTATTTTCAAAAAGCATACGGCGATGACTTTCTCGTGTTCATAGACGAGAGCCATATGTCGGTGCCACAGATACGAGGTATGTTTAATGGTGACTTCGCTCGTAAAAAGACCCTGATCGACTATGGCTTTCGACTCCAGTCGGCATATGACAATAGACCCATGAAGTTTGAGGAGTTTTATGCAAAGTGTCGGCATGTCGTGTATGTTTCTGCGACTCCAAATGCGTGGGAGGTGGATATGGCGAAGGAAGAAGCGAGGAGTAATTCAAAATTCAAAATTCAAAATGAAAAATTTGGGAATGAGATGGTGTCATCCCGGACAGATGCAGAGAAATTATCAATTATCAATTCTCAATTACCAATTTATTCTGGTATCGTGGAACAGTTGGTGCGACCTACTGGGATTGTGGATCCGCAGATCACGATCCGTCCCGCCGTTGGTGAGATCCCTGACGTAATCACGGAAATTGTAAAAAGAGCGGCGATCGGCGAGCGCACCCTCGTCACCACGTTGACCAAAAAGACAGCAGAAGACCTCCATGAGTATGTGAAGGAGCGTGGCGTGCGTTCTGCATACCTGCACTCGGATATCTTGACTTTAGAGCGTTCTGACATACTCGATGATCTGCGTAATAATAAGTTTGATGTGCTCATTGGAGTGAACTTACTCCGTGAGGGACTCGATCTACCGGAGGTCACGCTCGTTGCCATTCTCGATGCGGACAAGGAGGGATTCCTCCGTTCGCGCACCTCGCTCATCCAGACGATGGGACGCGCTGCGCGCAACATCAAAGGTGAGGTGATCATGTATGCCGATAAAACTACAGACAGTATGAAAGCAGCTATAGATGAGATAGATCGCCGTCGCGCGTATCAAGTGGCATACAACCTCGAGCACGGGATAGATCCCGCAAATATCCAAAAGGCAGTACGCGTGAAGATAGTCGAAGCGGAGACTGATAGTGACAAGATGGCACAGGAGTCCCTGGAGGCAAAATCTTTCCATTATGATTATCTCAAAGAGATCGATGAGGAGGCGATGACTCCCTATGACAGGCAAAAGCTCATCAAAAAGCTTGAAAAAGAGATGAAGCGACGAGTCGAGGAGATGGATTTTGAAGCTGCGATCGCGCTGCGTGACAAGATCAAGGAGCTAAAATAACTCACCCTACGCATACAGCATATGTCATTGCGAGGATCCGTCTCCGCCAGTTGGCGGATGGCGGAGACGAAGCAATCTCCCGAGGTGTGGGATTGCCACGTCGTCGCCTACGGGCTCCTCCTCGCAATGACACACATCGAGGTGTGACATGTGCGAAAAGTGAATAAGTTACTACACCAAATACTTTCTGGTGGCGAGCTTGGTAGATACCCCACTGATCATGAGCATGAGCAGGAGAGTAGCTCCGCAGATGACTCCTACAGTCAGATAGTGGTATGGCCACACGATGAGGGTCTGACCATAAATGGTATATGAAAGCTTAGTGATACCTTGGAGGTAGGTGGTGAGACTTGGTTGCAGGTAGAAGAGCCCACCGACAAAGAGCCCAGAGCCGATGAGCCCTGATACAGTGGTGAGGATATAGCTCTCGGTATAAAATGGTTTGGTGATATAGCCACTGGTGGCACCCAAGAGCTCATAAATCTCAATCTCCTCCTTACGTAAAGCGATCTTAAAGTTTGTCATGGTAGTAAGCGTGACTATGGTCATAAGGGCAAGGTATCCCACAAATGCGATGATGGACCATCTGATTGCATTCGTTATGGAAAGGAGCTTTGTGACGGTATTCTTTTGATATTGGACCTCATCTACATCTGGCTGTTTTTGGAGATAGGTAGCAATATTTTCTAGGTATGTAGCATTTTTTGCTTTGATCTCGAGTGACGGGGGGAAGATGTCCGGTGAGGTATCGTCGATGAGTGGCTGGCTTCCATTTGCCTGTTCTTTGTAGAGCGCATACGCTGCCATTTTGTCCACATAGGTGATGTCAGCTATCTGTGCGCTACTCACGAGATACTCTCGAACTTTGAAAATGGTTGCCTCTGCGGTCAAGGGTTTGAAGTACACGATGATCTTGGGCTCTGATTCCACTGAGTTGAGTAGTGCAAGGATAAATATTGTACCTGAGGCAACTGCAAGGACGAGAAAGGACACAAATACCTGTATGAGGAGCATACTCAATGACTGGTATGGCGCGCGTCTGATGTTGATGAGTGATTCGTGCATATGAGTTAGGTTGAATCTGATTTTATTTTCCCATGCTCTAGGGTAATAATGCGCTTCTTCAGACTGGTAACTACATCATTGTTGTGAGTGGCTATGATGATCGTGCGTTGACCAGCGAGACTGGTGAATATCTTCATGATCTCCCAGGTGGTTTTTGGATCGAGGTTGCCCGTTGGCTCGTCTGCGAGGATGATTTGTCTCCCTCCTGCGAGAGCCCGTGCGATAGCCACACGTTGACGTTCGCCTGCAGATAATTGAATCGGGAATTCATACAAGCGGTCCTGGAGACCTACGCTTTTGAGTACAGACATCACTTCGGGTTTGTACAAATTTGGTGAGATGTTTTTCACCGTGAGCGCGACGAGGACATTTTCAAAAATATTCTTGTGGGGAAGTATTTTAAAATCTTGAAATACAAAGCCTATGTCCTGCCTCAGAAGTGCAAGCTTTTTACCCTTTATTCTCCCCACTTTTGTACCTGATTTACCCACTTCAATGGTCCCTGTTTTTGGTCTATGCAGCCCCATGATAGAGTTGAGGATGGTGCTCTTGCCCGCTCCTGACTGGCCAACGAGGAAGACAAAATCATTTTGAGGCACTTCAAAGGACGCGTTGCTGAGTGCGATGACTCCGTTGCCAAATGCGATAGTGACATCATGAAAACTCACCATAAAATATAGTTATTTAACTTCTTCGATAGATCCCACATCCATGAGCCAGCCAGCTTTTTGACCTTTGTTGGTAGCTCCCCAGACTTTGACTTTTTTACCGATATATGGCGTCATATCAATAGAACTTGAGGTGAGATAGGCGGTTTGATCTTTTGCACCACGCTCAAGATGGTGGCTCCCCTCGCCCTCTATACCTCCCTCACGAAGCACTCCCGTTGCGGTGTCTTTGAACGTTTTTTTATCTTCAGCTGCTGATGAGGGTGCGTCAGCGACTGTGCCTTTGGTCAGTCCTGAGCTTGTGTACTTGGGTGCCATCAGTCTGAGCGATACGCCGATGGCGCCTCCTGCAACTATAGCCACGAGGAGTACGATCACGGACACAACTTTCGATAATGGCTTCTTCAGAGGGACGGATTCGACTACTGATCCGAGGGGTTGGATTGGTGTTTGGGGGACTTGTTCCATATGAGTACAGGATAGCAAACTATCTGTCGAGATGGAAGCGATATTGAAGAGCGCAAAATGCAATGTGCAAAATGTAAAAATCTAGGAGGAAGGCTACTGATTGCGTGTATGAAGGAAGTGTGTCATACTCATCCTATGAGACGATATATACTCATTGCTACGCTCTTATTTTCACTCTGCGTGAGTGGAGTATATGCTCAGACAAATCACTACTATAAAGTCACTCCCGAAGGGACCACAACCGGCACGGTGAGAATTGCTGCCGCACAAAGCGAGCTTGCTGCATGTGTGCATGCAAACTGGTGTAATACTGCAGAGGCAGGATGCACGCTTGCGACGTCTCGTCGAGTCAAACTGCAAAATGCATTTCAAACTCCCATCAGCAGTGTGCCTACCTATGTGATCATGTGCACTGGTACGGGCACTGGCCAGATATGCACTTCGGGCGATCCTGTGGCTGATATGAAGATATATGGGCGAGATAACTCGGCAGGTCGAGGAGCGACTCTCACGAATGCGAGTGGCGTCCGCGTATCAAATCCATTACCTGCGGGGACCTCGATCGAGGGGATCGAGTGGGAAGACAACTCTGGTCCGGGATCAGTCAGACGATTTTCATTTATCAACTATTTTGATCAAGCCATCACTCAAAAAAACACTGACTCCAGTTCTCCAAAAATCGGCTCACAAGTATTTACTGCTTCCGCAAATTGCCGATCGATTTCTTGGCCAGTCCCCCCTGGATCTGATCCGCCACGCACTGGTTGTTCTGATCCGACCGCAAATGGGTGTACCGATCCCTATGGCATCATCTTTGACAACGCCACTCTCGAACCTGTAGCTGGTGCACGAGTCACCCTATATCGTGAGCGCGATGATAAAAAGTTTACACTGTATGAACCCTGCGAAAAAACGGGATGTAATCTCACCAATCCTCAGACAGTCGGTGCTGATGGACTCTACAACTTAGTTGTGCCCGCGGGCACCTATCGCATGGAAGTGTCTCCTCCCATTATGACTGATCAAGCAAAGTTAAATACAGTAGCGCGACGTGTCTACTCAGACATATATCACGGAGATTCATTTGTTGAAGCTGGAGTCATCGTCCATCTAGATATCCCCGTCACTGCAGACCAATCTGCCATGAAAGCTCAACAATCCAAACTTATGACCTACTCCTATACCATAGACAGACCCACCAGCTCTATACTCTTTGAAGGACGTGCTTCCCATCCCTTGACTACGGTTGAAAGCTATACCTATCTCACCAGCAACACCACTCCCAACCCTCTCCCCGTACGAGAAGTATCCATAGATACCCAACAAGCAGACACGGGAGGAGTATTCACGATCAAGCTCCCCCTCGCCAGTATCCCCACCAGTGAATCCTTTGGACTCCTGAAGCTTACCAAAAAGAACATTGCGGATCTTGCATCCTCCGGACGAAAGACCGGACTCACCACCGTCAGTGCAGAAGACGTATCCTATATCACCCTCAATCCCATCCCTGAGAAGATAGAAGGATATCTCACTGATAAATCAGGTACCCCCCTCAAAAACATGAGAGTAGATATCCTCCTCCCCTATGCAGATACTCCCTATCTTTCCACCACCACAGACTCCACTGGATTCCTTCAGATCCCAGGATCTTATCTCCCCTCAGAGCCATTCGTGCTCTCCTCACCCACCACCAGCACCACCTGGACCACGAGTGAGTTCCTGGCAGGGAACACGAGGTTTTATGAGCAGGATCCTCGCGAGCTCACCCGTCCTCTGACTATAGTAGGTGATGGACACGTGGCTACAGAAGAACTTTCTCAGAAGGAGCAAGTGCAGATGAGAGAGCAGATAGAGAGCAGTCAGTCGAAGCTGCCCCAAAAAGTACCACAAAGAGATGGTGACTCTGTGACTACCACTCTCATGCTGGTGAGGTATATCATCATCACCATCCTACTCATCATACTCTTGATGGGAGTGATGTTGCATACGATGAGAGCAAGGAGACGAGAGTAAAGATAAGGGTACGATAATCGGAAAAGGCCGCTCCGACGTGAAGTCGGAGCGGCCTTTGTTTTGACAAGTTTTGCGTCATTGAGGACGTCTATCTGGGGTGCCCATTGGGCACCCCAGATAGCATGGTTTCAGATCATATTACATTTATTATCCAGCAACATGCACGTATATTCGATCGCTCACCTCCTTTGTTACTGCGCGTTGGATGATATTGCGCACCATCAATCCTATCTCTCCACTACCGAAAAGTATGAATCTGATGGAGTTACTCAGAATGCCACCCTCTGCCCACTCAAAGTTGAGACGAACTTTATTGCTAGGATTTGCAACAGCTATGGCATTTGCGATCGCCACGATCGCATTTGCAGCTGCAGGTGCATGTACTTGCAGTACATTTTGTCCTGCATGATTCTTGCCCTCAACGTACAAACACGTACTCGCGAAATCCGATGGATTGGTTAGTATCACCTCAAGGATCAAGAATGGTTTGCCCAATAATCCATGGAATTGTGTTACTGCCTCAACTTTTGGCGCGATCTTGTGATCAGGATTGTGAGCTACGATACGTATGTTGCCGTGTGCCGATGTTGCACAAGCTATTTTTTCCATTGCAGCATCATCGAAACACACGCTTTCGACACGCAGCTCATTTGAACGAAGCATGCGAGATACGAAGCTTGAGACCAAGATGGAAATGACGAAAACACCTACTATTCGTATACCGTCCGGTCGCTCTATCACGTTCATGACTGTGGTATATACAAATACTACAGCCGCAAAAGCAATAAAGACTGACAACATCTTTTTGTGACTCTTATGTAACACGATAACTACAGCTATGGCTGCAGAAGACATGAGTATTAATACTCCTGTGGCATATGCTCCACCTTGAGCATCCACATTTGCATCGAATATCCACACTACTGCGAGTGCGATCAAGGTGATCGCGACCACTAGAGGTCGCGTCCGACTGATGGCATCTGGCGCCATACCAAACTTTGGGAGATAGCCAGGTATCAGCTGGAGCATAGCTGCAAAGGCTGATGCACCTGCAAACCATAGTATTCCCACCGTAGATAGATCGTACACCAATCCAAAACTTTCACCAATGTATTTGTGAGCCAGCCAGGACAATGCACGACCATTGGCAGATCCTCCTTCGATTAGATCTTTGGCCGGTATCATTAGCGTCACCGCAAAGGATGACGCTATCAGGTAAACCGACATGATAAGCGCTGCCGAGAGTAGGAGTTTGCGTGTATTACGAATCCTACCTAGCGGAATAGTTTCACCTCTTACAGCTGTGTATGAGATGAGCATCATGACAGCTACTCCAGTTTCAAAGCCACTCAAACCGAGCGCGAGCTTTGGAAACTTTAAGAGCGTCTCAAGTGCGATAGCACCTCCAGTGGGGTACAAGTCTCTGACTTCATTCCACCACTGTTCGAGTCGTACAAACTCGAATGCGCCATTGAGTCCTGTACTGACTACGACAATAGCGTTGAGTCCAAGGTATATCACCACGAGCGAGACTGCAATGCCCATAGCTTCCTTAAAACCTTTATAGAATACCCCTCCGAGAAGGAGTACCAATGCACATGTAACGAGCAAGGATTTTCCATGGAGGAATGAGAATAATGGGTTTGAGACTATATGTTCAGCTGCATCTGATGCGCTGAGGGTGATGGTGATGATAAAGTCAGTAGCTGCAGACCCGATCAATACAAGAACTACAATCTTTGACATCCATCCAGTGAGCTGGCTCTCTATCATTGATATTGAACCTTTGCCTGAGTATGAATTGTCTGCAACGTGTGCATATACTGGATATGCGCAAGTTAATGTCACAATAATCAGTGCCGCTGTGGCGATAGGAGTCAGCACCCCGACCGCGTTATACGCGATAGATGGCTGATATCCAAGGGTGCTAAAATAGTCCACACCTGTAAGACACAACACCATATACCATGCAAATGTTGCATGTATATGTGCATTTTGATTTTCTCCTTTCTTCATTTTTCGCCTCCTGGCGTTTGAATAACGTCGCATCTTGCGACTTGCTTCCCTCTTTCATCTCACACATCGGAGATCATAGAGGTCTGTTTTCCCCGCTCTTTCAAGTGGGTCGAATTATTTTCTTGCGGGCTTTCGTCCGCGGTTTCTCTGGCGCCTGAAGCGCCGTTCTTTCTTTCTTTTGACTATAACGGTTTTCTTAGCCATGTTCCTCCTTTGAGTGAATATTTTCCACACTCAGCGAGAGCCTTTTTAGAAGTACTGACTAACTACTTGTCAATGACAAGAGCATGTTAAGTCAAAACAACTACACATTTTTTTAGAAAAATATGTATGAAAAGTATCTTGCAAAATGTACAAGTAATCTGAAACCATGAGTACACATGAGTCTAGTACTGTAAATGTGCGCACATGCAGAGCTGATACTCAAGTCAGTTCTCATCCCTATGTAACATGCCCGACTATATGGGCAGACAGAAAGAAAGTGCAAATAGCTACCAATATGCAAAAGATAGATAGCTTATAGTATTGTATCAGCAAACATGCAGTTTGGAGGAGAAAATGATACACATTAGCCCAGCCTCGTTTTTTTCCCTGCATGGCGCAGTTGGGCCTGGATGAAAGGATCCAGGTCACCATCGAGGACGGCGATCGTATTTGACGTCTCGTGCTCAGTGCGCAGATCTTTGACCATCTTGTAGGGATGGAGGACATAGGAGCGGATCTGTCTGCCCCAGCCTGCTATTTTCTCTGTCTTAAAGGACGCTTGGGTGGACTCCTGTTCATCTTGGTGCTTTTGCCAGAGCTTTGCGCGGAGGATCTTGAGCGCTGTGTCACGATTCTGTCTCTGCTCACGCTCGGTCTGACAGGTGACTATGATATTTGACGGCTTGTGCAGAAGACGCACAGCCGAAGAGACTTTATTCACATTCTGCCCACCATGACCACCCGCTCTAAAAAACTCCCATTCAAGATCTGTTTCTTTGATATCTACTTCGGCGTTTTGTACGATTGGCAACACTTCAATGAGCACAAATGAAGTCTGTCTGAGACTATCTGCATTAAACGGTGAGAGTCGCACAAGGCGATGTACGCCTGCCTCGCATTTCAACATACCATATGCAAATTCTCCTCTGACGTTCATCGTAACTTCTTTGACACCTGCCTCCTCGCCATCGACCCAGTCGAGCGTCTCGGTCGCCCATCCTTTGGACTCGATGTAGCGTGAGTACATGCGATACATCATCGAAGCCCAGTCCATAGCTTCGGTGCCTCCTTGACCAGCATGGATGGAAAATATGCAGTCGCCCGCATCATGGGGACCTGACAGAAAAAGCTGAACCTCATATGCCTCGATGAGCTTTCGAGCCTCCTCTTCCTGACCTTCTTCAAAAAGGAGCTGCATCATCTCAACCTCATCAATGGTTTTTTTGATCTGATTGATCTCCTTCATCGTAGCTGCAGATGAGACGGGATCAGACCAAAACGCCCCATCGTACGTCAAGGCCTCAAGCTCCGCGAGCTTTGCCTTTTTGGCCGGTAGGTTTACGTGTTTGAGTATGGCGTCGAGTTTTTCTTTGAGCGGTGACATGGGGAGATTATAGCTTATAACGTATAACTTATAGTTGATAACCAAGAAGGGGGAATGGGGAGGGAGGCAAAGACTTAATACTTAAGAATAAAGAAATAAGAAAGTAGAAATAGGCAGAAAGACTTAAGCATGAAGACTGCCTGTCGACTAAGGACTGATGACTATTTCTCTCAGTTCGCGTCTTTACCGAGGATGATTTCGACATCGACTGTATCAGTGTCGGCGAGCTCGCCAAACTTTGGCGCAGCCACACTATCTTTGATATCTTCGGTCACGGTGCCTTTCAGCATAGCTACTTTGGACTTCTTGATATTTACTTCAGATACCGTAAAGTCGAAGTTTGCTGCATTGCCGAGGGTTACCTCAGGATAGCCTTTGGTAGTAAGGATCTTGTTTACTCCCGCAGCTTGTCCTCGTACACCGGTGCCGTTTAGGATACGCACCTTGACCTCAGCGCGCTTTACTTCGACTGTGGGAGTCGGAGTAGGAGGCACTGGAGTGATCGTTGCGGTGGGGAGAGGGGTTGGGGTCGCCTGAGCAAATAGTGAAGGGAGCGACATACCGGTATCAGCTTTGCCTTGGAGTACGAGATAGAGCGCAAGGAAGACTATAGAGAATATGATCAAAAAGAGCGCTGCTTCTTTGAGATAGGGGATAGAACGGGTGTTTTTTTCTGAATCAATAGGGTTCATAGGTTTGGAAGGGGCGGGAGAATTTATAATGGTTTGTTTAAATGAAACCACTTTTTGTGTTGGCTTTATTTTACCAAATGCAAACGATTTATTTTCAGCATGTGCGATATACGCTCCCAGGAGTGTGTCATAGGTCAGAATCGGCAGCATATCAGTCGCCGATTTGCCATGGATCTGTACCATGTACTCTTGGTAAAAGTTTGGGATGATGCGTTTGAGAGGGTTAGTCCATACTCCCACATTTTTAGTAAAGGTATCTTGTCTGACTTTTTCGGTTTGAGATCCTGAAATGATGACGCGATTGAGCTTGGCTACTTTGTTTGCAAATTCATCCGCCTTTGATTTGAGTTTTGACTCCAGATCTGCAGGGTTCACATTGGCGATTGACCATGATTTGGGCTCTTGGATCGGTCCAAACGTGTCAAAGTAGTATCCCTGCAGCTCGCTGTCCTCGTACTCTGCATAGAGTATCTGTTCGCGCTTGTCGAACCTAACGGTCTTCTCGAATAGGGTGTAGTAGGCGAGCTGTTCTGGCACGGTTGCTATGACTTCCAGGTCCATCTCCTCAGTAGATTTTTTGAGAGTGGCAAGCGTGTCTTTTGCAATTGCATACACAAAAGCGGTGGTGATGCCGGCATAGCTCGCAACCGCAAAATCGACATGAGTTTTTGCAAGGTCCAGCTTATATACCGTGGTGAGTTTTTCTTTCACAAAAGTCTCATAGGAAGATTTTGGTATATCTGAGGGGATATCGATGCGCGCAAAGGTATACAGTGAATGACTGAGGACTACCACAAGCTGGGAACCTGATATCTTGACGGGCAGTGATGAGATTGAGTCCTCCAGACACTGCTTGAGAACATCTTCTTTGGGGAATGTGCCATCGATGATGAGCTTGCGTGTAGAGGAGTACGTCGTCCAAGTGCTCTCCACAGAGCCTAGAAGTCCCTTTTTGATGTTGAGCAGTCGTATGAGCTTTGGTTGGATCAGTGCATACAGCATGATCCAATAGTAGAACAAAGTGGATCGAAATACAAGAGGGAGGGAAATCAAATTTACAATGAGCAATTTACAATCTAGAATTACAATCTAGAAATAGAGAAATTAATGATCGCCCAAGGGCACTCACTCACCTCTCACTTCTCGTGCTAGAATGTGCTCCTGTATGGCTAGTCAAGATACGATCTCCCAGATTCGCTCCCGCATAGATATCGTTGAGTTGATAGGAGGCTATGTGTCGCTCAAAAAGATGGGAAAGTACTTCAAATCCCCCTGTCCCTTTCACCAAGAAAAAACTCCTTCATTTGTAGTGTCTCCTGACAGGCAGCGTTGGCACTGCTTCGGAGCCTGTCACGAAGGCGGAGATATTTTCACCTTCTTGATGAAGTGGGATAATTTGACTTTTCCTGAGGCCATTATGGAGCTCGGAAAGCGAGCGGGCATATCTGTCGAGGATCTCAAAAGCGGAGCGCCCGCATCTGACGCCGAAGCGCGTACAAAGTCACAGATATTTGAGATCAACGAGCTCGCGGCACGCTACTACCACTATGTATTGACCAAAGATGCGCATGGCGCAGCAGGGTGTACATATCTGGAGACGCGTCGAGTGAGTGATGCGATAGCGAGCTCATTCTGTCTCGGGTATGCACCTGAAAGCTGGGACAACCTCGTGCAGTATCTGCATAAGAAGGGATATGATGATGCGACTCTCCTCGCGAGTGGCATGTGTGTCGAGGGTACTCGGGGGCTCTACGATCGATTCCGTGGACGGCTGATGTTCCCAATTTACAATACGCTCGAACAGGTGATCGGATTTTCTGGACGACTCATCGCCAAGTCTCCCGATGGCAAAGAACAAGCAAAATATGTAAACACTCCCGAAACGCTTGTATATCACAAAAGAGAGAGTCTCTATGGCATCCACAAGGCAAAGGATGCAATACGTAAGTCAGGCAGCGTCATCGTAGTCGAGGGTGAGTTTGACATGATCACGCCCTTTGCACACGGTATTGAAAATATTGTAGCGATTAAAGGCTCAGCATTTACCACTGAGCAACTCAAGACCCTCAAGCGATATGCGCACAAGCTCATCTTTGCACTTGATGCTGACCCTGCAGGCATAGCTGCCCTCAAAAAAACCATCCCTCTCGCACAGGGATTTGAGTTTGAGCTGTATGTGCTCGCAATCCCTGATGGCAAAGATCCTGATGAGGCGGTCAAACACGACTTTGTCTCGTTCAAACGCGCTCTCGAGCACTGCGTCCCGGTCTATGACTTTATTATCGACCAACAACTCACATCCCTCAATCTCAAAGATCCCTTTTCTAAAAATGAGTTTGCTGAGGGCATCCTTCCGATCATTGACGTTATCAAAAACCCCATTGTAAAGCAACACTATATGCAACGTATCTCAAGTGCGCTTGAGTTAGATCAAAGCAGTGTGCTAAATCTCCAGTATATGCTGAGGCAAAAAAAGAAAACTCCACACGCCTATGCGCAAACTACTGAAGCGAGTAAAACCACCTCACAATCTCGCTATGATCTCCTCCAAAAGTACGTGCTTGCTATGGCGATCACCGCAGCTAATCCATCCCAGATGATACAAACGCTTCAAAAGTATCTGGAGTCGGCAGATTTCACTCAGCCTCCATACGCGCAACTTTTCGAATATATTACCTCACCAGAGGTGGCAGTCATTGCGTTGGCCACGGGGGTCCCCAACCACCTGAGAGATCTATATGACGAGCTGTATCTATATCCTTCGGTTCTCCCCGATAGTGATGCCCAGCCCTCGTATGAACGAACGGTGCTCGAACTCGCAAAAATAGCAACGACTGCAGTGCTCAAAAAAGCAGTAAGCGAGCCAGAGGGAGATGTTGACGCTGTCATAACCGCTGCCCAAAAGAGGCTCTCTATCCTCAATCTAGCCTCAATATCTACCTCGCCATAGCGCTATTTTGCATAGAAAAATGATAGGTTTTGTAGTACAATATACTCGTTGCTTATTCCTTGCATCGGGAGCGCATACGGCATCGCCGTAGTTGATCGCTTGAATCCGCTTGTGTGGTAGGGTTTTTGGCTCTGATGCAAGAAACACGTGTACCCTATGGCATCAAAAAAAACACCCTCAAAATCTACGAAAGTAGCTTCTCCAAAAAAAGTACCTTTACTGAAAGTAAAATCTGTCAAAAAGGCAAAAGTTTCTCCAAAGTTGCTAGTAAAACAGGTAAAGCAAGCAAAGCCTACTAATCCTGCAAAGGTAGTGGTCGTGGTTCCTCCAGACAAGATTCAAAAGCCTCATGAAGATATCAAGCTACACAAGCAAGGGCGCGACCTCCTCGTCCAAGGCAAGACAGACGGATTCCTCGTCCTTGACGATATCCTCATGGTCTTTCCTGAGCCTGAGAAAAGCATCGATTATATCGATGAGTTTTTTGTCCAGGCATTTGCCCAGGGCACTGACATCTTTGAAACCATCTCCACGCGGGAGGATTCCGACATGTTCAAGTCCTCAGAGGATATTGAACGAGAGCTTGAGTCGATGGTCATCTTGCGCCATGGTGAGTCACTGGATCCTATCAAAAAATATCTAAAGGAGATTGGTCGTACCCCTCTGCTCACCTTTGATCAAGAGGTCGAGCTCGCAAAGCAATATGAAAAAGGAGATCTGGTCGCAAAAGAAAAACTCACTCGCTCAAACCTACGTTTGGTAGTATCTATAGCCAAAAAATACCTCGGTCGCAGGCTCTCATTTCTAGACTTGATCCAGGAGGGTAACAAAGGGCTTATCCGAGGAGTTGAAAAATATGACTGGAAGCGTGGATTCAAATTCTCCACCTATGCCACCTGGTGGATCCGCCAAGCTATCACTCGTGCTATCGCAGATCAGTCTCGCACCATACGTATCCCAGTGCATATGGTTGATCAGATCAACCGATACTACAAAACTCAACGCAGACTCGCTCAAAAGCTGGGCAAGGAACCAGATGTGAAGCAGATCGCCAAAGAGATGGAGATGCCCGTCGACGAAGTCGAAAACCTGATCAAAATCTCGCAGCAACCAAAGTCTCTCTCGACACCAGTAGGTGAGGATAAAGAGGCTACGCTGGAACAATTTGTTGCTGACACCTCACAACCAACGATGTATGACCGTGTCAGTCGTGAGCTTCTGAAAGAAGCGGTGACTGCAGTGCTTGACACGCTTTCACCTCGTGAGCAGAAAGTGCTCATTATGAGATTTGGACTTGAGGATGGGAAACCACGCACGCTCGAGGAAGTGGGCAAGGAATTCAAAGTCACTCGTGAGCGCATCAGACAGATCGAAGCCAAGGCGATCCGCAAACTCAAACATCCTACTCGCGCCCGCAAACTCAGAGACTATATCGAGTGATATCGATCCATATTTGGCTCACTTAATTAGGCGGGGGGCTGTGCATTTTGAGTCGGAATTCTATTTCTGCAACTTCCTTTGACATTTATCCTGTATCCGTATACCCTTGTACATATGACTTCGCATGCATCTCCAACCCAACGTGCACTCAGCGTATGGGGATTTATACTCGGAGTATGGGCACTGTATCGCACCACAATAGGGAAGGATATGCCGCTTGGATTTGATGAATTCATATTCAAACCACTCCTATTCCTCACGCCGATCTACTACTTTATCACTCATTACGAGCACAAGTCTCTCGTCCACGGGCTCTGGATCAAGCTGCACCATTGGCGACAAGATGTGCAACAGGCTCTACTCATATCCCTTCCATTTCTCTTAGCTGGCACAGTTATGATCTCTCAGTCAAACTTCAGCATCGCGGAGTGGCCATGGCTGATCGCGATGGCAGCAGTGATAGCAGTGACTGAAGAGACGCTCTCACGGGGTTTTGTGACCAGTAGACTGTATGAGGAGGGTCACCACTCGATGCAGACATTGATCAAAGCGAGTGCGCTCCATCTGCTTCTCCGCATACCACGCATCATGACCACTCCTCAGTTTTTTGGGGACAAATTATGGTGGGTCATCGCTGCAGAGGCGCTGGTGAGTCTCATCATGACAGGACTATTCTTATGGCGTAAAAGTCTACTACAGGTTATCATGGTGCGATTTATATACACCATCGTGTTGTTGGCTCTGCTCGTCTAGCCAAGGAGCAAGCGCTTGAGTTTCCACAAAAAGTATTGGGCCAGACGTGGTCCACGAGCAAACTTTTGAGTGAAGTACAGTTGATTTCGATAGGCGATCTTTTTTACTTCTTCCTTCGTATAAAAACTGCCAATCGTGGATTCATGATGGTGTTGTACGACTACGCTCGAGTCGAGAAGCACTTTCCATCCCTGCTTTTTAGCACGATAGGAGAGATCCACATCTTCCCAGTAAAAGGGAGCGAACATCTCATCCAGACCACCGAGCTGCTGCCACATAGATTTTCTAATCAGTGCACTGCCGAGCTCTGCCCAGGCATTAGGAATAAGCGCTTTGGTCTCTGAGGATGGCGTATCCAGGGGAAGTCCACGATGATGATACAGACCCTTTTCGAAATAGACTTCATTCCTGCCCTGAAGCTTGCTATCTCGTTCACGGGTGGTGAGACTGACAGCAAAAAGTTGTGGATCGTCAGTAAAATACGTGAGTGTTCGTTGCCAATCAGCGCTTTCGAGCAACACATCAGTATTGAGTATAAACAGAATGTCGCCTGTCGCATGCGTTACTCCCAGGTTCACTGCTGGAGCAAAACCACCATTTGACTCAGAGTGTATGAGGGTGATTTTCCTTTCAGTAAAAAAGGGATCAACACTCAGTGGTGCTATATCTGTAGGATTATCGTTGACCACAATGACTTCGTGTCCTCCAAAGTACTGCCAGTTACTGACTAGGTTGCGTTTACATTCTTCAATTTTTTTATAGAGTGGGATGACGATGGATATAGTCATAAGGTGTGCCTAATTCGTTACGCTAAGTGCATCGAGTGAAGCGCCAAGCGCCTCAATAGAGAACTTTCTCTCGATAGTTTCGGTGCCTGCGATGCGCATGTGCTCCTGCTTTGCAGGATCATGACTCAATGATATGACTTTGCGCGAGAGATCATCGAGTGATTTGAATGTGTATCCATTTACTCCATCTTCAATCACTTCTGGTATGCCTCCATTTGCAAAACAGAGAGGGATGCAGCCATATGCCATAGCCTCGATGGGAGTGATGCCGAGGTGTTCAGTACGCTCTGGATACTTGGACGAATCGACACCCCAGCCAGCAAAGTGGATGTAGAAATCTCCCGTTTTGTAAAAATGACCAAGCTCGATATGGGAGATATTTGGCTTGAATATAATATTCTGATAGCTCGAAGCAAGCTGCTTTAGCGACTCGTAATACTTTTTATCTTCTGGTTTTACTCCTCCGATGAGGATGAGCTTACTCGCCGCATACTGCGGATTGGACTGTATGAACTGTACAAACCAGGCAATGGCTACGTCATGTCTCTTTGAATGCAGGTGGCGGAAGAAACGTCCCACGGTGATAAACGTCAACGAGGTGCCAGAGATGTGCTGTGTGTCTGGGAGGCGATCTGCAGGGAGTGATGTCACTGGGTACACGACTGAGGAGGTGATGCCGTATGCTTTGAGATTTTTCTGCGTAAACTTCGAGTTTGATATCCATATCCAGCCTCTTGTTTTGATTTGATTCCACAGTGTCATGCGATAGAGCTTTGCATCTGGCACCATGCAAAAGCAATATGTTTGTTTTGCCGTCGAAAAGAAATATGAGCCATCTGTCGCATAGAGGAGTAGGTCGTACGCGTGGAGCAGCTTGATTTTTTGTATGAGTGAAAGCGTCGTGAGCTTTGGGATCCATTTGATACCAGGTGGAAGCGAGAGGTGGAGCTTACGCTCGAGATCTTTGGAGATGTCCTTACTCCAAGCGATAGTGAGTTCGTACCCTTGGCTGATATAGTATTCACATATCTGCAGCATGTGCTTCTCACCACCTCCACAGGTGTCAAGGTACGGGTTCCAGAGTAAGAGTTGTTTCATGGGTGCCATTCTGAAAAATATTCAAAGGGCGGTTAGAACAGGACTAATGGCGATTGTACCATCTCACAACACGTGATGTGAGTGATGATATGGGATTGCCCCTTACTACTAGGATGAACCATTGATCATGCCGTCGATCATCTTGATCTGGCGCTTGGCACGCGCGGCGATGTCTGGCTCATGAGTGACGATGACAATCGTGATCTTTTCTTGCTCATTCAGCTCAGTCAAAAGTTTCATGATCTCATCACCTGTTTTGGTATCAAGGTTGCCTGTAGGCTCATCAGCGAGGATAAACTCAGGCTTCATGATGAGTGCCCGAGCGATGGCCACGCGCTGTTGCTGTCCTCCTGAGATACGATTTGGATATGATTGAGCTTTTGACTCCAGTCCAAATCTCTTGAGTAGGTACTGTGCATATTCCTTTGGATTGTAATCAAGCTTCTTACGGGTATATATCGTAGGCACGAGAAGATTTTCAAGAATCGTCAACTTATTTATCAGATTAAATTGCTGAAACACAAATCCAATATACTCGTTGCGCAGACGTGAAAGCTCTACATCTGATAGATTTTCTGCTTCCTTGCCCCCGATGATGACCTTGCCCGAGGTTGGCTTGTCGAGGAGGCCTAAGATTTGCATGGCTGTTGATTTACCGCATCCTGAGGGGCCAGTGATGGCTACAAATTCACCTGAATCGATCTGGAAAGAGATGCCCTTGAGGGCAGTAAACGTCTCGTCGGCATTGATCTGGTATTTTTTCCAGATTTCTTGGAGGGAAATCATAAAAGACAGTTTATAAAGTCTGTAAGGTCCGTAAAGTCCATAAAGTGACCCCCGAGGGTCATCCCGGACATGCGCGTGAGCGAGATCCGGGATCCAAGTCCATACCGTTCTCATGCTGGACAGTAGAGAGACGGATCATTTCGTCTCAATGATCATATCACCATCCTTGAGACCTGACTTGATCTCAACAAGCGTATCAGCCTCCTCGCCAATGGTGACCTCTGTCTTGACCTTTTTTTCATTTACGATCTTCGTCACATATTTTTTCTTTAGCTCAGTTTTAATGTATTGCGGAGGTACAGCGAGGCGGCTTGCATATTCTTTGGTGACAAACTCTGCATCACCAGTCATGCCCAATCGATACTTTAGCGCAATGTTGTCAGATCCAAATCGCAGTTTTGTCTCGTATATGGTGCCTGTCTCTCCCACCTTTGGAGTAAAGGAAAGCGTAGTCACCGTGGCACGAATGGGTTCTTCTGAATATGCATCCATGAGGATCGTTGCATCTTGCCCCACGTACAGTTTTGGTACTTCGGTTTGGTCTGCACTCGCTGAAAAATAGATAGTGTCAGGATTTACCACTTCAAAGGTGCTGGTGACGCCAATGTTGACTCCCGCATAGGGCGAGGTGACCTTGGTGACGATGCCACTGATGGGTGAGGCGAGGTATGAGTACTCCTTGGATATAGATTGTAGCTCGACATTTAGGACAGAGGTATTGAGACCAAACTGAGCTTTGTCGATGAGTCGCTTGAGTCTGTCGCCTACTTCACCATCTTTGTATGCTGCATCTTTGTTGTCCACTTTGGCTTGATCAAAGTCCCATCGCGTTATCAAAAACGTGTTCAACTGTTTCTCCAAGTTTTTCTGTAGCTCGCGCTGATCGAGACTGGCGATGCCTTGGCCTTTTTTGACATAGTCACCTTCTTTGACGCCGACCCAGGCGAGTCTTCCCCCTGTTTGAAAGCCAAGAGTTGCTTTTTCGGTGGCATCGATTTTCCCTGAGAGGTTTAGGGTATTTTTCAGAGTAGTTTTGGTCACGGTGTACGCCGCTTCCTTCTCAGTTGGCGTCGCCGCAGTGGCCACGTTTGCTTTGTAATACGTGTACGCCACATATCCAAGGATGCCGAGCACGAGGAGAATGATGATGAACTTTTTCATATTTGTCTTTGATCCACTATAATAGTAAGCATTCACTTTACACCATGCACACGTACAAAATCAACCTCAAAATTGCATTGGTGACTTTTGTGCCTGTACTTCTAGTATACCTCCCCTTTTTGCTACATTTGAAGCATTTTTACTTTCTCAACCTGAGTGACTCAGGCATGCAACAGATCTACAAAAACTGGGATGGGCCAAATTTTGTGCTCAATGCGATCACGGGGTATGATCCTATACAGATCGCAAAGCATACGTTCGCTCCTAAACCATATGAATACTATGCAAACCATTTTCCTTTGTACAGTTGGTGGATCTCACTTCTGGGTCCTGTAATAGGCTATTTTCAATCAGCATTGGTGGTAAATATATGCAGTAATCTGATTGTAAACGTCGTTTTTTATAAGTGGGTTTCGAAATACTCTCAACATCCACTCTGGCTCACCTTTGTTTTTACCGTGTTTCCTCCCCGTTATTGGATCGTGCGGAGCGTCATATCTCCTGAGATGCTGCTCATCGCACTCGTCTTGTCCACTCTGTGGAAGTGGGAGCGAGGATTGTATGTGCGTGCAGCACTACTCTCATTCCTTGCCGTGCTGACCAAGTTTCAAGCCATCATACTAGCGCCAGTATTCTTGCTCACCCTCCTAGTCCAACAGCTGCCCCCAATCACCACCATAACTTGTGAGTGGAGAAAAAAGTTTCATCAGAAGTTTGCACTCTCTGCAATCGTCGCAGTCATCGCGCCTATCGCGGGATATCTATTGATCGCCTTTTTCTACCAGTATAAATTTGGAGATTTTTATGCGTATTTTAATGGTCAAAAAGGCGTAGGTATGGGCGCTGCACTGCCATTTTCCATGTTTAACTCAGCTGAAAAATGGGTAGGTACAGGTTGGCTCGAGCACACCGCATTGTATTTTGTGGGTATGTTTACGTTGATTGGAAAGCTCTGGACTGAAATCAAAAATCAAAATCCAAAAGTAAAAAGTAAAAGTAGTGGGCTTGAGGGGGCACCCATTCATCCTGTTTACCTATCTTTTGTGATAGGGTATACCGCCATGCTGACGCTCATTCCACAAGTAGATATTATGCGTCTGGCCATGCCTCTGGCACCCATCTTCATCATGGCATTCCACAATTTTTTCGAGTCGAAAACGTTCCACATCGGACTTCTACTTTCATTGCCTGCACTTTATATGTACGCTCTAAACTTTATCATGACCAATCAAGCAGGTATCAGCGATTGGGGACTGTTTAAATAATGAATAATTAATAGTGAATAATTGAGAATGAAAAATATATTTAGAAACAAGAAGGATGTGGCATTTTTGGCAGGATTGGTTGTTCTAATTGCAGGAGCAGTGTTTTTAAGGTTTTATCGGATACCTGAATTTTTGACATTTCTCTCTGATCAGGGACGAGACGCGATCATATTGAAGCGTATCGTGATGCTCGAAAAGTGGGTATTTGTAGGGCCTACCACCTCCATAGGTAATGTATTCACCGGACCTTTTTTCTACTACCTTGTAGCTCCATTCATGCTCTTGTCGGGACTAGATCCAGCAGGGCCTGCGTATGGCATCGCACTTATAAACACCGTCGGGTTGATCTTGAGTTTTGTATTTGTCCTCAAGAACTTTGGCAAAAGCACTGCGTTTTTTTTCCTCGTGTTTGCAGGTTATTCCGTCAACCAGATCATGCAGTCGCGCTTTAGTTGGAATCCAAATCCAGTCAGTACCTTTAGTTTTATCGCACTCATGTGCTGGTATTATGCGATACGAGAGATCCGTCATCATCGTGCCACTCATCATGTTACACCTATAACCAGATCGCTCACACGATTTATAAAGGAATCCAAATGGCATCTGATCACAGGCATTATGTTAGGTCTGTGTTTGCAGCTTCACTATGTGACAATACTTCTGATCTTGCCAATCGGTTTATATTTTCTATCAACTATATTCCGTGTGCAGAGTACTGGCCGTGTCTCATTGTCCAAGGAGTTCTTGAGACCTCTCTACCAGATGATTCTTGGGTTCCTCGGTGGCGTCGTCACCTTTACCCCACTCATATTGTTTGATATAAAAAATAAGTTTATCAATCTACATACCCTCCTACGCGCTACCTCAACAGGAGAAATACAGGCAAAGAGTTTTCTCTATTACGACCGACTTACTGACACGCTTCGTACACTATGGTTTCACTCGTTTGGCATCAAGCTTGATACTGAGTGGTCCATCTTCAGCCTGTTTGCGTTGATACTACTGACTCTATGGATAGCGCAGCGCTATCATCACGGCGTGGAGCGCGTGTTTATCTATGGATGTCTGGTGGTGGTGGTATCTTTTGTACCCTTATTTGCCTTGATTGAGACTGGTAGGCATGTGCACTACTACAATCATCTATATCTGGCGTTGTATTTTCTAGTTGCCTTGATACTGAACTCAGCTTCGAGATTTAATATCGTGAAACTCGTGTGGTGTGTAGGGCTTGGAGTATATATGTACCAACAAATGTATCTCCTTCCTCAGATCGTGGAACCCATGCGAAAAAATACCCAAATGACTGAGGCAAAGAATGTGGCAACATATATCAAAAGCCAGATCACATCCCCAGAGTATCAGGTCGTAGGATTGCCCTTTTATGAGACCGAAGGTCACTATAGATATTATCTGGAGTATTTGGGCGCACGGCCAATGACTGCTGACTCGCTCGGAGATCCGCATGAGCTCTTTGTCATCTGTCATCAACTAAATTTAAAGGATTGTGAGATACCTGGCAATGCACAATGGCAGCTCGCTGATTTTCAAAACAGACATCCGCAATGGAGAGTGGTTAGCGCACGAGAGATAGCAGGAGTGCGCGTGTACAAGATAGTACAACAGTGACCCTCAGTGGCATTGTGACAGGTGTTTTGCTACAATCACCTCACATGAACATATCATTGATTGTGCCTTGCTACAACGAGGAATCAAATTTTCAAAAGGGCGTTTTGGATAAAATTGGCAACTACGTCAGAGATGACTCTCGGTTTGTCGAAGTGCTCATAGTAGACGATGGATCGACTGACAAGTCACGTGAAGTCATACAAGCGAAGTATCTCAGTCAGTTCTCCAAGTTTCGCCTCGTTGCGGCACCTCATCAGGGCAAAGCAATGACGGTAATAACTGGTATCAAAGAAGCTGTGGGTACTTTTGTATTTTTTACCGATGCCGACCTTGCCACACCTATCGAGGAGGTAGAGAAGCTCATCGCTGAGCAGGAACGTACACGCGCTGAGATGGTCATCGGATCCCGTGGATCAACTCGTCCGGACGCGCCACTTACCCGCAAGATCATGGCGCTTGGCATGATCACGATCAGATCACTAATTGTAGGACTTCGTGGGATCAAGGACACACAGTGTGGGTTCAAACTCTTCCAGCGTGAGGCAGCTCTCAAGGTCATAGACAAACTCGTTGTGTTCAAACGTAAGTCAGTAGGTAGCCAAGCATCGGTATCAGCGATCTTTGATCTTGAATTCTTATTCATCGCCAAAAAGTTGGGATATGATATAGGTGAGGTGCCGGTCTCGTGGCGTCATGTGGAGACCCGTCGCGTCAGTTTTGTCAAAGACGTCATCGAGTCTCTCCTGGACATGGCTAGGCTCAAATGGTATGAGCTAAAGGGAAGGTATGAGTAATGAATAATTAATAATTAATAATTGAGAATTGAGAATTGAGAATTAAGAATTAAGAATTAAGAATTAAGAATTGAGAATTAGTAATTTGGAATAGGGAAATGTTCTACGTAACATCGTACTCTCAATGAAAAAACTTTTTCCTTTACTCTTTGGCATATTCATACTCGGTAGTCTATGGTGGCGACTCATCGTCATGCGGACTATACCCTTTTATGACTGGGATGAGTCAATATATGCGCAAGTAGCACGTGAATGGATGCGACACCCGGGACTAGCCCTCACTTATAATGGCTCGCTATGGTTTGAAAAGCCACCTCTCCTTTTCGCAATCATTGGAAGCCTTTTTCAAGTATTTGGTACGAGTGAGTTCATAGCAAGGCTGCCTTCAACAATTGCTTCGATATTTGCACTGCTGTATCTCAAGCAATTAGTCCTAAAGACTCTCAAAAGCGATCAGCTTGCATACACCACAGTCCTCTTGACCCTTGCAACTACCTACTACCTTGATAGAACTGGGCTCGTAAATGTGGATATATTCCTGACACTTGGATGGCTTATGTACCTGGGGGGTACCTCGGTCAAATCTAGATTGATTGGCACTTGTATAGGCACTTGGACCAAATCATTTCTCGGACTTATTCCGCTTGTGGTTGATGTGGTGGTGTCACTCTGGCACCGTAAACTTACCTTGAGCAAGATGAGGGAATCGCTTGTCATACTAGTCCTTGCTCTGTCATGGCACATTTATATGGCGCTCGTATATCAGAATGCATTTATCACGTCACATGTGTATGAGCATTTGATTTCTCGAGTCCAAAAGCCAATAGAGCTACATGCAGGAACAAGGTGGTTTTATTTTGACCATCTGTGGCAAAATTATTCTTTGCTCCTTAGTCTTGCAGGTATCGCCATCTTAGTCTGGGCTTATCGAATAGCACGTCGACAGAAAAGGTTTGAGATTGATAGAGTATTTGTACTGTCGCTTTCTTATCTTGCTCTGCTTACAATAAGTAAGGCAAAACTTTCTTGGTATGTTACTCCACTTCTGCCATTGACCGCGTTCATGATAGTGTATCTCATAAGTCAAATCGGGAACGGCAATGTGAGAAAGTTCGCCGCGATCTCTCTCATCGTATGGGGAACTTTTCAATTTACAATAAAGACACTCGGCGCAAGTTTTGACTATGCGGTTCCCTCACAGGTCATGCTTGCGCGGTGCAAGAACTCGCTTCCTCCTATCAATAAACTTGGATATTTAGTCTCTCCGAGCCAGCGAACTGACGCACATGTTATCGAAGCTGCACAGCTAAACATCGGCAGTTCATTTATTTATGGTTCCGCACCAACCTTCTTGTTTTATCTTGACCGTCCTGTCACTTTTTACTACAAAACTGATTTATTTTTGAAGGATTTGGGCTCCTATGATGCGATGGTGACACACAAAGATGATTCAGCACTTAGACAAAGGGCAGAGCAGATACTCGCACCGGGAATCACCCCCATCCTTACCTGTGCTCGGGAAGATATGACAATGACTGTGCGTGGGAGTAGTGCGTCGTCTACAAAGTGATTCAGGTATAATAACAGTGATGTTTTCACTTTCGTCTACTTTTTCTCGAATCCGCAACTCTATACAGAGATCTGATGTGCTTACTACGATTGGCATATGTGCCTTGTACTTCGTGACCAGACTCCTCAATATACTTGCGCTACCCATATTTTCTGATGAGGGGATTTATATCCATTGGGCTATGACAGCTGCTACTGATCCAGCATGGAGATTTATATCACTCATTGACGGTAAGCAGCCGCTCCAGACATGGGGAACGATACCATTTATCAAGTTATTTCCCCAGTCCTATCTATTGGATGGACGCCTGTTTGCGGTTGTCACAGGATTTGTGGCACTGGTTGGCGTCATGTCACTGTGTGGGTACCTCTGGGGAAGGAAAGGGTATATTATCGGAGCATTTCTGTACATCTTTACACCCTACTTTCTGTTCTATGACAGACTTGCCCTCGTGGACTCTGCAGTCAATGCTGTAGCAATCTGGATATTTTTCTTCTCAATTGTCCTTGTCCGTACGCGTAGAATCGATGTTGCCCTTTTATTTGGATTGGTAGCAGGCATTGGTCTGCTCGCAAAATCTTCAGTTCTGATGTTTGTATTCCTTGCATCCCTTGCTCCGCTCATGACGCTGAATTTCCAACGATATGGTCACCTTTTCACTGTGCTGAGAAAACAAAAAAAGCAGATAGTGGACTATATGTTTCTTTTCGCACTGGTGATGGGTATAGGAGTAGCAATGTATCTGACCCAAAAGTTCTTCTCACCTTTTTTCCATTACATAGCTGCCAAAAATCTAACATTTATATTATCACCAGCCGAGTGGCTTTCAAACCCATTTCAACTGTGGGCAAATAATATCGTCCTGGTACCCACCTATGTGATGTGGGAAAGTGGGTGGATACCAAGCGTATTGGGAATACTTGGCATTGCACAACTCATCCACAAACGTGATCCTCTTGGATATTATGTATTGGCCTGGATCATCTTTCCGTTCTTATTCACCGTATCATTCAACAAAGTGCTCTATCCGCGCTATCTCGTGTTCTTTGCAGGGCTCCTGACCATTGGAGCAACCTCGTTTTTGGTTCATCTCAGTACGAGCTATCGCACAAAGATTTCTGCCTCTGTACTAGTCTTTCTTATAGCGATTTGCTATCCTCAGTGGTTTGCAGTCGAGCGCATTTCCCTTCCTGAGATTGATAGAGGTCAATATATTGTAGGTGGTACAGCCGTCTGGGGAGCGGAAGAACTCATACAAATTGTGAGGCAGCCTACGATTGACGGGCGTAAGTCTATAGTACTTGCCGAAGGCAACTTTGGTCTGATTGCCGATGTCCTTGAGGTATTTAAAAGGCCAGGTGACAATATCGAGATATGGGGGAGATGGCCACTGAATGAGAGCGATATCCTTGAGGTGCAAAAAGAGGTAGGGAAAGCACATGTGTTTGTGGTCTTTTCACATCGTAAGGAGTTTCCTGTTGAGTGGGAACACAGTCTCTTGGAAAGATTGCGAGTGTTTGGCAAACCTGGGGTTGAAGATGGAGAAAAAGTATACCTATTTGGTGTAAAGCCACTCAAAAAAATATGAGGTTCACTCGAACATATCTGGGAATATGCTTGCTAACGTGTGTCATAGTGCTGATAGGCTATCAGCTCAATCCATGGCATGAAGCTTACTTCTCCTATCACGATGTGACCCAGCCTGCGCGGATCGAACAGTTTGCAAAGAATCTTCGCTCATTTCAATTTCCTACATCTGCCCCAGATATGAATTGGGGCGTGGGGTATCCCATATTTACCTTCTATGCGCCGACAGCATACTGGATCACTACAGCACTACACATTGGTGGACTGAGCATATCTCAAAGCATTAATGCCTCGTTTCTCCTCGCAATGATAGTAGCTGGGTGGGGGATGTATACATTAACGTTAGATTCGTTTAAATCAAAACAGATAGCATTTGTTAGTGCATTGCTGTATAGCTCTTCTCCTTGGGTCGCCGTCGAGATATTTGTAAGAGGAAATTTGGCTGAAATGTGGTTTATCGCGCTCTTGCCGTGGGCGTGGGTGGTGATAAGGCGTGCGCAGATCATGACTTTTGCCGTTGTGGCGCTGTCTTTGGCACTCACGAGTCACAACGTGCTTTCTCCAGTACTTTTTGGTTGGACACTGATCTATGCGATTTTTCAAAATGAGAAGCGCACTGTGATACTCAAAATCATCGGGCTCGCGAGTCTAATGAGTGCGTATTTTTGGATTCCATTTATAGCAGATATTGGTAAAACATATGCATCTGAAGTGGCGCGGCTCACAGATTATCGGGATCATTTTCTCTGCCTGTCACAGCTTTGGACAGGGATGTGGGGATATGGAGGATCTGCTCCCGGTTGCATCGCTGATGGACAGAGCTTTATGATAGGTAAACTTCAAATACTCTTTGGAGTAGGTGGAATGTTGCTCTATCTACGCCATGTGTATATCCAAAAAAGGGCACAGTGGTTTGAATTGATGCTCATGATAGTCTTGCTTGGATCTGTGTGGCTTACCCTTCCAATCTCTCAATGGTTTTGGCAGATCGTCAGTCCCCTCCAGTCATTTCAATTTCCGTGGAGGTTTATTCTGTTTGCACTATTTTCGCTTTCGTACTTTGCAGGCTATCTAATCAAAATATGTAGCAAATCCCGTGTACTGCCTATCCTAACAGTAATCATTGCAATAACACTATTTATACAAAGCGATAGATTCTTCAATGGAGTTTTTAGGAGTAGATCAGATGCGCAGCAGTTTCATAGTACCTCATACATTCGCGAGGTTGCTGCATATAAAGTGCCCGAATATCTTCCGCGTACTGTCGACCGTACGCTGTGGCTGAATATGGGGAAAATCAAACCTTCTGAGAGTCAAATCGCTGAGCTAAAACGCCAATATACTGGCTATAAACCATCTCTCATGCTGTACACTATCTCTCGGTTCATATCTATTGCAACTCTTTTGTGCCTTTTATGTCTGACACGCTTCACCGCAACACGAAAAAGAGCTTGATATCACTTTTTTTTCAGAGTGGGTACTCAGCAGTGCTGGGACTCATCGCGAGCATCATCATCACTGCTCTTGAAGCAAAGTCTGTGTTTGGTATCTATGCGACGACACTCGCAACGATAGGTATATTTAACTATCTCTCTGATATCGGTCTCGCTGGTGCACTCATACAGAAAAAGGAGATTGCCAAAGACGACTTGAAGACAGTATTTACGATCCAACAGACCTTGATCGTGATTCTCGTGACCATTGGATTTGTAGGCACTTCATTTGTCGAATCGTATTACAAGCTTCCTCCGGACGCACACCTCTTATACTGGTCGGTTCTCATAGGTTTTTTTATCTCATCACTGAAAACTATTCCTTCGGTACTTCTGGAGCGGGCAGTAGATTTCCCAAAACTGGTACGAGTGCAGATCATTGAAAATACCTTATTTTACTTTCTCGTTTCTGTTTTCATCATCGCTGGGATGGGACTCAAAAGCTTTGCGATCGCACTCCTTGCTCGCTCGATCATCGGCACAATCCTGGTATATAGGTATTCACCATGGACCATCACGGTGGGTATATCTCTGAGCTCGCTTCGCGAGCTCCTCTCCTTTGGAGTCCCCTTTCAACTAAACTCACTTCTTGCGCTGGTGAAGGATGAGTTTGTCACATTATTTCTCGGGCGCATGCTCGGACTCGCGGCGCTGGGCGAGATCATGTGGGCAAAAAAGTGGGCTGAGGCACCCATCCGCATCATCATGGATAATGTCTCAAAGGTCCTCTTTCCCATCTTCTCTCGTCTCCAGGATGACAAAGAGCGCCTCAAGAAAACTATTGTGATGACTATCTGGGCACAGACGCTCATCCTCGGGCCAGTGCTCCTGGTTCTCGCATTTGCAATGCCCTATATCATCCACATCATCCCCAAGTACTCAAAGTGGGAGTCAGCTATACCGATGTTTCAGCTCTTCTGCATCTCAGCATTTCTCTCAACTCTCTCCACTCCCTTTATGAATATATTCAATGCTCTGAAAAAGCCCAAGATCCCGCTTGCCTTTATGCTGTATTGGACCGTGATGACATGGGTGTTGACGCCTATTGCGATACGCATGATGGGAGCTATAGGATTTGTATATGTGCAGGTCTTCCTCTCCAGTACGTGCTTTGTAGTCATGGCTGTCGCGCGCAAGTATCTTCAGATTGATCTACTGAAAAATCCATTCCGCACCACCCGATAGGAGGTTTATCGAGAGTTGAATGATATTTTCAAAATAAACTGTAGAAGTTGCAGCTGTCGTCGCCATCTCCATGGTTGAGTGATCAGGCGATAAAGCCATTCGAGTCCAAAGGAGCGAATCAAAGTAGGGGCACGTCTGACGTGTCCCGATAACATATCAAACGCACCACCGACTCCCATACATACGGTGTGAGGAAACAATTGCTTGTGGTTTTCGATCCAAAGCTCTTGGATGGGACTTCCAAAGGCGACAAAAAGCAGATCAGGTGAGAGGCGAGCTACTTTTTCAGCAAGTTGAGAGTCTGAAGGATCTGCGTCGTCTATGGCATCGATACTGAGATTTGCAAAGCGCACTTGATAGTGGTGAGCGAGTTGGCTTGCGACACCGCCTCTTCCCCCCAAAAGGCAGATACGCATCTTTTTAGCACTCCTTCCATGCTGCTGGATGAGCCTATCCATAAGATCCACTCCCGTCACCCGCTCCCAGCCTTTTTGATATTCACCAGTCCATCGGCTGGCGAGGAGGACTCCGGTGCCATCAATGATCTGCATCGAGTCTGTCGCTAGAACTTTTGCAAACGTTGTATCAGTTTGTGCGGCCATAATATTTTCAGGATTTAGCGAGACTACATGCATGAATCTTTTATCACGCACGGCAGATAAAATTGTTGCCACAGCCGCGGCCATAGTAGGTGCTGGGTGCAGGGGGATAGTGAGCATTTGGACAAATTATAGTGGATACTCGACTCAAGATGAGGTCAATGGAGTCCTGTTTGGTACATCAAAGGGGTGGTATACTATCTAAATATGCAGATAACTTCACTCATCGTGGCCGAGGGTATGTGCCCCGATATACACTTGACGCTCGGGAGCGTCAAAGAGCTCTCTATGGAGATAGTGGTAGTCGACATCGGCATGAACAAACAGGTGAGAAAAATGATAACTACTGAGTATCCTGCCATCGTATGGCAAGAGATGGAGAAGCCTGAATATGTCGAGCTGATACGTCAGAAGACATTTCAGTTGGCGAGCTGTCCGTGGATCATGCTCCTGGATCCTGATGAATATATATCTCCAGGCCTAGTCACTTTTATCAAGCAGACAAATGAAGATCAAACGAGCTCGTACTTCCGTTTTCCCCGCCAAAACTATATCTTTGGCAAGTGGATCGCTCACAGTCGCTGGTGGCCAGACTACCAGATCAGACTGTTCAAAAAAGATAGTATCAACTGGCCCACGACGCTCCATGCCCAACCGACGCTCATCGGCAATGGGTATCTTGTCGGTGCTTTTGAAGATGAGAAGCTTGAGATGAATGCGAGTGCGATCGTCCATCATAACTATACCAATGTCACCCAATATCTTGAAAAAGCCATCCGATATGCGCGCGTAGAGGCTGAGGGGATGAATGCAACTGACGAACAATACACGATAGTGGATGCATGTAAAAAGGCAACGGGCGAGTTTATCTCCCGTTTCTTTTCTGATCGTGGATATCGAGATGGAGTGCACGGATTTGCACTAGCGATCCTGCAGATGTTTTATTCGCTCTTGGTATACCTTTTTTTCTGGGAGAAAAATGGATACCCACCATCATCCCAGGTACAGATTATGAAGGCGGTGAAGCAGTTGTTCGTCACTACTTCAAAAGAGACCTATTATTGGCTCCATAGATCAAAGTTAGTGAAGGGGATGGAGGGTGTGGTCACACGAGTCAAGGCGAGAGTGATGTAAGTCGACTCAAGCGATTTGAATTTTAATCGTCATACAATGGAATGCCTCATTTCAAGTCGGCCTTGACCATTCGAGTACGGAAAAGTAGAAATATAAATGCCGCCAGAGAAATCAGGGATATATATTTCCCCCACTGTCTCACCTTAGTATCCTCGTAAATGACAAGAACTTCATGCTTACCCGGAGGCACTTGAAATGTGATGACGCCACGATAGGAAGGATCTTGAAACTGGATCTCGGTATCAGCACCATCTATATACACATTCCATCCGGGAAAGTAAAAGGTATGATCGTTTACAAGCACTTCAGTATCTGCGTGTATGAGATACCTCCTGCTCGCATTCTTCAAAATCCTCTTTTCTATAGTTCCTTTACCCGACATGATCAGTGCCTTTTCTGGCACCACTGGATAGCTTCTAGAATCTATAGTCCACTTTGGTTGTACCATCAGGCCATGGTAGTTCTCCTTTGAAAAGAAAAAGTTCCCCATTGGAATATGCGTATAATTCTTGCCATATATCTGGGGAAATTGGAGTGTAACTATCAGTACAGAAAGAATGCTCAATATCAAAAGAGAAATGAATTTCCTATGTGAAATTGAATCATAAAGAAATGCGATGATTATCGCAAAGAAGAAATAGTACACAGATAAAAAGCGTGATGGTATCTGAATGCTTCCCAACAGGGAAATATGAGCATACAAGTATTCAGTCAACGACGAGCTCAGAAGAAAGGCTATACTTGCACAACCAACTGATAGAACGAATATGCGTTTTGCAATGTCGGATGAAAAGGAGATTCTAAAATAGTTTGTAACTCGATTTGATCCAGGGATTATGCGCATGCGCATAAGTAGCCAGATCACTGCACAGATTCCAATCACGATGACAAGGATTACCTCGAGTTTGCCAAAGCTAATATCTGCGCATCTCCAGAAAATGTAGTTGAGTTCTGTGCACGCATATCTCAATGATGGGCTTGATATGGCAGCCCAATCAACTGATTGGTCGTAGACTAATAAGTTATTATTCGCACCCATGTAGAGGTACTTGCTTTCTAGTTTGAGAGGGAGCAGGTAGTAGGCTGATAACGCACCAGCAGCAATGAGTGATATTCCCACTCCCCAAATGTGCGTACGACTATCTTTGAAAATGCCTACTGACAGGATGAGTATAAATGGAATATAGAGAATAAGTGACATGGGGTGGGAAAGGATGAGGAGAGTGAAAAGGATAGTGAGCAAAAAGTAAGAGCTTGGGCGATGATCCCTCTGTATCCGTATGAGTGCAATGAGTATATAGGCTATCCAGATAGTCATAAAAAGCTCTGGCATTGCTCCGCGCACATAGATATTTGTAATGCGATAGGTTGCAAATGTATAGATGGTAGTTGCGACGAGTGCGGCTTCAGAGGAGACCAAAAGAATCAGAAGCAGATACACCCCAACAGCTGAACCTATAAGCGCTATCAGAATGAGTAAGTAATATGAGGTGAGAGGGTTATGAGTGATAAAGGTGAGAAGTCCCCCCAGATAGTTGGGGACTTGGTGGGCAATGGTGCCAAGAGGGAGTCCGTAGTTTGCGAATTTGTCTGCCCACATCACAGGGAACTCACCATCGCCGAGTGCTTTGTAAAACTGCGAGATGGTCAGTATGTGGGCATTTGCATCGAGCATCGCAGCCTTTGTACCATACAAGAATGGTTCAAGCATCATGATGCAGTTGAGTGCCGTTATCAAAAGCAGCTGGGGCAAATGGCTCAGTATGGCGATCTTTCTATTGCTCATCTAGTGGATTATAATATCACAGCGATGGATATACAAAAAATAAAGATGGCGATTACGGGGACAGTCCTCGTATTTGGCGTCCTTTTCCTCTTAGGCAAGACCAGTTTGATTCTAAACCCTCTCTCCAGAAAGATATATTTTGATTCGTACATCTCAAAACTACGCTCTGATAAATCGATTGATGCCGCTGCTTTTTGGGAGTTTCGCGACTTCTACAGCTCTCAGAGCTTGACTTTTTCCAGTGAAGCCATTCTGAAAGGTGAGCCATTTCTCACATTTTATACCCCTGTGATTCAAAGCAAGGACTATCTACAGTCAGGTGGATTGCGCTCACCTAATATGCGTATAATACCCTCAGGTGCAGAGGTAATCATTCAAACAGACAGTGAACTGGTGTATCTAGAAGGAAACAAGCTGGTTATGAGATTCACAAAGACCATCGAAGAGATGAAAAAAGTAAATGGCTTTTTTAGTTACTTCGGAGTTGATTTAGAGAAATATAAGGATCACCAGTGGTACAACGAAACGAGTGTTACTAACTAGTGGTTCCAATGAAAAAAAGCATCATTATCAGCATACTTATCGCAAGTTGTGTAGTCTCGCTCTTTCTTCATCTATACCAACGTGACGCACTGGGCTTGAATGAAGATGAAGCATCACATGGCTACAATACCTACTCAGTCCTGCAGACGGGTAGAGACGAGTATGGCAAACTGCCACTCAGGTATCTTGCATTTGGTGAAAATAAACTACCACTTGCGGGTATGCTCGGAAGTCCATTCATAGGTATGTTTGGGCTGCATACGTGGACCGTGAGGATGCCTACGTTGATTATTGGATCATTATTCCCCCTGCTGATTTTTGCAGCGATGTATTCACTCAGTAGAAATCTGTTCACGTCGTCGACCGCGGCTTTCTTTGGAGCCACCAATATTTGGCTCCAAGTATTGAGTAGGCATCTGCATGAAGCAGTGATATTTACAGGGTTCGTTTTGCTGTATATTACTGTGCTTTTTTGGAAGCGTCAGCTTCCAAAAAAGCACATGATCATCCTCTCTATACTCTCTTTGCTTTCCCTTTTTTCATACCATAGTGCAAAGGTTGTCATGCCTGTTCTTGCATTATTTTCAATAGTACTGTATTACCGACAATTGAAAGGAGATGTAACGCATAGATTGAAGGGAGCAGTAATATTCTTCGTCATCCTATCTGTCGCTTTTGTCCTATTTTTTGCGACTGAGTATATAGTGCCAAACAATCGTGTGGCAAATCTGTCCTACGTTACCAACCCTGTATTTGTATACGAGATAGAGGAGGGGAGGAAGCTGGGAGGCTCGAAGCTGTTCTACAATCGACCCATATATGGTGCCTACCAGATAGCAAAACGTACTCTAAATTATATATCTCCTGACTTTCTCCTTTTCCAATCGGATGAGAATCCTCGGTTTGGAGCTTCATACCTTCCGCTACTGACTTGGCTGGAATACATATTATTTCTCATTGGCCTCGTTGCAGTAGGTATCAGAATCATCTCAAAACGCATTTCGATGGAGTATGCATTTATCGGAATACTGCTAATTATTTCTATACTGCCGGCATCTTTATCGTTACTTGAAGGCTCAGCTACACGGAGCTATTTACTTTGCATACCTATAGTGATGTTAGGATCGATAGGTGCAGGGTATGTCGCAGATATATGTGTGCGATTTTTCAAATCTCCATTAATTGCGTATCTGATAATTGCTACTTTGTTTGCAGTGCAGATCATGTTGGTATCAGATCATTGGTCCACCTACTTTTACAGGTATTTGAAAGATCCTCAGACTTGCAGTACGTGGCAGTGTGGGATGCAGGATGTGGCAGAGTTCGCATGGCAGAACTATGACGCCTTTGAGAAGATTACCATCTCGAGCCCCATGGGACAGCCATATATCTTTATGCTCGTTTATGGCGGTCCGTATCCGCCACAGAAATATCAAAAGATTGCAAAGCAATTACCATATAATTCATATGGCTTCTGGGAGCAGGGCTCGTTTGATAAGTTTTCATTTACCCATGACTTGAGATGTGAGAGAGGAGTGAAGTCTCTCCAAATCAGCCTAACCAAAGATGTTATGACACAGCAGAATCAAACTAAAAAGTGGACAATGCATGGAAGTGGCTCCACTCGCTTTTATTCATTCGTTTGTAAAAACTGATCTGTATGTTTATATTATGCGTTGATACTTATGCCCGAATCACATGCACCCGATAAACTAAGTGTCCCAGCAACACACCATTTATCTCGTTGGCAAAAAGTTCTCGCTATTGCGATGGTCAGTGCGGGAATTTGTACCAATCTGATGTTTATATCGCTGAGCATCAAGTGGGGGTGTGAGATGGGCAAGTGTGGACTCTGGATAGGGGAATGGCACTATCATGATGCGCTCTGGCATATCGCTGTGTCACGCATATCTTTCACCTCTTTCCCGTTCCTCTTCCCATCAGCCGTTGGATTTGAGCTCACCTCATACAACTATCTCTTGGGACTCATTCTGCATGCTTTCGAGCTGGCAAAGATCAGTGCTTTTGTTGCCTATTTTTATATATTACCAGTGGTAGCCAATGTCCTATTTCTTCATGCGCTGGTGCGATATATGCGCAAGACCGAGAAAACTCCCCATCAAGTCTTGTGGATACTTTTCTTCTCCTATCTCGCTAGTTCATTCTCTTACTTTTTAATATTTTATAACGGTGATTTTCAATCGTTCAGTGTCCTGAAAGGGTTCCCTGTCGTCATGACCCTCCAACCGAGCATCGTATTATCAAATATACAGTTCTATCTGTCGCTTTCCTTCTTCATATACATTTTTACTGATGTGATTGTGGGTGTATCTTCTCGAAGAACTGTGCTGATACACACCTTATTGTTAGTGCTTTGCATCGGACTCAAAATCTACACAGGGATCATGACGATTATGATCCTAACTTTGGGATATTCGTATTGGACCTACAAGAAAAGGTCATTGAGGTATGTATACCACTTAGGCATTCTGGCAGTTGCGTCTGTGTGCTCATACTATATTTTTTACCTTCCGGGCAGCTCATATACGAAAGGGATCCCATTTGCGCTCTATCCGCTTTCAATTCCCCATGCTCTTACTGAATCACCCAGCCTGTTTTATCACCAGCAATTTACACTCGGTCGGTACTACATGGTTGGGCTAGGCAAGTGGTCACCAAGACTATTGGCATATGAGTCTTTGAGTGCGGTGCTTTTTGTGCTGCTGAATATGGGGACAAGGATTATGTTTGTCTTTGATTACTTACTGCACAAGATGAGTCTGGAACGTGCACTTTTGACTGTTATCACTATTACTGGCACGATGTTTCCCATCTTTTTTATCCAAGACAGCGGAGGATGGTATAACTCAATACAGTTTATGTATGTCAGCATATATACAGCTGGATTGTTAGCTGCCGACACCATGACCTTGATATCCAAGTCAGGCAGGTTCATATATGCGATCAGTATCGTAATCATAGTGGCACTATCTGTGCCAAATACCTTGCTCACATACCAATTTCTTACTAAAGAAAAGCAGTTAATCAATGACCAGCAACTCAAGGCTCTGGCCGTTCTCAAAAATGAATCACTCGGCGTTATACTCTCTTTGCCAGATGGTAAAAATTCTTCATATGTTTCTGCGCTTACTAGCAAGCAATCCTATCTCTCTGATGACGAGCAGGGCGCACTCTTAAAGCTCCCTCTCACCGCGAGGAGAGTAAGGATTGATGTAAGGGATTGTAAAATACTCCTAGAGGTAAACTATCTATATTTAAATAACGAGAATGGTCGTGAGTTTCTAAAGTGTCAAGAGATAGATAAATTTCAGAATATTTATGATTTCGATGGCATTGTGATTTACAAAAATCTATCTTCTCACCCATAGTTTCGACTCATTATTTTGATCCGTAAAAGTAAATTACTTGGGTTTTTCAAAACATCATTGGTGAGCATGGGATAGAAGCCCTTGATACGACATACTTTCACTGTTTCGTTTGTAAAAGGTGCGCAAGAATAATTGTGATCTATCGAGCTTGAGTCCTCTCCTTATGTCATTCAAGCTATGATGCATGATTGTATCAAAAGAATAGAATGTGCAGTTCAAAGTCATGGAGTACGAAATGCCAATCGCCACAGTTTTTGTAATCTGTTTAGATATACGGTCTTAGTCCATAGAAGTAGCCATAACGTCTATGCCCGGTAAGAAGCCATTCCAGTGACTAGCACAAGAACAGGGTTTTTTTGATACAATGAATGTACGCATGAAGGGGCTTGTACAACATCTGTCTTGCTCTTTGCATCAGAAGCGTTCCATTTATTCACATGTCCAACAGGTATGCTCGCCATTATAACGGTAATTTACAAGAATTACGAAATATTTCATGAGTTTGTCGCGAGTCTGACGGCGCAGTCCAGTCAGGAATATAAGGTATATGTGCTCGATCTGACAGAGGAAAAAGATCGCACTACCCTCGTTTTCCAGGACAACAGATACCATCTTCAAACTGGTCCTAACCGTGGGTATGCGTATGGGGTAAACCAAGGGGTCGCACTCGCAATCAAAGACGGTCTCACAGCCTTTGCAGTGGTGAACCCTGATGTGATCCTCGACTCTGAGTTTGTTGCGTCATCTCTGAACGCACTCTCACAACATCCAAACTCACTGATTGGTGGCAAAATATATTATGCACCTGGGTATGAGTACCACCAGGACAAAGTGCCAACAAATAGCTTTAAGCTGCCAAAAGATGGCAGCTGTTTCCCCTTGCCAGCCGGATACCCCTATAGCATATGGTACGCAGGCGGTCACATCGATTGGGCACATGCTATCACTCGCCACATAGGCGTCGACGATCTCGATCATCCTATGTACGATGAGCCAGGATCTACAGACTTTGTGTCCGGATGCTGTATGCTTTATGACAAACAAGTAGCCGAAAAGGTCGGCACCTGGGATGAGGGATACTTTATGTACTATGAGGATTCAGACTACTGTGTCAGAGCTCAGAAAAATGACATAGAGGTACGCTATGAGCCCACGATCAAACTGTGGCATAAAAATGCTCAGAGTACCGGGGGATCGGGATCAGATTTCCATGTCAAAATGATGAATAAATCACGATTCAGATTTGCGATGAAGCATGCACCATGGAGGACCAAGCTGCATATTCTAAAAAACAGCCTTTTTCCAAATAAATGAAGAGACTAGTATTCTTGCTGACAAGAAAGACGGTAGTTCCATGGATTATACTTTTCGTCGTTTTACTTCTTTCTACTTTTCAATCTTATAGATTGATTACGATGTTTAAGTTTGTAGATGAATACAATAATTGGGTTCCCGCAGGGCTGATGCACCAAGGAAAGGCACTCTATACGGACATTTTCTTCAACAGAATGCCCATGCCTGCGTACATAAGCTATCTGCTTCTCTCGCTGATCTCTCCACAGGCAGATTACTACCGCATCATTCAAATCCATAGACTGTTTATGATGGCATTTTCTGCGAGTTGGATCGCCTTGTTGTATTGGCAGTTTAGAAGGAAATGGGTAGTACTATTTGCCGCCTCTTTTGAATTGCTGAAGCCATACTTCTTTGGTTTTTCATTCCAAGCGGAGGCAATGCTTACCTATCCGCTCATATATCTGTACATCATGAGTATATCCTCAAAACGATTTACCGTACGTTCAGCCATATTTGGAGGCATCTGCCTATGGTTTATTCTCTTCACAAGAGAAACCATAGCAATTACGGCGTTTCTAATCACCGTCGTGCTCTGCTTTCGTATGCATGATCACAAAAAATTGCTGTATTTTGTAGGCACATTTGCCCTGCTGACACTCATCACAATCCTGCTAGTACCTCAAAGAGAGTGGCTGTTTCAAATGATAACTATAAACAGGATGGCATTTCAGCATGACATCAATAGCATTTCAAATCAGTCTGGGCTGTGGGGTACGTTTTCTCTCCCATTTCAATATCTCTCACTCATCTTTGATTCTGGCTCATCTCATTTCCAACTGATTCTAGCTTCGTACTGCATTATTGGCGTGTCCCTCATAGGTGCATATTGCATACCTTTTAGATTCAGGTCGCGGAAAAACATCTTAGTACCACTGTATATACTTGTGCTGCTATTTACTAGTTCTTTACGTGTTCACGCCCCAGAAAAGGAGTTTTGGGCTATCTACAGATTGATACCTTGGATAGGGTTACTTTTTGTCTCTATATGTTACTTTTCAGACCTCTTGTTCACGAAGGCTCGTTATGTATTGTATGTTAGTATAAGTGCGCTGATTGTGCTTTATTTTATCTACCCAAACTCCTTTTTAATCAAAAAAATTGATAGACAACAAGAGTATGACATCTCATACTTTGAGGATATTTCATATGCTCATGCGATAGAGGAAACAACAAGTGCTGACGAAAATATTTTTGTTATTGGGTATGCCTCTCATATATACTCACTGAGTCATCGCAAAACTTCGTACCCAGATTCATTCTACTATCCAATACATTATGCTATCCCACTCTACGAAAACAAAGTACTAAAAATGCTAGCATCTGATCCCCCTGTTGAAGTATTTATAACTGATTGCAATGTAGAGAGCACTCAAGAAAGTATAAAAACCATCCTTGATACCAGCTATGTACAGTTATTAAAAGATAAGAAACCATCATGTCTCTATGTGAGAAAAGACTTAGAGGCCTCAGTAAAAGCCAAGCTAACAACAAGAGGATTTAATTGACACATAATGGAGACGTCTAGATTCGTTTCTCATATATTGATACCTCAGAGTTTTCATAGAGCAGTCGAACAAAGGGTTTTGTTGCAACTATAAAATTCTTATATCCTGGATACGACTTATGCAAATAAAGATATTGGATTGGCAATCTTCTAATATCGATTTTGGAAATGTCACTTAGACTTTCTGTTCGTTTTTGGTGATGTATTCTGAGCACATCAAGTTGTTGTACGTTTGCCTCATACAATTGTTGCTTGCCCAGCGCAGCTACATATGCAGTATCATGCACTCTCCATAGCTCTTTTGCGGGTCGAGAATCACCAATATTCCGAAAGGGGAAGGTATAGGTGGTGCCAGGAGATAGCATTGATAAAAAGTCGAGCGCCTCAACTTCATTGTGAGATATGTATACCAAGGGTTGGAATATCTTGTGCACTGAACTACTTCGTGGCAAAAAGAGCACTTTGCCATACTCCATAATTGGATTTAGAGCTCCTATAAAAGTTATAACCATTATCGTAATCATCGCAATGTTGGATCTGAGGGTTCCTTTCGTTGCCAATCCCGTCACGTATCCCGCAAGTGTAATTTGTAGCAGAAATTGAGCATAGCCAAAGAATTGAACGGTATTAAACCAATCACTTCCTACCTGCGTGAACAGGGATGGGAAAAGTATCGAGACTACTGATGAGCCCAATATTGCCGCATAAATAGGGATAGACCTAGATGAGTACCAGAGAGATCCGAGGCCAAGAATCCGTGTGCCAAAAGAAACTCCTAGATACAGGCAAAGAGTAAAAAACTCAATGATAAGTAGTATTGGAAAGAAGAGATAAGGATGACCATAGAGAATATATCGCAATCTCGCCAGTCTGACTATTGGAAGAAGATTAGGATCCTCAATAATAGGATGTATAGTCTTGAAAGGTTCAAAAAGGAATACGGCACCCTTGGATGCTGCAAAAGGGTTGTAAAAAAATACTATAGATAATATGCTTATCAATATCAGAGTAAAAAGTGGAAATCCGAGAGAAATCACTGGTCGCCTTTTCTGGATAGCGCCCGAGATGAGATAAATGGCGATAAATACAAAACCTATGATACCTCCATAAAATTTCGATCCCCAGAGAGCAAAAAGAAGAACAGCGAGCATCGTGACCTGCATCAATGAGTTTTTAAAACTAAGCAAAACAACGACGATGACTTGGAGAATCAGGATAGAAAGTGCAAAGGTAGGGTTTATCATGTATTCGCCAGGCTGATTGCTGAACCATCCAATATCGTTCCAAAATGATCCATGAGACTTTATGCTTAGCAAATAGGAAAAGCTACTAGAAAAATAAGAAAAAAATAAGAATATCGGTATAGCGATACGCTCCTTGAATAATTTACCCGCAATAACAATAGTGAAACCTGTAAAAGCGATAAACCAAAGGATAGGAAAAAACAAATAATACCCGAGTAACACAGAACCCCCCAGCTTCGAAATCGACTGCAATAGATAGCTATACAAGTAATGATAGCTCTGAAGCTGCTCCCCAGCGTAAATCGGTAGTTGGAATGGGTGGGTTCTGAATGCAACCTCAGCAAGAGCCATGTGCCACAAGTCATCTGTCGCACGGAAATAATTTGTAAAAAAAATTCCACATTGATCGAGGATACATCTTTCACGGAATCCATAAGCCATGCTTGGCATCATGATGTATACAAAGCTAGCAAAAATAATGAGAATGGATAAGAATGGTATTGTGATAATTTGCAATCTATACAATAACTTCATATTGGCATTGTGACTAGTAAGCTGGTCTTGGTCTTTTATAACCCACATAAGTCGCTACAGGTATGACGTTCAGTGCCAGAATAATCCATAGGTCAGGATCAATCAACATGAGTGATACCTTGTGCCAAAGTACTGACGCAAACATGACAGGACTACGGACAAGAGACATCTTGTCTAGCTGGTAGACCCCAAATAAATTAGAAGGCAATTCGTAAATTGCGGTATAGTCATTAGTAGTAGCGCGGAACGACTCTATTAACACCCGATACACTCTTCTTTTGCTTGAAGTCTGTCTTGGAAACCCAAATGGATAATGCTTCGGCTCAACATCAAATTGGGTACCTAGATAGGTATTCCTTGAGATTTCTACTCCGGTAGTCTCATCGCTGACTGTTACTGTTATTGAGTGAGCACCTGTTAAATCGCCTTTATTTTGCGTAGTTCTTGTGCCCATATACTGTATTGGGATAGAAAGTATACCGAAATTATTATCTGCTGCAGTAATATATATTGATAGTCTATCTGTATCTAAGAATGAAACTGAATCTGGAAGTTCTGCTGCGTTTGCTAAATGTGCATCAGACTGAAGATGCGTGGTCGAAGTAAGTGAATACTCTCTCTGTAGACCAGAAAATATCAATAAAATATATAGAGCAAAAAACAACTTAAAGCCTTTGCTAGAAGCATGACCATACTGATTCGGATCATGTATTAACTTCTGGTGAGCTCGAGAAACAAAGTATGGCTTTTCAAGCAGTTGATAAAATATGATAGCAAGCAAAACAGAACCGGTGAGAGCCATCGCGACATATGAGAACACATCATATACACTCCAAGCAGCAGAGATGGTAGGACCACCTCTCAATAATTCAATCACCATGATGTGGGTTAGATACATGGAGTAACTAATCGAGCCAACAAACACAAGTGCTCTGGTCCTTAAGATTCTTGATATCAATGAGTTAGAGCGCAATGCGCTAAATGTCAGCAGCAGAGGGAAAGGGGCAAAAATCATGTATAGAATTGAGTTGTTTGGTGTATTTGCAACAGAAGAGAGAAGAGGAAATGCTATAAACGGAACAATTGAAAATAACGTAAGTACAATATCAAATACTTTGTATTTCTCCAGTTGCTCACACTTCGCTTGGAGAGAGTCTAGTTTCACCGCGAGAATATTACCTATAAAAAAATACAACCAAAAATGAGGATAGAGACCCTTCAATCCCAAAAGATCTTTGAAAGCAATTGTAAAGGTAGTCAATATACAGCACAGGGAGATAATCAACCAGATATTTCGATTAGCTTGAGTTTTGCGAATGAGATTTATATAGGGTATTACTACCAGAGGATAGATAGCATAATAGATTATTTCTGGAACGAGACTCCAGTATGAGCCGTTCGTCATCGGAATATATGTACCAAACGGAAAAGTTAGAGTCACATTAGTCATACCAGTAAACAATTTGAAGAATAAATAATTGCTATGAATAAAATCAGCAGGCTGCCTCATTACAATGAAAACATATGCAAAAAGGGTGATGATTTGCATCGAAAAAAATCCATAAAAAAGAGCCTTGCCACTAGATTTAGTCCGATATTTTATATAGACTCTCCACATAGTGCCACAGACAATCGCAAACATGATGCATAGAGCGATAATGGCAGGTGCAAAGGGGCGATCTTTTTGTGTCGTGACGTGAAAGTAAAAATAAGTTTGAAAGATTGCTACCACTATAAATAGAGGGAAAAGGCGAGTGTACCTTTTCTGCATAAAACCACTCCACGAAAAAACACGGTCATATATCGAGCTCATTAAAAATCCTGTTAAGACAAAGAGAACTGCCACATACAATGTGCCTGCTCCTACAAAAGGCTGCACAAGCATCCACCACCCTGGAGCTACACGATCGACCACTGTTTTATCAATATTTAGGTGAGAAAAGACAACCATGAGTGCGCATAGTCCACGAAGTCCATCCAACGAAACCAACCTGTCTTTCTTAGTGCGATTGTCCATTTTGAATTAGGGAAGTGTAGCAGAATATAATTAGTAGTCATTTACGTCAAGTTGTTCAATCGAAATGGGAAACTTGGCCGGCATTTTTTTGAAACAGTATTAGTTCGATATCCTTGTTTATAGGCCAGCTTGCAATTGGTTTTCTTGATACAAACGCTGAAACTTCCCACGTTTTAATATCAATGTAATTCTTTGACTTTTTCTTTATTACAAATAGGTATTCTGCCTGAGGATACTGAGTAAAATCGAGCGGCTGCAATACAGTTGTAAGGCTGAGAATATATCGGATAGGCATGGCCCTGTTGTCCTTCTGCAAATCCTGAGTGACATTCCATTTTATAGTTGTGTCAGTTCGAGTGAACTCTTCAACCTGGCTGATTATGAGTGTCGCCGCATATCGTTGGTCAAGTTGACCGAATCGATCTTGTTCACGCGGAACCTCAAAGTTCGCATGTGTTTGATACAGTATCCAGAGTAATAAAATAGCTAGGGGAACATATGCATATTTTGTTCTCTTAATAGCCCTACCAATCACGATTGCTATAGATATTATCATGATAATATAGATTCCAATAATATAATGAGTCTGAACTGTGCCTTTGTAGATGACAAGACTAACCAAAAGAGCGAGGAGACTGAATGTGAAGATGTTCATCTTATGTTTGAGTGACTTTGATATAAGCGCAATGCCAAAGATTACAATTACAAATATACTTATTCCAACCAATAAGTTCTGAGATCCTATCAACTGGGAAACAGATGAAAAAAACTGCTTGATTCTAATGGTGAGTTCGACCTTCTCTCCATTTCCTGAGATCAAGTGTGCGGCAATAGCACGAATGTTAAAAAAATCATGCCGAAGTTCAGAAGCTATAAATGGACTCAGTCCAATAGTGCCACCCCCGATAAATGCTGCGGTATTCACTACGTTACGTCTATGGAGCAAATATATAAAGTAATAGAATGCATAAATATATAGAAGGTAATGAGTTTGAACTAGCAGTCCACTCATAAAACCTGCTAGCACAAAATGCTTGACCTTTGTATCGGAACCACTCAGTATATAAATGATGATTGTAGTCATGAAGATGGCTGGATAGGCATTAAACGCTGCCTTTGAATAGTAAATGAACAATGGTGAAATTGCAAAAATAATCATTGCGAGGTAGCCAGATCGATGACCTCCAAATCGCTTGGTAACCATATAGAGGAATGGGATGGTAAGAATCTGGAGAAATATTTGAAAGTAGGCACCCGAAAGAGGATCAGACTTCCAGATCAAAAAGAAAGGGGCCATAAGATAGTAGACAGCAGGTCCATTAAAGAACTGACCTACCGAAGCGCGAGGACCAAGTAATGTGAATTGCTTATGAATGATATTATTAACTGCATACGAATCTATAGCCTGGTCGGAGAGGAAAATAGCCGATTCATTTAGATTATATAGACGGATCAACAATGCGATACTACAAATAATGAAAACAATCACCCACTCGATTGCTATATATTTATTTACTTTGGTTGACATAGTTTCCAACTAATTTACCAAATAGTCTGCTTGCAGAACCCATGTACTGCTGATGGATGACCCCATACTTTATATGTGCGTAAAGCATGTTTCTATCTGGTCGTTCGTTTGTAGCTGGATTACTAACGTCTTTTAACACAACAATCTGTGAAAATGTAGTAACAAGACCGAGTAGGAAGATTGTACAAAATACTATCCGAAGCAGCGCTGTTCCAGAGAAGAAATGCCGATAATATTTTGCTAGGACAATAGAGATAAATGCAAGAAGCATTGGAGAAGTGCGTAGGAGCCAATCGTTTACTGTGCCATATCGGAATTGCGCTATAACGCATAGCAGACAAATAGCGGCACATGAAAGTCTGTAGTCTTCATCGTTGATTTTAGACCGAATAGCAAATATCAATGGGAAAAATATCAATATATCCACAATGAGGAACACAATCATATTGATTAATTTGAAACCAAGTGGCTCATTGGTTATCCAATACAGACCTATTTGATCATGTAATACACCAATTTGACTTTTGTAGTATAGCAACACTACTAGAGAAAAAATAACAGGAAAGAATTGAAAGACAGCATCCTTCCAGCGAATAAGTCTAGTACTTTGCAGTATATTTGGAAGAGAAATAAGAAGGATTGAAGCAGCGACAAATGGGGACCAAAATATACAGATAGAAAAGTAGTAGAGAAATGTATATCTCAAAAGTTTATGTTCAATGTCGGAGTAAATCAGATAGGCGAAAAGAAGTGAGGGTATGGCATGCTGAGGAGCCCAACTGATCTGCCTTACCAATGAAGGGATCTGCAAACCATACGCATATGTTTCAAGTGCTGCCATCGCAAGCGGCTGCCTCGATAGTAATATACTTCCAATGATATCAATACCACTCAGAGCAAAAAAGATGAACACGGCATGCACAGATTTGTGTACCTTCTGATAAAGCGCAATAGTAAAAATAAAGATACCAATGAATGTGTATACAAAGGTAGCAAGTTGAGCGAGTGCCCACCCGCCGAAATATTTCCCAACTAATCCTGGAATGAGGTAATACCCGAGGTAATATACAAGGGTTGTATCACTGACATAGGCTGAGGGACCATACTGCACAGGCCAACTGTAGTTAACCAGGTCATTGATGATTACATTGTGTTTGGTCCAGTCACCAGGCTGTTGAATGTATCCTCCTGCCCCTGAGATGACAGCCATAAAGGCTGATGATAAAACAAAGACAGACAGATGAGCAATGCCTACATTTAACGATTGATCAGACTTTTTGTCGGCATATACACAAACTACATAGTAAGTTGAGAGCGCACACCCTACTAACATAATCAGCATATAAGGTTGTCTCAACCAAAAAAATACAAAGAGGAATATTGGAAGAGATAAATAGATAATTATATAAGTTCTTATGTTGGAGTAATAATTATTAGACATTAAAGATTCAGGCTGGAATGGCATGCAGGAACGAGAACTATAACAAAATATTCTTAGCTTATTGTCACATGAGTTTTTCTACAATGAAGTAATAAAAACGCAACGCCAGAAGGCGGAGCCAATTGAAATATAAATGGAACCCAAACCAAGACAATAGCAGTCACAGACGTCGATGCAATAGAAATGAATGGCTCGTAGCATGCATTTACTTTATTAATTATCAAAGACTAACACTCATGAACTTCTTATTGCCGACGAATACCCGTTGTATTTTAATAAGCATGCACATTTCATTAATGCCGTTACATAAATGCTTTCATACTATCCAAAAACATATTAGACCCCATGAAGTTTACGACGTACCAATAAACAGCGGGGAGCACTGCAATGAGCGCAAGTCGGACGGACTTCTTTTCCCATATCGAAGAGGATGATCCGATAAGAACGGGCATGATGGGCAACAGGTACCGTGCAAGATCGCGGTGTTGGATGGTGAGAGCAAATCCAAAGTACACTACCACAAAGTAAAAGAGAAAGTTTTTGTGCTTTTGAATGGCATCAAATATGTAGACCCACACAAGTCCAAAGTAAACCAACAAGTCCTCCAGGAAAAAAGTTTTTATCTCTTTGGCAGTGGAGTCAAATTGTGAATAGATCATGCCAGAAGGCACCAGTGCTCCGGTATGAAAGTAGGCAAAAAAGTCTCCATATTGACGTAGATAGAGCAGACACGTAGCCCCAAACCCGAGCACCGCTGATGCTCCGACGAGTAAGGTACCCCAATCCATTTTTTTTGTACGAGACAATTGACTCGCTGCATAGAGACATATCCCCAATCCAAACAGTATCCCATGTATCCGCGTGAATGATGCGTATGCAGCAAAAAACGCAGCCCACGCATATTTTCTCTCTTTTAACAACAGCGAGGCAGAGATGATGCAACAAAGAAATACTATCTCTGAAGATCCAGTGCTACGCAGTATCCACAGACGCGGCAAAAGCAAAGTTATAGCAACCAAAAGCAAGGGACGTGTGGCACCAAAAAATCGAACATAGAATAGGTAGAGTAAGCAACCTAGTGCAATCGAACTCACCACATTTATCAAAAGCATGCTTTCAAGATAGCCAACAAATGGAGAAAGTAGTTTGATAAGCAGTGGGTACCCTGGGGTATGAGCAGCATAGTATGAAGGCTTTAGATCAAGCACCTTGAGTTTCTCGATCTGATCAGATCTATAGTTACCCTTTGCAGGGATTACGAAAAGCATCCCGTCGTAATTTCGATATATTGACTCAAAACCAAATACCCGCGCATTCTTTGGGAGCCCACTGTATCGAGTGATAAACGGGAGCCAGACAAGGAAAGTTGTAAAGAGAGATAGTAGTCCAATTCTGACTAAGAGGGGCACAGAGAGCTTCTGGGTTAACAGGTTTGTCGGAACTTGATTGGTCGTCATAAGAACCCAAAAATAGAAATTGGATATAATAAGGAAGAGCTATGCTGAGACTTTTTTGTCTGTTGTTGAATGGATTGTAATATGGGCATAATACGCCATTAGACCAATTGATAGAACTGAAAGTGCATTTGATAGCATCTCGATGATTGTCTGAGCATAGTATACAGTTACCTTGTGTTCCTTCCGATCAAAAAAGGTAATCTTTGGTCTGCCCAGTTTATCTACATCACCTTTGGTGTAGAAGTCCCATGAAGACGCATCTCTACCGTCAATGGCTATTCTCCATGAGGGATGTGCGTGTATATTCGCGTATATTGACCCCTCGCTACTTGTGATAATCGCTTCCCGTTTAAAAGAACTATTTGCAATAACTTTCATGGTACCCTTTGCGACTTCAAAAGGAAGTGTGTCTCCGTTTGCATAGAAATGGGGTCGCGCTGGGGGATTTGCATATGGGGAGTATCGTTCGTACGTAGTGGCATCAACTGACTGTGGTAATAGCTCAAAATAGCCATACGACATCCTATCCCAGAGGGCGCCTTTTGAAAAATAAAATTCCATATAATCTTTTACCGAGGCGGTCTGCTGATCATTTATGAAAAACCGAGATTGATAGACTAAAACCACGAGGGCAAAACCTATGATTCCTATCTTCATCGGAGTTTGCCACATGGTTTTGGATCGACTTAGAATCAAGTCGGTTCCCTGTGAGATTGTGTACGCAATGCCTATAAGGGAAACTCCTATAAGCCGCCATGGGAACTGTATCAGCCCGAGCTGCTTATCGAACAATTTCCATATAAATGAAGAGGAATACAACGTCATATACAGAAGGCTGAGTGACCAAGCAATAAAGAGACCTGAAGTAAGAAAGCTCTTTTTGTTTTTTTCTTTTATAAAAAATATCGCACACACTCCCAAAGATGCAGTAAAGAGAAGAAGTTGCGGCTTACCAACATTGAAGGGCATGTGGTCGTCATCGCATCCGCCTACAGATGCGCCATACCCAATGTCAGAGTCCCACAGTTGCCAAGCACAAAGAAAGTGAGTTTCGGGTTTTAGTTTGGTTGACATCTCATACGCATGGGTATACTTATTTTGCATAATTAGTGGTATGAGAAAATAGGAAGCCATAAGCACTCCAAGCAACAATACAACAAAGGCACTCATAGCTCTCTTTTGGACTGCGGCATATGCAAACAAAAGCGTTAAGGTGAGTGGTGCCAGGCTATTGTGAGTCATCATGAAAAGCCCTACGCAAAGGTACCCCGTAATCAGATACAGTGCGCGAGTTCGATGTGCTCCAGCAAGGGAGATGCCCCAAAGTGCGAATGGAAGCATGGCTATATACCACGATTCAGCGAGTGCCCCACGTATGAAAATATTTGTAGATATGTAGCTTGACGAAGCATAGAGTGCAGCGCCCAGGCACGATGCAGCGATACCATGATGGCGTCTCAGAAATATAAAAGATCCTACCAATCCAGTCGTTAAAAGAGTTACGTAGCTCATCCTGAGCGTGTCGATGATGTCTAGTCGCGTGATCAATTTAATAAGTGCCGCGATCCAATAAGCAAAAGGAGCATACATCGTATACAGGGGCCATCCCATACGGAATGAAAACTCCGGTGATATGCGCGGGGGTATATTGCCCTGTTCCAAATTATGGATAAATTCGACAATTCGTGCAGGCTGAGATGTGTCATGTGTCACAAACATTCGTTCGTATCCAATTCGCAATCCTTTTGAATACACATATATGAAAAAGATTACAAAAAGAAGGTATGCAGCGCGTCTTGTCAACACTTTCAGATGAGGATTATGATACAGCTTCATATGATTTGTATTTGTATATTCGCAACGCAAAGTACAGAGCTATGTTGAAAAAAAATCCAACATAAATGATGCTATTTTTGACTCCTACATCTGCACCCTGTCCCCACTCGCCTCCTGCAACATACGGATAATAGCTCAAGAGTAGCCCCAATATAAATGGATACGAAAACAAAAAAATATCTGTAAAGTAGGGTAAAAAAACAAGAAGATTCAAGAAGTACCAGGGATGTATCTCTCCATGTGTCAAGAGGTATAAGAGCAATCCCGAGACTCCAATCAAAGATAAAATAGGATATACAGGTTTGAGGTAATATTTTCTTCCTAACACCCTAACCGATTCGTATCTAGGTGCAAGTGCGACAATTGTTACGGGTAGGGTGAGGTACTTAATAAGTCCACTAGTGACGAGTGCTATCGTACCCAGCATTGCTTTCTTATGATGTAAGAGATTGATACCAATGATACACAAGCACACCGCCACAAAGTCATTGTGTGTGTTTATAAGCCCTTCAACAATGACTAGGGGAGAGAATGCAAAAATGGCCGCAGCCTTTTTATTTATACTTAAAAGTGATTTGACAGATGCCAAGTAGAGCAGAACATGGGAGAGTTTGAAAAGCAAAAATGTCAAGGAGAATGCTCCCATCCCCAAAATAGAAGGTATGAGACTCAAAAGCAAATAGGTTGGTCCATAGGGGTATGTTCTATGAGTCCAATGCATAAAACGAACCGTTGGATCCAGGGGAAAGTCTAATGCTTTATGAAGGTATGGATTTTGCCCATAGTGCGTCAAGATGCGCGCATCAAAGATGTAATTAAAGAGGTCGTGAGAGAGTGCAGGGTACGAAAGAAGGCCGGCAACGCCCCCAATTAAGACAGATAATAGAAAGATGTACTTTGGAGGTCTCCAAGCGAGTAGCCATGATGATAGGGTTATAGCAACTACGAGCCATACAAAGACTTCAGATGAAAATGGTCTGTTAAGATAGCCTATCTGTACTGCCCATTCACGAAATGCAGCCCAATCCGCATGTTCAACCAAAGTAAAATTTGGATCGACTAGGACCCAGCTCCACAGGCTAAACAATGCTGTTGTAACAATAAATACTAGTGTGATACAGGTTATTGCAAAGGCTTTAAGCTTCATACTATATAAATATATATATGTTTACATCCATGGGTGTGCTGATATACTTGCATCAATGATACAGCCAACTCGAAGATACAGCGAATATTTAGCCTTTGGAGTTATTGTACTAGTATTTATTGTAGTCCGCTTACCTATATTATGGTATCACGATGTTGCATATACGTATGATCAGGCAAGAGATTTTCTTTCCGGTGTTCGCATCGTCGTAGACCATAATCCAGTATTTATTGGTCCCACTACGGGAGTTGACGGTCTTTTTCATGGTGCCTGGTGGTATTATTTCACGGGACTTTCATATCTACTATTTGGCTCGGAGCCCATTCGCTACTACGTAGCTATATTACTCGTGCATTTGATTGGAGTCATATTTTTCTATGCCTCTACGAGGCGGCTTTTTGGAGTCATTATCGCTATGTGGGGTGCTTTACATATTGCAACGATTGACTACTTTGTAAGCTATCGCATCTTTGCAGGAAACAATATCTTTGCAGCGCCTTTTTTTATGTTGTTTTGTCTTATTCTCATGCGCTTCCCGAATATGCAGAAAAAGAGTATCCCTCTATCACTATTTCTTTTTGGACTTGCAGTCGGCTTTGTGGCAGAATTTGAGTTGGCATTTGGCATTTTTTTGCTCCCATTGACATTGCTATTCTTGGTTGTGGCTATAGTTAAAAGATACATAGTAAAAAGTTCCACTGTGTATTTTTTATTCGGTCTGTTGATACCATTTACACCACGGCTACTTTTTGAGTTAAAGAACAACTTCTTGCAGACACGCATTCTCCTGTCCTTTTTCTCAAAACCAAAGCTATTTACCCCTCGAACATATCCCGAAGTCCTTGATGAGCGTATTCACAACTTTATATATTTTTTTAAGGATTCATTTGGGACTGACAGAGCAGCATTATTGGCTGCTGTGTTCATATCACTTATTGCGATAATACTCTTGTTTAGGCTATTTAAAAGGCGCTCGCATCCTCATGACGAACTTGAGATGCATACAACCAGGATGGCTCTTCTTGTGTCCATAATGGGAGGTCTTTTCCTGATTTCCTTATGGTATAGAGATACTTTTTGGAATTACTATTATGAAGGCATTCAGTTCGCCATATTGCTCTTGTTCATGTCGACCTGGGCGGCTACTAAAATCATACACAAGAAGATGTATGTGATTATTTCCGTGTTACTCTGTTGTGTAATGTTCCTGCAGGTTAGCTCAAGATTAGTGGGAGCTTTCCGATATGTACCAGGGGAATCAGGGCTGATGGTTCAAGAATCAATCGTTCAGTACATAGTCGATAGACAGAAGGATGACAGGATATTCTGCGTACGTGTATTTGTGCCACCAGTTATACCCTACACTTATGATTATCTCTGGCTGCATCATTATTTAAAACGAACTGTTGAGACTCCCCGGTATGAGTATCAAAAAGGCACATGTTGGTATATCATCGAGCCGGAACAGAAGGGATATGAATTTAGACTGATAAAATGGAAAGAGAAAAATATTCCAATTGATGCTACTTTGATCAAGAACAGTGAGAAAATCATTAAGGGAATCTCTGTGTCTCAATACGAGCAGAAAACCAAACAAAAGTAATTATTGACAATTTTTCATACTTCATGACCTTTCACCTTTCACTGTTTAAAAAATCATTTTCTGCTTGGTATAAAGACAACACGATGATCTTCTTTGCGCTTTGCGCAATTTTTGTGTTTGGATTTTTCCTTCGCATAGCTACCCTCGAACAAAACCTACTTTTCGGGTTTGAACAAGGACGTGATGCGCTCAAAGCAACTGACATATATAGTCTCAAGGACATTGTGTTGATTGGTCCCAAAACAGATCTTGATGGCATCTTCCACGGTGTCTGGTACTACTATTTGATTGCGATTCTCTATTTCTTGTTTGCTGGCAATCCGCTCTATGTCACCTATGCGCTGGCAAGTATTAATACGTTGACCATCTTTGTGATCTATGCACTTGCACGAAACCTCTCAGTTTCCAAAGTTTTTTCGCTGTTTGCGTCGCTGCTCTTTGCCGCATCATTTATCACTGTGTCTTACGCAAGGTGGCTCTCAAATGTTTCACCAAGTATATTTGTTGTTGGATGTTTTATGCTGAGCCTGTTGCTCCTAGTGAAGCAAAGGAAGGATTACTATTGGATCCCTACGTTCATCTTATTTGCATTGCTATTTCACTTTGAGCTTCTCCATGGATTGTATGCAGGTGTTCTTTTGGTGATCAGCATCTTTATCTACAAGTTACCACTATACTCGAAAAGGTTTTTTATAGGACTGGCTGGCTTTGCAGTCATTAATACTCCTTTTGTGATATTTGATCTCAAAAATAGCTTTATACTTTCGAAGGGTATTCTTCACTATCTAACTTCGTCAGCGCCCTCGCCAAGTCCTGTCACTGCTTTCTCTTTGTATTTTGAAGGCCTCCTTTCTGAACTGGTGAGCACCTTTAGTACCAAATTTGCAATGGCACCATTTGTCCTCTTCTTCCTCATGCTTATAGTGATACTGTGCACAGTAGAACTCAAAAAGTCACGTGAGGTATCACTACTGCTCCTTTTTACGCTGTGGTCTTTCCCCTACACATTCTTGGTGAAGAACCATCTTCTGGAACAGTTTTATGCGGGAACTTCTATTTCGTTCATTTTGGTATTTATTTTTGGCATGGAAATAGCATCAAATCACATGTCAAGAAGGGTCCTCATAGGTGCACTGATACTTCTGTCGGTTGGCATGACGCATGAAACATACAGAAGGCTCACCACCCGAGATGCTATATTTTTCCACAAGGTTCAAAAGATGAAAGTGTATGGCGATCAGATCAAGATGATATCAAAGATGGTTACGCCACTCAGATCGTTTGAGTGGGAGGCATTTACTATCCCATACAATCAGAGCGAAGCGTATCAGTATCTCTTGCCATGGTATGGCAGGCAGATAGTGGGGGACAAAGTCGTAGATATGCTATCAGCCAAGAATAGGGATGACTACTACCTCATAGTCGAGCCTGATACAGAAGGATATTGGCTCGACAAATGGTATAAAGAAAAGGATGGAGTAAGCACGATAGTGTCTGAACAGCAATTCGGAGGGATGAAGCTGCAGCTAAGGAAAAAAATGTAACACTATGTTTACCGTCGTCATAAACTCCTACAACAATGAGTCACCCATCACTGAGTGCATTGAGTCAGCATATTTGTTGACGGATTCTATAGTGGTGGTTGATATGGAAAGTACTGATCAGACTGTCGTGATAGCAAAAAAGCTCGGTGCGACAGTCACCTCCTTTCCACCTTCTCGATATGTAGAACCAGCACGCATGGCTGGTATCACACTTGCGCCGGGAGATTGGGTTTGTATCCTAGACACGGATGAGCGCATCACCCAAGAGCTTGCTTCAGAAATAAAAAAGACTGTAGCTACGGTAGATGAGCTTACCACACACTTCAGAATCCCTCGCAAAAATATGTTTGGCAAATCCACCTGGCTCAAACATGGTGGATGGTGGCCAGATCATCAGATCAGACTCATCAAGAAAAGCGCATTGATTGAGTGGCCTGCACGGATACACTCGACACCCCAGATCGAAGGCATGAGCGGACAGCTCGAGTCACCGCTCATACACTATTTTCATGGCGATGTTGAGGGTATGGTGCGCAAAACAGCGGTATTTGAGGACATCGAATCAGCATTGCTCTATGATGCAAAGCGGAGCGTCGGCATTCCCACATTCTTTCGCAAATATACAGGTGAGCTCGTACGAAGGCTGATCACGCAGCAAGGTTTTCGAGACGGAACATATGGATGGCTCGAGTCGATCTATCAAGCATTTTCAAAAACGATCACCTGGCTGTACCTCTATGAAAAGACTTATATTTCGAAACCGTTAAAAAATAACTCATGAACTATTTTGTAGCACTCTTTATATCCGCCATCGATGACTTTGGACGCAACAAAGTCAGGACCTTTCTCACCTCGCTCGGCATCCTGATAGGTGTCCTTTCAGTGGTGCTCATCATAGCTTTTGGACTGGGATTGACAAAGTCCATCAACGAGCAGTTTGAGTCGCTTGGATCCGGGCAACTGGTATTGTTCCCTGGTCAAGTCCTCGCCAATGGTAGGTTTCGTGGTGGGGGAGGAAACCAAGCGGTGACCAGGTTTACCGAAAAGGATATTGAGGACTTAAAGCGACTTCGTGAGCTCAAGTACGCCCTTCCCTCGGTCCAACGCTCCACGACAGCAGTAGCGCAAGGTATCACAGAGCCTGCAGACCTACTCATGTCGACCACTGATATTTTCCCTGTTCGCAACTTTTCACTCGATGTGGGACGACTGTTTACCTCACAAGATGATTCAAAGCGTGCAAAGGTAGCAGTGCTTGGGTTTGAGATAGCACGGAAGCTGTTTGGCGAAGCGGGGAATGCGATAGGTAAATCAGTCAAGATGGAACAGCATACATTTACCGTGATTGGCACTATGAAAAAGATTGGATCTGCAGGTTTTGGAGGCCCAGACTTTGACAACAATATCATCATTCCATTTAAGACTGGCTTCCTCTACAACACTGACAAGAAGTTTTCCTCGGCGGTACTCGTAGCTCGTGACCCAAACAAACTCGATGCTACCAAGGTCGCTATCACTCAGGCGCTCAAACGCACCTACAAAGAAGGGGACTTTTCGATTGTGGAGCTATCGCAGATCCAAGGAGCGGTGACAAGCATCTTCGGGATACTCAGCTCGGTGTTGACTGGGATCGCAGCCATCTCACTGATTGTGGGAGGCATCGGTATCATGAATATCATGTATGTATCTGTATCTGAGCGCATCAAAGAAATAGGGATACGGCGCGCACTTGGCGCATATCAAAGCGATATTTTGTGGCAGTTTTTGGTTGAGGCTGTGGTACTCTCGCTCTTTGGAGGTACGCTCGGCATCTTATTGGCCTTTGTCCTCGTGGCTATCGCTCAGAGCTTTTTCCCTGCATATATCAATTGGCAATCAGTCGCCATAGCACTGGGGGTATCGTCTGGCATAGGTATCGTATTTGGAGTCTTCCCTGCGCGTAAGGCGAGCAAATTATCACCCATCGAGGCGATACGGTATGAGTGACCATTAGCGTAAAGTTTATAACGTATAGCGTATAACGTACACCAGGTTGAGTGGGTGTTATGCACACAAAAAATCCCCCACCGTATGGTGGGGGATTGGAATACTACTTTTTACTGTACTGGAGCAACAGTTGGTGTGGGAGCCTTTGGCTTGAACCACCCTCCAAATAGATTTGTCCAGGAAGCCTTGATATTCTCACCGAGAGATTTTCTCTGGGCTTGATTCGTGACTTTGAGATCTGCGCGCTCTTTCTTGTTTCCCTCACGCATATCTTGTCGTTCCTTTTGATTCTCTTTCCTGAGCTCTTGACGCTCACCTTTATTCTCTTTCATCATGGTCTCGCGAGAAGCCTTTGCTTCGTCACGGATTTTGTCCATTTCTTCTTTGGTGAGCTTACCGTCTGCTCGGGCGGCATCTATCTTGTTTTTGGTTTCAGTGCGAAGTGCATCTCTTTCGCCTTGATTCTCTTTACGCATCGCATCACGCTCGCCCTGGTTTTCTTTGCGAAGACCAGCTTTCTCATCGCGATTTTTCATCATCAACTTTTGCCTCTCTTCTTGATTCTCCTGACGGAGGTCTGTTCGCTTCTCCATATTTTCCTTGCGCTGTTCCATCACTGCCTCGCGACGAGGTGGTGGAGGGACATCTGCAGCAAATACTGACGAGGTTGAGACTGCGACTGAGGCAGCCATGACGAGCACAGTGGTGTATTTCATGTACTAAAAATAATAGATAACTACTAGGCTATATGCAATTAGTACTCTATAAGTTTCAAACAGAGCTGAGGCGTAGTTGGAGTGAGGAGATAAAATGAGCCTCATCACAAGACTTTGCAAAGGCTATCCCGTTAGACTGAATTTCGCTGATTTTGGTAGGTGAAAGTGAGTCAAAAATGGATATGGCCTGGAGAATAGATCTTACACTCATTTCTGTGTATTGGATCCCCCGCTCGAGATGAGACACGGTCTCTTTGACCCCGCCACTGCCATAGGCGATGACCGGCACTCCTTGTCTCATCGCCTCCACAGGCACCATACCAAAGTCTTCATCGACAGATGCATAGAGGAATGCACGCGCTCCTGCGTAGAGGATTTGTAGCTGTTCATCGGGTACCGATCCGCAAAACTCCACACTCGGTCCCGCTATTGATCGCAAATATGCCTCCTCTCTTCCAACGCCCACGATCTTCAGTGGTAGCTTCATCTGATTTGCAGCACCGATAATGACATCGATGTGCTTCGTCGGTGCCAGTCTCGAGACCGTGAGAAAATATGCCCCACTTGCAACTTTATCCGAATGACTTGATATTTTGCTTTGATTTTGATCATTATTTGGGACTTGCGAATTTGCAAAGTCACGCGAAGCGGGAGAATTTGGAATTTTAATCGGAGGATGTACCACCACCCCATCCCGTCTGTAGAACTTCAGCGAGCGCTGACGAATCTCTTCTGAGTTGAATATGAACTGATCGATGGTCTGACTCGACTCATAATCATACCGCCTAAGAAAATGATTTACGATGAGCGCATAGATCCTCACGACGAGATACTTTTTTAAACTACTCTCATCATATCCATACAGATAGCGGGGAGGAGTGTGGAGGTAGCAGACGAATTTAGTTGATAATTGAGAATTGAAAGTTGATAACGAATCGGAGAGAGGGCGATGTTCGCTTTTTGCATTTTGAATTTTACCTTTTGATTTTATGAGTGATACCCCTTTGCTCATACCCCACGAGCTGCTGCAAATGACCAGGTCGTATGAAGAGAGGTCAAATGATCTCCAGATCCAGGGGAGGAGGAAACGGAGTGGAGAGTAGAGTCGGGAGAAAAAGGGGATGTAGCGCGCGCGGCTCTCGAATATCTTCCAATCACGGAATTCACTCGCGTGAATTCCAAGCTTGTTTCTATCTATGAACGATACGTACACATCGGCATCAGGATAGGCTTTTTTGAGGGAGATGAGGACGCGCTCGGCACCACCGAATTCTGCGAGCTGATCATGGACGAGTGCGACTTTCATACTGACATTATACTTCACACCACGTTTGCGCGATTATCATTGGAGCAGACAATCTGATTCAGAGAAGATATACTTAGGAGCAATGTTTGCATATATCTTTTTGTATCGTTTACGGCAGAAATATCTCTTTCTGGGCTATGGGGGGTTTTTGATAAGTGCCTATATTTTTTCTATAGTAGGTTGGTTTGTATTTTTTGCTCTTTTGCGAATGCCGCTTTTGTTTTTTTTCCCTGCAATATCATCTCAATCCTCGACCACATTTGGTTCATTCCTTTGGATTTTCTGGATACTCATCGAAGTATCTTTAGCTGCAAGAAAACTATCATTTTTTCTCACTACAACAGCAATGGTCGTGCTCTGCGTCGCAGGACTCTTCTTTATGAACCCTGTCAAAAATTATTGCTATGAACTACAACCATCGTATTCACGAACGGATGACTGGGTAGAGGATAAAGCACTCACACAACGCGAAAGAACGCTCTTGGGTGAGTTTCCTTCAAATCTTTCTAGAACATGGATACGACAGCTTGATTGTCTATCAAAAGTTGGAGACCTTGATGCACTTGTCAAGATATTAACTGGAAATTATCAGTATACTTACCAACGCAAATGAACTACCTCCACGTCCTCACCTTATCGATCGTTGAGGGACTCACCGAGTTCCTCCCTGTCTCCTCGACATTTCACCTCTTGCAGACATCACGATTTCTGGGCATCTATCAGACAAACTTTCTCAAGCTCTTTGAAGTAGTGATCCAGGCTGGAGCCGTTGGCGCCCTTTTTTTCCTCTTTTCCAAACAAGTATGGACTGATCAGAAGCGCTATATCAAACTCATCATATCGACTGTGCCATCGCTTGTACTTGGTTTCCTGCTCCACGACTATATCAAAGACGTACTCTTTGTATCTGAGTATGCGACCACGGTTGTATTTATGGTGATGGGAGTGGTTTTCTTTCTCGTGGAGCTCTATATCCATCGCGCGAGCCATATTCCGACCAAAAGCCTCGCGTACTTTACTACCAGACAGGCAGTGATGATTGGATTCGTCCAAGCACTGGCACTCGTTCCTGGTGTCTCGCGCTCAGGAGCGGTGATGGTAGGTATGCTCCTACTGGGCTATCACCGGACTGATGCAGCAATCTACTCCCTAGCCCTTTCGCTTCCGACGATTCTCGCCGCTGCAGGATATGACCTCATCAAGTTCGTCAAGGTAAATGGCACCGCCGACCTCTCTTCAAACTTAGACATGCTCCTGGTTGGACTTATCGTATCATTTATCTCAGCTTATTTTGCCGCACGCTGGCTCCTCAAATACCTCCAATTACACACCTTGCGCATATTTGGATATTACCGCCTGATCGTCGGCGCATTACTACTCGTACTCACCTATTATGGATACTTCACCCAGCTTTGATATCCACGATAAAAAATGGCTGATACCTGAGCTCACACACTTTCTCCTTGTGTGTGGAGATGCGGGATACGCCACCGAGACATTCAAAGTCACCGAACTGGATGGCTCTACGACATGCGCAAAGGAGTTGGATGATTGGGAAAAGGAGGATAACTACTTTGGAGGAGAGCCCTTTGGGGGGCGCGAGGTAGCATTTTATCGTGGTCATGTGGTATGGATGATGGTCTACTATGGTGACATCATCGTTGATGAGCATCAAAAGGAGACAGAGACGTATCTGCGCAAAGTCCTGAGTCAAAAGCATGCAGCATGGATGCCCCGTGGGCCAGCGCAGTATCACACCGCAGATGGGAAGTGGAAGTACACCAATGAGTTCTCGGGTACCATCGAAAAGTTCCATGGCTCAGACCGTATCCTACGTGAGGGAGTGGAGGTCTACAGTTGTAAATATGCAGGCGGGCTCGTAAACTACCACAAGGACTGACTCTGGTAGGATAGCGTCACATGTCATCCTGAGCCCCGAAGGGGTCCCTTTGGGACGAGGCGAAGGATCTTATCGTAGATAGTGCCCGTAGCTTAACTGGATAGAGCATTGGCCTCCGAAGCCGAAGGTTGGGTGTTCAAATCACCTCGGGCACACACAATTTGCAAGGTACAATAGGGGGGATCAAATGTGCAATTTGCAATATGCAATGTCAGATAGTTTCAATATAAATTGAAATGCAAAATAAAATTGCAAAGACACGCAAGCTACCTATTATTCATTAATAATTATTAATTTTTCATTAAGCTCAGGGCCCGGAGTTAGACGGTATCCTCCGATTCGGAGGACTGCATTCGCACCGCGCCTGCCTCGCAATCGGGCCTGTAGTACAGGGGTAGTACACCGCATTCGCATTGCGGAGACACGAGTTCGATTCTCGTCAGGTCCACCACAGGAGGCACGGCGGGCAGGTTGCACTTGTCCGCCTTTGGCGGAGAGGAGGCAGTTTCCCGCCGCAGCGGGACTAACCCGCTCTATGCCACAAATGTTGCGTGGCAAGTGCGGGTTGAGCAATTCTGCTCGGGTCCACCAAAGTAATCTATGAAAAAAGTATTTATCATCCACGGATTTGAAGGGAGTCCAAATGGTGGATGGAGACCGTGGCTCATGGCTGAGCTGGAAAAGCTCGATATCTACGCCTGTGCACTGTCCATGCCTCATCCCGAGGCACCACAATGTAATTCATGGGTCGCAGAGATAGACCGACACGTAACAAAAGATGATGAGATATATCTGGCAGGTCACTCTCTGGGTGTGCCCGCGATTTTACGCTATCTCACTAGTTCAAATGCGCAAGCTATCTCAGGCGCAGTACTCGTATCGGGTCCAGCAAAGAACAATGACAACCCTCAGATCGCTAGCTTTTTCGAATCTCCATTTGATTTTGCACAAGCACGTATCAGATGCAACTCCTTCGTTATCATTCACGGAGAGGATGATCCGCTCGTGCCGCTTGCTGATGCACACATACTCGCGGATGAACTTCAGGGAGAGCTTGAAGTAGTGCCCCAGGGAGGCCATTTGAATGGCTCTGTGGGGTGGCTCCAGCTTCCCGTGTGTCTGCAGCACTTAAAAAAGATGCTCTCCTAACAAAGTCTTTGCTACAATGAGTCCAGGCTGTTTGTAGAGGTATTTGCATCAAATAAACCTTGCTCTCGCGCAGGCGAATTGTCACTTTATATTTAAATAACTATGCAAAACGAAATTGAAGCAAAATTCTACCCGGTAGACAGGGCGGATATCCGTAAGAAACTCAAATCAATCGGCGCCGATTGTATCCAACCTGAACGGTTGATGAAACGGATGATCTTTGACTGTCACCATAATCCCATACTTGCCCAAAAGAAGATCCGCTATATCAGAGTACGTGATGAGGGCGATGTGGTGACCATGAGTACCAAGGACTACCCTCGTCCTGATGAGGGACAGGAGTGGCAGAGAGAGACATGCGTAACTGTATCGAGTTTTGATGATGCGGTAAGCATCTTGAAAGCTACAGGACTCGTCCAAAACGCGTATCAAGAAACGAAGCGCTAGACATGGAAACTCGGTGATTCTCTGATCGAGATCGATGAGTGGCCCGGACTGAAGCCATATATCGAAATCGAAACCCCAGATAGCGACACTCTCCGATCCATTGCTGATGCGCTCGGGTTTGATTGGGGGAGCAGGTTAAACGAGGCAGTAGTTGAGCTGTATATAAAAGTATATGGACTTGAGAAGCAGCGAGTACTTGATCTCATCAACCATGTGACATTTGAATCAAACCCATTTGCCGACCTTAGTGAAGTATGAAAACTGATTATTCGGATCATCTGATAAAAGAATACCAATATTGGAAACTGGAGGTATATTCTAACCAAGGATACCTTGGCAGATGTGCCGTATGGTGCAAACGAGCATCAGCATCAGATCCCACTGATGCGACCCCAGACGAACAGAGAGAGCTATTCCAGATACTACAAGAGGTGAAAGTGGCGTTATCATTGTCGTTTGCGCCTGATTGGTATAACTATGCGTTTCAAGGTAACAAAGTCGCGCGCCTGCACTGCCATGTAGTCCCGAGGTACAGGAAGCCAGTGACATTCATGGGCAAGCTATTTGAGGATGCACGCTTTGGGACACAATATGTAACCGATTGGGATGTCACAACCCCGCAAAGCATCCTGTATGGAGTCAGGGACGAGATCAAAAGACATATCTCGCTCTAATGCGTCTTTGCCAGCTCCAGGCAGCCACAAAACCCACTCACGGCTCACAACTCTTTGCTACAATACCCCCAGTGCCAATAGCGTCATTGTGAGCCTTGCCCTCGCGGAGGCGAGGGTCAGAATGTTTGCGTCATTAGCTCAGTGGTAGAGCACCATTCTTATAAAATGGGGGTCCATGGTTCGATTCCATGCTGACGCACAAAACCCGGTTCGTTCTATTCTACTTCCTATCTGCTTTGTAGGCTTTGCCTATCTTTGTCAGTGCAGTCGCAAGCGGAGTAAAAACCATGCCCATTTCTTCGATTTTTGTCGAGCAGAGAGTCGCATCTTTTGGTCGTCTTGCAAGCTGTGCCTTTTCTGGGATAGGGATGACGAACTCTTCTTTGCCAAACAGTTTTGCAAGCTTTTTGGTGAGTTCGTATTTGGTGAGTTTGTCAGGACCTGCAAGATGAAATACTCCATTTGCTGAGTTTCCTTGTATGAGTTGCAGAGCAGTTGCGACATCATCTACAAACAGTGGCTGCCTGATCTGGTCAGAGTTCACCTCAAACGGCTGTCCATTCAAAATCTTTGAAATATCGTCATTTGGTTTTCCTATACCATTGTAGCCATAGAGCTTATCAAATCTAAATATCCCAAATTGTGGTAGAGTAGCGACTTCGTCTTCAGCTCGCCGTTTTGTCTCTCCATACCAATTTATAGGATTTGGCTTGTCGTCTTCAGTGTACCCTCCTTGTATCCCATCAAACACGTATACCGTGGAGATGTAGTCGAGTCTGGCACCTATTTTTCTACAAGCAGACACGATATTCTTGGTACCTATATGATTTGTTTGCTCTGCAGCGTCCTTTTTTCGTTCGCAAGTGTCGGGGTCTGAGAGTGCGACAGTATGTATGACTGTAGTTGGCTTGAAGCTCTGCATGAGTTTATCAACTAGATTGTGATCTGTTACATCTAGATATGCTGAGCCAGGAAAAGGATGAGAGGTGTGAGTGCCCAGGACACAATTCTCAGGATTTGCAGAGTAGAGATCAAAGAGCTTAGTTCCTAGGAAGCCAGATGCACCGGTGATTAGTATTCTAGACAATTATATTAGGTTTACGAGCTAGGGACGGTATTCAACTTGAACCTCCTCCCACCTTTGTTTTTTTTCAAACTCTGCCAATTACCTTTTTATTCTTGAGATAAAGTTGCAAAGCATAGCCGCCCGTCCTAACTGGATGATCTTCGGGTAATTGTTCGAGTCCTAACTTTTTAGCAAGCGCATAAATCTGTTCTATCCCATCTTCAACTGATTCATAGTGATCTTTAATCTCGATTTCCAAAAACATCCCCAAATCTTTTACGTCATCAACTGCAACTTCTAGATTTTTAATTGTATAAGCAGTTCTTTTTTTATCAACAACCACCACTTCTTCGAAATCTAAAGCCTTTAATATTTTTCTAAAACTCTCGATGTTCTCGATTTTTGATTCATATTCATCGCAATGAGTACTTTCCTTTACTCGTTCGGGATACCAATGCTTGTATGTGAAGACATATTTACCCTGGTCATCCCTCAATCTGAGCCATTCAAATGGATGCTTTTCATCGAGGAAATTTCGGTGAGATGGAGAATAGTAGGTATCAACCTGATGATTCGCAAAAATCTCTTTTCCAAGATGACCTAACTTTTTCAGTAAGGAAGACTTATTTTTAACAGAAAATCTTTTTTCAATCTCTGTATTTTCCATACTGATTATAAGTTTATGAACTTTGAAGTAGTTTTCTATCAGTTTCTGTCACTTGATGAGCGGGCGAAGGGAATTGGACCCTCTGTCTTCTCCTTGGCAAGGAGACGTTTTACCGGTAAACTACGCCCGCGATTTGTACATTCAGACCTCTTTTATCTTTCTCATTGACTCACTTCTTTCCAGGAATAGATTACCCTCTGTCTCCCCGCCGTGGCGGGGCGTTTTACCGGTAAACTACGCCCGCGATCTGATCGACTTTGTTTGCAAAATAGGTGCCGAGAGCGTGACTCGAACACGCATTTGACGCTCTTCAGGCGCCCGCCGTGACCATCTTGGCTATCTCGGCTATAAACAGAGAACTATTTTAGCACATGAAACGTGTTTTTAGAGATGCTTGCAAAACCCTGCTCATTTTCTGTATAGTTATACCATGTCAGATTTGTCAAATATCATCCTGCCCGATCTCTCAGTACCCAAAGCACAGAAGGTAGATTTGTCCGCGGGGACAGGGAGCGTCCGCGCCACCAGACTCCCCTCATTTATGGTTGATGAGGCAAAGCAGATCGCAGAGACAGGTCAGACATTCCACGTAGAGAAGGCATTTATCAAAAATGCCCTCATGCACCTCTCCTTCGTAGCAGGTTTTGTGATCCCCTTTGGCAACCTCCTCATACCGTATATGGTATGGAAGCAACGCGAAAAACGGATGGTAGATGAGCTCGCGATGGACGCACTCCACGTGTTTAACTTTCAACTTTCATTTACGATCTACCTCCTACTTTTGGCTCTTCTCACGAGTGCAGTGGGCATCGTCACCTATCCCTTTATAGTCTCACTTGCGGGTATCAGTATGGATGCGCAAACTGAATCTGTTCGACTTATGGTTCCCACTGTGTTGCTGCCTGGTATATCCATATATCTTTTTTACTGGTTTATACTTTCGATGCGTGCAGTGTATGCACGAGCGACGGGTAGAACATTTATCTACCCTGGCGAGATCCAGTTTTTGAAAGACTGATAGCACAAACCCAAACAATCTATTGATTTCTAGAACTAGTAATATAATATATATATCTTATGTCACAGACAACTGTCTCTCTCCAACCCGACGATCCTGGCTGGCGTAGTGCCCAAGGCGCAGTACTCCTCCAACATTACTCAGTAACACAGCTCAAATCATACGCACACCAGTATGGTTCTCCGCTCCTCCTCCTCTCCCTGAAAAAGATTCGTGAACAATATCAGACACTTCAGCGTCTCTTGCCCCGCGTAAAACACCACTACGCGATGAAGCCATTACCTCATCCTGAGGTGGTAAAGGCACTCATGGAAGTAGATGGTTACTTTGACCTTGCTACAAACGGCGAGGTAGATGTGGTACGTGCGGCAGGGGTTGACCCAAAGCGCTGCATCCATAGTCATCCGATCAAGAGACCGAGTGATGTACTTTATGCGCTGGAGTTCGGCAACGACACCTTTGTATTTGAAAATGAGTACGAGCTGGCAAAGCATGCAGCAGTCAAAGACAGGACTAAGTGGCTCATGAGACTCTCCTTTCCAAATCCCGAGGCACAATGTGATCTCTCGTCAAAGTTTGGCGTGCTACCTCCTGAAGCATTTGCACTATTGAAAAAAGCACACGAGCTGGGATACCACATAAAGGGGTTGAGTTTCCATGTGGGGAGTCAGATGAAAACTCCTGCCAAGCATATCGAAGCTATCACCTTTGCAAAGGTCCTCGTGGACCAGGCACGTGCTGCCGGCATCGACACACTGAGGGTGCTCGACCTCGGGGGAGGGTGGCCGGTGACCTATATTGAGCCCACGATGCCCATCGAAGACTTTGTAGCTCCGATCCGCGAGGCGCTCGATGACCTGTTTCCTGATTTTGAGATCTTTAGTGAGCCAGGGAGATTTGTCGCAGGGCCTGCAGTCGTCGCCATCTCGAGTGTGATGGGCAAAAATATCCGCAATGGTCAGATGATGTACTATCTCGATGATGGGCTGTACAATAGCTATTCAGGCATCCTCTTTGATCATGGTCACTATCTCATCTACTCGATGAAGGAGCTGGAAAATCCTGCTGCACCACGAAAGCACTCGACACTTGCTGGTCCCACCTGTGATAGCATCGATGTCATGTACCGAGACATCCTCATGCCCGAGATGGAGCTTGGCGATCTGCTCGTCTCGCCAGTCATGGGCGCCTATGCGGGAGCCTCACATGCGACAGACTTCAACTTCTTCATGCGGCCAAAGATGGTAGTAGTAGAGTGATCATTAGTTGAGAACGTATAGCGAATAACGTATAGCGTATAACGAATCAAAAATGAAAAGCTATCAGGCTCGCAGCTCGAAGCTTTCTCAGCTTACGGATTCCATGTCTTTTGGAAGTTTCTCAATGGGCACTTCCATCCGATAGTTCCAGTTTTTATCACTGATGATGCCCGGCACATTGATACGCTGAGTAGATCCAATCCAGTCTTGCATGGCTATGATGGTGATATTTGTATGGTGGATCAGTCCCTGTACCACGTCTGCATAGCTGTAGGGCATTTTGGTGATCTTGAGAATAGTTGCCAGCTTTGCTAATTGGTTTGGATTCAGATCTGCTAGATATCCCGCGAGCGGGTTCGTATCATGTGTCGAACTAAAGTAGATATGTGGCTGTCCGTCAAAGAGTCGAAATTCTTTCTCCTGTACCTCATTAGACTTTTGTGAAAACATAAGCGTGATCACCGAGACACCAAGTACTCCCAGTCGGTGGGCCGCAGCCTCAAGGAGCTTCATATTAAACTCAGAAATATCCTCGATATATATTCCCGACTTGAGCTCTGTAGCCATATGCATAAAGTGCGTCATATATTCTGTCCCTGGTCCTTGCAGGATCTTATCTTTTGAGGTGTCTGTAACATGAAACATTTCGTATTCGTAAAAGCGTATTGCCGAGTCGATGCGCACGCGATCAAAAAGAGTCATTGCATGATGCATGCGTTCGTCCCAGATCTTAAATGTGTCTGGGTGGCCAAAATTGTAGAGAGGGAAGCCCCAGATCTGTCGGTTGGTCCAGTTACGTCCTCCCAGAGATCCTGCTACATACTCGAGCTCGTAGGAAGGAGTCAATATAAATGCATCTGGATACCTCCAACAATGATAGCTCCCGATGGGGAGAAAAAAAGGAAGATCGCCCCAGAGTTCCACCCCCATTTTTTTGCCATACGATTTTAGTTGATCAAACTCATGGTGGAGCACATACTGAGTTCGTTTGATCTGGTCAGTTTGACGCGCAAATCGGGAGTTCACCAGTTGTATCATCTCCTCGTCAGGGTTATGATAGCTCGCCTCCCATCGCCTCCAGTCATCGGTGCCGTGCAGTTCACAGAGAGTCTGAAACGCAGCATACCCATCGAGCCAATATGCATTTTGAGATGCAAACAAGTTGTAATCGCTACTTTTTATTCTCTCGATTTTTTCCTGCATATCAAACTGGATGTATGCAGGATTTATCCCTGTACCAAAAGTCCAATAGGGTGAAGTGAAATAATCTATCTCTGGATCAAAACCTGTGGGATTCAGTGGTAGCATCTGCCAGATTGTCTGGCCAGTGACATGGAGCCAATCGATAAACAGTCTTGCCATGCCAAAATAGTCATCAGTTCTCAGAGATTCTGAGGAGAGTGAGTTGAGAGGGAGGAGTGTGCCGAGGTGCTTGATCGACGACATGTGATTATGATATCAGATTGACCATAATCATGCATGAATTATGTTGTCTCCACAGCTCGGACGATAGCTGATGTATCAATCTGTTCATACGCGAGGAGCTCGGCAGGCTTACCACTGCAGGGCATCTTTCGGACCGCGAGTGAGACGAACTCAGCATCAGTATTTTTCAGCACGCTTCGTACCGCCTCACCTATCCCGCCCTCTGGGTAGTGATCCTCGACAACCACGATCTTTTTTGTATTCTTACATAGTGTGTTTAAAGTCTTCTCGTCAAGTGGCTTGATGGAGTACAGATCGATCACCGTAATCTTTTTGCTCTTGACAGTCAGCTCTTTTTGAGCTTTGAGCGCTTCGTGGAGTGTGATGCCGGCGCCGATGATGACCGCATCAGTCGCTCCCTTTACATCTCCATGCACCTTACATCCACCAATAGGGAAAGTTTCATCTGGGTCGTAGATGACAGGGGTCTTTGCACGCGTGGTGCGGAGATAGGTGAGACCGGTGGTATGAGCGATGAGCTCAACGAGCTGTCGAGTAGATTCTGCGTCTGAAGGGTAGAGCACGCTGCTGCCCCATACGGCACGCATCATCGAGATATCCTCTAGAGCCATCTGTGATCCGCCGTCCTCTCCTATAGATACTCCCGCATGTGAGCCAACCACTTTGATATTGGATTCACCTACTCCAGCCATGCGGATCTGGTCATATGCACGGGTGAGAAATGCTGCGAAGCTTGACGCAAAGGGAGTCATGCCGCGCCTTGCGAGGCCTACTGCGACGCCTACCATATTTTGTTCAGCAATATACATCTCAAGGAATTGTTCTGGTGCAGTCTTTTTGACCGCATCAGCAAAGGTTGAGTTGCTCGTCTCCGCGTCTACAACGACAACGCCTGGATTTGATTGGGTGACTGCGCCTATGGTCGCGCCATATGCCTCTCGAGTCGCAATACTCTCGCCGATTTTGTAGACAGGAGCCTCGTACTCGTTAATAAACTTCTTCTCAGATTCGACTTTATTAGGTTTGGATATCGTACCTAGCAGAGAGGTGTCCACATCACCAAGCTCAAAAAGAACTGCATGGAGGTCGTCCTTTTTTACTGCTACACCATGCTTGGCCTCCTTGTCACTCAGGGATGGGACCCCATACCCCTTGTATGTCTTGGCGATTATCATCACTGGACGATCCGTTACACTCAGGGCTACTTTATATGCCCCCCTGATCTGGTCAAGATCATGTCCATCGATGATAATAGGCCACCATCCGAATGCTGTCGCTTTATCCTCATATGCCTTGAGATCGTGACCGTGCATCGTCTCACCTCGCTGTCCCAGTCTATTTGCATCGAGTATAGCGATCAGATTATTTGTGTGATAGTGTGAGGCGAGCTCCATCGCTTCCCACACTGATCCTTCGGCCATTTCACTGTCGCCGAGGAGGACAAAGGTGCGACTGTCTGTCTTTGTATAAAGCTTTGCATGGAGTGACATTCCAAGACCGACTGAGAGTCCTTGCCCCAGTGATCCAGTAGGCACCTCAGTGTAGGGAAACCTCATGGTAGGGTGACCTTCGAGTTCGCTTCCGAGTTGACGGAGCTTCATCAAATCTTCTTTAGAGTATGCACCACCTACTGCCCAGAGCGCGTAGAAGAGTGGCGCTGCGTGACCTTTGGAAAAGATCAAGCGATCATTCCAGATGTTCTCTTTGTGTGCAGTGTCATAGCGAAAATATCCCTCGTACATGAGGACAGCCATGAGGTCTGCCGCAGACATGCATGATGTCGGGTGTCCCGATCCTGCCTCAGTCGTAGACACGATTGAGTAGTATCGGAGGAGATTTGCGAGCTTTTGGGTGTTTTTCATGTACGGATTGTAGTACGTTTTATACCTGACGCAATGGAATGAAGTAGGGTATTTTTATTTGAAGTTTTTCCACATTTGGCTTGCACGTGGTTTGGTGTCACCAAAGTATTTGCTGTTTAGCTTTTTATTACTCCCATACGCATGCTCTGAGGCAGTTGAGATCTGCTCAAAAGCCATCTGTGCGATGGGCATGCGATAGTAGAGGAGGATAGGCATGTTTGCGGCGTTGTGGAGCTCGAGGGTCATCTTGAGCTTGTTCCCCGGATCGAGGAATCCTGCAGTGATATGGATGAGGAGTCCCATACGACCGACAGAACTCTTGCCCTCCAGTCGACCTACGTAGCTCGCTGACACCCCCGTTTCCTCATAGATCATGCCGAGTGCAAACTCACCGGGATGGAGGACAAATGGCTCATCTTTGCCAATCGCAATTTCTTTCATCATCTTATCCATAGGTTTTTTGGGATCGATGACATAGTTTTTTTGTGTATCAAAGATGAGAAAGTGTTTGTCTAGATGGAGATCGATCGATGCGGGCTGGATACATGCGGGATCAAAAGGATCTACCGTAATATCACCTTTTTTGAGTGCTTTTTTGATATCGATGTCTGAGAGAATCATGGGGGGATTATAGCGAAACTTCAAGCGAATAGCGTATAACGCACAGCGAATAACGAATAGTTGGAGGCTGCAAGTCCCCCCCAACTCCCCCTCGTTCACAAACGAGGGGTCATCCCGTCCGCCGAATCGGCGGACGGGATGGGGGTGTATTGCGAGAAACAAATTGTAGGAGTCTCGTGCATGAGTCTTCAGCTTAGCTCTGCATATCGAAAGCACCCGATCACATGGTCGTTGACCATCCCACATGCCTGCATATGGGCATAACAAATCGTCGAGCCAACAAAGGTGAACCCACGCTTTTTGAGGTCCTTGCTCATTGCATCTGACTCGGGGGAAGTGGATCGATAGTCTTTCATGTCGTGTATCTGGTGTGTGATAGGTTTCCCTCCCACAAAACCCCACATATAGCGATCAAATGTCCCAAACTCTCTTTGAACTGCCAGGAAAGCTTGCGCATTTGTCACTGCTCCGCGGACCTTGAGTTTGTTTCTGATGATGCCAGGATCGGCGAGGAGCGAGGTGATCTTTGCTTCATCGTACTGCGCGATTTTCACTGCATCAAATCCATCAAATACCTTTCGATAGTGTTCGCGCTTGCGCAGCACGGTGATCCAGGAAAGCCCTGCCTGCATCCCCTCGAGTATCAGAAACTCAAAGAGCTTCTGATCATCATGCAGTGGCATACCCCACTCCTCATCGTGATACTTCACATACAACGGATCATCTTCGCACCAGGGACAGCGTATTTTTTGCATGGAGGTATCATATCATCTTGCAGTTTGTGCATAGCTCATTGATAGATATATAAAGTATACTTTCACTACTCCACATGCACATATCCCTTCCCCTCAAATCACTTCTGGTAGCACTTGCTGTCATCGGCGTGAGTCTGTATATCATCCACACAAATAATACATCTACAACCTCTCCAGCACAAAAGGATGCGCCATCGTGTGAGTCGGAAGCTATCATCAAAATGCCTGCATTTGTCCCTGTCACCAAAGCTTCTGCGTACTTTTCGGGAGGATGCTTTTGGAGCATGGAGTCACTTTTTCAGAAACGCGAAGGAGTGGTGGAGGCACTGTCAGGATATGCAGGTGGCGCTCTGAAAAACCCCACCTATGACGATGTCGTATCTGAGACGACAGGTCATCGGGAGAGCGTCAGAGTGGACTACGACTCGACCAAGGTGAGCTACCGTGATCTTGTCAGACACTTTCTCCGGCACATCGATCCAACCGATTGGGGAGGTCAGTTCTATGATCGAGGCGAAAGCTATACGACAGTCATCTGGTATGTAGGTGAGGAGCAGAAGCAAATCGCTGAGACTGCGGTATCGGAGCTGACTGACGCCAAGATATTTGCCCAGCCGATCGTCGTGCGTGTCCTCCCCTTCGCAGGCTCGTTTTATCCTGCTGAGGAGTACCACCAGGACTACACCATCAAAAAAACTACACACTACTGTGCCTACAGACGCGCTTCAGGACGAGATGCATTTTTGGAAAAGGCGTGGGGCGAAAAGGAATGGGTGGGGGAAATGAATAATGAAAAATTAATAATTGATAATTCAAAGGCTATGTACACTGATCAGATCAAGAAACTGACGGCAAATCAGTACCACATCACACAAGAGGAGGGGACTGAGCCAGCATATTCAAATGAGTATTGGGACAACCATGCTGAGGGGATCTATGTAGACATCGTGTCTGGTGAGGTGCTCTTTTCATCAAAAGATAAATATGATTCAGGCACTGGCTGGCCCAGCTTTACCAAGCCTCTCGTGCCTGCAAATATCCAGACGAAAACTGACTCGTCACTTTTTATGTCGCGTACAGAGGTGAGGAGCGTCCATGCAAACTCGCACCTTGGCCATATTTTTGATGATGGACCAGCCGACAAGGGCGGCAAGCGCTACTGCATGAACTCAGCATCTATGCGCTTCGTGCCCGTTGCTGAGTTGAAAAAGGAGGGATACGAAGAGTACGAATCGCAATTCAAAATGTAAAAGTAAAAAGGCAAAATCTGACATGGGCTCAGCCTCTCTAAACATCTCAATCCGAACTGCTCTAGGAAAGGATCCTGAAATAAATTCAGGATGACAATGAGAGTTATCAACTATCAGTTGTCAATTATCAAGGCTCTAGACCAGCACTTTCACAATTTGTAACAGAAATCGGTACAGTGAATTAGTATTCCGTCCATATCTGCATTCACACTCTTTGAGGTGAAGAGGGAAGTTCTTCTTGGTGCCATTAAACTTCA